>Ga0183098_10333_pt1 | contig 115390 bp, 117 predicted proteins | sample BioMet9_FD_128884 | JGI IMG/M metagenome (GOLD analysis project Ga0183098, IMG submission 128884) | Microbial communities from bioreactor (seeded with sewage sludge) at Lawrence Berkeley National Lab, California, USA - Biofuel... | ecosystem: Engineered > Bioreactor > Anaerobic > Unclassified ...
AGTTCCATTGTGGCCGTTCACCCTCTCAGGTCGGCTACACATCCTCGCCTTGGTGGGCTGTTATCTCACCAACTAGCTAATGTGCCGCAGGTCCATCTAAGAGTGTCGCCGAAGCGACTTTCAAGCTAGGAGCATGCGCTCCCAGTTGTTATCCGGTATTAGCCAAGGTTTCCCTCGGGTATCCCAGTCTCAAAGGCAGGTTACCTACGTGTTACTCACCCGTTCGCCGCTGATGCATTGCTGCACCCGCTCGACTTGCATGTATTAGGCACGCCGCCAGCGTTCATCCTGAGCCAGGATCAAACTCTCAAAAAGTTAGATCTAGTTCATTTTAAATTATCTGGTTTTGATTCATTAAAGAATCGACGTTTTAGTGTTTGTTGTCAATCTGTTTAGTTTTCAAAGATCAGCTGGGCACAAGCCGCTCGGGCCGGGGTCTCCCCCGCTAAGTTGTGCGCTTGAATAGTATATTCGTCTCATTTTTGGATGTCAACGACTTTTCTAACTTTCGTTATATTGTCAGTTGCCATCGGAACTATTTCGTACTTTTCAGTCGAATTTGTTCCTGGAGACCTATCGGCGATCGCACCCCCTATTCAAAGGCGCGATTGTTTTAAAGTTTACTCACGCGTACGCACGTGTCAAGAGGGAAAATAAAAAGCCGAATTCCCCTTTAGGGGAAGACGGCTTGTGGTCGAGACTATCCGCGTTTCGTTGACCGAATAATTAATCTAATTTCGCGGCCCATAGACCGTGTTTGTTGCAATAGGCGAGGACTTCGAGCACGACTTCATTCTCGGCAATTTGGAAGACAACCTTCGGTTCCATGCCGGGTTTTAAGATCTTGCGCTGAGCGCCTTGATCGGTCAAAAGATAGATCCACTCGATGTAATGGTCTTCCACCATCGGATGAAGGAGTGAGCCGACTTGGACGTAGACTTTGCCATTTTCTTCGTGAACGAGCGGAATATGTTTCTCCGTGGCCACGCCTTCTTGAGTATTGGGGATGATCTCTTCCATCGGCTCGCCGCAGCAGGTTAAGGTGCCGCCGCCTTCCTTGATGAGACCGACGATGTTGCCGCAGACTTTGCAGCGATAGAATTTAGCCATAATTTTTACCTCCTTATATATAAGGTATGTCTAAATCGTACGTCTTCTAAGTCGATTTTACTTCGGAAATGCTTCCGCGCAAAGGGTCAGTGGCAAAAACCGGGAGTCGCTTTAGTCCGATTTAAACAAAAAAGCCAGAATTACTGGCTTTTCTTTCTAGACAAGATTCGATGATTGGTCAAAGCAAGTTTTCGGGCCAAACTTGCGGGGCCACGCTCGGCCGACGCCTAACCCCAGATGGCTTGGGCGGCTTCGGGGTGATCGATGAAGGGGTTCCGGTTCTTCTGAATCTCGAAAATCGCGTTATTTCTGGCAATTTCCTTGCTGGAAACCGGATCGTTCTGGCTCCACTGGAGGTAAAGGGAACGGGCCCAGGAGGCCAAGTTGCCATCAGAAAAGACCGCGTAGCTCCCCCATGAGCTGCATTTATCGCTATAGCGGGTCGCCATGTAGAAATAGGTTCGGGCGATGTCGCCTTTGTATTCGTCGATCGGTTCGAAAACATTCGCGGCGCTTAATCCAAAGTTCGCCGTGGTATCGCTCGAACCGAGTTTGGAACCATTCTGACTCGTCCATTTGGTGGTAGCCACGACGGCGTGCGGATAATTGGAGCGGCGGTTATTGACGTATTTATCGGTCGGATAAAGATGATGGAGATCGCTCTTCATCGGCAAAGCTTCATTGAAAATCGATTGGGGCACGGTGTGCTCCCGATTGTACATGTCGCCTTCTTTATCGCCTTTTAGGCCGCTGACGCCGCTGCCATTTTCGTGCTGGGTTGCCGGGTCATAATGATAATTGCTATAGATATCGATGATCTTGCCATTGCTATCGACGTCGGTGGTTTCATAGGCGGTATAGGCATAATCGTAGCTTTTGGCCACGGTGCCCGTTGAGATCAAACTATGCAGCGAGGAACGGAGGGTCTCGCCACTTTGAGTCCAGGAGATCCCTGAATAATAGGTGCCGGTGCTATTGGACGTGCTCGTCCCCGTTTGACTGGTGGGCATCGAAGAGGAAGTCGTAGAACTTGAGGAAGACGAGGTCGAGGCGGAACTGGAAGCCACGCTGCTGGACGAAGACGTCGTGGGCGTGCTGCCTCCCCCGAGGGTAAAAACGATTTTGCATAAGCAAACCCGGGCGCTGATCGAAGCCACCGTGAACGAGGTCGATAAGGTGTTGTTGCCATTATCAAGGCCGCTAAAAACACAACCAGGATCACTCGAAGTGTCGCCGATATCCGGCGCCGTCGCCGAAGTGATGGCAAGCGAAGTCGCGCTGACCGCCGAGGAGGCAAAGGAAATTTTGGGTGTATCGTCTGAGGAATAAGCATAAGCGAGGACCTTGACTTTTTTAAGCAGCACCCCCGCTGAAAAATTAAAGGTGAACGACCCTACCGCGCTCGAAGAACCTAGCCGTAGCGAAAAACCGCTTGCTCCATAGCATTTGCTGGAACTGCCTAAGGTCCCGCTGATCCCATGCAGGGTATAAACCGAGGCGCTCATGGTATCGCTATTTGAATAACGAGTACTGCCAAAAACCATATCGGCGCAGCTGATGCTCGCGTCTTGGCCAAAAGCAAAATAGCCTGGGCCCAGCAAAGAAACACTGAGCGAAGCAACCCCAAGAACCGAGACGGTGGTCAGGGCGGCGAAACCACAAAAACGTAGCCGGGCGTTTTTCATAACGGCATAGCATATCAAAAAAAGAGAAAAGAAGGAATCTTTTTTGCTCTTTAAGGCAATCGTTAAGGAATAGAAACGGAGTTTTTAGTGGGGTGAATCGAGCAGCAGATAGGACCAGGCCTTGGCCTCCACCGGGAGCGGCGACTTTTTCCCTAATAGTGCCAAATCGCGCCGAATCCGCTTGACCTCAGGCTTGCTGAGGCCGGCTTTTTTAGAGAGATGGATATCATAAAGCAAGGAAAGTTTTATTCGCCAAGCCGAATGACGGACAATCGTGACGAGGCGGGGGTCGCCACTTCGGTCGGCAAAGATCCGAATGAGGGCGAAACTATCGAGATGCTGCTGGGCGCGGTCGCTGCGGTTCGAAGTCGTGAGGCTCGGGCTTTTGGCTTTGCGGTAACGGTAGAGGGCTTTGGGCAAAGAAACGATGCGATTCGCCTTCGCAAAATACCCGAAATTGAGCGGCATATCTTCAAACATGTGGTGCAGCGGCAATTCGATCGTGGGTTGCCCCAATAACCGTTTCCGGTAGATCTTGCTCCACAAGAATCCGCGCATCGAGGTGTCGGCGAGCAACCGCTTTTCGGCGACGTAAGACGTCAAAATCTTAAAGGGACGGCGGAAAAAATAAGGCTGAAGATGGCGGTGTCCTTCGCGGATAACCCGAAACGAGCAGTTGACCACATCGGCGTCGTACTTGTTCGCGGCGTTAAGCATCGTCTCGGCAAAGGTGGGCTCAAGTTGATCGTCCGCGTCCAAAAAGCCGATGTAACGGCCTTCCGCGGACGCAATGCCTAATTTCCTCGAGGGGACTAGACCTAAGCGGGTGGAGTTATAAATCACGTGAACCCGCGGATCGCTGATGCCGGCCAAAACCTCGTGGGTGTTGTCGTTGCTCGGATCCACCACCACGATCAGTTCGAGGGAATAATGGGTTTTCTGCGCTAGGAAAGACGCTAAAGCCTCCTTGAGATATTTCCCCGAGTTATAGCAAGGCATGACAATCGATAAATCCATAGCTAGCTTCATTTTAAACACTCCATAAGAAAACCCCAAGACGGAATGCCTTGGGGCTGGATCTTTTGCTAACGCCTTAATTCTTGTTCTTGAGGACGAGCAAGAGATAGAGGATGCGGATGAAGATCGAGATGAAGTCGGTGTACATCGAGAAAGCCATATAGAGGGCGAGGTTATTGCTGACCGCGCCTTGCTGGCTGATCTTTTTGATGTTGTAGCCATCGACCGCGACGATGATGAGGATGAAAACGGCCAAGACGATCGAGGCGACGAACTCATACCAGTAGTAGGCTCCGACATTGCCTACGATCAGGTAGAAGAGTCCAAAGAAGCCGCCGATGAATAAGAAACTAAAGAGAAGTCCCAACGCCACCATCCCGAGAATGTTGAGGTTCGCCGGGCTGAAGTAGCCGATGAAGAACATGATGAGGAAGACCAAAGCCGTTAAGCCAAAGGCTTCGGCGAAGACCCAGAAATCGACCCCCGCAAGAACGAAGGAGGATAAGAAGATCCCCATTAAGGCCGTGTAAAGGATGTAAGGGACCCATAAGGAATGTTTTCCCCGCAGCATCACAAAGTGCATGACCAAGGTATCGATGAGTAAGGCGATGCCCGATCCGATCACTAAGCCGAGATAGACATTGCCGATCGCGGGATTATTCGGATCCTTGCTGATCCAGCCCGCAAAAATAAGGCTGATGATTAAGGAAACGATGGCGGTGACCCCTAGGCCAAGCGCCATGTAGCCAAAGACCCGACCCAATAAGCGCGATTGCTCGCGTTTACCTTCGCGTTCGCTCTCAAACGTCTCGTCCATGTTACTTCACCAAATTCGTGATGAGGCCCTGGAAGGATTCGGGAGCTAAGGAAGCTCCGCCGACGAGGGCGCCATCGATGTCGGGTTCGGACATATACTCATGGATGTTCTCGGGTTTGACCGAGCCACCATAGAGGATTCGCATATCCATAGCCACGTTGCCAAAAGCCTCGCGGAGGTTTCTCCGGATGAAGCCGATGGTATCTTCCGCGGTCTCTTTGGTCGCGGATTTGCCGGTGCCGATGGCCCAAATGGGCTCATAAGCGATCACGACTTTAGCGGCTTGCTCAGGGGTTAAGCCCTCTAAGCCAACCTTGATTTGCTCGGCCACGAACTTCTTGGTCTCGCCTTTTTCATAGGTGGCCAAGGATTCGCCGCAGCAGTACACCGGGGTCATGCCCGCGGCGAGAAGGGCTTTGATTTTGGCATTGCACTTTTCGGAGGTTTCGTTATCGTAGCCGCGGCGTTCGCTGTGACCGATGATGCACCAAGAGACACCGAGTTCCTTGAGCATCGGAATGCTGATTTCGCCGGTGTAGGCGCCATGGTCAAACTGCGAGCAGTTCTGAGCGGAGACGATGAGTTTGGGATTGCGGTTTGCTAAGACCGTTTCTAAGCAAACGTAGGTGGGGGCGACCCCGACGTCGATATCGTGGCTAACCGCGAAGTCGACCATCGCCTTCGATGCTAAAGCGAAAGCCTTAGCCTCGGAGGGGGTCTTGTTCATCTTCCAGTTGCCTAAAAGGAGTTTTTTGCGCATGTCGTTATTGATCCTCGCCTTATTTGAGCACGTCGACGCCGGGGAGGTGGCCGTCATTCTCGATCATCTCGAGCGAAGCGCCGCCACCGGTGGAAACGTGGGAGAACTTATCTTTGAAGCCAAATTGTTTGACCGCCGAGGCCGAATCGCCACCACCGCAAACGGTGAAAGCTTTGCCCTGGAGTTTAGCGATGGCTTCGCAGATCGCGATGGTGCCATGCTGGAATTCTTTCTGTTCAAAGACGCCCATCGGTCCATTCCAGAAGACCATGTGAGCTTTGGCGATTTCTTTAGCGAAGAGAACTTCGGTCTTCGGGCCGATGTCTAAGCCCTGAAGTCCCGCCGGGACATCTTCCCCGACGACTTTCACGACTTTACGAACAGCCGGATCAAAGGCATCGCCGACCACCGAATCGACGGGGAGGACGATCTTGCCCTTGGCTTCTTCAAAGCACTTCTTGGCGTAGGCTAACTGGTCATCTTCGACCGGCGAATTGCCGACTTCGTGGCCGAGAGCCTTCTTGAAGGTATAAGCCATGGCGCCGCCGATCAAAATCTTGTCGCACTTCTTTAATAAGGTATCGATGACCTTGATCTTGTCGGAAACCTTGAGGCCGCCGAGGATCGCGATATAGGGGCGATCTTCTTTCTTCACTTCGACGCAGCGGGTGAGGTTATCGACTTCTTTGATCATGAGGTAGCCTTCGGCGACCGGTTTGCCTTCGGCCTTGAGGATCGAAGGAACTCCGACGGTCGAAGCGTGGGCGCGGTGAGCCGAGCCGAACGCATCCATGACGAAGACATCGACGAGCGAAGCCCACTCTTTGGCAAGCTCCGGATCATTCTTCTCTTCGCCCTTTTCATAACGGGTATTCTGAACGAGCAAAACTTCGCCATCTTTGAGCGAATTGACGAAATAGGCTAAATCCTTGCCACGGGTGACCGGGCAGAACGAGACCATCGTCGGGGCGAGCAGCTCGCCAAGACGCTTGGCCACCGGGGCCATATCGTTGTCTTTCTTTTCCTGCTCAATGACTTCGGGGGTGCCTTTCTTCCAATCGACCTTGCCTAAGTGCGACATTAAAACGACGCGAGCGCCATGCTCGACCAAGTACTTGATGGTCGGAAGCGCCGCCTTGATGCGGTTATCATCGCGGATGACGCCGGCTTTCTGCGGGACGTTGAAATCGACACGGACGTAGACCTTCTTGCCTTTGAGGTCTTTGAGATCTTCGACAGTTAACATAGGTTCTATGTTCTCCTTGTTTGGTTTTATCTTATCACCCTATAAGGGTGAGTACCAATAAGATACTGATTTGGCGGAAGGTCCTATAAACGAAAGAAAGGACGCCCCGATGAGGGAGCGTCCTTAAGCTTGACAAAGGATTAAGCTTACTTGCAGCCGAGGACCTTGCCATAGACACCCGCAAGGCGGATGTATTGGCAGGTGAAGCTGTATTCGTTGTCGTACCAAGAAACGACTTTGACATGCTGCATGCCAGTCGTATCGGTGAAGACGACGGTTTGGGTGGCATCGAAGATCGAGCCTTCGCTGCGGCCAAGGATATCGGAGCTGACGATCTGGTCTTCGGTGTAGCCAAGGACTTCTTTAAGTTCACCGGCAGCGGCTTCCTTCATGACGCCATTGATTTCGGCGGCATCGGCGACCGGTTTCTCGAGAACGAGCGAGAGGTCGACGAGCGAACCATCAATGACCGGAACACGAATGGCTCCGCCCATGAGTTTGCCCTTGAGTTCAGGGATGACGAGGTTGATGGCCTTAGCGGCACCCGTGGTCGTCGGTACAATGTTAGCAGCGGCAGCGCGGCCACGGCGGAAGTCGCCTTTGGCGAGGTCGAGGGTGGTCTGGTCGTTGGTGTAAGCGTGAACGGTGGTCATAAAGCCGCCCTTAACGCCGTACTTGTTGAAGAGAACGTGCATAACCGGGGCTAAGCAGTTGGTGGTGCAAGAACCGCCAGAGATGATCTTCATATCGGCGACGAGCTTGTTGGTGTTAACACCATAGACGAAAGTCGGGATGTCCTTATCCGAGGACGGAGCCGAGATGATGACGCCTTTGGCGCCATTATCAAGATGGACTTGGCCATCGGCTTTGGTCTTTAAACGGCCGGTGCATTCCAAAACGATGTCAACCTTGTATTCGCCCCACTTTAAATCGTGAGGATCCTTCTTGCCAAGAACCGGGATCTTCTTGCCTTTGTAGACGAGGAAGTTCTCGATGAAATTGCCCGCTTCGTCTTTCTTGACGATGGAGCTGATCTCATTCTGTTGCCAGCCACGATGGGTGGTATCGTACTTGAGAAGGTAGGCTAAGGTGGCCGCATCGACGAGGTCGTTGATCGCGACAACTTCGAATCCGCCCACTTCGTAGGCGCGGCGGAAAGCAAGACGGCCAATGCGTCCGAATCCGTTGATTGCAAGTTTGATGGACATTGTTTTTTGAGTCCTCCTTATTAAACTGCATGGTTATTATAGCGACTCGTTAACGTAGTTAAAAGGAGTTCGCATTACTTTCTTAGAGAAGCTGGTCAAGCTCCACCACTCCGCGGAAAAGTTCTTCGAGGGGAATCCCGAGGGCCTTAGCGAGGCGGTTAAGGATAGCCAGGGAAGGATTGCGCCGTCCATTCTCGAGATCCGAAAGATAGTTTTTGGAGATATGGGAGGCAAAAGAAAGCTCGAGTTGCGAGAGCTTTTTCTCCTTGCGGAGATAGGCAATTCGTTTGCCAAGTTGCCCGTAGATTGTTAATGAATCATTGGCCATGATGGTTTTTGAGATACTCCTGGTGGAGGCCGCGGAAGAGATGATTGATGTTGCTCTTCGAGACGCTGCAGGCCAATTCATCGCTAAGCATTTCCGAGAGCTCATCGAGGGTGGCGTCTTCATGGGCAAGCCGAAGTTTCATCAAGGCTTTGAGCTTGGGGTTATCGATGCGGTCCCAGCCGATCGTCCCCACGAAATATTCGATTTCTTCTTTTTGGCGTTTGGCCGCGGCCATGGTTTTCCCAAAGTTGGCCGAATCGAGGTTTTGCAGCCGGTTACCGATGTTGGCGAAATCGCGGTCAACCCGAACGTTTTCGAACTTGAGGCAAGCATCGGGGGCTCCGACGAGGACCAAGAAATCGCTGATTTGGTCGCTCCGCTTCAAATAGACGATGTATTGGCGGCGGCGTTTGGCCACTTTCGAGGTGAATTGATGGGAGGTGACGCGGTTAAGGATATGGCTGAACCACTTGGCGAAATTCTCATCCGAGAGCGCAACTTCGAGATGATAATTGGAGCTTTTAGGATCGTTGACGGAACCGGCCGCGAGGAAGCCTCCGGCCAAATAGGCGGCGATGAGGTCATCATTAGCGACCGCGTTATGCGGGATTTTGCCTTCCAAAAAGTCGACTTCGAGATCGCCTAAAATGTCATCGGGGTCATCGACGATCACATGATATTTGACCCGTTTATGGAAGCCGATGCCGCGGGTATAGGCAAAACGCAGGGGCAAGCCATAGAGTTCATGGATAAAGGAATAAAGAGCTTTGGCGATCTGGGCGTTTTCGCTGGAGAGTTCCAGCGAGTCTTTGCCTTCGCTCCGCCGTAAATGCCCATTGATCTTAATATAAGAAGAAAGAAGGCTGCGTTTTAATTCATCGCCCCAGTCTTGGCGGGCGATTTCTTCTTTGGCTTCGACCGCGAAAGAGACGGTGGCAGGTTCCATAGGCGCTGGTTATTTTTTCGTTTTGACGTAACGGGGAAGTTCGCGGTGGGAGATCGTGCAGAAATATTGGGTTTTATAGCGTTGATAAAGCCGTTCGGCAAAATAGACGGAGCGATGCTGACCACCGCTGCAGCCGATATCGACGAAGACGAAGGAACGGCCTTCTTTTTCTAGGCGCGGCAGATAGTAATCCAAATAGTCGCACATATGCTGGAAGAGGATCGGGCATTCGGGCTGGGCGTTGAGGAAATCGATGACGGGCTTATCAAGACCGGTCAAATTGCTGAGTCCCTTGACCCAGAAAGGATTGGGGACGATGCGGGTATCCAGAACGATTTCGGCATCCTGAGGAATGCCATATTTGTACCCAAAGGAAGCAAAGATGACCGCCATTTTCGTATCTTTGCCGCTATCGAGGGAGCAGAAGACGGTCTTGCGGAGATCGGTCGATTGCAAACCCGTCGTATCGATATAGAGGTCGGCTAAAGGTCGAACCGAAGCCATCGTCGCTTTATCGTGGGCGATCGCCTGCTCCAAAGTGAGGCCGCTAGCTTCTAGAGGATGAATGTGGCGCGATAGGCGGTAACGGGAGCGGAGTTCCGGCACCGAGCAATCGAGGACGATCACCTGGGTTTCGAGATTGGGATCCTGGCGGGCTAAGGGAATGATCTTTTCGGCATCGTCGAGTCGGACGACGCATTCGACCCGCTCAAACTTGAGGGGGTTCTGGTCGATCGTCTTCAAAAAACTGGGGAAAACCTCATAGGGGATGTTTTCCACAATTTGGAAATTGCGTTCCTCGAAGGCGTGGGAGATCGTCGATTTTCCAGCGCCGGAGACGCCGGTCAGAATTACAAATTTACTCATAGCAAAATTATTATAGCCTACCGCAACGGCAATCGGTGTACCTTAGTCAAAAAGAAAAGAGGCCGGCGCCTCTTTAAGCCCATGTTATCGGCTTATTTGAGAATCAAGTGAACGATGAAGGTCGCGAGCAAGCACACCACCACAAGCTGGTGGACAAGGACGAGGACTTTCCGATTCTTGGTTTTGTTGAAGAAGGCGACAAAGCCCATCGCGACCAGAGTCGCCATCAAACCCGCCATGATGTAACCGGTGATGAAATGAATGTAACTGGGATCATGGACATCGAAAACGAAGGCGAAATGGAGATACATTAAGGCAACCGTGACGGTGCCGATCGGCATATGCAGTTGATTCAAGACCTGATAGACCGGCAGCAATTTGGCTTTGGTCGCCGGCTTAGTTCCTTTGGCCATGAAGATGGTACGGATGATGAAGATCACCATCATGCAGGCTAATAATCCCGCCAAGATCCAACCAACGACTTCGCCGCCTTCGCCCACGTTCATCGGACCATGGATGGTGTAGATGAAGAAAAGCGTCACCGCCGTAATAAAGGTCGCGCCGGCGAGTCCAAATAATGAATACTTAGCAGCTTTCATGGCAAGATTGCCCCCTAAAAAGGATAATTTAATCATAAGCGGCTTCCCCTTAATGGGGTAGTCCTTTGCTCAGGCTATGGACGTAACTGATCGCCGAAGTGGCCGCTAAGGCCCCTTCGCCGGCAGCGTTAACGAGTTGGCGAAGTTTCTTATCGAGGATGTCGCCGCACGCAAAGACTCCGGGAACCGAGGTCATGAGATCGTTATCAGCGTTAAGGAAGCCGTTGCGGTTCTTCGGATTAAGGCCAGCTAAGAAATCGCTCGAGCTTTTTTCTCCGGCCAAGGGGAAAATACCAGCGATCGCGTAGTCTTTTTGCGAGCCATCCGCGCGTTGGACTTGGGCACTGGTCACGAGTTTATCGCCCGCGATGCTCTTTAAGGTGGCCCCAGGGAGGAGTTCGACATTATCTAAGGATTTTAAGGTCGCTTCATGGACTTCGGTCGTCTCCAAAGGCTGGGGCAATACGAAATAGAGATGCCGAACGAGCGAGGACAAATAGATGGCTTCTTCGACCGCCCGGTCTTTGTAGCCCACCACCATCACATCTTTTCCTTTAAAGAAATGGCCATCGCAGGTCGCGCAATAAGAAACGCCGCGGCCATTGAATTCTTTTTCGCCAGGAACCCCGAAGGTTTTGGTGGTCGTTCCGGTCGCGACGATCACGGCGCTGGTCTCATAACTCGCCATATCCGAAACAACGAGGAAATGATCAGCTTGCTTCACCACGCTTTGGACGTTGCCATAATCGATCGCAACGCCGAGTTCGGTGGCGTGCCCTAAGATTTTGGCGGCGAGATCGGGCCCCGCGATCAGGGGTTCGCTAGGATAGTTATCGATCGCATGGATGTTCAAAAGCCGCCCCCCGGGTGCGCTCTTTTCGAGCAATAAGGACTTGAGGGCGCTCCGCTTTAAGTAAATGCCGGCGGTGAGGCCAGCGATACCCGCCCCAATCACGATCACGTCATAACGTTCAGCCATTTTCAACCACCTCAAAGAAATCTTTCCACGAATCCAAGCGATATCGGGGTTTGCATTCCGCAGGGAAGGGACGGGGAGTCCAGGTCACCAACATGCAAGGAATGCCCGCATTGTTGGCTGTCTCGTCGTCGTAACGGGTATCCCCGATATAGAGGACCGCGTTCTTATTATCGACCCCCAAGTCGCTCATCGCCTTAAAAACGCCCTCAGGGTTCGGCTTAGAGCTGGTGACGTCATCGCTTGCAATCACCAAATCAAACAAGCCTTCAAGGCCGGTGATTTTGAGCGTATAGAGACTTTCTTCGCGCAGTTTAGAGGTCACGACCGCGGTCTTAATCCCCCGTTTCTTGAGCTCAATCAAAACCTCTTTCACCCCGGGATACGCATACACGGTCTCGTCATAATAGTGGCGGCAGACTTTGCGGAAATAGGCTAAAGCTTCGGCATAAGGCACATCGGGGAACTCCACCGGGAGGACGCTGGCAAGCGGCGGGCCGGAAAAGGAGAGTAATTTCGTCACGCTCACTTTATAGCCTGGCCGAAATTTCCGATACATATCGACATAGGAAAGGACGATCATCAGGTCAGTGTCGACCAAGGTGCCGTCCATGTCGAAGATCACGAGCGAAAATCGCATCGTTATTTGTCCTTGGTGGGAATGGGTTTATCTTCGCCCACATTCGAGGTGGGTTGCTCTGGAGTAACTTCTTTTGGGGCTTCTTTCGAGGCTTCAGGGGTGGCAATCACGATGGGAGGGACCACATCGAGTTGGCTCTCTTCTTTGGTGCGCTTTTTCTTCGCGAGAATGTAATCGAGGACGTGGAAGAAAATGACAAGCAAGACGCCTAAGCCGATGTAAACGATCGACCAGATGATCGACCATTTTCCATTCGAGCCCATTTTGAAGGTCGGATCGCGCATCGGTTCCATGATGAGGCGGGTGATGCCATACCAAATGAGATATCCGGCGGCCAAATCGCCTTTGGCCAAGTATTTCCTGAGGGGCTTTCCAATCGCGTATTTGAGGACGAAATAGCCGATGAGGTTGATGATCGATTCAATCAAAAAGAGCGGGACTTGCATATCGGTTGTCGATAAAACGCCACTCTTGTTGACGTCGACGCCCATCTGGAGTCTTAGCCAGGTGGGTAAGAAAGACCAGTCGGACATCGAAGTGACGCCACCGTAGACTTCGTGGTTAAAGAAGTTGCCCCAACGGCCAATCGCCTGGGCGATGAGAATCGCCGGAACGATGATATCGGCGGCCCAGCGAACGTTGACGTATTTGCGGTGCCGCATGAAGAAGATGGCACCGGCGATAATGCCACCTAAAGCCCCACCTAAAATCGTTAAGCCACCGTTCCAAATCTGAAAGATCGTATACCAGCGGCCATTTGCCCAATCCGAGGAGAAGTTTGGTCCGCCTGCGCCATCGCCATTCCAATTGCCGATGACGTAGCCAATGCGGCCGCCGATGATACCGGCGGGGAAGCAAATGAGCAAAGCCGCGTCCAAAATGCCATGTTTATGAAATTCTTTGTAGAACTCGTGATCGCAGACCCAGTAAACCACCACCGCCGAGAAGACCATGATGATGCCATAGAAGGCGATATGCAGGCCATGGGTACTGCTTTGAACGCTTTGCCAGTTATGGAAGTTCACCCAAGTCCAGCCTTGTCCCGAGATGACGAAACCTGAAACCAAGGGGTAGGTGAGATGATTAGCGACCCCTTCGCCCAATAACAAGAAGAAAATGAGGACGAGCGGGATCGAAGCGAACATCAGATTGCGGAACCATTTGGCTTGGCGTTCTTCGGCCTGCGGTTTCCAATAATGGAGATAAAAAGAAGACCAAAGGGAGGCATTGCTGAGGAAGAATAAGGCCGCCCCCGCGACCGAGAAGATCGCCTCAAGGTTGCTCATCGACCAGGAGCAGAACAGATTGATGCTGGCCTGGAGGAATCCGCCGGCGAGGGCGATGGCGAAGAAAGTCAAAATCAGGAGGCGACGTTGGGCTTTATCAAGCTCATTATGATGGGTGTCTTTAATGAAGGTGCGCAGCGTTTTGATGAGGAAAAATAACCCACCGGCGAGGGCGATTGCCCCAAGAATCACGAATACGATTGCCATTGCCATACGCCAATATTACTCTATTTGACCCTTCTTATGGGCATCTTCCAATATCTTTTTGAGATATTGCCCAGTGTAAGAGGAGGGAACCTCCGCGACTTGTTCGGGAGTGCCGAGTGCTAAAATCTGACCGCCCCGGTAGCCGCCTAAGGGCCCTAAATCGATGATCCAGTCGGCAACTTTGATGACGTCGAGGTTGTGTTCGATCACGATGACGGTGTCGCCATGGTCGACGATGGATTGCAGGACTTTAATGAGGCGCTTCACATCATCGCTATGCAAACCGGTCGTCGGTTCATCGAGGACGTAGAGGGTCTTGCCCGTCGCCCGGCGCTGCAGCTCGGTCGCTAGCTTAACCCGTTGGGCTTCTCCGCCTGATAACTCGGTCGCGGGTTGCCCCAATTTGATATAGCCTAAGCCAACATCGTCCAAAGTTTTGATCTTACGAAGGATCTCGGGCCGGTTTTCGAAGAAGGGAATCGCTTCCTCAATCCTGAGATCCAAAACATCATGGATGTTCTTGCCTTTGTAGGTGCAAAGCAACGTCTCGTCGTTGTAACGCTTGCCTTCGCATTCGTCGCATTTGACATAGACGTCGGGCAAGAAGGACATCGGGATGCGGGTGACGCCGGCGCCTTGGCATTTTTCGCAGCGTCCTCCCGGGACGTTGAAACTGAAGCGACCTTTATCGTAGCCGCGGGCCCGGGCTTCATCGGTTTCGGCAAATAAGGCGCGGATATCATCGAAAACGCCGGTATAGGTCGCTGGATTGCTCCGCGGCGTCCGACCGATCGGTTCCTGAGTGATGTTGATGATTTTGTCGATGTTTTTGAGCCCAAGAATCTCTTTGTATTCGCCAGGATCGTTCTTGGTGCCATTGAGTTCATGATCAATGGCTTTGACCAGAGTTTCATTGATGAGCGAGCTTTTGCCCGATCCGGATACGCCGGTCACGAGGATCAGCTTGCCTAAGGGGAATTTCACGTCGACATTCTGCAAGTTATGGCAACGGGCCCCTTTGATTTCGAGGAACTTGCCATTCCCTTTTCTCCGTTTAGCGGGGACGGGGATGTATTTACGGCCCGAAAGATAATCGCCGGTGATGGAACGGGGGCAAGCGCAGATATCCGCTAAGGAACCTTCGGCCACCACTTCGCCGCCATGGATGCCCGCCCCGGGGCCAATGTCCACGAGGTAATCGGCTTGGCGCATCGTCTCTTCATCGTGTTCGACCACGATCAGAGTATTGCCGAGATCGCGCATTTCTTTTAAGGTGGAGATCAGTTTGTCGTTATCGCGTTGATGGAGTCCAATCGAGGGTTCATCGAGGACATAAAGCACCCCGGATAAACGCGAACCGATTTGGGTGGCGAGGCGGATGCGCTGAGCTTCTCCGCCCGATAAGGTCATCGCGTAGCGAGACAAGGTCAGGTAATCGAGGCCGACATTGACCAAGAAAGAGACGCGGTTATGAATCTCTTTGAGGACCATATCGCCGATTTGGTGCTCGGTATCGTTGAGATGCTGGCTGGTTTCATCGACCCAAGCCAGCAGTTTATCTAACGAGAGGCAGCAGGCTTCGTAGATGTTGAGACTATTGACTTTGACGCTCAAAGCTTCGGGGGATAGACGAGCCCCGTGGCAGGTCGTGCAGATCGAGTCGCGCATAAAGCTTTCGTAGTAAGCGGACATCCATTCCGATCCCGTCTCGCGGTAGAGCCGCTCAATCCGCGTCTTCACGCCTTCGATATAGCCGACGCGGTGCATCTTGTTGCCGCTTGAGGAGGTCAGATAGTAATCCATGATGCGGTCGGAGCCGAATAAGACAATGTGCTTATCCTCGGGGATCATGTCTTTCCAAGGGGTATCCATCGCGATCTTGTATTCGTCACAGAGATAAGCGAATTCTTTCCATTCGATGTTCGAGGTATGAATGATATGGGCAAAATAACGAAGGCAGCCTTGATTGATGCTCTTCTCCGGATCGGGGACGAGCAAGTCTTCGGCGACTTCGCGCTTGATGCCCAAGCCTTTGCAGTCGGGGCAATAGCCTTGTGGGGCGTTAAAAGAGAAGAGGCGTGGCTCGATATTCGGCACCGAGAAGCCGCATTGGGGGCAACTATGGTGCTGGGAAAGAAGGCGTTCGCCTTTATCGCTAAGGATAATGAGAAAGCCATGGCTCCAATCGAGAGCGAGTTCGACGTCATCGTTGACCCGGCTCCGTAAACCTTCCTTAATGACGAGGCGATCGACCACGATGTCGATATCGTGGCGTTTGTTCTTGTCGAGGTCCCCCACCTCTTCGATGAGTTTGATCTCGCCATCGATCCGTAGACGGGCAAAGCCCTGTTTCTTGATCTTATCGAGGGTATCTTTTTGACTGCCTTTTTCGTGGCGGACGACCGGCGAAAGGATTTGGACTTTGCTGCCGGCTTCATATTGGAGGATGGCATTGACCATCGCGACTGGGCTATAGGCGGTGATGGGACCGTGGCCATTCGGGCAATAAGGCACGCCGATGCGACCATAAAGTAAGCGCAAATAATCGTAGATTTCTGTGACGGTTCCAACCGTGGACCGGGGGTTATGGCTCGTGGATTTCTGATCGATGGAAATCGCGGGGCTTAAGCCTTCGATCGAATCGACGTCGGGCTTATCGACGGAGCCTAAGAATTGCCGAGCATAGGAGGATAAGCTTTCCACGTAGCGGCGTTGGCCTTCGTTATAGATGGTGTCGAACGCCAAAGTGGTCTTGCCGGAGCCCGAAAGACCCGTGAAGACGGTGAGGGAGCCTTTCGGGACTTCCACATCGATATTCTTGAGGTTGTTCTCGCGCGCCCCTTTGACCAAAATCCAGTTCTTTGAATTCTTCTCGTTTTCCATTGCGAAGCAATTATAGCGAAGTAGACTAAGGCCCGCCACAAAGAAGACCGGCAACTTTAAGGTAGCAAAGAGTGAAGACTTGAGTATAATATCTCTCGCCGGGACGTAGCACAGCTTGGTAGTGCACTACCTTGGGGTGGTAGGGGTCATGGGTTCGAATCCCACCGTTCCGACCAGATTTAACAAAAAGCCACGATAATACGTGGCTTTTCTTGTCATTTGTAAGTTTTCTGGCCCCAATTTGGCCCCAAATCATCAATCTTTAGCTCTTCGGCGCTTTGAAATCCTCGAAAACGAGATGGACGTCCTCGGGGGCGAGCTGAAACACCGGAAACGCAGCGTAACGGGGATCCTCCGTCTCAAAGGAGACGTATTCCTTCCCGTCTTTGCTCTTGGCGACGTCCACCACCGTGCCGATCGTACCCTTCTTGAGGACGAGATCCCCATCGTCGAAAACGACGTCCCGAACCGTCATGACCCGAGAATATAATGGAATTGTCATTGTTTCTCTCCTCCCACCAGCATCGTGATAAAACGCGCAGTACCGTCTTCATTATACTGCCAAACCGTTCTCACCCGAACAAGCTTAAAGCCAACAAGATCGGGAAGCATTGTCGGAGCAACAAAGAACAGGCCAAACGAATTGAAACGGCACCCAAGGACTTGATTGAAAAACGTTTTTTCAGAAATCGCCTTGGACAAGGCTTCGGGGTTGGAAAGATCGTAGCCCAATCCTTTGAGAAAAACGCTTTTGTCGTTTTTTGGCTGTTTCACCAGCAAGTACTGAGTTAGCTTCGTCGGATTGATCACCGCCGTTTCGACCTCGGCCACAAAGCGAAGATAAAGCTCGGCGTATTCGAGATCATGAACTTCGGGATCCGGAAAGACAAAGGTTTCTTTGCCATCGTCCAAATGGTAGATTTTGGCAAGAACGATTTTCTTTTTGTCTTCCTCAAGACGCGCGCTTTTTTCTTCTTCGGTATATTCGCCGTTTTGGGAATCGTATGTTTGAGATTGCCCGCCACCGCCTTTTTTCTCTGGCATATTTCGCCTCCCTGTCTATTATCGCCTAAAACGATTTTATTGTATATTTTCTTTTTCTTTATATACTTTTTTATATGAGCAATCAAGAAATCGGCTTACGACTACGCAAACTCAGGCAAGACAACAAACTGACCATCGCAAACGTGGCGGAGAGAGTTGGTAGAACCGCCGCCACTATCATCAAATACGAAAAGGGAGACACTCCTATCCCAAGTGACTTGGTTCTCGCTTTCTGCGATTTGTTTGAGACCACCCCGAATTTCATCCTTTGGGGCAACGGCGCCGAAAAAGACGACGATTATTCTCTTACTGCTAAGGCAAAATTGCTTATCGACATGACAAGCAAGGGCGAAGCCGAGATTCAAAATCGAGGGGAAACGATTTGGATCAAGGACAAGAAACTCAAACAATGCCTCCATTATGCCGAGATCGGATTAAACAAGGAAGGAATTGACCGCCTCCAAATTGAAAAATCCATCAGGGCTTATTTGGACAGTTTAGAAACGTTGCCAACAAGCCAAGAATCTCAACCCAAAAAACGTTAGTTATCGTATTGTGGCCCCAATTTGGCACCTGTTGCGACTGGATACCCATTTCGCTTCCCGGATTTTTGAGGCAATTTGAAGCACTGAAACATCCGATATTTCCTAGTATTTTCGGAAGTCGAAAATCGCTCTATCTTCCCACCGTTCCGACCAGTGAAAACAAAAAGCCACGACAACTCGTGGCTTTTCTTACTGTTTGTAAGCTTTGTGGCCCCCTATCGAGCCCCTATTTTCCAATGGTTATGGATGGGTACCCGTGTCTTTTTCGGGCTTCATGCCAATTAAATATCCATTCTTTCTTCATCAACGAGAAAACCTTCCCCTGAAAAGTCCAAAAAATAGCCATCGGGAAAATCCTTTTGGGGAATCGGGCCGTCGGGGTAAAAATTGATGCCATCCGAGATGGTGTTAGCCGCCAAAAAAGAGATAGAAGAGCCATCATCAAAGAAAAGGACGAGAGCTAGATCGGCGTCGACGCAAAGGTCCAAGGAACGATTCATACTTTTGAGCGAAAGGATTTCAATCCTTTGGATTTTCTTCGAGATATCGACCGAATTCTTTGCATCTCTATTCGGCTTGGAAGGCGCCACAACGAAAGAGCGAAAATCGTCGGAGAAACTTTCCGCCCGTTCGGAGAAAGATCCTTTCCGGGGCTCAACTCCAATGATGGAGAAAATCGAGCCATCCTCAAAAATCAATTCCGTCGCGTTGCCCCAAACGGCGTCGTCAAAACGAACACTTGAAAGTTCATTCCCTTTCCAGTGTTTCATAAGAGAGAGCGTGTCGTCGGTCGTTCTAAGATTAATGGTTTCCATTTTTTGCCCTTCTAAAATCGATGCTTTCAATTCTCAGTCTTTCTTTTAAAAGTGATAGATTGGAGCTAGGAACGCCGTCCATCAGTCTTTTAGACAACCGATTGGGATGATTTTGACTCCTTTTTCTTCGTAGGCCAATTTCCCGCCGGTAATGACTAAAAGCAAATCTGGCTCACGGATTGGCAGACCTTTCTTTTCGGCATTGGCTTTTTGGATCAATTCTTTCAGCGCGAGCAGGTTATTGACTCCGTCTTCGATTTCCTTGGAGCCCAGTTTGATTTCCGTCAAAGCATAACGGCCGTCCTCAAGATGAAGCACCCCGTCCACTTCCAGATTGAAGCGGTCGTGATAATGCGCGAATGAACCGCCCAACGCGGAAGAATAAACCAGGAGGTCCCGATAGACGAGCGCTTCGAAGATGTGGCCGAAGAGATCGAAATCGTGCAGGAAATAGTCCGGTGAAAGGCCCAAGGCGGCAATGGCGATAGAAGGGTCGACGAACAAATGCTTCTTCGGAGCACGGAGGGATTTCTCGCTCCGGATCTGCGGACACCAAGCATCGACGTCCTTGATGACGAAAAGCTCCTTTAGCTTCTCAACGTAGTCATCGAAAGTCGGCTCGGAAAGGGGATAGTAGCTCGCGGCGTCTTGGTAAAGGATGCTTCTCTTGCAGAGAGTGCCGATGTTGCGGGCGTAGGATTTCAGAATCGCCTTGGCGATCTCGGGGTTTCGTTCGACGCCATCGATCGCGGAGATATCTTTGCTGTAGATCTGTTCGTAAGCATCCTTGGCGATCAGGAGTTTGGCCAAGGGGTTTGCAATCGTAAGCGTTTTGGGCCAACCACCCCGGGAAGTGGCGTAGAAAAGGCTTTGAACCGTGAGGGGGCTTTCTTTGCCCGCCACGCTCTCCGCCCCGTCAAAAAGTTTTCTCAGGGAAACCGTCCCACTACTTTCTCCGGTCTCGTAAAGTGACATCGGCTGCATCTCCACCGTCGAGATACGCTGAGTCCCCGTGTGGGGCGTGACGACCTTTTTCGAGGTCGACCCCGTTAGGAAATAAACCCCGTGCTCGTCCTCGTGGTCATCGCAGGATTGGCGGACGGCACCCCAAATCTTCGGCGCATCCTGCCATTCATCGAAAAGAATGGGCTTTGGGAAGGCAAAGAAAGCAGAAGGCTCGCTGGCGGCCAATTTGAGGTAGGAATCCCGATGATCCTCATCCTCGAAGGCGATAACGGAACGGCATCTCTCTTTGGCCGTCCTCGTTTTTCCACATCCTTTGGGCCCGACGATCTGGATGGCGCCAAAAGCCTGCGTTCTTAAATCCAAATCTTGGTCGATAATCCGCTTTTTGTAATCCATGCCTTTTTCCTCAGGAATATTCTAGCTTTTCTTAATTCCTATTTCAACAACGGTTTTAGTTTTTCTTCGCATTTTGTTTTAGTATTTCTTCGCTTATTGCTTTAGTATTTCTTCGCTTATTGTTTTAGTATTTCTTCGCCTATAGCTTTGAGTTTTCTCCGTTTTCCGGTTTCATCGCAGAGAGATCAAACGACGAATTAAATCGCATATTAAAACCTGGCGGGTCCTGTCCACTCTGGGAAGTCTCACAGGGAGAAGCCGTTCTTTCATTGACGACATCGGAAAAGCGAAAACCGAGCCCCTATTTGGCCCCCGTTGCGGATGGGTACCCGTCTTTTTTCCTCGATTTTTGAAGCGTTTTGAAGCACTAAAACATTAGACAGCATCGAATGTTTTTTGATTCCAAAAAATTCTTATTTTTTCCCACCGTTCCGACCATTAAAAACTGAAAGCCGCGATGATTCACGGCTTTTCTTTTGAATTGTAATAAGCAAAAAAGCCGTTCAACAGCCACCTTACAACATCCGAGGCGCATTTTTGAAGAATCATTTTCCGTTTTGATAGCGAAAATGAATCGATTGTTCCTTGGATATTCGAAGTATCGAAATGCGTTCTTAACAATCGGCCACCAGCCACTTCTCCTTTTCAGCCTTTGTAGTCGTAGATGATCTTGGTCGGAAAAGTGTGGTAGTTGATCTCGAAGAGGGCGCCCGGCTTGTAATAGGGATCGGAGGCCCTGATCGTCTTCACGATGCGGTAGACGCCGATCTCGAATTCCTCGAACTTCGGGTCGTCGGGCTCGAGGTCGTTGTCGCCCTGGTACCAGGTGTCGGCCTCGAAGACGAGGACGTTCCCGTTGGCGAACTCGCCATAGATGTGCCCGTTTGGGCTCTTGTCGAAATAATCCCGGAGTTCGGGCATACCGATTTGCTCTTTGAATGGCTTCATCATTTTTTCGTTCCTCCTTTTCTAGGATCGCTTGGATAAACGTGGCAGCCCGTTTTCGAATAGACTATCATCACCCAATCCGAAGGAAACGGGCCATCTTTCGGATGAACAAAAAATCCAACAATTCGGCCGATGCGAACCCGCTCTTTAGAACCATCGGGGGAAGCGTTCACCCCTTTACCAGAATAATCATCGACGATTTTCTGAGCATCCGCAAGGGTGCCAAAAAGAAAGTTCCTCCCACTACCATCGTGATAAAGCGCGAAGAATCAGATGAGCCAGTACGACATTTTGATGTGTCGACATACTTTTGTCGAATAGGAACTCTTTTCCCGCGAACGCAAAGTTCTATTTACGGTTTCATAAATAGAAGTTTAAAGGACTTCGCTTCATAAAAAATTAGGCTATCGGGTACTTCCGGGCCAATAGATCGTATGTTTTCTGGTCAATGACGCCCTCCGCGAGGAAGCGCTCCGCCATCAGAAGCATCGTGTCCGCCGCGTCGTGGAAGAGCGGGTCGTTCGCCTCGTCGTAGCCCTCGAGCTCCTTGATGGAATTCCGCAGCATCGCCGGCAAAGAGCCCACGTCGAGCTCCACCGCGGCGTCTTCGGAAACCCCGACCTTTTCAGGATTCCGGTGAAAGACGCGATCAGAGGCGGCCTCTCCGATCCGAGAAACCTCGCCATGATGAGCATCTTCAATCTCGTGAACGTCGGCGAAAAGCAAGGCGGCGGAATCCCTCTGATGTTTGAAGCAGCCAAAGGGGAAGGCTTCCCGGAACCGATGGTAGAAACGCGCTCGGATTTGGGGAGAACCACCATTACTTTGTTTGTTTCTAAGCCATCCACTACCCAGAACACTACCCAGAACACTACCCAGAAAAATACAAGTAACATGGAAAAAGCCTTTTTACTTCTAAAAGAAAACCCCACGATGACCAGAGCCGAGATGGCAAGCAGACTAGGAATCACGCCCGACGGGGCTAATTTCATCATCGATTCTCTCAAAGCTAAAGGAAGGATAAAGAGGTAGGGATCCGACCGAAAAGGGCAATGGATTGCCAAATAGATTTGAAAGAGAGCCGACGCTCAGCCCTTCGCCCAGACTCATTTTGAACTAGTAAGTCCGACTTACAGGGTGCCCTTTTTTCGTACTCACCATCGGCATAAATGTTCTTGATGTGAGCGGTGATGTTCTGAGGCGATATTCAATAAAGATCTGCCAAAACGGCTGATTGTCTGAGTTCTTTCGATGGCGTATGCTTGCACTGTTTTTTCCCTTTCGATAAGAAAGGCCCACGCCTTATAATGGATTCAGCCGGATAAATAGTCCCAGCGATGGGCCTTGCACACTCGGCTTTTTATTTTGCAAAAGAAAAAAGCGGGTGATTCCCGCTTAAGGATGGCAACCCCATGGACGGCTTTTGAGGGGCGTTCGCCCACTCCTGGAATTGGATCCAGGATGTCATTTCCGGCGCGCTTTCGCGGCCGATTGCCTCTTTGACCTATGGCGGCGACTACTAGGAGGCAGATTGCCGAACCCTCCACGCGCTGCAAGCTTTAAGGCTGTACCCGTTCCCCTTCCGGGGCGATGCCGATCCGCTCAAGCATCTTGGCGTTGGCCATTAACCCCAATGGTTGATCGGGGAGGCTGCCCTTACGGCGGCTGGCGGAGAATAGAATCCCACCCTTGGGGCCAGATTTCAAGGAAAAGCCTTTACCCTTGGGCCGAGGGGGTCTATCATTCCCTCATCGATGACGACCCGAGATCGGGGTTAGGCCGTAATTGGCCCTGCAGAGAGCTCCAGCTGTTAACGGCTGGTTCGCCAGGTCCTCCTTCATGAAGCTGAGGCCTGGCCTTTTTTATGGCCTAGAAATAAAAAACGCAACCGTTTTTTGGACGATTGCAAGCCTTGGTGGCGCCCCGCTGAAGGAAGCGGGTTCAGCACGGATACAATTCCGCCGATGGCATTACTATAAACTCCGAAACCCCTTCCGGCAAGGAAAGCCCCGCCTTATAATGAATTCGGCCGGATAATGAATCCCAGCGATGGGTCTTGCACACCCGGTCTTTTTTATGGCCTAGAAATAAAAAACGCAACCGTTGGTTGAACGATTGCCAGCCATCCGCCCCCCGGCTAGAGAGGAAGCGGGTGTTGAACGGAGAGAAATCCGTTGGCGGGATTACTATAAGCCCCGAAGCCCCATCTGGCAAGGAGACAAAGAAAAGGAGGCCGAAGCCTCCGATTCGTTTCAGGTTGGATCCCCTTCCCGTCCAAGGAATGGGACCCGAGGCGCTATCTAAGGGACGGGCAGCGGCCACCGTCATCTTCCGCATAATCAGGTGCAGAATCGGGTGGATAGGACGATTATGGCATCGTCTTTTCCTTTCGGCAAGGAAGGCCACGCCCCATAATGAATCCAAATCGGATAATTAGTCCCAGCGATGGGTCTTGCAAACCCGGTCATTTTTGTGCCCCATAAAAAGAAAAACGCAACCGTTGGTTGGACGATTGCCAGCCATCCGCCCCCCGGCTAGAGAGGAATCGGGGGGATAGAAATGTCATGACATCGGCTGTTCTTTGCTGTAAGAATCAAACGTTAACAAGACCACGTGAATTTGATTGATTTCAAGGTAAAAATCGCAGCGTACGAGGAAGTCTTGCTGTTGCTCACAGAAAGCTTGACCGTCAATACTACGGATTTAACTTTGCCATTCAGCTCTATCCCTGCTGCGCTAGGAACATAGGTAAAACTGGTTTGATCCGTCGAAAAATACGTGACCGGCGTGTTCCCTTCATCATCGGTCTCGACATTAGTCCCACTGCCGGATGGGCTTGTAAACGCCTTCACACAGCAATAGTTGTAGAGTGTTTCATAACTGGGGTTGCCCGTAATCGCATAGGAAACATCCACCTGGGTGACATTGTTTAAGCTCACGACAAGCGTCCACAAGATGGTGGACGCATCCGATGAAGCACTGGACTTAACGCTGGCGAGGCTCACAAAATTATCGGTACCGCTCGTGCCATAAGTCGCAGTCCCCGTAGGCCATTGCTCATAAGAGTAGTCAACCGAGCTCCCGGCGCTTAAGCTTCCGGAAGATAAGATCGTAGCCGGATTGCCTTTAAAATTCCCGCCGGCCCCGAAAACGATGCTTTTTGTGGCCGTATCGGCCGCCTGAGGGGATAAAAGCCGATTCGAATAACCCGCGGCCGATACCGCGATTAATCCAGCTAAACTAGCGAGGCTGCACGCCAACATAAATTTGAAATTTGTTTCCATCTTTTGTCCTTCCAATGGGAGGAATTATCCCATCAAAAAATGAAATGGTAAGACCTCGTTTTTCCGCTTTTGTTCTTCGATGGCAAAAAGACCACTTTTCGGCTATTTCCATGGGTTTTCTATCAAAAGCACTCCCAAAAAGGGCAAAAGAATTGATAGGGATTCCCGTATCTTTCCACTCGCAACTAGGCCGGGGGATATATTTTTGGGTCATCCGAGTCATCCTCACGTTATCTCCGCTGATAAGGACGTCAACTTTTTCATGGTTTTTCAGTCGATGAAACGCGCGATGGCTTTCGAAGGGGTTAAGCCTCAATCTTTGTAGCCGCCACCAGGCATCACTATCCGAAAAATCTCTCTTCCACCAAGTAACTCTTTTTCCCAAATTCTCGAAGCGATGGCCGGAGTTTGATGGCGTCAAGACTTCGAAATAAGGTTTAAACAATTGGGCATTTCCTGTTGAAATTATCAGCAAAATCAGAATTAAGCCCGCGAATCATTGAGTTTACTTTCCATTAAAAGATAGCGATGAACCCTTATTTCGGTAAAGAATTATCCCTTTTCTTTGGCCGAAGGGGCGCGCAAGATAATTCCAAGGAAAAAACGCTATGAAATGTTCAAAGACCTTACTGCTCGTCTCCGCCGCCGTCCTCGGCGTCTCCATCGTGGCTGTGGCAGGTTATCAGCCCTTCTCGCTGGCTCAAGCCGCCGCTGGGACATTGACCCCAGCCTCGTCCATATATCATCCTAGTTTTACCAGCGCCTACCGGATCAGCAAGCCGAGTTCTAAAACAGGTTTTACCGATGCGGCCATTGCGAACACTCGGGCGATCATTGCTTATAATCAAACCAACCCCCTTCCCACCTTTCAAATTTGGAATGGAAATGAGCCCCACACCATTCAAGCCACCGCCGTCACCTTCGAAGGTTGGACCGTCATCTACGGTTCCAACAATTTGAACCACGATTTCCGGATCCAGATGATCACCACCACCGAACCGGAATACACTCCTTTTGGTTTCTTCATGGGAATCCATGGGGTCCGCAAAATCGTTTTTCAAACCATCGGCATGTCCTATTGGAATGGGAACCAGGGCCAACTCACCATGGCCATATGTGTCGCTTCGTTAGACGGCACTGCAGTTTACAACATGGAAGATAATGCCAAAGGCGCCCAAATCGAAATATCGACTGAAGGCAATTATTCCACCTATACCATGACGCTGCCTGATGATGCGGCGACCTCTTTTACCCCACGTTGGCTCTATATCGCTGGATCCTTCCTTTCCCATAATCTTGGGAAGGATGCCGGCACAACTGGCCAAGATTTAAACACCTACTATTGCGATCTCGTCGACTTTACCGCTTATTTCGACGCCACCTGCTAAGGGTCATCGTCAGGGATATCCTTAATCCCGTTTTTTTGTTAGGGTTCATTTTCAATTCTTTGGGGTCGAAATTGGTAGTCAATTCGCCCGTGAAGGTGCTCTTGAGATGAATTGTTCCCGTCCCCAGTATCGAAGCTAAAGCGTAGATGGCGGCATCCGCATCCCCCTAGCAAGATTATAAGGATTGGGTATAAGTGTATGTTGCATTTGCAACATGGAACTCCTAAACACCGATTTGACCTTGCTGGGACAGAATCCTTTATTCCAAGGACTAAGTCCAGCCGATATCCGTAAATCACTTTATTGTTTACGGGCCCATAGCGAAGCTTATCCGGCCAAGACCTTTCTTTTTGAAGAAGGCGATCCGGCATTAGCGATGGCAGTGATTCTGCAGGGCCAAGTCGATCTTCTCCGTTACGATAGTCAAGGCAATATCACCATCCTAGAAAGTTTCCAAGCCGGAGAATCCTTTGGCGAAGCCTATGCCGTCCTTCCCGCTGGCCATTATGGCGTTAACGCAGAAAGCAGGACCCCCGTGCGCGTGCTTTGGCTCCAAGTTGGCCCCTTATTTGAGGAAATCTCCTGCCCCTTTAGCTCGCGCCTACTCCAAAACTTAGTGGCCGATATCGCCCAAAAAGATCTCTTGCTTAAGGGCAAAGTTATGGTCTTAAGCCAAAAGGGCCTCGAAAATAAAGCGCTCTCTTTCTTAGAAGAATATGCCCCTAAAGAAGGCGGAAGTTTTGCGATTCCCTTTTCCCGAGAAGCCATGGCGGCTTATCTATCGTGTGAGCGAAGCACCTTGTCCCGCCCGCTCTCAAAGATGGCTAAGGAAGGCAAAATTTGTTACCAAGGCAATCGTTTCTCCATCAAAAGAAAAGCCCTGTAAAGGCTTTAGCAAAATTTACTCTCACTCTTTAGTCGAGGGGTCTTTCTTTTTGAATTTGGATTTAATGCCCGTAACAATACCCTTCAAATGTTCTTTGATCTGGCCTTTTTTCTCCGCGGAATGATCGTCTTTTTTCTCGTTGACCCGGGCATTTCGCTCCTGGGTGAGCGTTTCGACTTCCGCTTCTTTCGGGGTGAGGGGTTCTTCTAGGGGCGCGGTGCCATTCAGCTTGTCGGAGAGTTTCTGGAGCGGCGAATCGACGAGGTCAAGCAAACCGCCTTTAGGATCGCGGAGCAACGAGAAGGCCTCAAGGTCTTTATTGATGGCGATGAGGAGCAGTTCCGAATAGCGTTCATAGAAAATCCGGAAGACTTCGAGTAAGACTTCCGCGCCAAAGAAAGCCAACGTGACGCCAGAAAGCACGATATCGAGATCGCTAGCCTGGCCTAAGGCAAACTGAACGAGGACAACCACCACCGTCGCCGCGTTAGCCAAATACTTGGCAATGCGAATACCTCGCTTCGTCCTTTTAATGGCTAGGCGGCTCTTTTGTTTAAAGGTGAACAAATAGAAAACAAAGCCGAACAAGGATAGCCCCGCCAGGACGGAATAGATAATGAGAAAGGGCAATTTCGTCCAGTTCACGTAGATCTTGAAGCCATAGAGGCCCAAGAAGACGACTTGAACGATGATGGCGACGACAAAAAGCAGGCGCCTAAGATCCTGCAAGCTCTTTTCCACCACCGCGCTCGTCCGTCCAAATAAAGTCATAATTTTCTTAACATCTATAGACTAAGCCAAGGGCTTTGCCCATTTCAAGAAAGGATTGATTCCTCGGTTTTTTCCGTTTGGCCTTCTTCCTCCTTCCGCCCAAACAAATTCAGGTATAATGAGGAACTGGAAAGGAGGAAATCATCATGGGAAATGCTTCGAAAGTGATGTACAAAATCGCGAACGTCTTTAACTGGATCATTGCGATTTTTGCCGTTCTCGACATTGTTTTCTCTATTCTTTATGGCGCCGGGGTCATGAAAGCGGATGCCAATACGTCCACCAACCTTGGCTGGAGCACGTTATGGTATGGCATTTGGTTATTAATCTTCGCCATCGTCTTAATCGTTCTCACCCGTCTCGCTTATAAAAAGGGGACGAGCAAAGGCTGGGATATTTTGTTCCTCGTCTTCGGGATCTTAGAGTGCAATATCTTCTACGTTCTCGGCGGAATCTTCGGTTTAGTCGCGCGAGACTAGTTCGTTACTTTGACATGAAGGAGGATGGGCAACCATCCTCTTTTTTAATGGAAGCAGAAATTAGGGTAACGCGCGGTGCTCTATCCAAAATTGCCGTGGCATTGTCTTCGCCAAGAAAAGGGTCTATTGTTGTTAGGAAAGGGGTTTCCTAACATGAAAAAGGCACTTTTTTCTGCCGGATTATGGTTTGACGTCATTTTGCTGGCTTCCTGTGGAAGCGTTGCCCTTTCCTCATCGTTAACTTCTTCTTCCAGTTCATTCATCACCGAGAGTTCAAGTTCGAATTCGAATAGTTCTCAGGAAACGGCCCCGCTAACAAGTTCGACTTCATCGACGACGGACACCTCATCCTCCACCTCTTCTTCCACCTCAACCCATTCAAGTTCATCGAGCAATTCTTCTTCCTCGACTTCAAGTTCATCCAGTTCTTCGTCCTCGAGCTCGAGTTCATCCCATTCTTCATCCGCGAGTTCATCGAGCAGTTCTTCCTCTTCGAGTTCGTCCTCCAGTTCATCTTCGTCTCAAACTTCCGGCGATGGCTATTACCGTCTTGCCGGCAATGGCTTAAGCGACCACTTCAATCTCGCCTCTTTTCAAAAGAGCAAAGGCTATAGCACTTTGCCCAGCTTAGGCCAGCATTCTCTTTTGGTTTTGCCCATCGAATTATCCGGTTATCCCTTCGCCACTTCCACTCTCCAAGATCTCGTCACGGTCTTTAATGGGGCCGGTAGCAGCGCGACCGGTTACTACGAATCGGTGTCTTCCTTTTATGCCAAAAGCTCCTACGGGGCCCTTAATCTCAGTTATACGGTCGCCCCGAAATACGTGAGTTCCTATACCCCAAGCACCCTCTATGCGCTCAATAGCGACCCCACCGATGGCTCGACATCGATGCTGCGTTCCGCCCTCAGTTACTACAAGTCCACTAGCGGCGACGATTGCCGCCGTTTCGACAGTGATTCCGATGGCCTCATCGATGCGGTGATCCTCATCTATAGCTGCCCGGATAATTCCCGAGATTCCACGATAAAATCCCTCGATAAGGCTGATCTTTATTGGGCTTATTGCTCTTGGGATTTCGCCAAAAAGAATGAGGCGTCCGTGGCTTCGCCGATCGGAAACGCCTACATGTGGGCTTCTTATGACTTTATGTACATCGGGGCGACTTCGCCTCATGTCGATGCCCATACCTACATCCACGAAAGCGGACACTTGATGGGACTGCCGGATTATTATTGCTATGACACCGCCAGCAATCCGACGACCGGGAAGCGCAGCCATCCTAGCCCCTTAGGCGGCGTGGCCATGATGGATGAGAACGTCTCCGACCATGATATCGCTACGAAATTCGCCCTCGGTTGGCTTCATCCTTATGTCGTTAACGGAGCCTGCGATTTGACGCTCCGTCCGAGTCAAACCAGTGGGGATTGCCTATTGTTTCCCGCTAAAGGAAGCACTTGGAACGGCAGCGCCTTCACCGAATATTTGCTGCTCGAACTTTATACGCCCACCGGTTTAAACGAACTCGACGCCACCACCGCTTATTCTTACCATCCTCAAGGTTACACTCTTCCTGGCGTCCGGCTTTTGCATGTTGATGCCCGGATCGTCGATTGGTCAAGCGGGGCCTATGAAGAAGATCCTCAAGGCAGTTTTATTAGCGGCCATTTCTATGGCGTGGGGGCCAACAACACCCCGAGTCGCCGTCATGGCGAAGCCAGTACCGGCAATTATGACGCCATCAAACTTCTCCAAGCGGATGGCAGCAATTCCCTCAGCTATGGTAGCGGAAAAGGCAAGAACACCAATCTGTTTGCCACCGGCTCCTCGTTTGCCCTAAAAACCTTCGCCCAAGATTTTCCTAAAGGCGCTTATTTCAATGGCGGAGAATCGCTGAACTATCAAATTAATTTTCAGAATGTCGATAGCACTTCAGTTCATATTTCCGTGAGCGCTCTTTGAGCAAAAAAGCCAAGATCAAAAAGCCTTTATCCTCCCTTAAAGGAGGATTTTCTTTTTAGGGGGACCTACTCCCCTCTTCACCCTGCCTCTATTTTCGTTGCAATTTTAGGGAGCGGCTTACGTCACGTTCTTAACACTTGGGCTTTACAAGCCTAACGAAGGCACCTATCATAATGCAGTACTTCGTTGATTCCGCGGCGCTTTGCCGGCTTCATCAAGGCAGGTCCACTTCCAAATCGCTCTTAGGGAGGATTGAGGAGGACCACCATGATCGAACTGGTAAAGGCTTGCAAAATTTATACCCGAAAAGAAGAAGAACCCGTCACTGCCCTCAGCGACATTTCTTTGTCCTTGCCTTCCGCGGGTTTGATTTTTATCCTCGGAAAATCCGGATCGGGCAAAACGACTTTGCTCAATCTTCTCGGAGGCCTCGATAGCCTCAGTTCAGGCGAAATGCTTTTTGAAGGGAAATCCCTCCGAGGATTTAAACCCGCCGACTACGATGTCTACCGCTCCAGCAAAGTGGGCTTTGTCTTTCAGGATTACTCTTTGTTACCGCAGCTCGATGTCGCCGCCAACATCGGCATCTCGCTCGAGCTCGCCGGCCTCGATGCCGATCCTAAACGCATCGAAAAAGCTTTGGCTTCCGTTGATCTTCAGCATTGCACCCACGCTTGGGGCAACGAACTCTCCGGCGGCCAAAAGCAGCGGGTTGCCATCGCTCGGGCTCTCGTCAAGGACCCCGAAGTCATCTTGGCGGACGAGCCGACCGGTGCCCTCGATCAAGAAAACGGCACCGCGGTATTTCAGCTCTTAAAACGCTTAAGCGCCGACCGCTTGGTTGTCATTGTCTCCCACGACGAAGAAGCCGCCAAAACCTATGCCGACCGCATCATTACGTTACGGGATGGCAAAGTCGTTAATGGCCAAGAACTCCACCCCTCCCCGTTATTTCGTCAAAGCCCGTTCCGACCCCCGCGGCGATCAGGGCATCATTCCCTTAAAACGCAAATGGAAAATCACTTGGGCCGCCATAAAAAACAAGCCTTTGCGGCTCATCACCACCCTGATTCTATCCATCGCCTCATTGGGGTGCTTTGGCCTAGCCTCCTGCACCGTCACCTATAATCCGAGGCAAACCTTCATCGACGAATATCAAAGTCTAGGAACGACCGGATTGCAAGTGATCTTCCAACAAGAAAAAAAGAATGAAACGATCCCGTATTCGTTGGACGGGGTCGACGCGTTAGCGAAACAAACCGGTTTGCCTTTCCAGCCGATCTTCCCTCTCGGAGATATGATGACGGCAATGAGCGGGGCTTCTCCGGTGGAGTGTTGGTCGTTCACCAACTGGAGCAAGAGCATCGCTTTGTATTCCTCCAGCACAACCTATTCTTTTGGTCTAGCCGATCCCAGTCGGATGTTCGCTTATGGTTATCATCAGCAGCTTCTCGCGGGAAGTTTTCCCGGTGACGGTTCTACTATTCTCGCATCTTCCGCCTTATATGAAACCGCCAAACGAACCGGCTATTCTTGGAGTACATGCGCTGATCTAAGTGCCGCTTCTCCCATGGTTATTACCCACAGCATCCCCGCGGATCAAATCACTTCTCCGGAAGCATTTTTAGCCGCGAATCCCTGTTATTCCGTCGATGTGCCTTCTACCCAAGGATTCATCAATCTCGTGTTCCCGATCTCCGGGATTGCTCAAATGACTTCTAGCGTCGAGCCCTTTGCCTTGCTCGACTCTTATCCCGCGTCCACCGAACTCGGTCAGGACGATCCCGGATATGAATCTTTTCATCCGGTGAAGGAGGCTTATGATCATTGGGAAAGATGCCCAAGTTTTCATGCTTTCTTTGGCACCGAAGATTTCTTTAAAGCTTTATTAGCCCCGACAGGGAGTTCTCTCCAAAGCGATGTCGCCTTTTGCTCTGAGCCGATCGTATTCCATGACTTAAGCGCAGAGAGGATCTCTCATCTTTACGATGTCTATAGGGATTTAGGCATACTCGAGCGCTCCAAAAATCACAAGACCAGTCGTTACTACGTTTCGGAATTTACCCCCACCTTAGCGACCCGAAACGCGGAATGGGATTTTTCCTTCGGCGACTATTTTCTCTACACCTACCGCTATATCTTTTTGACGCTGGCCTTGGTGCTCGGCGCCTTCGCCGCATTGATGCTCGCTAGTTTCATCGGGGCTTCGATCGCCTATCAAAAACGTCAGATCGGCCTCTACCGAGCGTTAGGGAGCAAAGCTTCTTCCCTCTACATGACGTATCAGCTGGAAGCTTGGATCATCAATGGCTTGGCCTTAACGGGTTCCATTATCCTCACCGCTTGCCTCGCCTATTTTCTTTCCGCTCAAATCTCGAGCCAATTGTCGATCCGTTTCCCCTTATTTCAATTCACCTTCTCGGCCTTTTCGTTATTGGTTGCCTTCGCTTTGACGATTTCTTGCATCGCCTGTCTCGTCCCTTGCCTCATCCTCGTCAAAAAGAAGCCGATTGAGGTCATGAGGGACGAATAAAGAAAAAGGACGTTAGTTATCGGAACGGTTGAAGCCGTTCTTCATCTGGCAGCTGACGGTGTAGAGAATCGTATTTAAGGCCTTATCGGTTTCCTTTTGAGCCAGATCGGCGAAGGCTTGGTTAGCCTCGATGATCAAGGCTTGGGGATCCGAGCTCGCCCCGATCTTCGCCCCATAGTTTTCTAGCAAAGCGTGGCTCGCATTGCTCAGGGCATTTTGATAACGTTCAATCGCATTGACGCATAAGCCGAAGTGCGGATCGGCCAAAGCCCCCAGTAACCGGGAAGCCCAATAGAAATTGGCCGTATCGACACTCAAGGTCGTTTTCCCAAAATAGGCTGGAACGGATAGGGTATTTGGATAGAAAGGAACCAATCCATTAAAGACGTTGGAGCCAAAAGCGATCCATTCGATGGCTTGGATGGAGGAAGGCCGTTCCTTCGAAATTTCGGTGATCGATAAGAAGCTGGTCCGCGAAATGCCGATCGGCCGATACATCGCCTTGCCGTTTTTGGCATAGGGATCATAGGGCGTGCCTTGGAAATGCGAGGAGAGAATATACTTCACGTCTTCGATCGTGATTTTGCGCTCAGGCACTAACGCCCAAGGGATATCATCGCATTCGGGCGTATAGTCGGCGTTTTCCCCATCCCAAGCGATGGAGCGAGGATTGAAGTAACGGCCCATGAACCAAGCGCGCGGGGTGTTGTAGACGTGATCGGAATCCTCATGGGAACCGAAAGCCAAACGCGGATTGAATAAACCGTCCTGATTGAGATTGAGGTGGTTCTTTTCAACGAAGTCTTTGAGATCGGGGCTGCAAAGATTCTCTTGCTGGGCGCCATAGGCGTCCGCCCAATCGAAACGATCGAGCCCGAACTGGTTCGGCATGATGACATATTCGTCGTCTTTGACGCGCCGGGCGATCCAATGATGGCCGCCGATCGACTCGAGCCACCACACCTCATTCTCATCGGAGAAAGCGATGCCGTTAGGCTCATAGGTGCCATAGCGTTCTAATAAGGATCCTAAGCGAAGCACGCCTTCCTTAGCGCTATGGATATAGGGCAAAACCAGGACGACGAGTTCTTCTTCGCCAATGCCGCCCGCCACTTCTTTAACTCCGCGCGAGGCCGGAACATATTTGACATAAGGATCAGCGCCCATAACCCGGGGGTTGGAGGTGATGGTTTCCGTCGCCGTCATGCTCACTTGTAAACGATTGACGCCAGCAGCGGCCCAGATGCCTTCGCTTTTATCGATGTTAGGCATCGCGGTATAAGCAAGCGGATTATCCGGCAAATCGATTTCGACGTGCGAAATAACGCTCTTATAGTGCCGCGGTTGGTCTTTGGGGGCCACCACGACCAATTTCTTCGCGTGAAATTGCCCCGATGGCGAATCGTCATTGCGGGCGATGATCGTCGCCCCGTTATAAGACGCCTTTTTGCCGACGAGCAGAGTTGTGCATGCCATAAAGAATAAATCCTCGATTCGGAGTTTATTCTACCTTAGTCTCATTAAAAGGGAACGAAAGTGATATCGGAATCGGCTTATTTGGCTTTGGGGGCGGATTGAGCTTCGCTGACTTCGTCCGTCTTGGCCTGGAAGAGCAACGTGAGTTTATGGGACTCCGCCGCATCGTCGATCGAGTTCACGAAGACGACGCTGCCGGCTTCCCAAACGAGAACCCAGCCCAAGATATCGAGGATCTCGGCGTAAATGGAATTCTCCTTGATCGCGGCAAAGGTGATATGAATGCCTAGGAAGATAAATCCGATGAAGAGGAATAAGGCCGCGAGAATCCGTTCCTTTTGGAGTCTGATCCGGAGGTCGATATAGGCGTTCGCGTAATGGGCTTTAAAAATCGTCATGATCTTGGCCTTTTCTTCCGCGAGCATGCCTTCCGGGAAATGGAAAGAAACCGTTAAGTTCTTCCGGTGGTCGAAAAGATCGAGAACATCATCGACGAAATCGTAGATATCGGGATTGAGAATAGTCTTGGAAGAACAATCGCGGTAGATCGAAGTCTCCCGTAAATCGATGCGGAGAACGCAAGCGTCATCCGACTCGGAAAGAATCGCGGCCCCGAGGGTTGTCTTATAGGCATCTAGAACCGCCTCGGCCGCGGTTAAGGAATTAACTTTGGAGGTCTTATTCTTTTTTCGCATGGATGAAGAGTTCCCCCGGTTTTAAGCTATAGGCATCGGTCAGCAAGATATAGGACAAGGATGGGAAGACGACCGAGATATTGATGACAGCATTAATCAGCCAGGTTAAGTCCGGGGCATAATTTTTCCAAGTATAGAGGATGAATTGAACCAAGGTCAGCACTAAGGAAATGTTGAAGAAGAGAATGGCTTTGCGGGTGCAAGGCCGCCCATCGTCGAAAAGTTGGCCAGCGATGAAATAGATCGCGCCAAGAACTAAGACCACGTCGATCGCCAAGGCCAGCACGCGGGCGATGCCGCTCGTTATTGAGGTTTCAAAACTATTGACGATGCTGCCCAGATCGGTAATATCGCCCACGATGCTTGCGGCCGTGACCAAAACGAGGGCCAAAGCCAAGGCGAGAATCACGAGGTTCGGTTGCCGTAAACCGATGGCGACGATAATGATTAAGAAAGCAAACGTGCAGATACCATACTGAATCGTCAAGTCCAAATCTCCAGTCGCTTGGGCGGTTTCAAGGTAAACCAATAAAGCGAACAGCAAGGCATAAAGCAAAAAGGTCAGGATGGAAGCGACTAAGGCAAAGACCTTTTCAACCGCTTTGTTTTTCATCCTATTTATTTTAGTGACGGCCTGAAAGCCATTCAATGCTTTTTCTTGCCGATGGGGCGGGAAAAAGCCAGAAGCAACCGCTTTTAGCGTTTCTTGATGGCGTGTTTGACTTCATCGGCGGCGAATTTTCCGCTGGTGACGGCCATCGGAAGTCCCCCGCTCGTGGTCAAAACTTGGCTAGCCAAGAATACATTCTTCAAGCCTTTGATCGTGTTTTTGGCGGTGAGGCTTTTGCCCCCGCTCCGCTCAAAATAAGCCATGTAGGAACCCCGGTACGCCCCGCAATAACGCGTGAAGGTGATCGGGCTATAAGAATCGATGAGTTTAAGATGGCCGGCAAGCAAAGGGTATTGTTTGAGGATCCGCTCCTGAACTAAGGTAGCGATCCGTTTCTTCTCAGCAGCGTACACTTCTTTATTTTGATAGAGCTTTTCCCAATAGTCGTAGCAGTTTTCGTCTTGGAGAATGATCGAGCGGATCACCCGTTTGTCTTTAGGGAAAAGCTCAGGATCATCCGCGTAGAGACGGACATCGAGGATGGTAAAGGTCTTGCCTCCCACGTTATAAGGGGCGCACCTAAAGCTCACCGAGCCCGGTTCTAAGCCATAGTCTTCGCTACCTTCTATCCCATAGGATACGGTGAAGCACGAGGCCAACAAATACCGGTCTTTTCGGTGGTCTTTCATCTGGCGTAGGGCTTTAGCGCGATAGGAGTCATCAAGCAATTGGCTAAAGGTGACTTCGGGGTCGCAGGCGGCGATCACGCCAACGCAGGGAATCGTCTCCTTAGCAAAAGCCACCGACACGGCCTTCTTGCCCACCACATTAATTTTTAGGGCGGGTTCGGCCAGATGGATCTGACCGCCGAGCGAAAGGTAAGTGGCTTTCATCCGCTCGATCAAGCCTTTGGAACCGCCTAAAGGTAACGCCGCCATGCCCGAGGTATAAAAGGCGTAGGAGGTGACGAGGATTAAGGCTTTATAGTCGTCATTGAAGTAGCCGCGCATCAAAGCGGCAACCGCGGGATTCTTAAAGGAAGCGGCCAACTGGCCGATCGACATTTTGCCATAGGTCTTGAGGACCGGCAGCATCGCCCGCATGCCCTTACCGATTTTCATGTAACCGACAAAGGACATCTTGGCCAGCGACTTCTCGCAGGGAACGGCGACGCATTCGGAACGTTGGACGGCCTCGAAAAACGCATTGATGGGGCCGCTATCTTCCGGGGCGAAGGCCAATAATTCCTGGCGAGCCTTTTCGCGGTCGGTCCATAAGGTGAGGCACGTCTCCCCATAATGGAGCCGATAAAGATAAGGTTCGTGGATAAATCCCGTCGCATCATCGATGACGCCCGTCTCGCGCCAAACCTTGTAGATAGTATCGCTGGGGCGAACGCCCGTAAGCCAATGGATGCAGTTATCGACCACATAGCCTTGGCGCTTATACGTGATGCATTCGCCGCCCAAGACCGGGTTCTTTTCATAAATCTCGCTGCTATAGCCGTAACGCTGGCAATAGATGCCGGCGCTAAGCCCAGCAACGCCACCGCCTAAGATGAGGATTTTATTCATATGGGAGAATAATAAACGCTTTCGACGAAAATGGCGAAAAGAAAAGCCCCGCCGTAAAGCAGGGCTTAAGGTTCCGATGGAAATTCGGATTATAGACCGAACTTCTTGATGTCTTCCCAGCGGCCTTTGGCGTACTTCTCGCACTTGGTGAGGAGTTCCTCGGCGTGATCCGGGTTGACGACCGGTAACTGGCTGAAGCGCGTTTCGTGCATGACGAAGTCGCGGAGCTTGGTGAAGTCGGGTTCAGCGCAGTCGAGTTGGAGCGCGGGTTTGCCTTGTTCGAGCAAGCGCGGATCATAACGGAAGGTCGTGAAGTAGCCGCAAGCGACCGCATCCTTCTCTTCCTTGATCGAGTTGACGAGTCCGCCCTTGATGCCTTGGTTGACGCACGGGCAGTAGCAGATGACGAGCGAGGGGCCGTTGTAGGATTCGGCTTCCTTGAGGGCCTGAATGGCCTTCATCGGGTTGGCGCCTAGAGCGATCTGCGCGACATAGACGTGTTTATAGGACATGGCCATGAGGGCGAGGTTCTTCTTGGCTTCCTTCTTGCCCGAAGCGGTGAACTTATTGATGGAACCGGTCTGCGAGGACTTGCTGGCCTGGCCGCCGGTGTTGCTATAGACCTCGGTATCGAGGACGAGGACGTTGACATCGCCTTCGCTAGCCAAGACGTGATCGAGTCCGCCGTAGCCGATATCGTAGCTCCAGCCATCGCCGCCGATGATCCACACCGACTTGTCGATGAGATCGCGGTAGTAATTGCGAAGTTCCTTGATGGCGACGTTCTTCGATTTCTCGACGCCTTCCATGAGTTCGGGGACAACACCGCGGACATATTCGCGGTTCTTGATGTTGGCAAGATACTTGTCGATGAGCTCTTTGAGGGCGGGTTCGACGTCCTCGGCGGCCTTAGCGGCGTTAAGGATGCGGACGATGTTGAGCATCTTGTAGTCGGTGGCGATGCGCATGCCATAGCCATACTCGGCGTTATCTTCGAATAAGCTGTTGGCCCAAGCGACGCCGTTGCCATCCTTATCGGAGACAAACGGAGTTAGCGGGGTCGAGCCGCAATAAATCGAGGAGCAGCCGGTGGCATTAGCAACCAACATGTCTTTGCCGAAGAGTTGGCTCACGAGGCGGTAGTACGGCGTTTCGCCGCAGCCGGCGCAGGAGCCCGAGATCTCCATGTAGGGCATTAAGAAGCCAACGCCCTTGACGGTATTGGTCGGGAACTTATCGCTCTTATAAGCGACGTGCTTATAAAGGTAATTGGCTCCTTCTTCTTGAACGAATTGCGATTTGGCTTCGACCATCTTGAGGGCGAAGTGATCATTGCCTTGGGCCTTAGCGGCTTTATTGGCCATACATTCGGAAGCGCATAGACCGCAGCCGACGCAGTTTTCCGGCGAGACTTGGATCCGGAACTTTAAGCCGGCAACCGCCGGTCCGCCGACGGCGTCTTTGGTGGCGTCGCGAACGATCTGCGGAGCAGCCTTGAGTTCGTCCGCGTTCAGCAAGAACGGACGGATGGTGGCGTGCGGGCAGACGAAGGCGCACTGATTGCACTGGATGCAGTATTGCGGATTCCATTGCGGTACTTGATCGGCAATGGCCCGTTTCTCGGTGAAGGTGGCATTGTTTTCCATCGTGCCATCGAGCAGTTCGAACTTGGTGAATTCGCTGGTCGGGATATCATCGCCATCGAGCTCGCCAACGACATTGACATATTCGTCGTAGTAAGGATCGCCGACTTCGGCGTGCTTACGGCCACTCGGGAGTTTCGCCCAAGCGGGATCGACTTTAATTTCGCGTAAACCTTCGGCGCCGGCATCGATGGCTTTGTAGTTGAGTTCGACGACGTCCATACCTTTCTTCTGGTAGGACTTGAGGGCGAACTTCTTCATCCAAGCGACGGCTTCGCTATAGGCCATGATCGACTCATTGAGTTTGAAGAAGGAAGCCTGGAGGGTGGTGTTGGTGTGACGGCCCATCCCGATTTCGGCCGCGATCTTGTTGGCGTTGATGACGAAGAACTTGGCGTGCTTAGTGGCCAGCAAGTACTTCATGCGGTCCGGCATCGACTTGACGAGGGTGGCATCATCCATATCGGTGTTGAGCAAGAAAGTTCCGCCTTCCTTGAGGTTATTGGCCATATCGAAACGGAAGATGTAAGTATCGAGCGAGCACGAGACGAAGTCCGCGTTCTTGACGTAGTAAGTCGAATGGATCGGCTCTTTGCCGAAGCGGAGGTGGCTGCGGGTAACGCCGCCGGCCTTACGCGAATCGTACTGGAAGTAAGCCTGGGCATACTGGTGGGTCGCGTCGCCGATGATCTTAATCGAGGACTTGTTGGCCGAGACCGTGCCATCGCTGCCTAAGCCATAGAAGAGGCAGGAAGTGTAGTTGTGTTTGACGTTAAAGGCCTCATCGAGCGGGATGTTGAGGTGGGTGAGATCATCGTTGATGCCAACGGTGAAGCCATTCCACTGCTTCTTCGCATCGAGGAAGTCAAAGACGGATTTGATATCCTTGGGTTGGGTATCCTTGCTCGATAAGCCATAACGGCCACCGAGGATGACGTCGATCTTGCGACCGACTTTGGCTAAGGACGCCACGACATCTTCATAGAGCGGTTCGCCGGCGGCACCCATTTCCTTGGTGCGGTCGAGGACGGCGATCTTCTTGACCGAGGAGGGAATGACTTTAGAGAGAAGTTCAGCCGAGAACGGACGATAGAGGTGAACGCTGACAACGCCAACCTTTTCGCCTTTTTCCGTTAAAGCATCGACGACTTCGCGGGCGCACTCGATCCCACTGCCCATGGCAATGATGACCTTGGTGGCGTCTTTCGCGCCGAAGTAGGTGAACGGAGCATACTCGCGGCCGGTGAGGCGGCTGGCTTCTTTGAAGTACTTCTCAGCGACTTCGATCACGTGATCGTAATGGAGGTTCTGAGCTTCGCGGGCCTGGAAGTAAATATCATCGTTTTCGGCGCCGCCACGAGTCACGGCGTGGCCATGCGGGTTAAGGGCGCGTTTACGGAATTCTTCGACTTTGTCCATCGGTAAGAGTTTCTTCCACTCTTCCGGATCGACGAATTCGACGTTCTGAACCTCGTGGGAGGTACGGAAGCCATCGAAGAAATGCATGACCGGGACTTGGCACTCAATCGCGACGAGGTGGGCGACCGGGGTCAAATCGGCAATCTCCTGAACGGAGTTGCTGCAGATCATGGCCACGCCAGTCTGACGGCAAGCATAGATATCGGCCTGATCGCCGAAGATCGATAAGCTGCGGGAGGCTAAGCTACGGGCCGAGACGTGCAGGACGGCGGGCAAAAGTTCGCCGCACCATTTGTAGAGGTTCGGAATCATCAAGAGCAAGCCTTGAGAAGCGGTATAGGTGGTCGCTAAAGCCCCACCCTGTAAGGCACCGTGAACGGCGCCCGAAGCACCGGCCTCGGACTGCATCTCCACGACTTTCACCGGCGATCCAAAGAAGTTTTTCTGACCTTTGGACGCCATGACGTCGACAAGTTCCGCCATCGGGGAGCTCGGAGTGATCGGATAAATAGCGGCTACTTCAGTGAAGTAGTAGCTTTCCATGGCCGCCGCGGTGTTGCCGTCGACGGATTGGAACGTCTTTTTGATTTCTGCCATGATTGTGTGAAATCTCCTTAACGCTTAAAAGTATAGCCTCTGATTACTACGTAATCAATTCGAGATAGGCCTGAAACCCTTTTCATAGGATAGAAAAAGCCCCCGCCGTGGGGCGAGGGCAAACTATCGGTAATTCGGTCCTTATTTTTTCCGGTGTTTCTTCGCCGCTTTTTTCCGTTTTGCGATCTCAGCGTTGACGAGTTTTTGCAAAATCTTCAAATCCTCATCGCTGAAGCTGACGGTCGGATCGACGAGACCGCCGATGGAAGTCATCTTTTTGATGACGAAATCCGGAATGGACACGTATTCGCTCAGTTCGCGTTTCGTCACGACGATTCGTTTGGCTTTGGGGGTGGCGTCTTTCGGAAGCACGGGAGCGATATATTCTTCCATCGCCGGCAGGAAATTCCGAATATTGATCGAAGGATCAAATTTGATCATCGGATCAAAATAAACCAAGTTGTCCGAAAGGACATCGGCATAGAGACCTACCAGACGAGAAAGCTTGTCGAGGGTAATCACTTTCTGCGAGGAGCGTTTCATCGCTCCGACAATCCGCTTGATATCGCTGATTTTTGGCTTGTCCATATATGAATGAATTATATCGTAATTTCCTATGCAAATCAACGCAGTGTCGGGACCCTAAAAAGAAAAACAGAACGGTATGAAACCATTCTGTCTATGCCGATTTGGTGATCCGTGAGGGACTCGAACCCGCGACCCGCTGATTAAGAGTCAGCTGCTCTACCAACTGAGCTAACGGACCGATGCTATCGGCGTTAGATACTCTATCTCTAAATGGCTACGGGTGCAAGGCTTTTTAATGCCCCTGAAACGAAAAAGCCCCCGCCGTAAGGCGAGGGCAAATCGTTAAGGATGAAGATTAAGCCACGTAGAGCTCAACGACGATGCTGGCGATGTAGATGGCGCCAGAATTCGTCGAGTGGTGACCGACGTTGAAGAAGGTCACCGCTTGAGCGGCGGTGTAATTGACGGTGTGGACCTTGTTCGTGCCATCAGCCGTGATGACGTCAGCGTCGACGCTGGCCGTGATCGCAGCGGCTCCCGCCGAGATGGTGAGTAACTGTTTACCGGAAGGCATGACGGTTGCACCTTCAGTAACCGTGATGGACTTAATCGAAGACGGAGTCGCCGTGGTGTTAAAAATGGACGACCAAGCGCCGTTCTTAGTCCGATACTGTAAGCCACTGCCATAGTTGCCGACGTTCGCGGCGGTAATCGAAACGCCCGAAATCGTTTGAACATTGGAAGCGGTGTAGTTCCCGCTCGGCTGGGCCAAAGAATCAACGGTGAGGGTGAGTTCGCTCACAACCGCAGTCGCCGAAACAAAGGTGACGGTGACAACATTGACCGCTTGAGCAGTGAAACTATAGCCCGAATTGTCAGTTAAGTTGGCCTTGGAATAGCCATGGCTCAAACTGACGGTATCGATCTTATAGCCGCTCGCCGGAGTCGCCGTGACGGTGATAGTCTCACCGAAAGCGATATCAGCAGTCTTGCCAAGAACAACCGTGCCATTTTCAGCCGCAGCCGCGCTGGCCGCGAACTTATAGGTGTAAGCCGCATCGGTCGGAGCCACCGCCGAAGTGATGACGCCGGAAATTTCAGGAGTGGTACCAAATAAGGTGAAGACCACTTCCATCGTCACATAGGATCCCGCGACGACGCCGTTAGTGGCAAAGTCGGTGGCTTTGCTCCAAACGCCGGTGTAATAGCCCTTGCCCGAATCGGTCTTCACGAGGTTAGCCGCCGTCTTGGTGCTGCCATAGATGGCGATCGCATCGCCGGTCGTCGGATTGACGAGGTAGCCGTTTCCGGCCGCATTATCAGTAATCGAATCAAAGAGACCGGAGACTTTGACGACAGTCGCATCGGTCGCGGTCTTCTTGTTGAGATCAGCAATCGTGACATCCGCAATGACCGGATCAACGGTCACGGACGGAACGAGGACGATGCCCGTGATTTCCTTGGTGGTTTTGCCAGTGCTGGCGTTCGTGTAGTCGCAACGGGTTGCGAGAATCGTAACATCACTGCCAATTGCAAGGGTTTTGGTGTAGTCGTTGGTCAAGAAGTCTTGGGGGTTGGTGAACTTGAGCGCAGCCTTGGTCGCATCAAAGCCCAAAGCGCCAGTCGCCGAAGCGCCATAGACGTAAACGGCATCACCGGTCGCGCCATCACTCTTGATGAAGAAGTTACCGTACTTGGTTCCGTCGGTCGAAGCGGCATCTTTCCAAGCGGTGATTTTGCCTTTGACGACGTAAGAATATAAGCCAAGGGCTGGAACATCGGCTAAGACCGCATCGGTGGTCACTGGGGCCGCTGAGGTGCCGCCATTGGAGACGGCCTTACCATTGATATCGACAACAACGCCTTCGATTTCTTTGGTCGTGCCATAGTCGCAACGGATCACGACTAAGGTGAGGATATCATCGGCCTTGATGGCTTTGGTGTCATCGTTGGTCAAGAAGTCTTTCGGATTGGTGAAGGTGAAAACTTTCTTCGTCGCATCGTAGCTGAGCGCGCTGGAAGTGGCGGTTAAGCCATAAACCTTGATTTCGTTGGCGCCAGCCGAATCGGTCGCCATAAGGTTGCCGTAAGCTGTGCCATCGGTCTTGCCGCTGAGCCAGCTCTTAACCTTAACCTGAGTGACATAGGAGTGGGCCCCAAGGGTCACGCCATCCTTAATCACGTCGGCAAGCGAAGTGAGGGCATAATCTTTTTCGGAAGCAAGAACGGTGAGCTCGACGCTATCGGTGATGGTACCGATGGTGGCGGTGATGGTCGCAGTGCCTTCTTTTAAGGCCGTGAGATATTGACCATTAACGCTCACAACAGTCGCATCGCTTGAGGCCACCACTAAGCGCCCATCGAGGATGAGCTGAGCAATATTGGCTTCCGGGGTGATGCTGAATGTCAGCTGACGATCGGCGTCAGCCACGTGCCACGCCGCTTTTAAGGCATCTTTGTTGGAGATGCTCATCGCGGTGATGACCGTTTCCGAAGAGGTGCTTTCCGGAACCGATGTGGTTGTCGGAGTAGACGATGTCGTCGGTTGAGACGAGGTCACAATGGGAGTCGACGAAACTGAAGCAGAGACTGTGGGAGTGCCACCGCAGCCAGCCAGGATGAGGATGGCGGATGTCGCCAATGTGAGAACTAAACGTTTTTTCATTTTTTCCTCCTTTAGTTCACGACACAATTTTATCCGAGGTTCTTTCTAATGAACGAACCTCATATCTTAAGCGAGCTAAGCTCGCAGGATACCAATAGAAATCACTGATAGAACGTCCGGTTATGGATGTCGAGAAGCAAATGGTCGTACTTCTTGATCTTGATGAGGCCAAGAATCACGAAGATCGTGCCATAGATAATCCCAAAACCGGCTAAAGCAAACAAAGCCATCGAAACAAAGAACTCGGGGCAGGTGAGAATCAATTGGTTCTGCATGCCGGGTTTGAAGCTTAGCCGTAAGAACAGCAAGGCCAAAATCAAACAGATCAAGCCGATGCAAAGGGCGCCCATTCCCCGAGCGAACGAGTTGCGGCCCCGCTGGATCTCGGCGTGGGAAGCCCGGGCCAAGGAAGTGATATCGACTTCATCATTGGACGAATGGATTAAGTGGCCGCAGCGCGGGCACACATAAGAGACCTCCGTCCCCTCTTTGAAGGCGGCGTTCTCCTTGACCAAAGTCGATTCTTTGGCTTCGACCTTCCGTTCGTTGATTTCTTTTCCGCAATGGTAGCAGTACATGATGTCTCCTTAACTCACCAAGACCAAGTCGGCACTTTCGCGCGGGGTCACTTGGTAGTTGATGCTACCCGAGGCGGTCTGATGATACCCATAAATGCCGGAGAGCGTGAAGGTATGGCCTTTGAAGCTATCGAGCGAATCGTAAGAAAGGGCTGGATCATCCGGATCGGGTTTGTAAACGAAGGTGATGTAGATCGAGAAGAAGGTTCTGGCGCCGTTAGCGTCATCGAGGCTCACATAGAGCGTCGTGGTATCGCCATCGGTCGAATCGTAGCCGCCATAGCAATAGAACTTATCATGGAAGTTGACCGCACAGTTGAGGGGATCGTTGCTCTTTGAAGCCAAGATCGGATAGTCTCCGCTCGTCGTCGCGGCCATCTTGTATTCAAAATATTTAAGCGAATGCTCTTCGGTATTGTCGGCGGCGCCAATCAGGACTTCCGCTTCGCCAGCGGCTCCGGTTGAAGCCCGCGGGAAGGTGGCCGAAGTGATCTGGAAACCAAAGTTTTCAGAATCGAGGGCAACCCCGGCGACTTTGATATAGGTATTCACCTTGGAGAATTTGGTCGGGATCGTCGACATCCCGCAGTAGATGTTAATTCCGGCGAATTCGCCACCGCTAACGGTCGATCCCGTGGTGCTATCAAAGTAGTCTTCGATGTACATGGTATGGTTCACATAGCCCGCAACGACGCCCACGACACTGACTTTCTTGTTGTTATAGGCATTCACGTGGGTGGAATCCGAGAAGCTGGCCACCAATTCTTTCTTCAGGTCAAGCAACGAGACGGTTTGGTAATCGCCATCGGGAAATAAGGGATCGGGCTCGCCCGAGAAAAGATTGAGTTTTAACGCTTTAGCTTGACTTTCGGCGGCATAGAAGGTGTCGCTATAATCCGGAAGGTCGCTGACGTTCTTGACGTAAGAGAAGCCCTCTTGCACGATCCAGAGATTGAGCAGAGTCAACTCGGAATACGACGCGTTCTTCTTTTCGGTATTGACCCAAACGAGCGAAACAAAACGCGAACCGGTCGAATCGTATTCCGGGGCCTTGTATTCGTTGGCGGGGCTAGAAACGACGATGGTGCCGTTCGCGGCAGCCAAGGTTAATTTTTCTTTGGTGAAATTGGAAGCCGGTTTGCCATAGGGTTGAATCTGACCGGTCGATTCGGGAGTATCGATGCCCCAGAAACGGGATTTGACGGTGAGGGTGCTCGTCGTCGTGATCACCGGATCAAAGTGAGCGGTATCACCATCGATACAGGTATGGAGATTCATCTGGCCGATCCCATCTTTGTAGAAATCGTGGCCAGCATAGTCGAGACCTAATTTCACCGAACCATTATGCGCATAATCGATTTTGGTAATCGAGGTCGCGGAGGATGCCGAAGAACTCACGCTGGAATCGTTTGATTGAGAAGAGGCATTTCCAGAGGAAGTCGACGAATTCGTTTCGCCGCAACCCGCTAAAAGTAAGCCAAGGCAGAGTGGGAGAAGAAGTAGAGATTTGCGTTGCATCGGGTGACCTCCTTAAGGCAATTAAGCTGCTTTCATTGTCTGAGCGTAGGCGCTGGTGAACGCCGCGTCGATCGTCTGTTTGCCGAGCAAAACTTGGGACACGATGCCGCCGACGCTCGTCCGCGCGGTTGCGCTCCCTTTGATCGCGGGAGTATAGAAATACTTATCGGACAGCTCGGTCGTCACGATTTTGGCGGCTTTGCCTAAGAGGTTTTCCGCATTTTCTTCAATATAGGTTTGGTAAGCATCCGTCTCATAACCCGAAATCCGAACCGGGCAATAGCCCTCGGAGTTATTGGCGCAGAGGACCGAGTTGATTTTGGCGCTCGTCAAATATTTGATGAACTTGAAGGCGTATTTGGCCGCAAGGGCATTCGCTTCGACGCTCAAACCCGTGCTATTTAAAACCGTGAAAGTCGGACCCTGAGAAACATAGAGCGGTTTGCCATTCGAATAAGGAACCTTCACCGCTTCGGCTTGGAAGCTGGAGGAGTCGCTATAGCCAGTGCCGCCGGTGCTGCCGATCGTGAAGACGCATTTTTCTTCTTTAAAAGCGGTCGAACCATACGTCCCTTGGGTGCCTTTGGTGACCAATAAGCCTTTATCGTAAGCATCTTTCCATTCTTTGACCATGGCTTTGGCATCGTCATTGACAAAGTCGGCCGAAAGCTTGCCTGCGCTCGTTTCCGAAATATAAGGGATGTCGCGCTGGTAGGATTGAGAAATATAGAGGTTCTCATCGGCATCGTACCAAATCGGGGCGGTGAATTTGGTACCAGAGGCATTTTTGATGTGCTGGGCAAATTCAAGAAGCTGCGACCAAGTGCAGTTGGCCATGAAGTTTTTAACGGCGCTCGCGGTCGATAAGGGGGCGGTTGTTCCACTCGGGGTAAAAGTCTTGCCATAGTAAACCGCTAAGTCGTAGTTGTAGAAGAGGACTTCGCTCGATTTCATAAAGGGGAGCGAATAGAGCCCGGATTGAGCGTAATGGGAGCCCTCTTGGTAGAAGGCCGGAACCAAATCGGAAATCGGGCCATCGCCGATCCAAGCTTCCTTACCAAAGCCGATTTTCTCGTCTTCGACATAATCGCCCAGATTGACAACATAGCCTTTTTTGTCGGTGTCCGCGGCGATGAAGTCGGCGACGGAATCCGGATAGGCAATCGCGATGGTCGGGACATTGCCGACAGCAAAGCCATTCAGAACTTTGCTACGAACATCGCTGTAACCGCCTTCATAGGTGACTTCGATATCGAGGTTGACGTTATCGTTGGTTTTGGCTAAAGCCGCGAAGGCTTTGCCCGCGTCTTGGAACGCGCTAAGAAGCGTGGCGCCATTCACCTGCCAAAAGGTGATTTTGATGGTGTCGCCGCTCGGCGCAACCGAAGTCGAACCGGAGGTCGCGGGGGTGGCACCGCAGGCAGCCAAAGAAAACGTCAGCCCCAGAAGGAGAGGTAAGTGTAACGATAAACGATGTTGCTTCATAAGGGTCCTCCTAGGACTGACGTCAGGTTTCGAATCGACTAAACGTTCAGCGAATTACTGAATGTTCTTGGCGGCGTTGTTGTACTGCTCGGTGAACTTGGCAGCGAGCGCGTCATCGGTGATATCGCCCTTAGTTAAGGCGTAGGTCATGATGGCCGAACCCGCATTGCGGCAAGCCGAGGAGCCGATGAAGACCGGCGAAGTGAAGAGCTCATTGGTGAGCTTCTGGCCGTAGATGTTGCTGCGAGCCATTAAGCGATCGAGAGTCTTGACGTCGTACTGAGTCTCATCATTGGCATCGATGTAGCTCTGGTCGGCATAGTTGGAAGAACGGATCGGCATATAGCCGCTATTCATCGCCCAGTTAAGGGAGTTCTTGGCGGTCGTCATCGTCTTCCAGAGTAAGTAGGCGCCTTTCGCGCGAAGCTTGCCCGTTTCATCATTGCCGTGAGAGAGAACGGTAATACCAGGCCCTTGCGAAATGACTTTCGGATCTTTGCCTTCCGCGTGCGGAATGCGAGCAACGCCGACATCCATCGGGTTGGCATCATCGAACTGGTACTTAACGCCACCAGTCGAGCCGACCGAGAAGAGGGTGTTCTGCTTGGTGAAATAGGTGTTGGTGTAGTTTCCGCCGGCCGAGCCTTTGGAAATGATGTAGCCATTATTCGCGGCGGTATGGAAAGTCTTCATTAAGCTCTTCATGCCATCGTTCACAAAGTCGGCCGAGCCTTTGCCAGTCGTGGTATTGACCGACGTATAGTTGTAACCATATTGCTGAGCCAAAGTGATGAAGAGGTTATCGTCGGAATCGTAACCGAAGACGGCGTGATAAGCCTGATCGGTCTTGAGAATCTTCTTGGCATCCTCTAAGCCATTGTTATACGTGACAAGGGCCGGGCAAAGGACGTTGAAGAGTTCTTCCCAAGTGAGGTTATCGAAGTAGTCTTGGCCGATAGCGTTGCCGCCATTGACGCCCGGAAGTTTGAGTCCATTAAGAACCCCTTTGTTCCAGAACATCAGTTCGGTCGACTTCGAGTTCGGAAGCAGATAAGTTCCGGAGACTTGGAACTGTTTGCCTTCTTCGAGATAAGCCGGAACATAGTCGGCCTTGTCGGCGGCGCTTAAGCCGATTTCCGCATCGTTGATGTAGGTATCGAGGTTCACGCCTTTGCCGTAGTTGATGTATTCGGCGACGTGGTCAGGATAGCACTGAACAAGGTCAGGATAGTTGCCAGCGGAGAAGCCTTTGATCGTATCCTGTTTGAGGGCGTCGTAGCTGCCGGAATAATATTCCGCCACCGCTTTATATTGCGGATAGGCCGCGTTGAATTCGGCGAGATAGGCCTCAAGGTAAGGCTGGGTCGGTTTGCCGGTGGTCGACTTATAGGTGATGGTGATCTTCTGATCCTCGGGGATCGAAGTGGTCGGAGCGACCGAAGTGCCTTCCGAAGTGCTTTCGGAAGTCGTCGGGGCTGATGTGGACGATGTGGTCGGAGCGACCGAAGAAGCAACCGGGGTTCCACCGCAGCTGGCTAGGGCACTGACGGCGCCTAGCGAAACGAATAGGAATAGGCTTTTTTTCATAAAGACAATTTTCCTCCTTTTTTAGAAATGTCTTTAATAATCGAAATGATGATGGGGAATCGTAACAACAACCAATATAGTAAGGCACCTTGACTTATAAGTCAAAGAACCCCCTTGACCTCTTTGGGCATCATCCTTTGATACCAGCGCGGCCAACGCCGTGCATGATATATTTCCGGAAGATGACAAAGAGCAAGAAAAGCGGAACGGTGACGAGGACGGTGCCGGCCATTTGGTAACCATAACTGACGTTGCCGGTTTCAACATCGACGAAGGCGCTGCCGCGCAAGCCGTTTGAGATCAAGCGGAAGTCGGCGCTCTTGGTGACCAAGTTCGGCCAAACGTAAGAGTTCCAAGTTCCCATAAACTTCAAGATGCAAATCGAGATCAGGGTCGGCGCCGCAAGCGGCACCATCACTTTCCAAAGGAAGGCCCAGTCGCTCTTGCCATCAACTTTGGCCGCAAGGTAGAGTTCGTTCGGGATCTGCTTGAAGTTTTGGCGGAGTAAATAGATGTAAAAGACTGAGACCATGAACGGAACAATCATGGCTAAGTAAGCTTGAGTCAAGGTTTGGCCAGAGCCAATCCAGCCGAAGCTCGCGACGGTGATGTAGTTGGAAATAACCATCATTTCGCCCGGAATCATCATGGTCATTAAGAAGACCAGGAAGACGGCCTCGCGACCTTTGAATTCAAGCCGAGCGAAGGCAAAACCAGCGAGGACGGTAGTGATTAAGGTGCCCAAAGTCGAGAAGAAAGCGACGACGATCGTGTTCCATAGATAGGTCCCGAATTTGAAGGCCGAGAACACGTAGATGTAGTTGCTCCACATGACGATCGAGGGGAAGAAAGTCTGATTGCTTTGAATGACCTCCTCGTTGGTTTTGAGCGAAGTGATGATCATCCAGTAGAACGGGAAGACAACCAATACCGCCAAGACACCAATGATGAGATAGGTCAAAATCGTCGAGAGGATATGACCGACTTTCTCTTGGCGTTGAATCGCATCGACGGTTCGACCCGATTCGCTGATCGAAAGGGTGATATCCGCCGAACGGATGCCGGGGAAATTACCGTATTTCTTCGTGTTATTCATGGTTCTTTCTCCTTTCCATCAATAATGGACCCGCTTCTTCGAAACCTGCATTTGGATCGCGGTGAAGACCAAAATGATAACGAAGAGGAAGACGGCCGCGGCTGCCGCCCACGAGGTATGGCTCGAGAGGTAGTCGTAAACGTAATAGACGATCGTGTACATCGAATAGTCGCCGTTGGTTGTGCCCGGCCCGTTAAATAAGCCGACAACCGCGGTGTATTCCTTAAAGGCGCCGATAAAGGAAGTGATGACGATATAGAGAATCTGAGGCGACATCAAAGGAACGGTGATTTTCCACAGGACTTTCCATGAGGGAGCCGCATCGATCTTCGCCGCTTGGTAGTACTGCTTGTCGATGCCTTGTAAACCCGATAAGAAAATCAGGATTTTGAACGGCAAGCTGGACCAAACGATGTAGATACATAGCGGAATCATGGCGGTCCAACGGGTCGCGCCGTAAATCCACTTGGTATCGGTGTGGAAGAGAAAGTTCACCACGCCTTGCTGGTCAAACAAAACGCTGAAGACCATGCCGACGGCGATGGCGTTAGTGACGTAAGGAAGAAAGAAGACTGTCTGCAGAAACTTCTGGAACCATTTGATCGAATTGAGCCCGACGGAAATGAGCAAGGCAATAATCGTCGATAATGGAACGGTGACGAAGACGATGATAAAGGTATTCGGGATCGCGTAATTAACGAAGTTCGTTTCCGGAACCCCGTTATAGGTCGTTAGACCCAAAATCATGCCGAAGTTCGAGAGGGTCAGCCCCGAAAAGGAGCCAGTGGTGTAGTTGTAATTATCGAGAAAGGAAATGAAGATGGTGTTGATCAAAGGGTAGACCAAGAAAATGACGACCGCGATGATGGCCGGGGCGAGGTAAAGCCAAGCTTTCCAGTTATTCTTGCTGGCCACGTCTTCAATATTCGTGACCTTGTAGGCTTTCTTGTTCTTGCGGGAATGGCGGTTTGAAACCAACCGAACCACCGTTTTGCTCTTCTCATCATAGCCCTCCTGATAGTCGGGCCGTTCCATGAAGAAATCGTTCGGGGCGGCTAGAGAAGCGGCGGCGCTTCTTGAGGATGATTTTGCTTGCTCCATTAGCCCTCCTTTCACTTCTTTTTCGCTAACGACGCATCTTTAGTCTCGGGGGGTAGCGAAGACTTGGGTTCCCCTTCTTCTAAGTAGATCCGCTGTTCGCTCTTCTTGTCGAAGATATAGAACTTTTTAGGTTTGACGCTCAATTTGATCGTGCCGTGATAGAGCTCATCGTTGTTTTGAATGATGGCTTTGAAGGTCGGCTGGAGACAATGGGCGTTCTTCGCCACGATATAAAGGTCGCGGCCGAGGGTCTGAACCTGGTTCACTTCGGCGCTAAAAGCAGGGCCTTTTCCTTCTTTGTTAACGACGAGGCCTTCCGGACGGATAGCCACGTAAACCGGCTGATCCGCGATTTTGGTCTTCGTCTCGAAAATGACGTCATCGCCAATCAAAATCTTGCCGGCTTTGACTGCACCCTCGAACACGTTGATCGGCGGGGTTCCAAGGAATTGGGCAACGAAGAGATTCTTCGGTGAATTGTAGACCGTTTGCGGGGCGTCGATCTGCTGTTCTTCGCCGAGTTTCATAACGACGATTTCATCGGAGATCGACATGGCTTCTTCCTGGTCGTGCGTCACGAAAACCGTGGTGATGCCCGTGGTCTGCTGAATCCGGCGAATTTCTTCGCGGGTTTGGAGTCTTAAGCGCGCATCGAGGTTCGATAACGGCTCATCGAGTAAGAGAACCTTCGGCCGTTTGACGAGGGCCCGAGCGATCGCAACCCGCTGTTGCTGGCCGCCCGAGAGTTGAGAAGGTTTCCGTTGGAGATATTCCTCAACTTGGACTAAGCGGGCGGTTTCGTGGATGATATCATCCCGCTCTTCTTTGGTGAGTTTGCGGTGATTGATCGCGGTTTTCGTTTCGGTCTCGACATCGGCAAGCTTAAGCTGCTCGCTTAAGGCTTTGATCGTAGCCGCGTTCTCGTCTTTGGTCACCTTATGGAATTCAATATAGAGTTTGGTGTGGGCCTTATCGAAGTAAACTTTGAGATCGCTATAGGCAATCTTGTGTTCCTTCATAAAGCCTTTGACTTCTTTTTCGAAAGAGGCGGCCCGGACATTGTCGATAACCCGGGTCAAAGTCAACAGCTTCAATTCACCTTTGAAACCGGCTACGGCCTTTTCAAGTTCGGTGACTTTGATATTCAAAATCCGAGCCACGAGTTCATAGCCGTTGTGGAGATGCATGATCGAAACGGCTTCCGGTTTGCCGAAGGCTTCGAAGTACTTCTTGGCCGCGGAAATCGTGGCGTCCATCTCACTGGTCTGATAGGACTCGGGGAGTTTACCAGAGAAAGTGCCATCGCAAAGTTCGTCGTCCCGAGTCGCGACAATCGTGCCGCGGAAGGTGGTATCGAAGAGGGCATCGGAGGTTTGAACCTTAGTTTCCGTTAATTGGAAGGGTTCCACCACATACTTGAATTCATCGACGAAGAGCTTATGAATCGATTCGGGCGAATTCTTGAGGTTGACGTTCAAAGTAAGCTGATCAGCGGTCACATTGGGGACCACTTCGACTGCTTTTCTCTTTAAGCCAAGGCGGAAAGCCAATTTCTTCGTCGCATCGACGATGCCGTTAACTTGGTCATCCTTCTTTAAAGCGTAGGTGATGGTCATATGGAAATCGTAGAAAGCAGACATCGGCACCTCAACCTTAAGGTTGGTGAGCGGGAATTCGATATTCTTATAAATCGTCATATGCGGATAAAGCGCATAGTTTTGGAAGACCAAGCCGATCCCGCGTTTTTCCGGGCTCAAATTGGTGACTTCCTGATCGCCAAACCACACTTCGCCTGAGGTCGGCTTTAACAAGCCTGAGATCATGTAAAGCGTCGTGGATTTGCCACAGCCTGACGGTCCAAGTAAACCGACCAGTTTGCCATCGGGGACCACGAAATCGAGATCCTTGACCGCGACGGTGTCGCGGATGTGACGCTTGTTGTCACCCGGGAAGATTTTCGTCAGATTCTTGATGCGAATTTCCATAAGGTTTTATCTCCTTGTTCCTTTACTTGGCAGCTTCGGTCGGTTTCGACTCGGTGTTGACCACTCCATCATCCGAAACGGATTCGGAGAGTTTGAGCCGAGCGGATTCGCGCTTGGCTTTGTTGTCTTTGAACTTGCCAATCGCAAACTTGATGTAGTAACCGGTGAAGATGATGAGGATGATCGAGAGAACGACGATGAAAACGTCGAGGGGGTTAAAGACGATCAAAGAGTTTTTGAAGGCGGTGCTCCGGCCCACCAAGACGAGGATTTCCGCGGTCCAAAGCAAGATGAAGGATCCGGCGATCAAAGCCGAACGCACGAACCTTTTGGTGTTGACCCGGTTGAATTCATCGTTTTTAAATTTATTCTTCTGATAGAAGTAAAGGCCGAGGGTTCCGCCGGTATAGAGAAGGGCGACGCCCAAGATAACGAAGACCATGATGAGACCAAAATTGACCGGGGCCGCCACCGCACCACCATCCGTAGTGAAATGAATCGCCCCGAAGCGCCAGTTCAAGCCGGTGCGAGTAATGACGACATTCTTTTCGTTGCTCCAAATGTCTCCATAAAGGGAAGCGTTGACCAAATCGAAGGCCACAATGTCTTTAACCTTGACATCGGCGATGAGGAAACGGAAGGTTCCAGTATGGCCCATGCTGATGACGGTGGTACCACGAATGACTCGGAGATCGGCCGTGCCATCTTTTCCGATCACGCGCAAAGACGTGTTAGTCAAGTTGTTGAGGCGCATCCGAATCGAGTAGGTGCCAGCTTCGATCTTAGCTTTGTTGTCCCCTTCGTTGTACTTGGAGGAGAGCTGTTTAAACATCTCGTCCGAGGTGCAGGAATAATCCACAATGATGCTGGTGTAATTATTGAACGAATAGACTTCTTTGAGTTTGAAGCTCGGCATGAAGTCGCTGAGATGAAGATTGACTTTCGCCCCCGATTTCAGGGTGGCGTTATGCATGTAATAGTTTTTGGAGTAGTCAACGGTGAAAACCTTTTCGGTGGTGCCGCTCACTTGGACGTAGAAGATGTTGGTAAGACGCATCGTCGCATAATCGATGCTTTCGCCCGCGCCAAGATAGAGGTCGGCGTAGGTCGTGAAGGATTCGGCGGCGGCATAGTCAAGGCCAAGGCCATCATACGTGAATTGGGAGCTTTGGAGTTCCGCCTTCGAGGCGCGAGTTTCAGTCGATCCGTCGGCTTTCTTCACATCATAGAAAAAGGTGAGCGGGTAATAGTGCTCACCTTCCTCATAATTTCCGAAAACGTAATTGTTCGAGCCCGAATCATTGCAGACAATGGTGAAGGACTGCATATAATCGCTATAGGACCGCGATGTCATTGTGAAATCAACATCGCCATCAAAAGTCGCCAAGTCCGTATACTGAGTCGGATCAAAAGTCGCTTGGGCAGCTGGAGCCGCTTGGATCGTCGCCGGAGCGGAAGTATTCACCAGTCCACCGCCGAAAGCAATCAATGAGGCTAGTAGGGCTAAGGACTTCCAGATCATAGGCAACCTCCTTGGGCGCGGGCGTAAGAAAACTTAATAGTATACATTTTATTTAATCAAGATAGCAATAGCAACTTTTACGACATGGAATCGAACTTGTAAGCGCTTACGTTTTTCCGAATAAATCGGATGAATTCGCCACTGCAAAATCTCGGGATTTGGCCGCGCTAGATTTTCCGTTTGCAAAGCCAGGGCCATCCGCTTACTTGACCTCCGGGGTTTCGAATTGAATCGGGCGTTCTTCTTTTCGGGCCATTTCCAATTCGATTTCTTGGAAGTTCCAGTAGATTTTGCTGTCGGTCAAATCGACATCCTGGATGCCGAGCATATATTCAGCGAACCCCTGCTTCTTCTTGCTCCACGCCATCAAGGAGAAGGAAATGATGAGCGGAATCGCCAAAGTGAATAATGAAAGGGTGATGATACCCAGGGTAAAAATCGCGGATTCGGCGGTATAACGCCAAAAGCCGATGGCCAAATAAGAGGAATCGACGCGGCCGATTTTGTAGAAGAAGCGGCCGAGGGTTTGTCGGCCCCGCCGAAAGAAGAGACCGGGGACATAAAAGGTGAGGACGCTCGCCAAGAAAACGCACGGCGGGATTTCATAGAAAAGCAAAACGTAGGAAAAGTAATGGGTGTCTTCGACAAAGTGCGGGGCATAGATGGTGAAATAGCCTTCGGCATGATCGTTAATGTAGGGAACAAGCACGTTCTTGTTATAGAGACCATAGGTCGCAGTGCAGGCGGAATTAAGCGTGACCTTCCCGGCGCTGTCTTTCACGAAATAAGCGACCCCCTGATAGTCTTTTCCAAGCAAATAGGCATCGTAATCGGCCTGAATGATATCGGCCTTATCCCCACCGACATCGTTTCGGATATAAGCGATGAATTTGTCCATCCGCTGTTGATAATCGTCCAACTGAGTTTTGTTGTCGGTCGTGGTTCCGTGATCGGTGTAATAGGTGGAGATCAGAGAATATTGATTGTCGTAGTAGACATAAAGACCCGAATCGTCGCGGGCTTGATTCATCCGCGCGCTGCGCTTTTGCGATTCCGGAATCGCCGTTCCAATCGCCCGGGCCCCTAGGAAAAGCAGCCCGAAAAGCATCAGCATGATGAAAAAATCCAGCAAATAAGCAAAGATCCGCCGGTGGAATAAAGGCCGGACGTATTCGATGTGAATGGAGGGACGTTTAGCTTCGGGGTCCATATGATCTCACTCGTTCCACGCTGTCGGAGGATTCGTCATCGATAATAACACTTCGAGAGGCCAAATCGGACAGGTCTTTATTGTAACCGCTTGTGAGTAAGAGAATCAGGGAGACGATATCGACCCCTAAAGAAGCAAAAGCCACCCCGATAAAAGCCGGGATGCTGAACAAATTGGAAACCGACCCGATATACGCGAGGGGGAGGAACGGAATGAAGGCCACGGATTCCAAGAAGAAATAGACGCTGGAAAGAGCTCGCTCTCCGCGTTTTAGCGGAGCCAGGTTATCGGAACCAACCCGAACAACCCGAAGGGCCATCATTCCCAAAGTTTTGCCTTTCTTGGAAACGCAGGGAACCAAAATGTAGAGGATCGCCCCCGTGAAAAGGAAGGAGGCGTAAGCGGAGATAATCAAAGTGAGGTCGAGCGTTTGGGCAATGGAGTGATTGTCTTTGATATAGGCTCCATAAGCGAGCAAGGGGGAATCGCTCGCTAGACCTTCTCCTGAAGAAAGATCGCTAATCATGTGATTGTAGAACGGCAAAAAGAACGAGGTGGTGAACGTGTTATAGTCCGTCAAGGCCTGACCGGCTAAGTTATCTTTCGAGTCCAGCAGCGGCGCCCATTCCTTCTGGTAGGTGTCCTTCAGCGCATAGAGGCCGACCGCATCTTTACTGGCGCTATAAAAATTTTTAGCGTCATAAGTTTGATAGAGCGCCCCTAAATCCTCAAGACTGCGCCCAAGGGTTCCGTCATAGAACGTAAAGAAAGGGTTGGAATCGAGTTTAGCTTGAAGACTGGCCGCCAAGAACAGCTTTTGGGTGTTGGCCACCCCGGCCGCGAAGTCTTCGCTTTCTTGCAACACTGGATACAACAATTTTTGATTGACGAGGAGACGATAAGCGGAAGACGTGTTGTCGTTGGTCCGCTTCTGCAGGTCCTCATAATGGACAATTGCGCGACCGGCCGGAAAAGCCCCGACCGTGAACAAGAAAGTCGCCAAGATGAAATAAATGAAGAAATCGGCGAGCCATAGCAAAATCCGTTTGCCTTTTCCGATAGGGAAAATATCCAGGGTTTTGGTCTGAGGGCTCGCTTCTTCCATTATTTCTTAGGGGCCGCCTTTTTGGCAGGAGCCTTTTTCTTCTTCGGAGCCGCCAGTTTAGCGGAAGCGGCGGGTTCGGCCGGAGTTTCGGCTTTATTAGTTTCTTCAGGTTTTGTCGGAACTGGGTTTGAGGCAGGCACGCTGACCTTGCCTTGCTCCAAGTCATCGAACTTCACATCGCTATGGATGAGGTTCCGTTGGGCTTCGATGCTGGCCAGATCCAAAACGCTATCTTGGGCGGCCACGGCGTCGGGGCTTACGAGTTTGCGGCCCGAGCCATCCTCGCTAAGCCCGCCATTTTCGTCGGCCAGCCTCGCCGCTAGGGAAGCAGGATGGTCTTTAACGTACTCCGCTTCGGCTTCTTTGGTGGCAAACCAAACCGATTTACGGGCATCCACCACAATCGTCTTTGAAAGCCGGTCATGGAGCGATTGGTGATGTTTGGACAGCACCAAGACCATGAAATCGATAATGAAGAGCAGCACCATCAGCATGGCGCCGATCGCCAAATCGGGGATTAAGAGCAGTTCAAAGCCGAGCAGCAAGATGAAATAGTGAAGGATGATGAAAATCTTTTTGGCTTTGTAGCCATCATCGCCTAGGACGGCGACGCCCAGCATCAATTTGCCTAAGGTTTTGCCATTGGGCACGCAGATCGGGATGATGAAGAAGAAGATGAACGGCGGGATGATGGCGCTCGGGATGATGCTGAGGGAGATAATGCGGCTCACGGCGTTTGCCGGGGTGGTGTAGACGCTTTGAGTGGCGAGAAGGTTAACCGCATCGGCGATATAGCCGCTGGCGGTAACATCGCTCTGCTTGTAGAAGAAATACTTCAAGTCATCGAGGGTGGTCGTATCGGCCGCATCGACTTTGGCTTGGGGATCGGCTAATAGAACCGGCTGGGTGTAATTTCCGCTCCCATCCTTGCTGAAGGTGAAATAGGCGTTGCCCGTGCCATCGTCTTTGATGCCATAGACGGTCTTGGTCAGATAGGCGGCATTGTAATAATCTTTGGCTTCTGTCCCATTGACCGCATCGCCATGGGCCGGCAGATAAACGGTGTAGTAATTCCAGATCTCTTCGGAGTACTTTTGATAGCCATAGACCTTGGTCGTCGCGTTAACGATGGTGTTGTAGGTAATGAGGGACGGAGTCTTTAAGGTTCCGTCCGCGTTCTTTTCCGCGTCATAGAGACCGGAGTCCACCAACGCTTGATATTGTTCTTGGACCTTGGCGTCGTAGCCCTGGGCTTTGAAAATTCCTTGCTCCCCCACCGTGAAGAAGAGCAAGACCATAAAACCTAAGGTGATAAGGAAATCGATAATGAAGGACGCGGCGTTCTTCATGTAAGAAGCGGGCTTGACTGTTTTTGCTACCATATGGAACTACTTTAAACTAATTTCCCTCTCTTATAAATAAGAGGTTAGGGGAAATGAAGGCCCCATAACAAAAGGCCCTAGGATTGCTCCTAAGGCCTTGCTGTTACTGGACTGAGGACTCAGTGAAGAATCTCAGCGACGGTTCCGGCGCCGACGGTGCGTCCACCCTCACGGATGGAGAACTTGGTGCCTTGTTCCATGGCGATCGGGTGAATGAGCTCGACCGTGAAGGTCACGTGGTCGCCCGGCATAACCATGTCGGTGCCCGCGGGAAGAGTGATGTTACCGGTGATATCGGTGGTGCGGAAGAAGAACTGCGGCCGATAGCCGTTAAGGAATGCAGTGTGACGTCCACCTTCCTCTTTGGTGAGGACGTAGACGGTGGCGGTGAACTTATCGTGCGGGACGATCGAGCCCGGCTTAGCGAGGACTTGGCCACGCTCAACCTGGTCGTGCGTAATGCCGCGGAGTAAGGCGCCGATGTTATCGCCGCCCTCAGCGTAATCGAGGGTCTTGCGGAACATTTCTAGACCAGTGACGACGGTCTTCTGGGTCGGACGAATGCCGACGATTTCGACTTCGTCGTTGATCTTGACTTGGCCACGTTCCACACGGCCGGTGACGACGGTGCCACGGCCAGAGATGGTCATGACGTCTTCGATCGGGAGTAAGAAGGGCTTGTCGTTGCTACGAACCGGGTCAGGGATGTAGGTGTCAAGAGCGTTGAGTAACTCGAAGATGGGCTTGCAGGCCGGATCATCGATCGACTTCGCTTCGCCAGCGAGCTTGGCCGAGCCACGGATCACCGGGCACTTGTCGCCGGGGAATCCATACTTGGTGAGAAGATCGCGGACATCCATTTCGACGATGTCGACGATTTCGGGATCGTCCACCATGTCGACCTTGTTGAGGAAGACGATGATGTACGGAACGCCGACTTGACGGGCGAGCAAGACGTGCTCACGAGTCTGCGGCATAACGCCGTCGGCGGCGGAAACAACGAGGATCGCGCCATCCATTTGGGCGGCGCCGGTGATCATGTTCTTGACGTAGTCAGCGTGCCCCGGGCAGTCGACGTGAGCGTAGTGACGCTTCTCGGTCTCGTACTCCATGTGGGCGGTGTTGATGGTGATGCCGCGGGCTTTCTCTTCAGGGGTGCTATCAACGCCGGAATAGCCGACGTCCTTAGCAAGGCCTTTCATCGAAAGAACGTGCATGATGGCGGCCGTTAAGGTCGTCTTGCCGTGGTCGACGTGGCCGATGGTGCCAACGTTAACGTGGACACGGTCACGGTTGAATTTCTCTTTTGCCATTTGATTTTTCCTCCAAAAATGGTTTTTAGAATGGGCGGATTAATGATAGAACAAGGGTTTTTCTTTCGCAATACTATTTAGTATTGGAAGAATTACCGGTTGGACATGTTGGACTTCTTGATGATTTCGTCCTGGATGAAACGCGGGGTTTCTCCGTAGTGATCGAAGCTCATCGTGAAGTTGCCACGTCCCTGGGTGATGGAACGAAGGTCGGTGACGTAACCGAACATCTCGGCGAGCGGGACGATGCAATCGACCTGCTTGGCGTTGCCGCGCTGGGTTTCCCCAGTCATGGTGCCACGACGGCGCGAGATATCGCCGATGACATCGCCATAGTATTGTTCCGGAACCGTGACCTCAACCTTCATGAGCGGCTCAAGCACGACCGGGTCGCATTTGGCGGCGGCGGCTTTGAGGGCTAAGGAGGCAGCGATCTTATAGGCGGCTTCGGAGCTATCGACTTCGTGGTAGGACCCATCGAAGAGGGTCGCCTTCATGTCGATGACCGGATAGCCGGCGATGAGGCCGCGGTTAAGCGCGTCTTCAAGGCCTTGCTGGGTCGGCTTAATGAACTCTTTAGGAACCGAGCCTCCGACAACGGCATCGACGAATTCGAAGCCTTTGCCCGGATTGGGTTCGAAGCGAATCCACACATCGCCATATTGACCGTGGCCGCCCGTCTGTTTGATGTAACGGCCTTCGGTTTCGCCCGTCTTACGGATGGTCTCGCGGTAGTTGACCTGCGGGGCACCCACGTTGACGTCGACGCCGAATTCGCGGCGCATACGTTCGACCAAGACATCGAGCTGAAGTTCGCCGACGCCCGCGATGATGGTCTGACCGGTTTCCTGATCGGTATGAACACGGAAGGTCGGGTCTTCTTCGGCGAGCTTAGTGAGGGCGACGCCCATCTTTTCCTGATCGGCTTTGGTCTTCGGTTCGACGGCCTCTTCAAGGACCGGCTCCGGGAAGACGAGCTTTTCAAGAACGACTGGGCAGGACTCATCGCAGAGGGTATCGCCGGTCGTCGTGGCTTTTAAGCCGACAACGGCGCCGATTTCCCCGGCGTGGAGAACGTTGACTTCTTGACGGTGGTTGGCGTGCATGAGGACGAGACGAGCGATACGCTCGGTCGTGCCGCGGGAGCTATTTTCGACGTAGCTGCCCGACTTGAGGACGCCCTGATAGACACGGACGTAAGCCAAACGGCCAACGAAGGGGTCGGTCGCGATTTTGAAGGCGAGACCAACGAAGGGTTTGTTATCGGTCGCTTCGCAGACGTAGGGTTTATCATCGAGCGTGCCTTTTTCGCCCGGAATATCGACCGGGGAAGGCAGATAGTCGATGACGGCATCGAGCAAGGGCTGAATGCCTTTGTTCTTGTAAGCCGAGCCGCAGAGGACCGGGAAGAAAGTTCCCGTCAAAACGGCTTTACGGATGGTTTTCTTAATGAGATCGACCGGGACTTCTTGGCCATCGAGGACCATCATCATGAGATCATCGTCAAAGTTGGCGAGTTTCTCGACGAGGGTGGCGCGATAGGCTTCGACTTTGTCCTTATATTCGGCGGGGACATCCCCCACTTTCGGAGCATCATCCTTGTTGTCGGTGTAGGTGTAGGAGACGCGGTTGATGATATCGATCATGCCGCGGAAATCGCCTTCCTTGCCGATCGGGCATTGAATGGCCGGGGCATTGGCGGCGAGTCTCTCTTTGAGGGAGGCTAAGCACATATCGAAGTCGGCGCCGGTCGCGTCCATCTTGTTGCAGAAGACGATTCTCGGAACGCCATACTTGGTGCCTTGGCGCCAGACGGTTTCGGTTTGCGGCTCGACGCCGTTTTTGGAGTCGAGGACGGTGACCGCGCCATCAAGAACACGCAGCGAGCGCTCGACTTCAACGGTGAAGTCGACGTGCCCCGGGGTGTCGATGAGGTTGATACGGTTGCCTTTCCAGAAGCAGGTGGTCGCCGAGGAAGTGATGGTGATGCCACGCTCCTGCTCTTCGGCCATCCAGTCCATGACGGCGGCGCCTTCATGAACCTCGCCAATCTTATGGGTGCGTCCGGTGTAATAGAGAATGCGCTCACTGGTCGTGGTTTTGCCCGCGTCGATGTGCGCCATGATCCCGATGTTGCGGGTGTGCGGGAGATCGTAGATGTCTGTCTCTTTGATCTCGAGCTCGCTATTTTGTTGGTTATCTGCCATTGGGGATCCTCCTCATTACCAGCGATAATGGGCGTAAGCCTTGTTGGCTTCGGCCATCTTGTGAACGTCTTCCTTCTTCTTGACGGAACCGCCGGTGCCGTTGGCGGCATCGATGATTTCTCCAGCGAGTTTATCTTCCATGGTCTTTTCGCCACGGAGACGGGCATAACTGACGAGCCAGCGTAAGCCTAAGGTCTGTTTGCGTTCGGGGGTAACCTCGACCGGGACCTGGTAGTTGGCCGCGCCGATACGACGAACCTTGAGTTCGACTTCCGGCATGATGTTGTTGACCGCGGTGGCAAAGACGTCGATCGCGGGTTTCTTGGTCTTCTCTTCGATTTCTTTGAAGGCCTTGTAGATGATGGTCTGAGCGGTGCCGCGTTTGCCATCGTACATGACGCGGTTGATGAGACGAGTGACGAGCTTCGAATTATAAACAGGATCCGGTAAAACGTCCCGTTTGGCGACTGAACCTTTTCTTGGCATTGTTCGATATCTCCTTATTTAGCGGCTTTCGGCTTCTTGGTGCCGTATTCGCTGCGGCCTTGACGACGGGCTTCGATGCCCGCGCAGTCTAAGCAGCCACGAATGATGTGGTAACGAACGCCCGGGAGGTCCTTGACACGGCCGCCGCGAATCATCACGGTGCTGTGCTCTTGTAAGTTATGGCCTTCCCCGCCGATGTAGGCGGTGACTTCGTAACCGTTGGATAGACGGACACGAGCGTACTTCCGTAACGCCGAGTTCGGCTTCTTCGGGGTCATCGTTCCGACACGGGTGCAAACCCCGCGCTTCTGGGCAGAGGGCTGATCGGTGTTCTTTTTAGTCAAAGCATTCCACCGCTTGCCTAAAGCGGGGGTCTTGGACTTCTTGACCGCGCTGTGGCGGCCTTGACGAACCAGCTGGTTAATCGTTGGCATTTTGTGTTTTTCTCCTTTGTTTTTCTTTCACACAATTCCCGGTGTATCAACACCCGGGGTAAATAAAACGGCTTAAAAGCCCTTTATTCACGTCCGTGGGAAATGATACGCGCGAGGAAAAACGTTGTCAACACCGAAATGATTGAGGTTTTAGGGGACGGAAGCAAGTCGAGGAAAACGGCGGTTACTTTAAGGTGATCTTGAGGGTGCAATAGGTGCTGGTTAAAGCCCCGATTTCGAAGCTGAAATTGAGGGCGGAGCCATCATGGAAAGTGAGGTCGGAAAAACTGCTCGAGGTATTCCTTAAGCCGTCGCCTTCATAGAACAGGGAATCGCGGAGCAAATCGTTAGCGATGCTCTTTTGGTGATCCGAGGCGACATAGTTCTTGATGAGCTTGCCCGAGGCGGAGGATTTATCGAGCAATTGCAGCAAGATCGAGGACGTATCGACGTAGTTCCCGGAAAGAGAAGCGCTGTTGGTGTTCGCGATATCGACTTTGTAGGCCGAAGTGCTCGTCGAAGCGGTCACGTAGCCTTTGCTCGAGATCTTGTTATCGAAGTAGCCGAGCCGCGAATCGACGTGATAAGCGATGAGGCCGCTCTTCTGGAAAAGGCGGTTCTCTTCGCTCCTTAAGGTCGAATCGACCCGGTTGAGGTAATTAGGGGTGTAATACTCTAATAAGAGGTATTCGCTAAAGGGCGAGCCATTCCAAGAAGGAGAAAGCAAAACGCAATCGCCCGAGGTGCTAAAGGGCCGTAAGGAAATCGTGGTCGAAGCCGTCGGAACATAGGGCCGCGTCCAGTTGAGCAGCAGCTTGCTATAGGCGGATTCATCGCCCAAAGAATAGTCCATCATATCCATCCGGCCGGTGGGCGAGCAGGCGCCAAAGTCGCTGCTGCCATTCGCGTCATAATAATCTTTTAGCCCCAAGATATGGCCCATTTCGTGGATGTAGGTATGGGAGTCCACCGCCCCATCTTTGAGGTAAGTCAGGTCGAAGCCGGACCAACTGGTCGGGCCGGGGGTCCGAATCGTGAAAGCCCACAGCATCGAGTCGCGGAAATTGCCCGAAGTCGACGAGGTCATGGTCGGGCAGGAATAGACGAAATAAAGGGTGGGGATTAAGGTCGCACTGCTCCCGTTACCGACGCTAAAGGAATAATTGGCGATCGGGTCTTCCGGATACGTTTGGGCATACCAGGTTAAGGCCGCTAAACGGATCGCTTGCAAGGCCGCGTTATTTTTGGTGTAACCCGAAATCGCAGAGAGTTGGCTATAGGTGTAGGAGCTGCGATACCACGAGGTGACTTTGCCCTCAAGGTGCAGCCGGCCATAGCTGGCCTTATCGAAATAGGAGGCGACCGAATAGAACTGGCTATGGGCATCGCTCCCAAAGAAGGATTGCTCAATCATGGCTTGGCTATCGCTCGGAAGCTTGTCGCTTGCGGCATAGTCGGAAAAATCCACCGGGATCACCAAAATCTTCTGTTTTCCGGTCGCGGGCAGGTTCAAATGGCCATCATAACGGCCATCGTTATATTTATCGCGGCACACCTCATCGAAGCTGCCGAAGGACTCGTCCGCGCTTTGGACAGGGGCATAATCCCCGACTTTGTAGTAACCTTCATGCTCAACTTTCACGAAAGCATCGCTCTTAAGTTCCCCATAGCGGTAGGCCTCATAGGCGAAGCTTTTAAAGCTGCAGGCGGATAGAAAAAGCACCCCCGAGAAACTGAGCAGAATTCCAAGCGCTTTCTTCATGCGTCTTATTGTGCCCCTAACGCTAGGGAAAGAAAACTAAAATGACAGGGAAATCTCTAGCGATAAAAGCCTAAGACTCCAAAGAAAAAGGCCCGCGCGTGAGCGCGAGCCTTAGTGTCTAAGCGGTTCAGTCTTCGTTCGAATCCGGACGATCGTGCTTCTCGATGTATTGGGCTTTGACTTCCTTCATTTTGTTGAGGACGTCGAAGGCATCGAGCGAGGCATTCTCTTCCTCTTCGCTCCGTAAGCCCGTTCCCGCCGGAATGAGCTTGCCGGTGATGACGTTTTCCTTCAAGCCGTGCAGGTTATCCCGCTTGGCTTTGATGGCCGCATCGGTGAGGACGCGGGTCGTCTCCTGGAAGGAGGCCGCCGATAAGAAGCTGTCAGTCTCAAGGGCCGCCTTGGTGATGCCAAGGACGAGCGGTTGCACGACCGCGGGGCGCTTACCGGCAAGTAAGGCCGCCTGGTTCTCTTCGGTGAAACGTTCGACCGAGACGCGGGTCCCGGGGAGCATCGAGGTATCGCCGCCGTCGATGACGACGACTTTGCGAAGCATCTGACGAATGATGACCTCAAGGTGTTTATCGGAAATGCCGATACCCTGAGCGGCGTAGACCTTCTGAATCTCCTTGAGCATGTAGACTTCGACTTTTTCGATGTCGGAGACTTCAAGGAGCGTTTTCGGATTGATCGCGCCTTCGGTGATCTTGCCGCCATTATCGACCTCATCGCCCTTCTTCACGCGAAGACGAGCGCCAAAGCCGGTGGTGTAAGACTTGGATTCAAGGGCATTCGTGACCGTAACTTCGTAGCGGCCGCCGAGATCTTTGATATCGCTGACTTTGCCAGCGATCTCGCTGATGATGGCTTCGCCTTTGGGGTTGCGGGCTTCGACGAGCTCTTGGACACGGGGAAGACCTTGAGTAATATCGGTGCCTGCCATACCGCCGGTGTGGAAGACACGCATGGTTAACTGCGTGCCCGGCTCGCCGATGGATTGAGCCGCCATGATGCCGACGGCTTCGCCCACGTCGACGAGTTTTCCCGTCGCCATGTTCTGGCCGTAGCAGTGTTGGCAGACCCCATCTTTGGTCTGGCAAGTGAAGAGCGAACGAATTTCGACTTCTTTGATGCCGGCGTTAACGATCGCGTGAGCGACTTCTTCCGACATCATCTCGTTGCCTTTCGCTAGAAGAGCACCACTCTTGGGATCGAGGATGTCGTGCATCGCAAAGCGGCCGACGAGACGCGAATAGAGCGAAACGATTTCGGTGTCGCGCGAAGTATCGCGGATCGCCCGGACTTTGAAGCCGTGGTCGCAATGGCAATCCTCTTCGCGGACGATGACGTCTTGGGAGACGTCGACGAGACGGCGGGTGAGATAGCCCGAGTCAGCGGTCTTAAGGGCCGTATCGGCGCCGCCTTTACGGGCACCGTGGGTGTTGATGAAGAACTCCGACACCTTCATACCTTCACGGTACGAGGAGACGATCGGAAGTTCGATTTCTTCGTTCTTCGGGTTGGCGACTAGGCCTTTCATACCGATCAGCTGCTTGAAGTTATCGAGGTTGCCACGGGCGCCCGAATCCGCCATGATGACGATCGGGTTCCGCTTATCATCGGATAGACGTTCAGCCACCCGCTTCTTGACGTCGTCGGTGACTTGGCTCCAAATCTTGACGACCTGGGTGTGGCGCTCCTTGTCGGAGAGCATACCTTTGCGGTAAAGGGCGTTGATCTTGTCGACTTTGACCTGGCCTTTTTCGACCTCTTCGTACTTGCCATCGACCGGGACGATGTCCGAGATGGCGATCGTGACGGAGGAGACGGTCGAATACTTGAAGCCTTGGTCCTTGATCTTATCGAGGACGGCGCTGGTCTTGGTGGTTCCATAGTGATGGAAGACCATATCGATGATGGTGCCGAGATCCTTCTTCTTGATCGGGTTCTTCAAAGGAAGCGAGGCGATATAAGCGGCGAGGAGGTCCTCGTCTTCGCTGATGCCTTTTTCCTTGGCCCATTTCTGGAGATCGGCGTAGTCGACGAACCACGAAGAGATGACCTTCATGTCTTCGGTCGGCTTATCGTTGATGTAGGGGAAATCGTCGGGGAAGATGTTGTTGAAGATCACCTTGCCGACGGTGGTGACGAGATATTTGCCTTTGGCCGATTCGGGGATGGCGACGCCAAACTCCTTGTGGATCGACTCGGCGCGGATAGCGATGCGGTTATGGAGCGAAGCTTGCTTCGTTTCATAGGTCTCCACCACTTCGTCCACGTTAGCGAAGACTTTGCCTTCGACGGTGGAGAAGCTGTCGTAGAGTTCCGCTTGTTCGACGTTGGCTTGCGTATTGACGCCATCTTTCGTGCTTAAAGCGCGATCGTAGGCGGCGCGATCCTTGAAGTCTTTGGCGGATTCTTCGACGGTGAGGTAGTAGTTGCCGAGCACCATGTCCTGCGACGGAATGACAATAGGTTTGCCATCCTTAGGTCCAAGGATGTTGTTGCTGGCGAGCATCAGTTCAAGCGCTTCTTGCTGAGCGGCTTTACCAAGCGGGACGTGGACGGCCATCTGGTCGCCATCGAAGTCGGCGTTGAAGCCCGGGCAGACAAGCGGATGTAAACGAATGGCGCGGCCATCGACGAGCTTGGCCTGGAAGGCTTGAATGCCTAAGCGGTGAAGGGTCGGGGCGCGGTTAAGTAAGACCGGGTGCTGCGAAATGATCTCTTCGACGATATCGAAGACGACCGAATCGTAACGGTCGATGATCTTATCGGCTTGCTTATGGGCGGTCACGAAGCCGCGCTTAATCAAAATCGCGGCGATGAACGGACGTAAGAGCTGAATCGCCATCTCGCGGGGTAGACCGCATTGATACATCTTGAGATCCGGTCCAACCGCAATGACGGAACGGCCCGAATAGTCAACACGTTTGCCTAACAAGTTCTGGCGGAAGCGGCCTTGTTTGCCTTTTAAGCCCGAAGATAAGGACTTTAAGGGGCGGCCAGCCGGGCCGACGACCGGCTTATTGCGGCGGCCGTTATCGATCAAAGCATCAACGGCTTCCTGAAGCATACGTTTCTCGTTCATGAGAATGACGTACGGGGCATTCATGTCGATGAGCTTCTTTAAACGAGTGTTACGCGAAATCACACGGCGGTAGAGGTCGTTGAGATCGCTGGCGGCAAAACGGCCGCCATCGAGTTGAAGCATCGGGCGGAGATCGGGTGGGATGACGGGAATAACGTCAAGGACCATCCATTCCGGCTTCTGCTTGGAATCGCGGAAGGCCTGAATCACTTCGAGGCGCTTAGCGAGTTTTAAGCGGCGTTGGCCGTTCGAATCTTTGATTTCGGATTGGATGAGATCGAATTCCTTATCGAGGTCGACTTCGTGGAGCAAACGCTTCACCGCCGCGGCGCCTTCGCCGAATTCGGCGTCGGTGTATTTGGTGAGGAAGGCGGAAGTCGTGAAGAAGTCGAAAGTCTCGGCCGGGTTCTGCATCTTGGTGATGAGTTCGCCGGCTTTGAGGTCATCGGCGCTCCCGGGTTCGATCCACTTCACTTCGGGGTGAGCGGCGTCTTGGGCGCGCGGTAAGGCGTTGATCGCGTCGACAAATTCGACACGGGCGGTCTTTTCATCGAGGAAATCCTTGTACTTCAGGACCTTGCTGGTTCCGGGGTTAAGGACGATATGAGCGGCGAAATAGATGACTTCCTCAAGCTGTTTGGGGCTGACGTCGAGGACGAGGCCCATCCGGCTGGGGATGCCTTTGAGATACCAAATGTGGGAGCAGGGCGAAACGAGCTCAATATGGCCCATCCGCTCACGCCGGAACTCTTTGGAGATGACTTCGACCCCGCACTTTTCGCAGGTGATGCCTTGGTAACGGATCTTCTTGTACTTGCCGCAATGGCATTCGTAGTCCTTGCTCGGACCGAAGATCTTTTCGCAGAACAAACCACCCATTTCGGGCTTTTGCGAACGATAGTTGATCGTTTCGGGTTTGGTGACTTCGCCATGGCTCCAACTGCGGATGGTGTCGGGAGAGGCTAAGCCGACTTGAACGGCGGCTAAGTTATTGATATCAAACATGGTTATTGTTCCTCCCTATCACTCGTCGTCCCCAGGTTTGGTGGGGCCGGCGGTAACCGATAAGCCTTCTTCAGCGGCCTGGTCGCTCTCCACTTCCGTGGCGGCGGCGACATCCGGCTGCTCCTCGCGCGGCGAGGTGAGGTTGCGGATGGCTGAGTTGACCTTGCGCTCCTCGATTAAGGCTTCTTTGGCGAGGGCGTCCATATCGATGGCTTCGCCCGCGTGGTCGAATAAGGTGACGTTCATGCCAAGGCCTTTGAGTTCCTTAGTGAACACCTTGAAGGCTTCCGGCATGCCCGGTTTCGGGATCGGATAGCCTTTGATGATGGCTTCATAAGTCTTACGGCGGCCAACGCGGTCGTCGCTCTTGATGGTGAGCATTTCTTGTAAGGTATGGGCCGCGCCATAAGCTTCGAGGGCCCAAACCTCCATTTCACCGAAACGCTGACCACCATTCTGGGCTTTGCCGCCAAGAGGCTGTTGCGTGACGAGCGAATACGGTCCGGTCGCCCGGGCGTGGAGTTTATCATCGACCATGTGCACGAGTTTGATCATGTACTGGACGCCGACGCTGATGCGCTCATCGAAGCGTTCGCCGGTCCGGCCATCGTAGAGGACGGTTTTGCCATCCGCCGGTAAGCCGGCTTTATGCATGAGGTCAAAGATTTCGTCATTGCTGACGCCATCGAAGACCGGGGTCGCAACCCGCATGTGCAGCTTGCGGCAGGCTAAGCCTAAGTGGACTTCCAAAATCTGACCGATGTTCATACGGGAAGGAACGCCCATCGGGGAGAGCATGATGTCGATCGGGGTGCCATCGGGTAAGAACGGCATATCCTGAACCGGCAGAATCTTCGAGATGACGCCCTTGTTGCCGTGACGGCCCGACATCTTATCGCCTTCGGAGATTTTGCGCTTCTGGACGATGTAAACGCGGACGACTTCATTGACTCCCGGCGGGAGCGGATCTTTGTTTTTGCGGCTGAAAATCTTGACGGCATGGACAATGCCAGCACCGCCATGAGGAACGCGGAGCGACGAATCCTTGCCCTCTTTGGTCTTCTCGGCGAAAATCGCCATGAGAAGTTTCTCTTCAGGGGTCGGCTCGGTCTGGCCTTTCGGCGTGACTTTGCCCACGAGGATATCGCCTTCTTTGACTTCGGCGCCCGGGATGATGATGCCGCGCTCATCGAGGAAGGTTTTGGCTTCTTCGCTGACGTTGGGAACATCGCGGGTGATCTCTTCAGCCCCGAGTTTGGTGTCGCGGCATTCGAGTTCGTACTTTTCGATATGGATGGAGGTAAAGGTATCTTCCTTCACCATCCGTTCCGACATAATGACAGCGTCCTCGTAGTTGTAACCATTCCAGGTCATGTAAGCGACGAGAATGTTTTGGCCGAGGGCCAATTCGCCATTCCGCATAGCGGGGCCATCAGCGATGATGGCACCAGCCTTAACGTCATCCCCCACTTCCACGATCGGGGTCTGGTTGATGCAGGTCCCTTGGTTGGAGCGATCGAACTTCTGGAGATGATAGGTCCGGCTCTCCTTGCCTTCTTTGACGATGATGGTTTGCGAATCGCGATAGGTGACTTTGCCATCGGCAACCGCCACCACGGCGAGTCCGGAGTCTTTGGCGATGACGCCTTCAAGTCCGGTTCCGACATAAGGAATCGAGGGACGAAGAAGCGGCAAAGCCTGACGCTGCATGTTCGCGCCCATTAGAGCACGAGTGCTATCGTCGTTTTCAAGGAAGGGAATGCAAGCCGCGGCGATCGAGACGATCTGCTTCGGCGAGACGTCAACGTAGTCGACGAGTTCCTTTTTAGCTAAGGTGTTATCGTCATCATGACGGGTGACGACTTCGGGGTCGAGGATTTCCTTGACCGAAACGCCATCGATCATGACCGGCTGGCCTAAGCGAATATTGGCCTCGGCGATATAGTGGCCGCGCTCGGCGTCCGCGGAGAGGTATTCGGCCTCATCGGAGACGTAATCATGGCCATCTTTATGGATAACCACACGGTATGGGGTCTCAATGAAGCCATACTTGTTGATTTTCGCGTAAGTCGAAAGGTTGTTGATCAAGCCGATGTTCTGACCTTCAGGGGTCTCGATCGGGCAGATACGACCATAGTGGGTATAGTGGACATCGCGGACTTCCATCGAAGCGCGGTCGCGGGTTAAGCCGCCCGGGCCTAAGGCCGAGATACGGCGCTTATTGGTGAGTTCGGCGAGCGGATTGGTCTGATCCATGAACTGCGAGAGTTGCGAGGAAGCGAAGAATTCGCGGATGGACGAGGTCAACGGACGGATGTTGACGAGGGATTGCGGAGTCACCGACTCCATATCCGAAATCGACATCTTCTGTTGGACGGTCTTGCTCATCTTGGATAAGCCGATGCGGAATTGGTTCTGCATGAGTTCGCCAACGCAGCGAACGCGGCGGTTGCCCAAGTGATCGATATCGTCGGTCTGGCCGATGCCATCCATGATGTTGCAGAAATAGGAGAAGCAGGCGAACATATCGGAAATCGTGACGCGGGAAAGCGTCTGATTGAGATCGGTGCCGATGATGGAGACGACGCGGTCGCCCTTCTTATCGTGGGCGTAGACTTTGACGATCGTCACTTTGCTATTGGTATCGAGTTTCTTGTTGGTCTTGAGCTCTTTTTCGTGGGCGCCTTTTTCGAAGAATTCGGCGTCTTTGAGTTCTTGGACATCGCTCTTGGTGAGCTCGTAATCTTTGGTGAAAGCCACGCCGGCCTTATTGGTGAAGATTTCGCCATCGGCCGAAACGAGGTTCTCGGCGAGGACACGGCCATTTAAGCGGTCGTAGATGCCGAGTTTGCTTTCATACTTAAAGCGGCCGGCCCGTCCGAGGTCGTAGCGCTTATCATCGAAGAATTTCTGGACTAAGAACGTCTGAACGCCTTCGGGGGTGATCGGTTCGCCCGGTTTTAACTTGCGGAAGATGTCGACGAGGGCATCGGTGCTGTTCTTGATGGCGGAATCCTTGGCTAAGGTATTGGCCATCCATTCGGTGTCGCCGAATAAGGAGATGAGCTCCTTTTCGCTATCGAGGCCTAAGGCCTTGAAGAGAATGGTCGCCGGCATTTTGCGCTGGCGGTCAATGCGGACCCACATCACGTGCTTTAAATCGCTTTCGAACTGCAGCCAGGTGCCGCGCGTAGGAATGATTTCGCCGTTGTAGGTATGAATGCCGGATTTATCGGGGGTGTCTTGGAAGTAAGCGCCCGGAGAACGGACGATCTGCGAAACGATGACACGTTCGGCGCCGTTGACGATAAAGGTGCCCGAATCGGTCATTAATGGGACATCGCCCATGAAGACTTCGGCTTCCTTGATTTCGCCGCTCCCCTTAAAGGAGAGACGTAAGGTCACCTTCAACTTGCTTGAATAAGTGAGGTCATTGGCCTTGCAATCGAGCGGCCCGTATTCGGGTTTCTCGAAACGGCAGGACACATAGTTGATGGCAATGGTGCCGGCATAGTTCTCGATCGGGAAAGTTTCCTTAAGAACTTCGTCGATGCCTTTGTCCTTGAACCACTTGTAGGAATCGGTTTGAATTTCGACGAGATAGGGCAGACCAAGCGATCCGCTGATCTTGTTGAAATTGATACGGGAGTTAATCCCCGCCTTGTAATCTTTGTAGTTGGTGACGAATTGCTCTTCTTTAGCCATGTAGTGCTCCTTATTTTGTCGCGATATAAACGCGATATCCTTTTTTCTGCGCGACCTTCTCGACGCTGCTGAACAACGTTTGGAGATACGCGAAGCAAGACGCGGCGCCTTGCTGTTTACGGATGACGAGGATCAAGCGACCGCCTTCACTAAGGTGGTCGGGCGCGCCCGCGTACATCGCATACGTGACCTTCTTACCCGCGCGAATCGGCGGATTGGTCACGATGCAATCGAATGAAGAGGTAATGCTGTGATAAACGTCTGAGGCGACGATCTCGACTTGCGAGGTAACTCCGAGTTTTTCGGCGTTAAGCTTCGCGCAATCAAGGGCCCGCAAATTCACGTCAGCTAAGCAGACATGACGCTGCGGATCGAGGTGAGCCAGGATTAGTCCGATTGGTCCGACTCCACACCCAAGGTCGAGGATGTGATCCCCTAGAGAAGTCTTGGCGATGGTTTCAAGCAATAAACGCGTGCCATCGTCGAGGCCTTCCTTTGAGAAGACACCCGCGTCGCTTTGTAGGGAATAATGCTCGCCGAGGAGATCAAACTCCAAGGCAATATTCTTATGGGCTAAAGTTTCGACGTTATCGAAATATTGACCCATGGAACCTCCCTTATAAAGCGCAAATCGCTCCCACCCTCCCTAGACGGAAGGAGAGTGGGAACGGATCGCGGAAACTACTTGATTTCGACTTCGGCGCCAGCGGCGACAAGGGCTTTCTTGTGCTCTTCGGCCTCGACGGGAGAAATCTTCTCCTTGATGGTGGCCGGAACAGCATCGACAAGCTTCTTGGCATCCATTAAGCCGAGACCAGTGATGGCCTGAACGGCTTTGATGATGGCGACTTTGGAGCCAGTGCCAAGTCCTTTGAGGATAAGGTTGACTTCGCTCGGGCCAGCTTTGACCGGTCCTTCGTCCGCAGCCGGAGCGGCCGCAGCAGTCGGAGCAGCGGCGGAAACGCCGAACTCCTTTTCGACGGCCTTGACGAGCTCATTGAGCTCGAGGACCGACATCTCCTTTAAGGAGGAGATGATTTCTTCGTTGGTTAATTTAGCCATGGTTTGATCCTCCTAGATCAGTTGGCTGCTGGCGCGGGGGCGCTAGCGGGTGCAGCGGCTGCCGGAGCGGCGGCTGCGGGCTTCTTCTCAGCGATCTTGCTGACCGCATAAGCGAAGTTGCGAATGGGTGCCTGTAGGCACGATAGGAACATGCTGACTAAGCCTTCCTTGTTCGGGAGCTTGGAGATCGTGACGATCTCTTCGGCAGTCGCCTTCTTCCCACCGATGAGACCGCCTTTTAAGACGAGCTTTTCATGGTAACGGGAGAACTTGACTAAGGCCTTGGGTCCTTTGGAGACATCTTTCGAGAAGACGAATCCGTTCGGGCCGTTCAGTAAGTCGGAGAGGTCAGGCTGGTTGGCGTCTTTAAGGGCGCGGTTCACTAGAGTGTTTTTGTAAACACCGAAGGAAGCATCCTGACTAGCAAGGGCGCGGCGTAACTCTTGGAGTTCGGCGACGGTTAATCCCTGATAGGAGACGACCGCGACGGTGGCGCTGCTCTTGAGACCATCAGTGATTTCGCTCACCGAGGCTTTCTTGGCTTTCAGAACTTCTTGGTTCATGTTTCTACCTCCTTTCTTGTCGACTATGTGAAGCATTCATATGGCTAGTGAGTATTGTGAATCGATTACCTCAGCAGGGTGGAGTTTTAAGGCACGTGCCCCCGGCTATCTTAGGAATATGATGCCATTCACCAAAATTAGGATAGAAACGATTAGTTGCGGCCGGCGAAGGTGATCTTGATCGCAGGTCCCATCGTGGTATGGACCACGGCGGAATGGATGAAGGTGCCTTTGACGGTGGTAGGACGAGACTTCGCGAGGTGGTCGCAGACCGCGGCGATGTTATCTTCGAGGTCTTTGGCGGTGAAGCTCACGCGGCCGATCGACATGGCAAGGTTGCCATCTTTATCGACACGGTAGGTGATTTTGCCCTGTTTGATTTCCTTGACGGCTTGGCCGATTTGCATCGTGACCGTGCCAGTCTTCGGGTTCGGCATTAAGCCTTTGGGGCCTAAGACACGGCCCATCTTCCCGAGTTCGCCCATCATATCCGGAGTGGCGACGATGACGTCGAATCCAAACCAGTTTTCAGTGGTGATTTTCTCGAGCATTTCTTTGCCACCGACGAAGTCAGCGCCGGCGTCTTTGGCTTCCTGAGCCTTGGTCATGGTGAGGGCTAAGACTTTCTTGGTCTTGCCGTTGCCATGGGGAAGGGAGATGGTGCCACGGATGAGCTGATCGGCGAGGGTCGGATCCACGTTGAGGCGGAAGCCGAGGTCGACGGTCGAATCAAACTTGGTGACCGAAGTCTCTTTGATGAGTTTGGCCGCTTCGGAGATTTCGTAAACCTTCGCAGCGTCGTACTTCTTGAGGGCAGCAACGTACTTTTTGCTATTCTTTTTCATGATTGTTGCTCTCCTTATTTGGCGTCGACGGCGATGCCCATTTGACGGCAGCTGCCAGCGACGACTTTCTTAGCGGCTTCGATATCGGTGCAGTTGAGATCGACCAGTTTGTACTGAGCGATTTCAGTGAGCTGAGCCTGGCTGATGTGGCCAACGATGTTCTTGGGGTTGCCCGAGCCTTTTTCGACTCCAGCAGCCTTCAGGATCTTGGTCGCGACCGGCGAGGTCTTGATGACGAAGCTGTGACTCTTGTCTTCATAGGCCGTGATGATGACGGGAACAATCTCGCCCTTGCGGTCCGCGGTCTTCGCATTGAAGTCCGTGCAGAACTTGGCCATAACGACGCCAGCGGAAGCGAGTTTTGGGCCCGGATGCGCTTCGCCGCCAGGAAGTTCCATCTTGACGACTTTGACGATTTTTTTATTCATGTGTGTCCTCCTTTGGATACCATGCAGTGGTTCATCGGGCCCTCGTCAAAGGACCCTCCCACGCAGTCGTGTATTCGCTACACGCGTTTGAGATTATACGCGAGCGCGTAGACAGGCGCAATAACTATTTTTGAAAACAGACGAAACAAGGCGTTTCGTTGTTCACGTTGCACAATGGGCCCGTAAAGCCTAGAACTTTGAAAAAGGAAGCGAACTAAGGCAAGGCAATTAACGATTTCTGATTTTGGCGAAGTTAAGCGCAAGGGAATTCAGGACCAATAACACCGTCAGACCGGTATCGGCCAAGACAGCAGCCCATAGAGGGAACCCCGTCCAGACAAGCGAGGTAATCATCACCCCTAATTTGATGGCCAAAGCGACGATTATATTGACACGTGCACGAGTCTCGGTCTTATGAGCGATTGCGATCGCGGTGAGCACCTTAGAAGGATCGTCATTCATCAGAACCAAGTCGGCATTGGCGATCGCCATATCGGAACCGAGTCCGCCCATGGCAATACCGACATCCGCTAAGACGATGGAGGGGGCGTCGTTGATCCCGTCTCCCAGGTAGGCAATCGTTCCGGTATTGGAATCGATCTTTTGATGGATGACCTCCGTTTTTTCTTCAGGAATCAAATCGCTATGCCATTCATCGATATGAAGCGATTCGGCCGCGGCCTTAACGTTGGCTTCACGGTCACCAGAAAGCAAAATCGTTTTAACGCCTTTTTGCTGAAGTTTTTGTATTAGAACTCCGCAATTCTCCCTTAAAACATCATTGAGAATAATGTAACCTTTGTAGGAATTATCAACGGCAAGGTAGGTGACAGAACCGGGCTCTTTCGACGGATCGAAATCCAAAGCCTTGGCATTGAGAAGGTTAATCTTACCCGCCAAAATCACGTGACCTTTATAGGTCACTCGGACACCAAATCCAGAGACCTCTTCATAAGCGGTAATGCCTTGATTGATTTTGGAAAGGTCATGGCCTTCGCAGATTGCCCGAGCAATCGGATGGGTCGAGCGGCATTCCGCGGCAAGCAGGTATTCCATAAACTCGGATTCGCTGATACCGATAGGCTTGATTAAATTGACACGCATTTGGCCCGTCGTTAAAGTCCCGGTTTTATCAAAGGCAACATACGCGAGATGGTTGAGCTTGTCAAAGTACTCGGCGCCCTTGACAACAATCCCATTTTTTGAGGCCAAACCAAGGCCAGCAAAATAAGCCAAAGGAACGCTGATCACAATCGCGCAGGGACAGGCAATAACCAAGAAGCATAAAGCCGTATAAATCCAACGAGACCAAACCGCTCCATCGTTCACGCCTAAGAATAAAGGAGGTAAGCAAGCCACCAGTACCGCGAGGATCATCACCACTGGCGTATAGATCTTAGAAAAGCGAGAAATAAAGCGATCAGCCTTGGACTTCTTTGATGCGGAATTCTCGACCAAATCTAGCAATTTCGCTACTGTGGAGTCCGCATAAGGCTTCGTGACTTTGACCTTGATCGAGCCTGAGCGAACGATGGTTCCCGATAAGACTGGGCTCTCCACTTTCTTATCGACGGGGACAAACTCACCGGTTAAGGAACTCTCATCAATGGAAGCTTCGCCTTCCACGATTTCGCCATCGCAGAGAATCTTCTCCCCCACCTTCATCAAGCAAACATCCCCGACGGCAAGTTCTTCCGGGCGTTTTGAAACAAGGGTTCCATCCGGCAAAATCACGCTGGCCTTTTCATCGCGTAAATCAATCGCATCCGTGATGGCTTTCAGCGACTTATCCGTAGCAAAATCCTCGAAGAATTCGCCAATCTGATAAAGCAGCATAACCAAGACGCCTTCGGCATATTCGTTATGATCAGCACCAAAAAGGCGTAAGCAAAAGGCCCCCACTGAAGCGATGGTCATCAACATATATTCGTTGAAGGGATTCTTCTCTAGAAACAGTTCTTTAAAAGCTTTCCAGACAATATCGTAGGCAATGATGAGCCAGGCGCTTCCCATGACTAAAAGGGAAACCCACCATGAAAAGTTCGATTCATTTAGGTAAAAAATACCTAAAAGAACCAAAGTAAGACTTATCGCAACCCGGACTAGCAGCAAAATTTCTTCTTTTTTGGAACGCTCTTCCTCTTCCATGGTTATTTTCTTTCCGTAACGTGGTCGTAAACGACTTGAAGCAAAGCGATGACGTGATCGTCCGCTAGAGCATAGAAAACCTTGGTCCCCTCCTTGCGTGTGCTCACCAAGTCAGCGGACCGCAAAATGTTTAATTGGTGAGAGACCAAAGATTGAGAAGCGCCCACCTCATCGACGATTTCCGACACATTCTTCTCGTGTTCAGAAATGGCATAAAGGATCTTTAAACGTGTAGAATCGCTCGCGATATTGAGTAAGGATTCCATTTTGTCGATCGTCTCATCTGCTGGTAATTCAACCATAAGTTTTCTCCTTAATATGAATATTTGTTCATGTTTTGACATAACCATTATATGAATATTTGTTCATATAGCAAGAAATATCGAAGAATTTTTCTTTTATTCGCACTCATTGTTAAGGTAAGCTCTATGCTTATGCTTAGAAGGTAATATATGAAAACTTGCCCTAAATGCGGAAGCACGAATCCTGAAGAAGCTCTCTTCTGCCACGCTTGTGGAACGAAATTGACCCCTCAAGAGGCCCCAAAAACCGCCGTTTCTACCCCCGCGTCTTGGACGTCTTACGACACCTTATCGATCGTTGGGGTGGTTTTAGGCGTCACTCAGATCTTTGCTCCTGCCGGTTTGGTCTTGGGAATTCTTGGCATCACCAAGGCTAGAAAAATGAAACCGATGGCCATTGTTGCCACTGCCTTGTGCGGCATCGTGACTATCATGGTTATCGTTGCCCTAATTTGGGGGATCATTAATCTCTCTCAAGGAGGCAAATTATGAAACGTTCCCTTACTCTTTTGTTATCGGGTCTTAGCTTGCTGACATTAGCCCCCTCGATTTTCATCGTTTCAGGGGGTGCTGTTCCTTTGGCTGCGGACGTCGAACTTTCCCCTCAATTCGCTAATGCCGGCTCCTTGGCCCCGACGGGGGACGGCGACATTGAGTTGACCGGACAGACCGCCGCTTTTGACTGGACCGCCGGGTCCAACGATAAAGCCAGTACGATGACGAGCCAACTAACGACCACTTATTCCTGCATTGACCACGCTACCGCCGCTCAAAATGTCACTTGGGGATTGCCTTTGGCCGTCAATTATTCCGCCTATACGCAAGGTCTATCAGCCCTACCCAATCTCAATGTGACGATGGATGGGGTAACTAAGAGCGTGGCCCCGACCGCGGAGTCGATCGTGGATCCTAAGGCCAACCATGGCGCTGAGAATCTCACCGATGTCTGGGGTCTTCTCAATACGGCCAATCAAGTCAAAGCCGCCTTGCCTAGCGATACCGCTTCTCTTTATCACTATACCTTTACTAAAAATGTCAGCGTTTCCTCTGGGAACCGTTATTCCTACGCCGACCTCTATTTCAAATTCGAAAACAAGGCTTACAGCGTTTTTACGCCTTTCGGAACCCAAGATTTCGCGGTGACGAGAACCAGCGACGGAACTTCCTATAGTCCTTATGCTTATGCGGCCACCAAAAATGGGACGGCAAGTTTCGATTTCTATACGACGATGGAGCTGACGCCCCTCAGTTGGACCTTCGCCGTTTTTAATGGTTATGACTGGGTTTATACGAACGAGTCTTTCACCGGGACCTTAACCCCGACGAGCGTTCCCTTTCTTGATTTTCTTACCGCCGAAGCCAAAAAGGCCGGCATCAGTGAAGAAGTCTATCGCCAGTGCCTCCGCGAACATGGCTATATGCCTGAAAGCCTAATCAGCATATGGCAACCGGAATGCGAATTCGACGCGAGCGCGCCCGACAATACCATCTTCATCGTTTTAGCCAAATATGAGGTGGCTTTACCTGGGGGCGACAAAGCCTTTACGCTCAGCCAAAGCTATAGCCTCAAGACCACGGGATCCAGCGACTTTACTCCGCCGGTCTACTATTACGCCTTCAGTTTCTCGCTCGCCAAATATTGGCGTGGGGTCGCCAATCGCAGCATCGCTGTGACCGTTAAGAACGGTTATCTCGTCTACGGCGCTGATTTTACCAAAAAAGACTCGACCTACACCTATAACTATGAGGACAGCAATTGGGGCTATGTTTCCTTCGATTATTGCACGGTGGCCGCCCCTCAAGATGTTTGGGCATATCTAATTGATTCCTTTGGCTTCTTTTTCACCCTTTGTTTAACTTTCGCCGTCCCCTTAGCAGGCATGCTGATTTCAGCGAGCACCAACTTTAACGGCATCGCCATCGTCTTGGGGGCGCTGAGTCTGCTCTCCGGCCTCATCGCCATGATCGTTGTCCTCGTGGTCGAGGGCAATAAAAAGAAGAAGCAATAAAAAGAACGCCAAGGTTTCCCTTAACGTCCTAGAGGCTGATCTTTTTGATGAGGCTCATATCATCGAGGTTATAGAGGCCAACCTCGCCATTTTCAATCAGGGCGTACGAGGTCCCTTCATCCCGAGGGTTGCAGCACGATCCCGGATTTAGCCAAGTGACTCCTTGGATATTTTCGAGCCGCTTCATGTGAGTATGGCCGCACATGACGATGTCGCCGGGCGGAAAATTAGTGACATAGGAAGGATGATGGCTCAGATGGCAATTATGGCCATCGAACAGTAAACCCGCATATTCGGGCAAGGAAAAGAGGAGTTCATCCGCGTCGCTCGGGTAGTCGCAGTTCCCCCGGACCGCGGTGATGATGTTCGCATACTTCCGTAATAACGAAACTAAGGCCGTGCTGCCTTCATCGTAACCGCCATGAAGAATATCGCCTAAGCAGACGATATGGTCAGGCTTGAGGGCTTTAAAGATAACGGCGAGACGCTCCGCGGCATGCTCCGAGCCGTGGGTGTCGCTAAATACCAATAACTTCATACGAGCGATGGCCGTTTGATCTCGGGATAGATATCGAGCCAAATCTCAAAGATCGAACTGGCGTATTTGTAATCGAGGCCGCGGAGATAGACCCCGACATCCTCATGATTTAGTAAGGCGCGGTCAATCCCGACGAAATAGGGTAATAGCAGAGCTAAATCATGGCTCAATAAGAGGTAATGGGGCTCATAGAGTTTCCGGTACATCTCGCTATGGTGTAAGGCGGGATAGCCTTCTTTTTGGAAGGTATCGAGAAATTCGAGATAATCGCTTTTGCTAAAAGGGAGATCGCAGGGTTTGATGGCGCTTCCTAAATCCTGAAGAGCGATGAGGAAGTCGCCTTGGCTGCCCTTCGGGGCTTTATTGGAAAGCAAGAAGAGACGGACAAACGTTAAGGGGCTCATATCAGAAGCGATGACCTTCGAAAGATAAACCCGCGAAAAGCGCGGTCCTAAGGCTTCGACAAAGGGGTCTTCGCGCAAAGAGGATAGACTCTCTTTTTCTTTTTCGAGGAAGGCTAAGGCCCCAGTCTCATCCAGCTGGAGATGCGAGGGTCCAAAAACCGATTGGTAAAGGGCTTTAACGTAATCGCTGATTTCCGAGCTCGGATAATTGAGTCGGAGATATTGGATCAGTTCAAGGTTGGCCGCTTCCATAACGACCCTATTTTAACCTCTTCTTAGGGAAACAAAAACAGGCCCCCATAATTGAGAGAGCCTGTTGCCGTTTTCTTCGCCTTATTTCTTGCGGGAGAAGAGCCAGCCGAGGACGTAAAGCGCTTCGCCTGGGGCGATGATGATGACATCGCTGAAGCAGGGCCAAATGTTGCTGGGAGAGGGATTGTTAGCAAATTGAATGGAAGCGCTGACGACCATCATAATCCAAATCACGAGCATGATGACCGCGATCGGAGCGACCCAACCACGGAAGGGGCCAACGCCAATCGCATAGAAAATCGCGCCTAAACCTCCAAAGAAGGCAACTAGAACAATCAGCCAATTAAGGATAAAGCCGAACCAAGCGTCCGCAGTAGCGGCAGGTAAGCCCGCCTGAATATTGGAAATGACGCCAAAGACGGCTTCGCCCAAAAAGATAATACCGGCAATAATCAGAAAGATTTTCCCGACAAGTTTCATAAGTAATCCTTTCGGGGATATTGTACGCCTAGCGCCCAAGAAAGAAAGTTGAGAAATGGAAAGAAAAAGACGCTTTAGTAAGCGTCTTTGGCTTAGCGAAAATCAAAAGGGTGAGGGAGGTGGGCTAATTAAGCCTGCGGAACATCGTTCTTCTTGGTCAGATTGATAAGCCCGAATAAACCGAGGACGAAGAGACCCGCCCCAAAGAAGAAATAACCGAAGAAATAGAGGACATACAGGAGATCATAGTTTTTGGAGATCAAGCCATAGACGCCATCGCCTAATAGGCATAAGAAGGTGACCGCGCTAAAAACGAAAGCCACGATCTGCAAGCCGGTTTGATGGAGATAAAGATTGAGAATCAAGAAGATGGAGCAGACAAATAAGGCAATCCCGCCCATGATCCCAAAGCCTTGGGAGTTGTTGTTCGTTTGGGTGAAAAGAACCATCATGACCGCCAAGTGGTTGAAGATGGTACCCAGCAGTTTCATTTCTTTGTTCCCGCTAAATTCCGCGACGATGAGGAAGGCCGCGCCCAGCAAAATCATGAAGCCGAGCATAAAGACCATCACCGGGGCGCCGAGGTTGGCGGAATTATCGGCGATATCCTTGATGCCGACGTAGACCATGGTTCCCGCTAAAATGAGCGAGGCGAGAATCAGGAAAACCAGATAGATTAAATTGGACTTTGATTTCATGATAAGTCCCCCTTTACAAGGTGCTTACATTATACGAGATGGGGTGAGCAAACACCACTTTCTTGGCACAACGCATCGTTGTGAAGCGCTGGCTAAGCGCTGCCTCTTCCTTTTTAAAAACAAGAAATCACCTATAATAAAAAGGTAACTTATGAAAAAAGCCCTCGATGTCTATGAAGAACTTAAAGACGCCAGCGAATACGCGTTAAGCGATTGGCTTCGTCTGCCGATGGACGATGACCTGAGCTTTGACCTCATTAACTTAAACGCTGCCGCAGCCTATCTCTTCGACCGTCTCTTCGCTAAAGAAAACGCCGGCGAAGACGTCACCAAACTCGCCCAAAGCGACTTGATGGAGAAATATGATCCCAAAGCCTTAAGCGACGTGGCCACGGATCTGCTCTTGCGGACCAAACAAGCCGATTTTGAAAAAGATAACGGGGATTTCGCGGAGTATTACCGTTTTATCATCCAAAGCGAAGACTACGTGAAGGAAGCCGTGAAAGACGAAGAAGGTCTCCTTTGCCTTGTCTACCTTGAACGCTTAGTCAGCCTCATCATGAAACGCCACAAGGATCAGAATTCCCTCCGGGTTGGCGAAGTCGTCTTCGTGAACCTCACCGATGCTTGGATGCTCATCTACAAAGAATTCTATGGTGAGCGCTTCATCGGCTTACGGTCTTCCCCCTACTTCTTGGGGGTGGATGAAGCGGCTTGTCGCATCCGCGCCGAGATCAACGAATAACATAAAAAAGGAAGCGGTATTCGCGTACACGCTTCCTTTCTTTTTAGTGATTTAGATCTTCTCGATTTCGGAGAAGTCGACATCGACCGGAGTGCTTCTTCCGAAGAAGAGGGTTTCGACGCGGCAGTTGCCGGTCGTCTTGTCGATGCTGATGATCTTGCCTTCGGTGCCTTCGAGCGCGCCATGGATGACTTTGACGGCATCCCCGACGTTATAACGATCGTACATCGAGATATCGACCATGCCCATACGCTTAAGGACCGGTTCAATCTCTTCGCGGGTGACCGGGGTCGGTTTTTGTCCGCCGCCAGAGGAACCAGCGATGCCGGTGACCCCCGGAGTATTACGGACGATGTACCACGACTCATCGGTCATGATCATTTCGACGAAGATGTAGCCAGGATAGAGGTTGTGCATCCGGGTCTTGCCGGTCGGAAGGCCATCCTTGAGGACGGGGACTTCGATCTCGGCGACGAGAACGCGGAGAATCTGCTCCTGCATGTTCATGGAGACGATACGTTTACGGAGGTTATCCGCCGTCTTCGCTTCATGCATCGAGTAAGTGGTGACGATGTACCACTGTTTTTCGCCTAATTCAGTTGCCATATGTTATTTTGCTCCAAAAGCGGTCTTTATTTGAGAGATGAGAGAACCAGCCGTGAGGTCTTCGAGGGCTAAGAAGATAGCGGCGAAGGCGGCGATGACGATAACGACGACGATCATGGGGACGAGTTCCTCACGATGAGGCCAGCGAACACGCTTGCCTTCTTTGATGACTTCTTTGGTGTACTTGACGGGACCTGGCATAGAAGTTCTCCTTTCCTAGACTACTTGCTCTCCTTGTGGAGAGTGTACTTGCCGCAATGCGGGCAGTACTTATTAAGTTCGAGGCGACGAGGGTCGTCCTTGCGCTTGCTCACGGTGTAATTCCGCGACAAGCATTCAGAGCAAATCAAAAAAACTTTTTCCCTACCCATAACCTCTATCCTAATATCAGCATAAAGGACTTTATACCTACCGAAGGTAGAAGTCAAACCCCAGTATTCGAAGGAGCCGTTTTCGAAGCGGACAAAAAAGAGTCGCCCTCATTTTTTGACATTAGGGTTCATCTCAAGGTTAAAAAAGAAGTTGGCCTAAAAATGCCGCGAAGGGGAGCTGCCCAGGTGGATCAAAAACCATGGCGTAAGCCAAAAAGAGGAGGGTTTGGCCTGCGTTATCGCTGATTTTTATGAAAGACCGAAGTTAAGCTTTAGCCGTCTAAGGACGAATTAAGATATCGACCCGTTCCTTCTTGATGAGGCCGCGCACGAATTTGCGGTATGCGGTCAGCATCGTCTTGGCGGTTCTTGAGGGAATGTGCAGGCGTTTTTCTGCTTCGCGATAGGTGAGGCCTTTCACATGAAGATCGACTAAGCGCAGCACCCGTGGCGAAATCTGACGCGGAAGTTTCGATAGCCGTTCCAAGGTCTCGCAATAATTGAGATAGATCTTGGGATCGTGGGGATTCTGATCGGCGGCCACGACGTCATGAAGCGACAGCATCGAGTTGTCGTTCCCCGGGAGCGGGGTGTCGAGTGAAAGGATGCGCCGCCGCTCCGCAATCAGCTCTTCCACCTCTTTGGCTAGGGCCCGCTTTAAGCAGGACTCAAAGTAGCTTTGGAAGCGAAACTCGCCGAGCAGATAATGATTTTCGCAGGCCAAGTAGACCCGGAAATAAAGGGATCCAAAGTCGCAGGGATCCATCAAGCGATAGGTGTTGGGAGCAACGCGGGCAGCGTGAAAGAAACGTTTCTGATAGTAACGGATCGCTAAAATGCTTTGGGCTTCTTCGTTGCCTTGGCGAATCGAAATAATCAAAGCCTCATCCGAGGCCATGGGAGAGATTTCCATATCTCGCCTTTCCCCCATGAGAGGAGAGCCGGTGGAAAAGCTTATTTACGTGAGCGAAGGATGTCTGCGAGAAGGATGGCGGAAGCGACCGAGGCGTTAAGCGAATTCACGTGACCTCTCATAGGAATCTTCACGATGAAATCGCTATTTTTGAGAACAAGCGGAGCAATACCGAAGCCTTCCGACCCCACCACGAGAGCAATGGGGCACTTGTAGTCGACGGTATCGTAATCTTGTTTTCCGGAGCCATCGCTCGCGACGATCCAGTAGCCGTTATCTTTCAGGGCGCTGATCGCTTGCGAGAGGTTGCTCACCATCGCCACCTTAACCCAGTTGATGGCGCCGGTCGAAACCTTGGCCACCGTAGCGTTAAGGGGTACTTCGTTCCGCTTCTTGATGATGACGCCGTCGACTCCGAAGGCGTCGGCGCTCCGTAAAATCGCGCCGAAGTTTTGGGGGTCTTCGATTCCATCGAGGATCAAAAGAAGCGGATAGGGCTTGCTCTTCGCAGAAGAAATAATCTCTTCTAGAGGAACCGGCTCATAGTCCTTGACGATTGCCACAAAGCCCTGATGAGAGGGATTTCTGGCCATCCGAGTGAGCTCGTCTTCACTCACGAGCTTCACTTCGACATTCATCTTTCGCGTCTCGTCAAGAAGGGGATCGTGCTGGAACCGCTCTAAGGTGTAGAGCGACTTCAGGCGGTTGGCCTTCAGACTTTCGCGAATGGCATTTCTACCAAAAATAATCATAGCAAAGTTTTCCTCGGGGACGTTAACATTTTTTAAGCTTCGGTCGAAACCTTGAGCTCAAGCGGGTGAATTGAAATACGAACTTCGTCGACGAAAGCGTTGACGGAAGCCTGCGAGGCGTAAGAACAACGCATCACCATGCGAAGGGCCGAAGAATCTTGATAGGTGACAAGTTCGCTGCTGGTATCGCGGAGGTTGATGCCATAGCGGTTAGCGATAAGAAGGATGTCCTTCATAATCGGTTTATCCGAAGGCACGACGATCATGACGACGGGGTTGCGGCGCGAGGCGAATTTTTCGATCTTGCGCATCGAAACGAGCGCGATGAAGGCAATGACGGTCGCGATGGCCGCAATCACGAAGCAGCCGGAGCCGCAGGCGAGTCCAATAGCCATCGCCACCCAGATGGTGGTCGCCGTGGTCAAGCCTTTGACCGAGACGCCGTTTTGAACGATCGTGCCCGCGCCAAGGAAGCCGATACCGGTGACGACCTGAGCCGCTAGACGGGCCGGGTCACGCGAAGAACCGGAAACGCCGCTATGGGCGGTATAAAGCGAGTCCCAATAAGAGAAGCCATAGACCGAGATAATCATGATCAGGGCCGAGCCAATCGCGACCAGTAAGTGGGTGCGTAAACCCGCGGAGTGACCATGGTATTCCCGTTCAAAACCGATGATGCCAGAGAAGAGCGCGGCCAGCAATAACGATAGGATGACCAAAATAAGGTTGCCCAGGATTTCAGCCCATTGCACATTGGTGCCGAAACCGCTGTTGAACCAGCCGATGATGATTTGATCGATGCTATCCATAAAGCCGCCCCCTAGGATTATAGTATCCCTTTTTGAATCAATTGCCCTCTAAGAAGGTCGCTTTGAGCGAAATCCTTGGCCTTTTTGTAGGCGAGGTAAGACTCATAAAGGGCGACATCCTCTTTCGAGAGGTTAGGGTATTGTACGCCTAGACCTAGAACAAAGAAATAGTCTTTTAAACGCGCGAACGAAACACTTAAAGCTTCGAGGTTCAGCGGGTTGGCGCGCAAGAGCTGATTGGCGTTTTTCACTTCCTCATAGAGGACCGATAAGGCATTCGGGGTATTGAGGTCCTGGCATAAGGCGTCGAGGAATTTGCTCTCGTCATCCGCCTTAAGGGAAGAAAGAGCGACCCCATGCACCTGTAATTGGACAGCAAGTTGTTTATAGGTCGTCTGGAGCTTCTCCAGATTGGTTTGGGCTTCCTTGATGGTTTCTTCGCTAAAGGAGACCGGGGCCCGGTAATACGCATTAAGGATCATGAGGCGGAAAGCGATGCCGCCATATTGGGCCACCACGTCTTTGGCCAGCAAAACATTGCCCAAACTCTTCGACATCTTTTCGTTATTGATGTTGATGAAGCCGTTATGGATCCAGTAATGGGCCAGTTTGTTGTGGTTATGGGCTTTGGCTTGGGCCATTTCGTTCTCGTGATGGGGGAACTTGAGGTCGAAGCCGCCGCCATGGATATCGATGAGGCCGTTTTGTTTGGCGAAAATCGAATTGATCATGACGCAGCACTCGGTGTGCCAGCCCGGGCGTCCCTTGCTCCAGGGACTATCCCACTGGATGCCTTCGTCGGTGGCTTTCCATAAGGCGAAATCGACCGGCGATTCTTTCTCGGAATTGACCTCAATCCGGGCGCCGTTAAGCAGTTGCTCTGGCGTATTGCCCGAGAGTTCGCCATAGCCTTGGATCGAAGAGATCCGGAAATAAACGTCGCCATGGGAAACGTAAGCCGAGCCGTTCTTCACCAAATCGCCAATATAGGAAATGATCTGGGGCATGTAGACGGTCGGGCGGGGTTTGATGTCCGGCTGCAAGCAGCCGATCTGATCGATCAACCTCGCATATTCTTTGATGACGCCTTCGGTGAGGGCGGCCTCGCTCACGCCGAGTTCTTTGGCCCGAGCGATGATCTTGTCGTCCACATCGGTGTAGTTGCTGACGTAGGTGACTTTATAGCCCAGATGAATCAACAAGCGCCGCAGCGTATCGAAAACGATCGCGGGGCGCATATTGCCGATATGCGGAGAAGCGTAGACGGTGGGTCCGCAGACGTACATCGAAACCTCACCGGGGACGATGGGCTTAAATTCTTGGAGTTCGTTGCCTAAGCTATTCCAAAGCGTTAATGCATGCATGGGTTATCTCTTTTCTCACCAGCCGTCATCGCCAAGCGCGGCTTGGGCGAGCTGTTTAGGTTTGTTCACGACGTATTTCGGCATCTTGAGGAGTTCCGGTTTATAGAAGCCATACCCCCAAGTGACAAGGCAAGAATCCATCTTAGCATTCTTGGCGGTGTTGACGTCGACGATGGAATCGCCAACGCATAAGCAGTCTTCCGGACGCAGTCCTGAAATCTCGAGGATGCGGATGATCAAAATCGGGTTGGGCTTCACCGGTTCGCCGCCGATATTGCCGCAGATGCCGGCAAAGGTGTCTTTGCCATAGTGGGCTTCGACGATGGTTTTCGCTAAGGCATCGGGTTTATTGGAGGCGACGAAAAGTTTGATGCCGCGCTCCGAGAGGAACTTTAAGGTCTCGGGCAGTCCATTGAAGGGTTTGGTGTGGAGATCTTGATACTCTTGGTATAAAGGCATGTAAGCGGCCTTCAATTGATCGAAGGCTTTCGGGTCATCGGCTTTATCTTTCAGGGCCCGTTTCACCAACATATCGGCCCCATCGCCGATCAGGTTGTGGGCATCCTTAAGCGAAAACTCGTAATTGTAGCCGCAGGTTTTGAGGGCGGTGTTGATGGCGAGGCGGATGTCCGGCAAAGTGTCGAGCAAGGTGCCATCGAGATCGAAGATTAGAGCTTTGTACATAAGGTGTCCTTTCTTTAGAAGCAAAGAGGCGGGCAAAACGCTGCCCGCCTCTAGCATTCACTGGTCGGATTCCTTTCACTTCTTGAGGTCGTGGAAGGTCGGACGATCGCTGACGTAACTGGTGTGAAGAAGCTCTTCGGCTTTCTCACTGCCATAGCCGCCAAGATAATCCTTGTAGAGGCGGATGATGTCGGGGTTGTTGTGGGATTGACGGACGACGCATTTCTCGTCGATCGAATAGAGGATGTTGGCCCGTTTCGCGCGATAGGTGTCGAGGATGTCGGGGTCTTCATTCGGGAGCAAAGAAGGCTTCACGAACGGTTGGCCACCGCCATTGATGCAGCCGCCGGGGCAGCACATAATCTCGATGAAGGCATAGGGCGATTTGCCCGCGCGGACTTGATCAAGCAAAGGTTTGGCGTTAGCCATGCCCGAGGTGACGGCGACTTTGACTTTGGTGCCATTGATATCGACTTCGGCTTCCTTGACGGCTTCTTGGCCGCGGACGGCAGTGAATTCGACTTTGGCATACTCTTTGCCGGTTAAGGTGTGGTAGGCGGTTCTTAAGGCCGCTTCCATAACGCCGCCGGTGACGCCGAAGATGGCGCCCGCGCCAGAATACTGGCCGAGCAAATCATCGTCGAACTTTTCGTCGGGGAGTTCATCCCAGACCATGCCAGCGCGTTTGATCATGACGGCGAGCTCACGAGTGGTAAGGACCGCATCGACGTCGGGGAGTTTCTCCACCGCCGCATTCTGCGGGCGTTCTTTCTCGTACTTTTTCGCGGTGCAAGGCATGATTGAAACCACGAAGATGTTCTTCGGGTCTAAGCCATGCTTCTCGGCGAAATAGCTCTTGGTGATGGCGCCTTGCATTTCGTGAGGCGACTTGCAGGTGCTGACGTGCGGAATGAGATCGCTATAGAAGAATTCCATATAGTTGACCCAGCCCGGCGAGCACGAAGTGATCTGCGGGAGAGGTCCACTCTTCTTGGTGATGCGGTTGACAAGTTCTTGGGCTTCCTCAGTGATGGTGAGGTCAGCGCCAAAGTTGACGTCGAAGACGCGGTTGAAGCCAAGCCGGTGCAAAGCGGCGACCATTTTGCCTTCGCCGTTCTCGGAGCCGATGGCTTTGCCGAATTCCTCGGCGATGGCAGCCCGGACCGCCGGAGCGGTTTGGACGACCACGTATTTGCCCTCCGCCATCGCGGCATCGACTTTATCGATCTCGCGGTGCTCGGCTAAAGCGCCGGTCGGGCAGACTTCGATGCATTGGCCGCACTGTAAGCACGGCACTTCGGCGAACGACTTGTTGAACGCCGGTCCGACCACGGTCTTAAAGCCGCGGTTTTCGAAGCCGAGAATCCCAATGCCTTGGGCTTCTTTGCAGCGTTCGATGCAGCGTCCGCAAAGGATGCACTTGCTGGTATCGCGGGTGATGCCGGGGGCCACCATATCGACGGTCGCCGGAGTCATCGTGCCGATGAAACGGCCCGATTGCGCGTTGGTGATATTGGCCACATGGAGGAGTTCGCACTGGCCGTTTTTGACGCAGGTCTGGCAATCCTTGCTGTGGTTGGAAAGTAAGAGTTCGACGGAGGAACGACGAGCTTCGACCGCCATCGGGCTCGAGATGGAGATCTCAAAGCCTTTCTCGGCCGGGACATCGCTCACCGGGTAGACGCAGGAGGCAAATAGCTTGCCGCCGCGAGCGGTCCGGATTTCGACGAGGCAGACACGGCAGCTCGCTAACGAGCACTTGCCATGGTTCCAGTAGCAGAGCGTCGGGATGCGGTAACCGCAAAGCCGCGCCGCTTCAAGCACAGTGAGGTTCGAGGGGACGGAATAGACCTTGCCCTCGATTTTGACGTTGATGTTCGGGATAGTGTTTTCCATGATCTCTCTCCTTTATCGTTTCGAAATGGCGCCGAAGGGGCAGCCCGCCAAGCAGGTGCCGCACTTGATGCACTTCGATTGATCGATGACGTAAGGCTCTTTGCCCGGGACGCCGCTGATGCAGCTAACAGGGCAATTGCGAGCGCATTTGCTGCACTTCTTGCACTTGACCGGATCGATCACGTATTGCATGAGTTTCTTGCAGACGTGAGCCGGGCACTTCTTATCGACGACGTGGGCCTGGTATTCGTCCGGGAAGTTATTCATGGTCGAAAGGATCGGGTTAGCAGCCGTCTGGCCTAAGGCGCAGAGGGAGCCGCCCTTAATGACATTGGCTAAGGCTCTCATATCCTCAAGAGTCTTCGGGGTGCCTTGGCCATTGGTGACCTGGGTCAGCATCTCATAGAGACGCTTGGTGCCGATACGGCACGGCGAGCATTTGCCGCAGGACTCCGAGCAGATGAAGTCCATATAGAAGTGGGCGACGTCAACCATGCAGTTGTCTTCGTCCATGACGATGGCTCCGCCCGAGCCCATCATGGAGCCCTTGGCGATTAAGGAGTCATAGTCGATCGGAGTATCGAGGTCTTTCTCGGTCAAGCAGCCGCCGGAAGGACCGCCGGTCTGAATGGCTTTGAATTTCTTGCCGTTAGGAATGCCGCCGCCGATATCAAAGATCAGCGTGCGGAGAGTGGTTCCCATCGGAACCTCAACCAAGCCGACGTTGTTGATCTTGCCGCCGAGAGCGAAGACTTTGGTGCCTTTGCTTCCGACCGTGCCGATCTTGGCGTATTCGGCCGCGCCAACGCGGATGATATACGGAATCTGAGCGAGGGTTTCGACGTTATTGACGCAAGTCGGTTTGCCCCAAAGTCCTTTGATCGCCGGGAACGGCGGACGGGGACGTGGCATGCCGCGCTTGCCTTCGATCGAGTTGAGCAAAGCGGTCTCTTCGCCGCAAACGAAGGCGCCAGCGCCGAGGCGTAAGTGCGCCCGGAAGCTGAAGTCGGTGCCCAAGATGTGATCGCCCAATAAGCCGACGGCTTCCATATCTTTGATCGCGCGGAGCAAGCGTTCGACCGCGACCGGGTATTCGGCGCGGACGTAGAAGTAACCTTCGTGGGCGCCAAAAGCGTAGCCCGCGATCATCATGCCTTCGATGACCTCAAAGGGGTTGCCCTCGAGGATCGAGCGGTCCATGAACGCGCCGGGGTCGCCTTCATCGCCATTGCAGACGACGTATTTGATCTCGGATTTCTGGTTGGCCGCGAATTGCCATTTCTTGCCGGTCGGGAAGCCCGCGCCGCCACGGCCACGAATGCCGGAGGCTAAGACTTCGTCGATGACCTGTTGCGGGGTCATTTCGCTTAAGACTTTCTTTAATGCTTTGAAGCCATCATAGCCGAGCGACTCTTCGAGGAGGTCGGGGTTGATGACGGAGCAGCCGTGCAAAGCGACGCGGAGTTGTTTCTTGTAGAAGTTGATATCGTCCTGACGGACCACCTTTTCTTTGGTGACCGGATCAACGTAGAGCAGGTTCTCGCAGATTTTTCCGCCGATGAGGTCATCCTCGACGATCTGTTTGACATCGCTCACCTTGACGGCGTGATACAAGGTATCTTCCGGGAAGATTTTGACGAAAGGTCCTTGCGAGCAGAAGCCGAAGCAGCCAACGTGGTTGACGCTGACTTTCTGCTCGAGCCCGTGGGCTTTGATTTCCTTCTCGAATTCGTGAAGGATCTCGTCCGAGTTATTGGCTAAGCAGCCGGTGCCGCCGCAGATGAGGACAGCCCGTTTGCCGTTGGTACCTTTGAGTTTGGCATCGATGACGGCGGTGCATTCTTTGATCGACTTATCAAGGACGGCCGCAGATTTGATTTGTTCCATGGTTTCTCCTTACGCTAGCGCCTTATATTCGGCAATGATCTTGTTGACCTCATCGGGGGTCACTTTCGGATAGACCTTGCCGTTAACCGACATGGCCGGAGCCAGAGCGCAAGCGCCCATGCAGCGGATCGCTTCGATGGTGAATAAGCCATCGGGAGTGGTCTGGCCAGCTTTGATGCCGAGGATCTGCTCGAACTTGTCGAGGATCTGTTGGCTGCTCTTGACGTAGCAGGCCGTGCCTAGGCAGATGCCCAAGACGTACTTGCCTTTCGGTTCGAGCGAAAAGAAACTGTAGAACGTCACGACGCCATAGATTTCGGCGACGGGGATGCCCGTCTTGGCCGATACGATCTCTTGGACTTCGAGCGGGATGTACCCATACTCTTTTTGGATCTTCGACAAAATCATCATCAGCGGGCTGGGTTCTTTGCTGTATTCGTCACAAACTGCTTCGACGCCCTTTCTGACTTCCGGCTTAATCGCCATAGTGACCTCCATGGGCTTAATAAAAAATAAAAGCCCTATAACGCCCTCTATTTTATAGAGGGAGGTTAGGAAACACAAGACGAAGCGCGCACGTCAATTCAAGAGTTAGGGCTTCGGCGGCAAAACCCCGAGAAAGACCGAGACGACCTGTCGGGGCAAATCAATGGCTTTGAAAAGGGGCTCGAGGAGTTTTTTATCGATGGGCGAAAAGAAAGACACGGGGGCCTTAATCTTGGCGGTGGGGAAGAAAACAAAGAGGGTGGAGCCGATGGCGGCGAAGCGAAGCTGCTGCTGGTAAGCGTTCTCTAAATCGATGAGGCCTTCATAGCGGTCGGGCGTCAGCAAAAGAAATAAATCGTCTTTGACGCTGCCTTGAATCTCAAAGGCGCGGTTAAAGGCCACATACTCGCTTTCTAAGGAGGCGAGTTTGGGATTGGGGGCAAAGTGGAGCGTTTTGGGGGTTAAGCGGACTTGGCCTTGGAGAGAGTAACGTAGCGGCAACGCCAAAACGAGTTCGTCGGCGTAGGTGAAATAGCTCGGATGATCGCTATGGGAAGCCGGCGTTTCTTTTTCGAGGACGATCTCGAAGCGTTCGAAGGGAATCCCGTTATTGGGGAAATGAAGGACGGCGTTGCTGTGGTAACGGGCCCAGGGACGAAATAGATGCAGCGCGGCGATCTCATCGGCTTTAAAAGCGGAGTCTTTGATGGCCTTCGGCGTGCCATAAAGAGAAGGAAGATAGCGTTTCTGGAGCGAATTCCGCAAGGAACTCGCAAGCGAGAGGCGAGCATTGAGAGCGTAGCCGCACCCCACCACTCCTAAAATGCCGACGGTTAAGGAAAGGGCGTAGATGAGACGATACTTATCCGCGCCTTCGCTATTGGGGGTTTGGCTGAAGTAATTCCAAAGGAAAACGCCAAAACCACCGATCAAGAAAGTAAGGCCAAGAATCGAGAAAATGAAGTAACGGGTCCGCTTCTTTTTCCGTAAGGACTCGTAAACGGCAAGGATGTCATCTAAGGAAGTCGCGGCCATCCTTACACCGCAGTGCCGCCGGCATCCTTCTTGAATTTGTTCTTGTTGAGGCCTAAAAGCTCGATGAAGATTTTCGGAATCGCGTAAACGGAATAGATGTGGGCCATGACCTCTTCGGTGATCTTCTTGAAGAGCGGCACGCTGATGGAGCGATGGGAATCATCGACGGCAATGAAGAGCTCATTGCCCATGAAAGCTAAGAAGAAATGACCGGCGAAGTTGCCCTCGAGATCCATGATCTTTTCTTGAATCTGCGGGGTGAGCAAATAGAAGACGGTCGTCTCATCCGAAGCGAGAACCCGGAACTTCTTGTTAAAAAGGATGTACTCGGTCTCAACCTTAGTGAGGCCGGTCGAACCGAAAGTCAAATAGCCCGATTTCTCGAGGACTTTCACGACCTGCCCGAAGTCACGCTCAAAGGTGAAATGATACATGGTGCCTTCGGCATAGGTGACCCACTCGGTGTAGGTGTTCTTGCCATCGCTCCGGGTTTCGCGGCGTTGCAGGTTATACGAAGCCTTCTCAAAAGGAATGCCATCGTAAGAAGAAGACATGTAATCGCGTCCGATATAGCGATCGGGCGGATTGAAGAAACCCGGCTTCATGATGAGGCCAAGCATTAAGCCGCGATTGGGATCGACGGTCCGCTGAGGGAATAAGGAATCCAGGACCCGCTGCTCGACAACGCTACGGACCTTTTTCTTAAAGCTGGAGTTGATGAGCAGTCCCACCACGATCATCACGATGCCCGGGATGAGGAAGATGAAGCCCAAGACCTTTAAGACATTGAAGGACGAGGCGTTGCCTTCATTGAGGAAGGCGAGGAAAAAGAAAACCAAACCGAGGATAAAGGCGACGATGCCCCCAAAGAAAAAGATGGCAAACTTGATCGCGACTTTATGGCGTTCCGCTTCGAAAGCGGCCGCCCAGTTCTTGATTTCATCACTGCTGACTAATGCCATAAGAAACCTCCCCTAAATAAGAAAGGACCGCCATTAAGTTTAGGCGGTCCTTCCACGGCGTGTCATTAGAATTCGATCTTGACGTCTTCGCGCTTGGCGGCTTCCGCTTCGAAGAAGTCACGCTTCTGGAAGCCATAGTGACGAGCGACGATCGAGGTCGGGAAAACCACGATCTCTTGGTTGAAGACGCTGACGTTGGAGTTATAGACCCGGCGCGAAGCCTGGAGCTGCTCTTCGACTTCGGCGATCTGATTCTGCAAGGCAGTGAAGTTGGCGTTCGCCTTTAAATCCGGATACTGTTCGGCCACGACGTTGATCGAGTCGAAAGCTTTGGTGACTTGATTGGAGAAGGCAGCCTTTTCCGCCATCGGAGCATTCGAAGCCGGACGGCGCATCGAGATGACGTTGGTGAGGGTTTCGGATTCGTGCTTGGCGTAGCCTTTGACGGTGGCGACGGTCTTGGTGAGAAGGTCGAAGCGCTTGGTCAAAGCGACATCGATGCCCGAAGCCGCTTCGTCGATTTTGACTTGTTCACGGCGAAGTCTATTGCCGGCGGAAATCCACCAGCCGATGATGGCAACAACGATGATGAGAAGAATCACGGCAACGATAATTAACGCAATAGCCCATGCTGGCATATTGATATCCTCCTTTTAAGGACGAGGATAGATTAGGTTAACTTGACCCTAGGTGCAAGGATAAAACGCAACAAAAAGAGTGAAAATGAGTAAAATCGGCAAAAAGTTAATGCGAAAAGTCCCTAAGGATGAGGCCTTAGTGGCGAAAAAGAACCGGCGCGTTTAGGCCGTTTCGAGGGTGTAATCGCTAAGACTCGGATAGTAAGCGTGGGCGTCCGTCCAGTCGAAACTGCAAGCGCTGGCTTCCTTGCCGGTTGGGCGGCCATTGGCGAAAGTCGTGACTTCCTGATTGAGGAAATAGGTCGGGAGTTGATTGAAGAAGCGCAGCGTGATGTCTTGGGAGGAATGATAGGCGACGTCCGCGCTGTCGATCTCGGCGGTTCCATCGGATTCGCTGTGGCGATTGACGGCGAAGAGATTCCCGTCGATCGTGCAGTTGATGACCCCGCTGGCCGCGGCCTTCAGCCCGTGAAGGCTCAAGGCGGGATTAAACAGATCATAAAGGGTGGTATAGGCTTGATTGGAATTGCTTACGGCTTGGTCATAACCAGTCCAGCGATCTCCGGAGGTGTCCATATAGGTGTAGGTCATCTCTTGGTCAAATTCCTCTTTGGTGAGGACCACATAGGTGTGAGTCCGTTTCCCCGCAATGGGGTTGGTGATGTTGGTGAGCTTGTAATATTGGCCATCTTTGGCGAGAAGGATTTCGGCCATGGATTGCTCCACGCTTTCCTCGATCTTTAAGCCATAGTTCCCTGGAATAACCCGATACTCGTAAACGGTATCGAGGACGTTATCGCCGCTGATATTGGTTTCTTGCCGGCGGAAGGCAAAGCCGGTTTTCGGATAAGCAAAGGTCGCGCCATGCTTGTAAGCGTCGATCGCGCTGGCCGCGGCGGAGCCTTGGGCCGAGGTCACGAGGGTCGAGCCTAAACCTTCGCCAAAGGCGATTGGGGTGACTTCGCTAAAAATCGAGGGGGCATTCGGCACGCTGCTGGAGGAGTCCCCGCCCTGGCTAGTCGTTGAGGTATCGGTCGAGGTTGAAGACGAACCCGAGTCGGTCGAGCTGCTCGAAGACGTGGGCGTATAGAGTTCAAATTGAGAAAGGTCGGGCGTTAAGGGCGTCGCTTCCGCCCAGTTAAATTCGCTTAGGCCGACGCTCGTCGATGAAGCGGCGGCCAAAGCGGCCGTCTTATTAACCACCGAATAGTCATAGATGGGGAGGTTGTTATCGAAGCGGAGGTCGAGGGTCTCGCTCCCGACCACGCTCGTCACGGCCAAGTTGCCCATCCCGCTCGAGTAGAACGTCGTGCCAGCGGGTAGCTCCGCCGAGCCATCAAAATTGTGAAGAGCCGTATAACGGGCTTTGGCGGCGACATTGATTTGGCCACCATAATGATTCTCATCGGTTTCGGCGCGCGTCAGGGCTTGCGCAAAGTCCGTGTCATTCATAATCAAGTAACGGGTCTTAAGGACGCCTGAGACTTTGACGGCCGTGGCCCAATAATGCTTGCCGCTTTGACTAAACAAATAAGTGGCACCATCCATGGAATAATTGGGGTCATCGCTATAGATCCGTTGGTAGTATTGGCTGCCTTGAATCGATTGGATTTCGTTGTAGTTGGTGATCCCGCCCTCTTTAGTGATTTCAAGATAGCTCCGCTTGGCCGAGGGGAGAGCAAAGGTCGATTTCGCGGCTTCATCGACAATCGCTTTAGCGATGGAAGAACCGCTCGCGCCCTCCGCTTTGGCGGCGGTCGGGGTTGACCGTGGGGTGATCGCGAAATTGATCGCGGGCAAAACGGCGCCCAATCCGCTGGAAGAATCACCGCTTAAAGAAGTGTCCCCAGTGGTTGAGATGTCGCCCTTAGAAGAGGTATCGCCCTTAGAGGAGGCGTCACCTTGACTTGAAGTAACGCCATTGGAAGAAACTCCGCTCGCCCCCGGCGCTACACCACCTCAGTTGGCAAGTAGACCAGTTAACGTGAGAACGAAGAGAAGCCGAAATCCTTGTTTTTCCATAAGAAAACCTCTTGAACTAATGTTAGTTTATCGGCAGGTTCCTCGGCGCACCTACACCCTCTAGGGTAAGAAAAGGCTCCTTTGCCCTAAGCAAGGGAGCCTAAAAAGGAGGGCAAAAGGATAGGCTTATGCGGCCGCGGAAGTATAATCGGCGACATTAAGATAGATCGGCTCGCATTTGCCCCAATCGAAGCTGCGATCCAAGGATGTCACCGTCGGTTCTTCGCTGGTCGAAGTTTTAAGGGTCGTCGTCCCGGAGGCATGAGCGCTCACGGGGATATAGTTATCGAAAACATAGGCGGCTTTATAGGTAGAGGTGCTCTCGGAATCTTCGAGCTTGCCCTCGCCGACGATGGTGAGATTGCCTTCGCCAGTCGAAGAACAAGAATACGTGTTTGTTGCTTTCGTCTCTGAAGAGGAGCTGCTCGCGCTGGCATCCACGAAATTTTGGAGGTAGTTATAGCCGGCTTCGGCAGCATCGGCCACGCTATTATGGCATTTGGTCTCTAAGGCCGTGAGATAAAGGGCGAAAGCGGCCTGATCGGCGAAGGCGGTCACGGTTTTGCCCCTGGAGCGATCAAAAAACCTCACGAGGCTAGCGAATACTGCGTGAGATCGGAAATGATCTGGTCGCAGTTATCCCAATGGAAGGAGATGTTCACATGGTGATCGAGATCCGCAGTCGAGGAATCCGAATAGGCCGTACCGGCGTCATCTTCCTTCATGGCGGTCGGATAATAGGCATCAAAGGCTAAGACGCTCACAGCCTTGCCTTTCGCGGTGCTGTCGTCGCGGTCCACCGTGGTGTTGACCGTGAGATTGCCGTCGCCCGTCGAAGCATAAGTCTGAGTCGTTTTGACGTTGGTGCTTTCCGAAGTGACGTTTTCGGAAGTCGAAGCGCTGGAGGTCGTGCTGGGGAAGTAGGTATCCAAAAGGGAATAGGCGAGGATAGCGAATCCTTCGATTATCCAGTAATAGATGGCCTGCATCTTGACGATCTTGGTATCAAAGGCGGCCTTGGTGAGTTCGCTGTAGCTCTTGGTTCCATCATCTTCCATCGCTTCGTAGTACTTGCTGTCCGCGATAAAAAGATATTCTTTGGTCGCCTTATTGAACGCGGCTTCGGAGGAGGTGGCCGGGCTCTTCATGGTGCTCGCCAAATAGCAATAGCTGCCCCGGGTGATGCGCACGTCGGAGGTATTGGCGCTCTCGCTTCCCGAAGTTTCGGAGATCGTGGCGCTCACTTTATCGTCTTTAAAGGCAAAAGTGTCGCTTTCGTGGAAGGCTTTTATCTTCTTGGCTTGTTCTTAAGCTTGGGCTTGAGAAATCGAATTGGATCCGCAGGCGGATAGCACCGCCACCAACAGCAAACTCGGCAGAATAATTTGACGTTTCTTCATGATAAAAGAAACCTCCTCTTCCGGTTGATTATAGCTAAGGCACTAGAGTCAAAATAGCCAAAGAGAAAAAGAGGAAGATTCGAAAAGGCTCCCACTAAAAAGCCCCTAGAAATCTAGAGGCTTTAAGGCGTTTTAGTCCGATTCGTTAAGCGGCGGAAGAATAGTCGGTGGGATTGGGGTAAATCGCCTCGCAGGTCCCCCACTTGAAGTTGATATCCGCCGTGGTATCCATCGGAACCATGGTGCTGGCGGAGCCCGATTGCCCTTGGAATGAGCCGTCATGCTCTCCGGCAGGTTGTTATTAAACGTGACGGTAGAGGTTCCATTCATCTTGATCCCGGAATTATCGGCGCTCGCGTTCACCGTGATCGTGATATTGCCTTCGCCCGTTGAAGCATAGCCGAAGCTAAGAGTGGTATCGGAAGGAAGGGAGGAGGATGAAGTCGAAGAACTGCTTGGGGTATTGAAGGTGATAAAGGCTTTTAAGATTCGCATACATGGGCTGGGTCGCGCTTGTCGCGTTTTGGGAGGCTTCCTCTTCAAAGACGACGATCCGGGCGCCGAAGGTGTCTTTGCTAGCCAAGGTGTTCAGGCTCTTATGGCCCATACCATCATCGCTGGCTTCGTAATAGGCGCCATTTTGGGAATAAAGATATTCGATCGCGTGAGCTCGGTCGCGGCCGAAGTGGCGCTGCCGAGCTGCATCGTCACGGTTGTCTTGGAGTAGTAATGGACGCCTTTGATCGAACGGATTTCGCTGGACATGTTGCCAGTATTCGGATCCACGTCCGCAGAGGTGAAAGTATACTTGCTGAAATCGAAAGCAAACGAGGAAGAGTCGTGATAGTCCTGAATCTTTTGGGCACGCGCCACCGCTTCAGCGGTCGTAAGCGATTGGCCACCGCAGGCGGATAGGACGCTTACAAGAAGCATCGTCGGAAGGACGAAATGTTGTTTCTTCATGGTGAATGAAACTCCTTTTGGTCATTTGACCGCCACGTAGTGTAGTCCCATAATTTGGGGAATCAAGCGACAATTTGGCGCTTTGTCATAAAGGCCACAACCACCCCTTTTTTGATGGTTTTAAGGGTCCTCAAACGCCATAAAAAAAGCCCCCGCTTCTAGGCGAAGAGGGGGCAATCTTGACGGAATTCGTCCGATTACTTATCGGACCAACGGACGAGGGTGACCTCGGCGTTATCGCCGCGGCGGGCGCCGAGCTTATAAGCCTTGGTGTAGCCACCCTTACGAGCGGCGAAACGCGGGCCGATTTCGGCGAAGAGCTTGTCGAGCGCGGTCTTGCCGCTGGCCTCATCGATCACGATCGGGCGGATGACGCGGGCCGCTTCGCGGCGGGCGGCGAGATCGCCTTGCTTGGCGAGGGTGACCATGTGGTCGGCCAAAGTCTTGAGTTCTTTGGTGACGCCCGAGGTGACCTTCACTTCATCGTAAATGATGAGATCGGTGACGACGTTGCGGAGCATCGACTTGTTCTTGCTCGCGGTATACGGTGCCTTAAAGCGGACGCCGGCTTTGCCGTGAACGTTTTTTCTTCCTTGTGCTGCCATGTTGTTATTCTCCTACATAGTCCCGGAAATGGAGGCCGATCGAAGCGAGCTTCTCTTTGACTTCCTTGAGGGACTTCTTGCCTAAGTTACGGACCTTCATCATCTCGTCCTCGCTCTTCTGAGTGAGTTCCATGACGGTGGAGATGCCCGCGCGCTTAAGGCAGTTATTGCTGCGGACGCTGAGATCGAGTTCTTCGATCAGCATGCCCTGGTACTTGTTGTCTTCGGTCTTCACTTCTTCTTTGACGAGCTTGTAGCTCTTCACGATATCATCGAGTTTGGTGAACTCGGCGAAGTGCGCGACGAGCAGCTGAGCCGCCATCGCCACCGCTTCATGGGGTTTAACCGAGCCATTGGTGGTGACTTCGAGGGTGAGTTGATCGAACTTGCTATCGTGGCCGACACGGGTCGGCTCGACGAGGTAAGCGACTTTGGTGACCGGGCTGTAGTTGCTATCGGTGGAGATAACGCCTACGGTCTTGATGCCACGCTCGACTTTGTTGCCTTCGCTCGTGACATAGCCGCGGCCATTGGCGGCATAGATGGTCATCTTGATCTTGCCATCCTTGTTGAGGTGGGCGAGTTCAAGATCCGGATTGACGACGCTGACTAAGGCCGGGACTTTGAGGTCGCCCGCTTTTAAGGTGCGGATGCCCTTATCGTCTTCGGATAGTTTCGCTTCGTCGGTATCGATTTCGATCCGTTTGGTCTCATTGCTGGGATCGTCGATCTTGAGGACGAGGTCCTTAAGGTTGAGGATGATCGAGGTGACGTCCTCTTGGACGCCGGGGATGGCGGTAAATTCGTGGCGGACGCCTTCGATTTCGACGGCGTACACGCTCGCGCCGGGAAGGGCGGAGAGCAAGACGCGGCGAAGGGCGTTGCCTAAGGTGAGGCCGAAGCCCCGTTCGAGGGGTTTCACGACGATGCGGGCATAATGCTCAGACTCGTCATTGACTTCGACGTTCATAGCGATCGGTTCGAAGGGATCGGGGAGCTTTAACTCATCGGCCTTGATATCGGTCTTATTGACAGTTGCCATTATTGGTAAATCCTCCTGAATGGTTTCCTATGTGACTCATGTAGCGATACGTCCAGCGAGGGACTAGCCTCTAGGACGTTTGGGAGGACGGCAGCCGTTATGCGGAATCGGAGTGGTGTCTTCAATCGAGAGGACCTGCAGTCCGACAGCGGCTAAGGCACGCACGGCCGATTCACGGCCAGGGCCCGGGCCCTTCACATCGACGTCGATCTGGCGTAAGCCCTGATCGAACGCGGATTTGCCAGCGGCTTCGCCCGCGAGCTGAGCCGCGAACGGAGTAGCCTTTTTGGCGCCTTTATAGCCCAAGGCTCCAGCCGAACTCCAGGCAATGACGTTGCCTTGGGGATCGGTGATGGTGACGATGGTGTTATTGAAGGTGCTGTGGATGTGAGCGACGCCTTTAATGAAGGAGCGTTTGATCTTCTTCTTGCGGGCCGAGGTGGCCTTGCCTTTGCCTTTGGGGGCTTCGGCGGCTCCCGCGGCGGGAGCGGCGGCTGGAGCAGCGGCTTCAGCGGGTTTCTTGGTTTCTTCTGCCATATCTTTACCTCATTAAGCCTGCGTGGCTTCCTTCTTGTTGGCGATGGTCTTACGCTTACCTTTGCGGGTGCGGGCGTTGGTGCGGGTACGCTGTCCCCGAACCGGAAGGCCTTTCTTGTGGCGGATGCCACGATAGCAGCCGATATCGGTCAGACGCTTAATGTTGAGCGCGACTTCGCGGCGTAAATCGCCTTCAGTGCGATACTTGACGACTTGGTTACGAAGGGCAACCAATTGATCGTCGGTCAAATTCTTCACGCGGATGTCTTCGCTGACTTTCGCGTCGGCGCAGATTTTGCGCGCGGTCGAATCGCCGATCCCGTAGATGTAGGTCAACGAGATCACGACCCGTTTTTCATTGGGGATATCAACCCCAGCAATACGTGCCATATTTTGGTGTGTTTCCTTTCTTTAAGAATCAGCCCTGACGCTGTTTGTGCTTGGGGTTGGAGCAGATGACCATGACTTTGCCATGGCGCCGAATGACTTTGCATTTATCGCAAATCGGCTTAACGGATGGACGAACTTTCATATGCGGCTCCTTTTCTTTGTTTTAGTTCTTGTAACGGAACGTAATACGCCCGCGTGTTAAATCGTAAGGTGAGAATTGGACAGTGACCCGATCGCCGGGGAGAATACGGATGAAGTGCATCCGAATTTTTCCCGAAACGCAGGCAAGGACCACCGTGCCATTCGCGAGTTTCACCTTGAACATGGCGTTAGGTAGGCACTCTAACACCGTCGCGTCGACTTCAATGCAATCTTCTTTACTCAAATGAACTCCTCCTTAATTAGAGTTTGGTGAGAATCTCATAGCCGTCTTTGCTGACGACGATGGTGTTCTCGTAGTGGCTGGTGAGTTTGCCGTCTTTTGCGACGACGGTCCAGCCATCCTTTAGTGTCCGAACATCGGGTCGGCCTTCTAGGACCATCGGCTCGATGGCTAAGGTCATGCCTTCTTCGAGAATCGGACCTGTCCCCGCTTCCCCATAGTTAGGGATGTAGGGGTCTTCGTGCATGTGGGTGCCGATCCCATGCCCCGTGTAATCGCGGGGAACGGAACAGCCATTGGCTTTGACCGTCTCTTCGATCGCGTGCTCGACATCGCCTAGATGAACTCCAGGACGAACATGCGAGACGCCATTATAGAAGGCGGTTTCAGCAATTTTGATCATGCGGAGAGCTCGCTGCGAGCAAATCCCGACGGGATAAGTCCGAGCCGCATCGCCCACATAACCATTAAGGGTCGCGCAGAGATCGAGGCTCACGATGTCCCCATCCTTCAAGATGATCTTGGGGGAAGGAATGCCGTGAATCAGAACTTCATTGACGGAGAGACAGACCGAAGCTGGATAGCCATAGTAGCCAAGCTCCGTCGGGATCGCTCCGTGATCGCGAATGACCTTTTCGGCAACGTCGTTGAGGGTTTGGGTGGAGACCCCAGGTTGAACTAGGGGTTCCACCGCTTCGAAGACCAGGGCGACAACGCGCCCCGCTTGCCTCATGAGTTCCACTTCACGTGGACTCTTGATGATGATCATTTCGTCGACCTAAGGAGACTTTGGATCTCCTTATAGAGGGCGATATGTCCAACCATTCCATCGAAATGATGGAGGAGATTAGCTGATTTGTAGTAGTCGAGGAGCGGCTGGGTCGACTTGTAGTAATTGCTGAGCCGGACCTTTAAGCTCTCCGGATTATCGTCTTTGCGCTGAATGAGGGCGGATCCGCAGATATCGCAGATGCCTTCCTTCTTCGGCTTCATGTCATTGACGTTATAGGAGGCGCCGCACTTGGGGCAGACTCTCCGGCCGGAGATCCGGCGGACGAGTTCCTCATCGGGGACGCTGATGTCGATGACGCAGTTGACCGGGCGGCCGATGGCCGGACCGATTTTATCGAGGGCTTCGGCCTGCGGAATGGTCCGCGGGAAGCCGTCGAGCAAGTAGCCTTTGGCGCAATCGGGTTGGCTCAGCCGTTCTTGGACTAAGCCGACCGTGATGTCGTCGGGGACGAGGTCGCCGCGTTCGATGATGGCTTGGGCCTTAAGTCCAAGCGGAGTCTTCTTCGCGATGGCTTCGCGGAACATGTCGCCAGTCGAGATGTGAGGGATCTTGAATTCCTCGACGATCTTGGTGGCTTGGGTTCCTTTGCCCGCACCGGGCGGACCCATCAAAATGATATTGAGCATTAGACGTTCACTCCTTGTACTTCTTCGAAGGACTTGCCGGCGAGTAAGCCGTCAATCTGAGCATTGAGCTCGATCGCGACGCCGACCACGATGATCATGGAGGTGCCGCCGATGGCAAGGCTCGTATTATCACCGAACACGCCCGAGAGCGTGAGGATGATCGGTAAAGCCGCAATGAAGGCGAGAGCAATGGCGCCGATGCAGGTGATGCGATTCAGCACTTTGCCGACGTAACGCTCGGTCTCTTTGCCCGGACGAATGCCCGGGATATAGGAGCCGTTCTTTTGGAAGTTATCCGCGAGATTGGCCGGATCGATCTGCATCTGAGCGTAGAAGAAGCAGAAGGCGATGTTGAGGACGGTATAGATGATGAGGCCCCACGGCATCTTCCAGGTATTGTCGTTGAACCAGGGCATGGTATACATCGTCGAATAATCGAAGATTTTCAACCAGCCGGCATTGGCGGCGTCGCTACTAATAAACGAAGCGATGACCGAAGGTGCCATCATGATGGACGAAGCGAAGATGATGGGGATGACGCCGGCCGAGTTGACCTTGATCGGTAAGAAGGAGGCGCGAGCCATCGAAGCGGTTTGCCCGCCTTTGCCCGCATGCTGGACCGGGATCTTGCGCTTGCTGAGCTCAATGAAGACCACGAAGGCCGTAATGAGGAGAAGCGCGAGGATATAGAGCGTGAATTGGAACGACCCCTTGATGAGGTCATTGGCGCCATGGCTGCTATTCGCGGTGATCCATTTCGACCAAGCGGTCGAAATCTGAATCGGTAGCGAACGGACGCAGCCGGCGAAGATGATGACGGAAATGCCGTTGCCTAAGCCTTTTTCAGTGATCTGATCGCCGAGCCACATGACGAGCATGGAGCCAGCGAGCATGATGGTGACAAGGTAGGCGTAACGCCAGAAGCCGACGAGGCCGGTATTGGTGAAGCTGATGTAGGAGTTGTTCTCCATCGTCTTGATGATGCCATAGGCCTGAACTGCTCCTAAGAGCAGCGTCAGGTAACGGGTCGCCATTTCGCTCTTCTTACGGCCGTACTCTCCTTGTTTGGAGAGCTCCGTGAGGGCGGGAAGGACGTCCTTCGATAGCAATTCGATGATGATTTGGGCGGTGATGTAAGGCGAGACGCCGAGGGCGAAGACGGAGAAGTTGCTGAGCGCACCCCCTCCGAGGAGGTCCATTAAAGCGATCGCATTGCCCGAGTTCATCGCGTTGGAGAGCTGATCTCCGACTTTGACGCCCGGAACCGTGATCGCCGCCCCAATCCTCACGATGAAAAGGATCATGATCGTGAAGAAGATTCTTCCGACGATTTCCTTATTCTTGAAGATCGAGACGAACTTTTTCATTACTTCAGGACCTCAGCGACTCCACCCTGCTCCTCGATGGCCTTTTTGGCCGAGGCGCTATAGGCGGAAGCAACGACGTGAAGCTTCTTGCTTAAGGTTCCCTTACCGAGGATTTTAACCCCGTCGAGTTCCTTTTTCACTAAGCCTTTTTCGATGAGGGCAGCCGCATTGACGGTCGCGCCATCCTCGAAGACGTTGAGTTTCTCAACATTCACGATGGCGTAGATGATCTCGCGGTTCTTGTGGGATTTGCGGTAGCCGCCGAATTTGGGCAAACGCCGATATAACGGAGTCTGGCCGCCTTCGAAGCCGTTGGCCTTGGTGTGGGCGTGTGCGCCCTGACCTTTGGTGCCTTTGCCGCAAGTTTTGCCGTTTCCGCTTCCGCGGCCACGGCCCTTATTGAACTTTTTGATCTTCGATCCTTTGGTGATCGAGAGGGTGGCTAAGGATGACATTACTTATCTCCTTTCGGCGCTTCGGCTTTCGGGGCGGAAGCGACGGGTTTAGCAGCAAGCGGAGCCTTCGGGGCAAACTTCGCGGGGGCGGGTTTGGCAACCGGAGCCGGATGCATGGCCTTGATTTCTTCCGGGGTCTTTAAGCCGCGGAGGATCATGGTCTTATCGTAGGCCTTCATCGATTGAAGGCCGGCGTGGGTGGCGCGAATGACGTTGATCGGCGCGCGCGAACCATAGACTTTGCTCACGACGTTTTTGATGCCAGCGAGCTCGAGGATGGCGCGGACGGCGCCGCCGGCGACGATGCCGGTGCCGGGTTTAGCCGGTTTTAACACCACTTTGGTCGCGGCATAGATGCCTTCGACGTCGTGGCTGAGGGTGTCGCCCTTGCTGATATGGAGGGTGAAGAGCTCTTTGCGAGCGAGTTCAAGCGCCTTTTTGATCGCATCGGGGACCTCGCCGGACTTGGCCATCGCAAAGCCATATTTGCCTTTGCGGTCGCCGATCACGACGAGAGCGGAGAAGCGGATGTGTTTGCCGCCTTGGACAGTCTTGGAGATGCGGTTGATATCAACGACACGCTCCTCGTATTCCTTATCGGCATCACGGAAGCCACCACGGCCTCCACGACGCTCACCCGGACGGCCTTTGTGGTCGCCGAATTTGCGATCGCCCGGACGGCCCGAGGATTGCGAACCATGCGGTTCAAAACCCGCACGGGTGCCATTGCCATGGAAACCAAACTTGTTGGGTTGGCCAGCCGCGGCGGGTGCCGCAGCTTTAGGCGCTTCGGCCTTCGGGGCTTCGGCTTTGACTTCCGCTTTCGGAGCGGGAGTCGCGATTTTCTTTTCTTCTTCCATGTTGGTTCTCCTTAGAACTGGAGCCCGGCTTTGCGGGCGGCGTCGGCTAACGCGGCCACACGGCCGTGGTAGAGATAGCCATTGCGATCGAACGCGATGGTTTTGATGCCTTTGGCGAGGGCCTTCTTGGCGAGATCTTCGCCAACTTTGGCCGCGCCTTCGCAATTGCCGCCATCCTTAAGCTTAAGGGCGACGGACGACGAGCTCACCAAGGTGACACCTTTGGCGTCATCGATGATTTGGGCTTCGATGTTCTTGTTGGAGCGGAAGACGCAGAGACGCGGTTTATCCGACGTCCCCGAGATCTTTTCGCGGACCCGTAAGTGCTTACGCTGACGGACCGCGGTGCGCGATGTTTTTTCAATCATGATTGCTGCTCCTTATTACTTCTTGGCAGTCGCGGCGGCGCGCTTGCCTTCCTTGCGGATGATGTACTCGCCCTTATACTTGATGCCTTTGCCGCCATAGGGTTCGGGGCGTTTGGTGTCGTGGATGAGCGCGGCGGTCTGGCCGACGGCCTGACGGTCGCAGCCTTCGACCACGATGTGCGTTTCATCGGGGCAGCTGATCTTGACGTTCTTGAGCGGTTCGATCACGACTTCGTGGCTGAAGCCAACGGAGAGGACGATCGCGGCTCCGCGCATCGAAGCGCGATAGCCAATGCCGCTGATCTCGAGTTCTTTTTTGAAGCCCTCAGAGACGCCTTTGACGGCGTTAGCGAGGTTAGCCCTCGCGGTGCCGTGGTTTTCTAAGTCGACTTGCTCATCGCCATTGCGTTTGCAGGTGAGCTTGCCATCCTTGACCTCGACGCTGACATCTCCAGCGATGGAGACGCTTAATTCGCCTTTGGCCCCTTTAACGGTGACGGTGCGGCCATTCACTGTGACAGTGACGCCGGCAGGGAGGACGACGGGTTTAAATCCGATTCGTGCCATATGTTTTTATTTTCTCCTAGTGATTACCAAACGTAGCAGAGAACTTCTCCGCCAACGTTTTGCTTGCGAGCATCCGCATCGGTGAGGATTCCTTTCGGAGTCGAGACGATGGCGATGCCCAGTCCGCGGAGGACCCGCGGAAGCTTATCGGCGTTCGCGTAGACGCGAAGACCGGGTTTGCTGATGCGCTTTAAGCCGGAGATGACGCGCTCGCCCGAAGCACTGTACTTGAGGGTGAGGGTGAGGGTTTTGACACCCTCGACGTCTTCGATGCGGCAGGCGCTGATGAAGCCTTGATCCTTAAGGATCTTGGCGATGCCTTCTTTTTGCTTAGAGGTCGGAACGGAAACCTCCTCGTAGCGTAACGCGTTGGCGTTGCGGATGCGAGTGAGCATGTCGGCGATGGGATCTGCGTTCATGTTGTTATCTTCCTTTCCTTACCACGAAGCCTTTTTCATGCCCGGGATCTCGCCTTTATAAGCGAGCTCGCGCAGGCAGATGCGGCAGAGTTTGAACTTGCGAAGGACGGCGTGAGGACGGCCGCAGCGTTCGCAGCGGGTGTACTCGCGGACCTTGAACTTCGGGGTCCGATGCTCTTTGACTTTTAAACTGGTTTTTGCCATAGGTTATCTCCTTACCTTCTGAACGGCATACCCATCTTTTCGAGAAGGGTAAACGCTTCTTTATCGCTGTGGGCGGTCGTGACGATCACGATGTCCATGCCTTGCGTCGCGGAAACTTTATCGAAGTTGATTTCGGGGAAGATGATCTGCTCCTTAATCCCTAGGGTGTAGTTGCCGTGGCCATCGAAGGCGTTCTTGCTGACGCCGCGGAAATCGCGGACACGCGGCAAGGTGATGGAGACGAGCTTATCGAAGAACTCGTACATCCGTAATCCCCGGAGAGTGACTTTGCAGCCGATCCCCTGGCCTTCACGGACTTTGAAGTTCGCGATGCTCTTCTTGGCCTTGGTGGTCACCGGGTGTTGTCCGGTGATGGTCGCGAGCTGATCGATCGCGTCTTCAAGGAGCTTGCTGTTGAGCGCGGCTTTGCCGACGCCCATGTTAATGACGATCTTATCAAGCTTAGGGGCTTGCATGACCGAACTATAACCAAACTCTTTGACGAGGGCGGGAACGATCTCGCTCTTGTACTTCTTCACGAGGCGGTTCTCGTACTTCTCTTCGGGAGCCTCGGCCGTTTCAGCCTTAGCTTTCGGAGCAGCCTTGACGGCTGGTTTTTCCGCTTTCGGAGCCGCGGCTTTGACCGGTTTGGCTTCGGCGGGTTTTTCCGCTTTCGGGGCAGCCTTCACGGCGTCGATTTTCTTTTCTTCTGCCATAATGGGTTACCTCCTTACTTATCGAGCGACTCGCCAGACTTAGCGAGCCGGACTTTTTTGCCTTTGACGTTGCTGATGTGGACGCGGGTGGCCTTTTTGGTCTTCGGGTCGATCAGGGCAACTTTGCTGGCGTCGAGCGGGACATAGATGTCGACGACGGTCCCTTCCGGGTTCTGTTGCGTCGGTTTCTTATGTTTCTTGTGAACATTGATACCTTCCACCACGACTTTGTTGAGCTTGGGGTAGACCGCTTGGACTTGCCCCTGCTTTCCTTTGTCGGAGCCGGACAGGACAATGACTTTATCGCCTTTTTTGATGTTCATTTCCTTACTCCTTATAGCACCTCGGTGGCGAGCGAGATGATCTTCATGTAGCCTTTGTCGCGGAGTTCGCGGGCCACCGGTCCGAAGACACGGGTGCCGATCGGGGCTCCGTCGGCGTCGATGAGGACAATCGCGTTATCATCGAAGCTGATGGTCGAACCATCTTTGCGGAGCACGGGGTGCTTCACGCGGACGATGACGCCTTTGACGACGTCGCTCTTCTTGACTTTGCCATTCGGGATGGCGTCTTTGACGGCGCACATCACGATATCGCCAAGCGAAGAGACTTTGCGGTGGCTGCCGCCGTATTGGCGGAAGACCCGGACGATGCGGGCGCCGGAGTTGTCGGCGACCACAAGATTAGTTTCTTGCTGAACCATGATTACTTAGCCTCCTTGGGGGCAGCGGCCTTGGCTTCGGGTTTATCCTCAGCTTTCGGGGCTTCCTCGACCGGTGCCGGGGCAATCTCGGAAGCAGAACCTTCCTTAGCTTCAAGCGAAGCTTCGGCGGATTCGGCCTTCACGATTTCGACGGCGTGCTTATCGATGCTGACCAGACGGAAGCGTTTGGTCTTGCTGATCGGACGGCAAGCCGTGATGGTGACAACGTCGCCGACTTTGGCGATGTTCTCTTCATCGTGAGCATAGTATTTCTTGGAGTAGCCGACCCGTTTGTTGTAAAGGGGGTCATTGCGCTCGGTGGAAACGGTCACGGCGATCGTCTTGTTCATCTTGATCGAAGTGACGGTCCCTTGAAAGGACGTTCTTTGATTTCTTTCCATAGTGATTTCCTCCTTTATTTCTTAGCGGCGGCCTTGATTTGGAGCTCGCGCTCGCGCTTCACGGTCTCAGCCTTGGCGATATCCTTGCGGATCGTATGGAGCTGTTCGCCGTGCTCGAGTTGCCCCACCGCTTTCTTGCGGCGAAGTTCGAAGAGCTGGCTCTTGAGCTCGTAGATTTTGTCGTCGAGCTCTTGGGGATTGAGTTCCCGTAATTCTTTGACTTCCATTATTTCTTCTCCCCTTTCTCAGCCTCTTTCGGGGCTTCGGCGGGTTTGGCTTCGCTAGCGGCAGCGCCTTCAGCCGGAGCAGCAGCTCCAGCGGCGGCAGCACCTTCGGCGGGCACTTCGTTGCCGGTATCGGCCACGGTGGTCTTCTGGACGAGATCCTCGGCCTTAATGGCATCGAGGGACGATTCGTGTTGAGCTCTCATCTTAGCGAGTTCGGCGTCGGAGAGGACACGGCTGGTCTTCACGATGCGGCACTTGAGCGGAAGCTTATAAGCGGCGAGGCGTAAGGCCTCTTGCTCGAGCTTGCTATCAATACCGCCGATCTCGAAGAGGATGCGACCGGTCTTGACGACGGCGACCCACTGTTCGGGGTTGCCTTTGCCGGAACCCATACGGACTTCGGCGGGCTTACGAGTTTTGGCGAGGTGCGGGAAGATACGAATCCAGACCTTACCAGAACGGTCAGTGTAGCGGGCGAGGACGATACGAGCGGCTTCGATCTGATGATCGGTCACCCAGTTGCCCTCGGTGGCTTGAAGGCCATATTCTCCGAAGTCGACATTGGTGCCGGCCTTGGACTTGCCTTCGTACTTGATGCCGTGCGGGCGACGATATTTAACGCGCTTTGGCTGCAGCATTGTTCAAATCTCCTTTCGGAGCGGCCGCTTCCTTAGCGGATTCGGCTTGCTCTTGCTTTTTCGCCTGGTCTTCGTCGGCTTTCTTGTTGAGAGACCGGCAGATCCAGACTTTGACGCCGATGCGGCCATAGGCCGTCGCGGCATCCACGTGGGCGAAATCGATGTCGGCGCGTAAGGTATGAAGAGGAACGACGCCCTCTTTGTAACCTTCGCGGCGGGCGATTTCCGCTCCGCCTAAGCGACCGCCGCAGAGGGTACGGCAGCCTTTGGCTCCCGCCTTTCTCATACGTTGAATGGCTTTCTTTTGCGTGGCGCGATACGAAGCGCGGTTCTCGAGCTCCGAGGCGATCCACTTCGCGATCAAGGTGGCATCGAGATCCGGGTTCTTCACGTCGACGACGTCGATGTGGAGGGTTCCGGTCTTGACGATCTTCCCGAGTTCCTTACGGATACGGGCGATGTTGGCGCCATCTTGGCCGATCACGACGCCCGGGTGGGCGACGTAGGCGACGATTTTGACATCGTGGCCTTTATCGGTTTTGACACGGCCGATCTCGATATGCGAGACCATCGCGTCTTTGAGGTTCTTTTCGAGGTAGCGACGAATCGCGATATCCTCGAGTAAGAAGGTCGAATATTCTTGTTTGTTGGCGAACCATTTGGATTCCCAATCGCGGTTGACGCCGATGCGCATTCCAACCGCATTAACTTTTTGTCCCATATTTGGTGGTGCTCCTCCTTACTTTCTTTCCTTGATGACACAAAGGATATTGGCGTTGCGCCGAATCATCGGCGATGCCGAGCCTTTGGCCCGAGGAGTGAAACGCTTGATGCGAATGCCATCGGAGACTTGGATCTCCGCGACATAGAGCGCTTCTTTATTAAGACCGAAGTTGTTGACGGCGTTGGCCGCAGCCGACTTCACGATCTTTTCGATGGGGAGGGCGCCGACCTTGTTGAGGCGGGATAAGATCCCTAAGGCGACGCTGACGTCCTTGCCGCGAATCACATCCGCGACGAGGCGGACCTTACGCGGGGTGACCCGGACATCGCGGGCGAAGGCACGGGCCTCAGTAACCTGGGGCTTTTCTTCCTTCTTGCTCGCGGCGGCTTTCTTCGCTTCCTTATCGGCCTTTTTGGCTTCTTTGGCAGCGGCTTTGACCGCTTTCTTGTCCTCTTTCGGGGCTTCCTTAACGGGAGCGGCCTTCACGACTTTTTCTTCTTTAGTTTCAGCCATGTTGGTTTACTCCTTATTTCTTAGCCGGCGCAGCGGCTGGTGCAGCCGGGGCGGCGGTTGCGGCTTGATCGCCAAGGTTGTTGCCATGGTGACCGCTGAAGGTGCGGGTCGGGGCGAATTCGCCTAACTTATGGCCGACCATATCTTCGGTGACGTAAACGGTGATGTGTTCGTGGCCGTTATAGACCGCGAAGGTTTGTTCGACGAAAGCGGGATAGATGGTCGAACGGCGAGACCAGGTTTTGATGATCTCTTTCTTGCCGGACTTCTGAAGCGCTTCGACCTTTTTCATCAGGTAAGCGTCAACGAACGGTCCTTTTTTAGATGAACGTGACATGTTCTATCTCCTTTGCCTTACTTATCGTTCTTCCGCCGCATGATGAGGCGGGAGGAATTCTTCTTGAAGTGACGAGTCTTGACACCCATGCAGCGCTTGCCCCAAGGGGTACGCGGAGCATCGCGGCCGACCGGGCATTTGCCTTCGCCGCCGCCGTGCGGGTGGTCGTTCGGGTTCATGGCCGAGCCACGGACCGTCGGACGAACGTTGGCCCAGCGGTTTTTGCCCGCCTTGCCTTTATTGATGAGGTTGAAGTCCTCATTGCCGACGACGCCGATGGTGGCGCGGCAGTTATTGAGGAGCTTGCGGACTTCGCTCGACGCAAGACGCACCATGACGTACTTGCCTTCGGAGCCGAGCACCTGAGCGCTCGTGCCCGCGGCGCGGCACATCTGGCCGCCTTTGCCGGGCTGAAGCTCGACATTGTGGACGAAGGTGCCTTCGGGGATGGACTTCAACTCGCAGCAGTTGCCGGTTTTGATATCGGTAGAAACTCCCGAGATGACGGTGTCTCCGACCTTGAGGCCTTGCGGCTCAAGGATGTAACGCTTCTCGCCATCCGCGTAGCAGATGAGCGCGATGTTGGCGTTGCGGTTAGGATCGTATTCGATCGTCTTGACGGTGGCTTTGATGCCATCTTTGTCGCGACGGAAGTCGATGATGCGGTAGCGGTTCTTGTTGCCCCCGCCGATATGGCGGCAGGTGATCACGCCCTGATTGTTGCGGCCGCCGGAGTGTTTCTTCGGGGCGAGCAATGATTTTTCAGGAGTGGCCGCAGTGATCTCCTCAAACGTCGAGTTCGTCATGGCGCGACGGCTCTTCGTGTAAGGACGATATGTTCTAATAGCCATTGTTTTTCTCCTATAGTGGATGCTTTCTAGCTAAGCTAGCGGTGATTCCTTACTCCTTGAAGAGGTCGATCGCGCTGCCTTCGTGAAGCGTCACGATGGCTTTCTTATAGCCGCTGATCGAACCTTGGTAACGGCCACCACGGGTGGTGGTCTTCGCGCGCTGGTTGACGACTTTGACGTCATCGACCTGGACTTGGAACACCCGCTCGAAGGCGGCTTTGATCTCAGTCTTATTCGCGCTCGCGCTTACGCGCACAGTAACCTTATTAGCATTCTGCATGAGCGCCATCGACTTCTCGGTGATGTGCGGAGCCTCAATGACTTCGTAATCGTGGGCAGTCGCTTTCGGGAAGCTCTTCTTCGGGGCTTCGGCCTTCTTGGCGGGCTCAGCTTTGGCTTCCGCTTTCTTAGCGGGGGCCTTCTTTGCAGCCTTGGCGGCGGGTTTCTCTTCGGCTTTCGCTTCGGGTTTCACTTCCGCGGCTTCGACTTTCTTTTCATCGGCTTCCATTATTTGAGAGCCTCCTCGATTTTCTTAACGTCGGCTTTGCTCACGACGAGCGAGGCGCAATTAAGCACATCGTAGACCGAGATGTTGCCGAGATTAACGACTTTGACGCCGGCGACGTTGGCCGCCGAGGCCTTGACCTTCTCATCGCTCGAGACGAGGAGGACTTTGCCTTCCGCCTTCACGGCGGCGAGGTCTTTGACGAAGGCTTTGGTCGAGACATCCGCGAGTTTGATCTCGTCGATGACGATTAAGCCTTTTTCCGCTTTCTCAGAGAGAACGCTCTTAAGCGCTAACTTATGCGCCTTCTTGTTCTGAGAGAGTTTGTAGTTCTGCGTGCCATCCGGTCCGAAGACGTTGCCGCCTCCGACCCATAACGGAGACTGACGGTCGCCCGCACGGGCGCGGCCAGTTCCTTTTTGGCGCCAGGGTTTAATGCCTGAGCCATTGACATCGTGGCGCTTTTTGGTTTTCGCGGTGGCCTGGCGAGCATTCGCCTGGTCGACCACAACGGCGTCATGAATGACTTGAGCGTGGTTATCTTTGATCCCGAAGACTTCAGCGGACACCGCGACGGTGCCGACCTTTTCTCCGGCGAGATTAACCACCGGTAGAGAGATGGATTTTTCAGCCATGGTTATTCTCCTTTCTTAGCCGCATCGGCGGGAGCAGCGGCTTCCGCAGGTTTGGCTTCAGCGGCCGGGGCAGCAGCCTCGGCGGGTTTAGCAGCGGCTTCGGCAGCGGCCTTCTCGGCGCGTTCCTTAGCGGCAGCAGCAGCGACGCGGTCCGCTTCGGCCTTAGCGGCGGCAGCGGCTTCGTCAGCTTTCTTCTTCTCTTCAGCGGCCTTCTTGGCATCTTCGGCGGCTTTGGCGGCGGCTTCGGCTTTAGCCTTGGCTTCCGCATCGGCGACCTTGACGTCATAGAGCGCTTTGATTTCCGGTTTGTGGAATTGGACTTTGATCGGGGTGCGGAGCATCACGATGCTGCGGCGGGGTCCCGGAAGACCGCCTTTAATAAGGATATAGCCCTTCTCGGCATTGACTTCGACGATGGTCACGTTGAGGAGCGTGGCTTGCTGCGGGCCCCAATGGCCCGACATCGTCTTGCCCGGAATGACACGGTTATTGGTACGGCCGTTATTGGCTAACGAGCCAATCTGACGGTGGTAGCCGGAACCATGGCCCTTCGGTCCAATGATATGGTGGTAACGTTTGATGGTGCCGCTATAGCCATGGCCCTTGGTGGTTCCGATGACATCGACGACTTCACCGGCTTTGAATAAGTCGCAGGTGATGGTCTCGCCGACATTCTTGGAATAGACTTCGTCGCCTTTTAATTCATAAAGGTGCTGTTTTGGCGAGACGTTGGCTTTCTTGAAGATGCCTTTCTCAGCCTTGTTTGTGGAGCGTTCGAGCTTATCTTCATAGCCCACCTGAATGGCTTCATAGCCATCCTTCTCCTTGGTTTTCTTGGCAATGACGGCGTTGGGAAGTACCTCAACGACGGTCACGGGATACATGGTCCCGT
>Ga0183098_10334_pt1 | contig 115062 bp, 95 predicted proteins | sample BioMet9_FD_128884 | JGI IMG/M metagenome (GOLD analysis project Ga0183098, IMG submission 128884) | Microbial communities from bioreactor (seeded with sewage sludge) at Lawrence Berkeley National Lab, California, USA - Biofuel... | ecosystem: Engineered > Bioreactor > Anaerobic > Unclassified ...
GGCGCTTAGCGGAAGCGTGTCCCGAACGGAATGACGTGCTGCCGCCGCCCGCTCTGTTCTTTGGTCCGTAGAAAAGTCCCGGGATCGGAGTGTCAGCTCCAATCCCGGGACTTTGTCTACAATCTGAGGGCGCTGTACCATCCGGTACGGCGCCCTTATTGTCTGTACCGTTAATTCTGACCAAAACCGGACAGGTTTGTTGTATTTTTGTTGTGGGTGCCCTGCTATAAATAAAAAGACAGGCAACATATCCGATTCGTTAAAAGGGGGTTTTAAACGGAAAATGCTGAAAATCATTGAAGCGGACAAAGAGAAGACATGCAGGACTTTAAACCATGGACCGGAAGTCTTTCATCATGCGCTGCGGGCCGTACTGAACGGGGAAAAATGGTTTCATGTAAAAAACAGTGAAGGTGAAGATTACGACCTGGAATACAGAGAAAACAATTCCCTGATCCCTTCGGGACCGACGACGGAGGGGAAAATCCTTCTGCCCCCCTATCTGCTTTATGATGAATTCAAAAAAGAAGCGCTGTATCTGGAAATGTTCGCACCGTACAGCGGTGTCGTTTTTGAGGAACTGAATGAATACACCATTGTGCTCACGGGCATAATTTTACGGTATACGGATAAGGAAGTGTATATTAAGGACAGCCGGATCCTCTGGTTCGTCAAACCGGACGCAAGGCTCCATGTGACGGATACGCTTCCGGATTACAGGGCAATCCATGCGATCTATTCGGGTAAAACAGTTTCCGTCGGCTACGGCGGAGGACAGCCGGACTGCATCAGCCCGACCCCGCTTTTTCATAATGTATTTCTGTGGCAGTGGATAACGGATCTGCCGCTTGATCAGGTTAAATATGCGGAGATGGCAGTTGGCCGGATTGCAGGCGTCGGCGCTATCCTGGCACAGTATACGCGCATGAACAATGCCTTTGCGAAACTCGGATGGAAAACCATTCTGAAAAGAGAAAGCACCCGGTATAAAGACGAGATGCTTGAAAAGTATTTCAATCTGGATATCCGCTGCGAAGACTCCGACGAGTCGAATACGGTTTATATCCCGAACATTATCCCGGCAGTCATTTCCCGTTTTGTATCCTCAAGCAGCTGTGAATTCGATGAGTCAATCCTGAATCCCGATTTTGTGAAGGAACTGAACGAATACAGGGACGCTATCATAGGAAACAAACATATGCTGGGAGTCCTTATCCGCGGAACCGATTATATCACGACGAAAATGCCGGGCGAACGCAAGATGGCCACTGTGGACGACATGCTTCCCATGCTCCGCGAATGGATGGAAAAGGACGGATATGATGCCATTTTCCTGGCGACCGAGGACCAGGATATCCTTGATCAGATGAAGAAAGAATTCCCCGGGAAAATCCGGGCGATCGCACAGGAACGTCACCGGGTCAGCGATTTCAGGAATTCGGACACGCTTGCCGGGATAGAGAAGGAAGATGCGGCCAGAATGGATTACGATACTATTCTGGAAGACAACACGGTCAATTATTTCTATGCGCTGTACATGCTTTCCAAATGCGACAGCTTTATGTGCTCCGGCCAGTGCAACGGATGGGATGTCGTAAATTCCTTTAAGCATGAAGGATTCCGAAGATGCTATAAATTTCAGGTCGGTGTGGAAAAATCGGCAGGATGGAAGCAGATACGTCCGATCTATGCAGGGCTGTTTGCCAGGGCCATTTATCCGGAAGAACGGACGTTTTTCATGACGTTTGAGTTCGAACTGAAGGAACCGGTCGACCCCTCCGCCCTGAAGACGGCATGGGAGAAGACCTGCAGGGTGTATCCCATGCTTACCTATGCCGTTGCAAAAAGCAATCATCAGTACTGCTTTACGGAAGACAAACTTGACTTTGTGATTGCCGAAACAGGAGACCGGATAGAACCGACACAGGCGGAATCCAATTATCATTCTACGGTATTCGGATATCTGGGAAATATTCTTCATATATACATCGACCATACCATCATGGATGGTACCGGATGCAGGTTTGTTCTGGAGACGCTGTTTTATTATTATTACTGCGAGACGGATCACAGGAACTACCCGGTTCCGGACGGCGTGCATACACTGGAAGAAGTCCCGGTCGACGGACTTGAAAAGGATGCCTTCAAGATGGTGACACCGATCGATCCTGCGGAAATGATGAAGCAGCAACCGAAAACGGATCCGATTTTCCTTCTGCCGGAGGCGGACTGGTCCGGTCCATGGCATCCGCTCAGTGAATGCAGCGGCTATGTGATTTCAGCTCCCAGTGATGAATTCATGGCCAGTGCGAGAAAGTTCAAGGGAAGTCCCATGTCGTTTCTGGCGCAGCTGCTGGCACAGTCTGTAGAACGGATTCATCCGGAAAATTCGAAAGAGGTTGCCGTATGGATACCGGTCAGCGTAAGAAAGGCAATGGGTACGGAGAATTCGCTGCTGAATCAGGTAATCCACGGCACTTACCGGTTCAAGGCAGAAGATCTTACCGACGACGGAAAGAATACAGAACTGAATGCTGCATTCAGAACTTATCTGAAAGGCTTTGCCACCGAACAGAATGTCAGGATGATCACCGGAATTTATGCAGGGATCATTGAAGGTTACCAGAAGGCGATTGCGGCTGATATGATGAGCGTTGTCCTGAAAAAAGTAGCGGAAAGCACGGCGGGCATGACGATTTCCGGAAGCTATATCGGAACGGTTTCGGCCGGAGACTACGGGACAAGGATCAGGCTCAATGCTTTCCATGCTATGGGATCATCGGGAGTCATGGTGCAGATGGCAGAAATCGGAGGGCGCTTCTATATATGCTGGTTCGCAGATTTCGACGGCGGGAAATATATTGCGGATATCGCGGAACATATGCACAGCCTCGGGATTCCGCATACGGAGTACAGGAAAATCTGAAGCATTCGGAGGGGACTATGAAAAAAATGATCAGAAGCACTTTAGCTTTAATGCTTTCCTTTGTGATGATGACCGGTACGGCTTATGCTGCAGACAAAGTTCCGGGTCAGAAGTGGATTGATTCTGATCTGATCGGAAACGTGACAGAGGATACACCGGCGGATCCGAAGGACAATTTTGCGCTTGCAGTCAACAAAGACTGGCTTCTCAGTACCGATCTGCGGTCTGACCAGGTGAGAGCAAGTTCTTACGACGAACTGAATGACGAAGTCCGTGAAAAGACGATCACGCTGATCAGGAGCGGTTCCCAGACCAGCCACGAAGCACAGCTGGTCAGTCGTCTGTTCGGTGATTACACGGATATGGAATACCGGAACGCGCTGGGAGTCGAGCCTGCAAGACCGTACATTGATGAAATCCGCAACATCAGTACCATGGATGAACTGAATGCATTTTTGTCGGACCCTGACCGTCAGCTGACATCTCCGCTGATGAGTATCTATGTCGCATCAGATGAAAAGAACAGCACAAAACAGGCTGTTTATCTGTATCCGATGACTCCTTCGCTTGAAGATGCAGACGAATATGGGAACATCACTGAACTGGGTCAGCGCAGAAAATCGGCAAACGAGACGGCTTATATCAAGTTCCTGAAGCTGTTCGGCATGCCGGAAGAAGAGGCAGGACAGAGATATCAGGACATGTTTGCGCTGGAAACAAAGCTTGCATCCGCGGAAGACGGAACTTCCGCAATGAAACAGGAGAACTACAGCGAAGTATCTTACAATCCGACGGACGTGAACACGCTGCTTTCAGCGGCCGCTGTCTATCCGGCGGCAGCTATTCTGAAGCCGTATACCGATAAGGGAATCCGGACCTTTATCCTGGCAGAGCCGAAATGGTATTCAAAACTGAATGAACTTTACACGGCAGAAAATCTGGAAGCCTGGAAGGACATCCTGCTGTATGAAGCGGAACAAAATATGATAATGGCTCTGAATCAGGAATGTGTGGATATCCATGATGAAGGGAATAGTACGGTATATCAGACGGATTATAAGACGGATCCCGAGACATCAGCTTACACACGAACATCAAACTTGCTGGATATGGAAATCGGCAGGATGTACTGCGATGCCTATGTTACCGAAAAAACAAAGCAGGATGTGAAGAATCTCATAAATCAGGTTATTTCATTTTACCGGAAACGTCTTTCCAATGAAAGCTGGCTCAGCGAAGAAACCAGAAAGAAGGCAATCGGGAAACTGGATGCAATCATAATCCGTGTAGCATACCCGGATGACTGGAGTGTTTATGACTGCTCCGGACTGAACTTTAAAGACCGTAGTGAAGGCGGAAACCTGCTCGAAGACATCAATACGATTTATAAATTCAATAATCAGAAGAGCCTGAAAGAAGCGGGAGGGCCGACAGACAGACGAAAATGGATCATGTCTCCGCAGACGGTGAACGGCGGTTATGATCCGTCAGATAATTCAATCAACATTCCGTCAGGAATTCTGGGCGGGGTGTTCTATGACCCGGACAGGAGCGAAGCTTCCAACATGGGCGGAGTGGGAATGACGATCGGACATGAGATCTCACATGCATTTGACACCTCAGGGAGCCAGTACGATAAGGACGGGAATCTGAGCAACTGGTGGACGGATAAAGACCGGGCTGCTTTCCGGGAACGGGTGAAAAAAGTCGAGAACTATTACTCCACGTTTGAACCGATCAGCGGTATTCATGTAGACGGAGAACTGACAAGGGGTGAAACGGTAGCGGACTTAAGCGGAATGACCTGTATGCTTGAAATCGCAAAGTCAAAAGAGAACTTCAGCTATTCCGACTTCTTCACCAGCTGGGCAAGAAAGTTCAAGGGGAAAATGACTTCCGGCTACGTGGAAATGCTGCTTCGCGAAGATCCCCATGCACCTCAGTATCTCCGCATCAATGTAACGGCGCAGCAGTTCCAGGAGTTTTATGATACCTTTGGGGTCACAGAAGGAGACAATATGTATCTTGCCCCGGAAGACAGGCTTTCAGTCTGGTAATGTTTTTTTGAAACGGAGGAAAATATGCGAGGACAGGAAAAAAAAGAAGGGTTCCCGTAAATGCCTGATTCTTATTCCGGTGGGTATTCTGGTACTGCTGATCATAGCCGGGGGTATGTATGCCGGCAAAATTTATTCGTTTTATTTCCAGCGTGAAAGCGCATCGGAAACACGGCGCAGGACCATTGACGAATTCAAAGGTCTGAAGGTGGAGGAATGCACTTTCCTTTCGGACCGCGGTCAGAAGCTTGCCGGATATAAGTATTCGAAAGAAGATCTGATTCCGAAAGGAGTCGTGATCATGGCACAGGGACTCGGACTGGGCGGACACTGCGTCAATATGGATGCGGCCGATTACTTTACATCAAACGGCTATCTGGTCTTTGCCTATGATGCCACGGGCACAGACAAAAGCGAGGGAGAGTCGGTGATCGGCATGCAGCAGGGAGTGATCGATCTCGACCATGCGATCTCCTACGTTGAACAGGACAGCGGAATGAAAAAATATCCGATTGCCCTGTACGGACACAGCTGGGGCGCATATTGCGTCTGCGCTGTTCTGAATGTCCATCCGGAAGTCAAAGCAGTTGCCGCTGTTTCCGGATTCAATAAGCCTTCGGATTTTTACAAGACCGGTATGCCCCCGTACCTCAGTCCTTACTTCAATATGTTCGAAAAGATCAAATTCGGTAAATATGCAGAGTATTCTTCGCTTTCCGGATTTGCAAAAACAAAAGCCGGGATCATGATCATTCAGAGCAAGGATGACAGAAACGTACCGGAAGCAACCGGTTATGACAAGTACTATGAGAAATACAAGGATGATCCCAGATTCCGGTTTAAGCTGTACGAAGACCGGGGCCACATGTTCATTTTCTATACGGATGCTGCAAGGAAATACGACCGTCAGTACATGTACGAGGAGACAAGCCAGTTAACGGATTACGGTCAGGCGCATCCCTTTGATAAAACCATAGGCTATGAAGTGGATCCTGATTTCTTCGGAAATGTACTGGGTTTCTTCAACGAATACTGCAGGTAGGAGATAACGGCAACGAAAGCAACCCTCTGTGAAAAGCAGAGGGCTTTTTTATTGCGCAGTCAGGATATGTTGTTCAGAGGATTTGAAGGTGGAATTAATACGTAAAGATGTTCGGATAATCTATATGGACCGGAGCCATGCGACTGTAGTCTTGTCTGCTGCTGATCTGCCGGAAATGGATTCGTTGCGGATCTGTTGCGAATTTGTTGTTGGTGGATATTAAAATAAATTACAGGATTTATTAAATGCAATATGCAGGCGGAAGACTGTACAACGGAATACGCCGTTTGAAGAAATGAAAGGAGAATGCCAATGCTTACGCATCAAATGAAAAAGATAATGGCTCTTATCACAGTCTCAATATTCATCTTCACGATGACCGTCTGTTTGTCGACCCCGGCTTCGGCTGCAACGGAATCAGTGTCAGGTAAGGCTTCCGGCACGGGCAGTACGGACGGACAGAAGTGGATTGATTCGGACGTGCAGGGAAGCGTCACCACAGACACGGCAACTGACCCGACCGATGATTTCGTGCTTTATGTGAATAAGGACTGGGATGTCGCTTTTAATCCGGAGAATAACAGCGGCGTGCAGATTCTCGATATCCAGAGGAAAAGTGTCAGAAAGCTCGTTACCGAAACCATAAAGTCCGGCTCGGACGGAAGCCACGATGCCGGTCTGGTTTCGACTCTTTATAATGACACTGTCAATATGGATGCGCGGAATGCGTCCGGCATGAAACCGGTACAAAAGTATGTCGAGGCAATCAGAAACCTCTCTTCACTGGATGAGCTTTCCGCATTCATCTCTGATCCCGGCAATCAGCTTGTTGTCAGTCCGCTGATGGGAACAACGGATGTAGACGATTTGAAAGACAGCACAAAGAAGATACTGTACCTTACGCCGTGGGCCCTTTCTCTTACTGATGCGGCGGAATATTCAACCATGACCGATGCAGGCAAACGGACGAAAGCCGCGGCGGAAACGATGTTTACAGCTTTCATGGCAAAGTTCGGCATGCCCGGAGAAGAAGCTGAAAAGGCATACGGGGAACTGTTTGCCTTTGAGACACAGCTGGCGGGGAGCGAGGTCTCCAATGCCGATGAGCAGTCTTATCTGATGGACGCCGACAGTTATCATATTATGAGTATCGATGAACTTTCCGCTGAATGCAGAAATTACCCCGTCGCCGCCGTTCTGAAGCAGTATACGGACGCGGGCATCACATCTTTCAATAATTATCAGTCGAAATGGCTTGCAAAGCAGGACGAACTCTATACGTCCGGCAATCTTGAAAATTGGAAGAATGTGCTTCTGTATAATCTCATGATGGAAAATGTGAATTGTCTGGATGAAGACTGCCTGAAGATGTTCGCGGGATATAACAACACGATAAACGGCACCAGTGATGCACCGGATGTTGAGGGAAGTGCCTACGCCAACTGCAATGAGAGGCTTAAATGGGCTGTAGGTAAGATGTACTGTGATCAGTATATTACTGCAGATACGAAGAATAATATAAAGAACATGATTTCCGAAATTCTTGCGGTCTACAGAAGGCGTCTTGAAAATGCGGACTGGCTCTCTGAAGCGACACGAAAAAAAGCCGTAGAAAAACTCGATGCCATAAAGATCCATGCGGTATATCCGGATGACTGGTCCCCCTATGAATATACGGGTCTGGATTTCCCGTCTGCAGAAGGCAGCACAGGGCTTTTTGCGGATATGCAGGCGATCGGCAGATATGAGCGGAATGCCATGATCAAAAGGGTCATCAATCCGCCGAAGGGCGATATATGGTACGCAGTGCCGCAGGAAGCCGATGCAATGTATATACCGACACAGAACTCGATCAATATCACTGCCGGAGTGCTGGGTGATGCGTTCTATGATCCGAAAGCATCCGAGTCCACGAACCTTGGCGGCATCGGAGAGGTCATCGGCCATGAAATCACCCATGCGTTTGACTCGTCAGGCAGCACATTCGACAAGGACGGCAATATGTGCGACTGGTGGACGGATGAAGACCGTGCGGCATTTAATCAGAAAACCGCAAAGGTAAGTGAATATTACGCTGCGTTTGAGCCGCTTTCCGGGTACCAAGTTAACGGAAGCATGACACTGCGCGAAACCGTGGCGGACCTGGGGTCTTATTCCTGCCTTATGGAACTGGCAAAGACGAAGCCGGATTTCAATTATAAGGAATTTTTCACAAATACCGCGAAGATGTTCCGCATGCAGCAGTCTGAAATTGCCGAACAGGTCTGGATTCAGCAGAACCCGCATCCGCCGTATTATCTGCGGGTAAACGTCAATCTTTCCATGCTGCAGGAATTCCAGGATACATACGGCGTGAAAGCAGGAGATAACATGTATGTCACGGCAGCCGACAGGCTTTCCGTATGGTAAGACAGAGTCAGGACGGGACACCGGACAGGACGTACAATGCAAAGAGTTGCTGCTGATTTAAACGTAAATTGCAATAACAGCCTGAAAAGTATTGTAAAATCGCGGAAAATGAATATACTGAAAACTGAAAGAAATGATCCGGGGCAGGGCAGAACCTGCCCCGGTTCTGTGATGGATATCTGTTTTATGAGAAAGGAAGTATCCGGATGCAGATCAGCCTTATGCTTTTCATCCAGATTGTAAAACTGTTCCTCATGATCTTCATGGGGTATCTTCTGGTACGGGTTAAGGTTCTGAAAATATCGGATGCTTCCGTACTGTCTGTCATAACGCTTTATCTGATCGTTCCGTGTCTGATCCTCAGCGCTTTTCAGATTGAACGTACACCGGAACGCACGCGGGGCCTGCTGATGGCTTATGCCGCCGCTGTTTTCATCAATTTCGTCCTGCTTTTTCTGGGCAGAGTCTGTGCGAAGATATTCCGTCTTTCGCCGGTGGAACAGGCATCCGCCATATATCCCAATGCAGGCAACATGATCGTGCCGATCATTACCTCCCTTCTCGGAAAGGATATGGTCATCTATGCCTGTGCCTTCATGACCGTACAGATCCTGTTCTTCTGGACACATCTGAGATCTCTCCTCTGCGGGGAAACGAAACCCGACTGGAAAAAGATTCTGACCAACATCAACATCATTGCCGTTGCGGCAGGAATCCTTTTCTATTTCTTTCAGTTCCGGATTCCTTCCGTTGTCGGAGATGCCCTTTCCTCCGTGGGTTCGATGATCGGCCCCATGAGCATGATCATTACCGGCATGCTGATCGCAGGCGCCGACTTAAGGAAAATCTTTTCAACGCCGCGCGCCTATTTTGTTTCCTTTCTCCGTCTGATCCTGTTCCCGCTCTGCACGCTGCCGTTTGTCGTTCTGTTTGCAAAGGGTTCCGGGCTGAAGGAAGCAAACATGATCCTTCTGATCACCTATCTGGCCGCTATGGCGCCCTGTGCATCCACAACAACGCAGATGGCGCAGATCTTTCATAAGGATGCGGAATATGCCGGCGTTCTGAATGTCATGTCTGTGATATTCTGCATTGTGACCATGCCGCTTCTGATCGGGCTGTACAGCTTTATCCTGCCGGTTTAAAAAAAATGCCATGTGTGTTATGATTGTAATCCATGTATAATCAATTCAAGGAAAAAATTGCGGGAAAGTGGATTCTGCTTTTCCTTTCCCTGCTGATCGTTTTTCTGCTTGTTCTGTATATCCGCCATCCGGGAACGGGAAACAGGACACAGACGCAGACACCTTCGGAAACGGAAACCGTTTCCGGTACTGCTGCAGCGGAAGAAGCATCGCCCGGAAATGCCGCTTTTGAGGCAACGCCGGGAAATGCCGGACTGCCGCCTTTTTCGGAAGAAGATCTCCTGGAACAGTCCCTGAACCTGAACCGTTCATTCCGTCCGTGGTACAATTATTCAGGACTGATGAACCGGTATAAACGCGGATACAGGAACCGGAAGAAACAGACTGAGAGCACGGCGCCTTCCCTGCGCCCGGTTCATAAGGACCTGATCTATCTTGCAACCGATCTCCATTATTATCCTTCTTCCATGACGGATTACGGAGAGGCGTTTCAGGACAGGATGGACATAGACGACGGAAAGGATATCGCCGATATCGGCAGTATCCTGGATTCCTGGATTGACACAGTGATCGAAGAAAGGCCGGCCACGGTCATCTTAAGCGGCGACCTGACATACAACGGGGAAAGCATTGCGCACGAAGAGCTTACGGAAAAGCTGAAAAGGCTTACCGATGAGGGCATACAGGTTCTGGCCATTCCGGGGAATCACGACATCAACAATCCATCGGCGGCTTTCTATTACGGCAGCAGGGAGGAAACGGCCACCAGTCCGGATGCGGACGGGTTTCTTTCTTACTATCATGCGTACGGATACGATCAGGCCGCGGAAAGAGACGGCGCGAGTTTAAGCTATCTCTATAAAATCGACGACACACACTGGCTCATGATGCTGGATTCCGCCATCTACAGTCCGGTGAACGAAGTGGAAGGCAGAATCCGTCCGGACACGCTTTCCTGGATGAAAAAAGTTCTGGAAGAAGCGGACGATGCGGGCGCACAGGTCATTCCGGTCGCGCACCACAACCTTCTTTCCGAATCCAGGCTTTACACGACGCTCTGCACGCTGGACAACAATCAGGATGTCATAAGCCTTCTGGAAAAGCATCATGTGAAGCTTTGGCTTTCGGGACACCTGCATCTGCAGAGAATAAAGAATTACCTTCCGGAGCCGGGAGCGGACAGGAATACGGAGCATATTACGGAAGCGGTGACGGCGTCCTTTGCCATGTATCCGTTTCCTTACGGTGTTATCCGCCTGGGTGAAAGCGGAGCGCTTTCCTACCGGTCGGCATATGTGAATGCAGAGGATGCGGTGAAGGCAGACGGTCTGGAGCGTTTCCGGTCCGTCATCACGAAACAGGCGGCAAGGACCATAGGCACCATTCCGGACGACATGAAGGAAACCATGGCGGATTCCTATGCGGAGCTTCTGAAAGACTATGTCGCCGGAATTCCGGTGGATGAAACGGAATACAGATCCGAAACGGGGTACCGGCTGTTTACCAGATTCATGAACGGATCGGCGGAAATGAAAAACGTGGAGGCAATGCTTGCCGACACGAAGAAAGACAACCGCACGTGGCATTCGGACAGTCCGTAAAATTTTAAGACAGGGAGGCAGACCAGGGCATGTCATTTCGTTTTCTTTTCGGAGGATCCGGCAGCGGAAAAACCGAAACTGCATTCCGGGAAATCATCGAGGCATCCGTCCGGGAACCGGACAGAAGCTTTTTTGTCATTGTCCCGGAGCAGTACAGTATGCAGATGCAGAAGCGTCTTCTTGACATGCACCCTGACCATGCCACGGAAAACATTGACGTGCTTTCGTTCAACCGTCTTGCCTACCGTGTTTTCCATGAACTGAATATCGTGAACCCGGACAGCATGGACGATGCCGGAAAGGCCATGATCCTCCGGAGAGTCGCGGCGGAGCACGGGAAGGAACTGACTGTCTGGAAAGAGCAGTTTAAGAAACCCGGATTCGTGAACGGAATGAAATCCATGATCTCGGAGCTTTACCAGTACGGGATACGTCCGGAAGACCTGGAAAACATGATCGCCGGCAATCTGAAGCCGGTGCTGAAACAGAAACTTTCCGACATGCTTGTCATGTACCGCGGATTCTCCGATTTTATCCGGGACAGATTCATTACCACGGAGGAACTGCTGGATATTTTTGCGCGTGTGATGCAGGGGAGCGGAATGCTGCGGGGATCCGTGATCTATCTGGACGGCTTCACGGGATTCACGCCGGTTCAGTACCGTATTCTGGAGCAGTTCCTTACGCTTTCGGACAGCATGACGGTTACCGTTACGATCGGCGCGGAAAAGGATCCCTATCACAGGGAAGAGCAGGAAGAACTTTTTTCCATGAGTACGGATATGGTCGCGAAGATCACGGACCTCGCTTCCGCAAACGGCGTTTCCCACGGCACGGATATTTTCCTGAAGCCGGATGTGTATCCGCGTTTCCGGGAATCCGCAGAACTTGCCTTTCTGGAACGGCATTTTCTCCGCTATGACGGGGTTTTCCGGAAGGGGCCGTGCCGCGACATCCGGATATCCATGGCAATGAATCCGAAGGAAGAGGCGGCTCTGGCCGCGGAAAAAATTCTGGACCTGGTGAAGCGGGAAGAATACCGCTACCGTGAGATTGCCCTGATCAGCGGAGATCCGGCGCATTACAACAGCGAACTGAAGCATGAATTCATGCTGCAGGGGATTCCCTGCTATGCGGATGAAAACGTGGATATTTCCGATAATCCGCTTCCGGAATTTCTCCGGTCGGCGATCGGGGTCATGACGGATTCGTGGTCCTACAACAGCATCATCCGCTTTCTGAAATCAGGTCTTGTGCCGGAGGAAAAACTTCTTTCGGCGGACGGACAGACGGACATGCTGCACTGCATGGAAAACTACATGCTGGAGTGCGGCATCCGCGGAAAAGGAAAAATGGAAAAGCCGTGGACCTTTGTGCCGAAGGACATGGCGGGGACGGATATGGAAGCCCTGAACGCATGCAGGGAAACCGTCGCCGGGATTTTAAAACCGCTTGCGGATGTCTTTTCCGACAGGAAGGCAACCGTTAAGAGCATAACGGAAACTTTAAAGGACCTTCTTAAGGAATGCAACGCGGAAGAGAAACTGAAAAGCATGCAGGAAAAATTCCGGCTTTCGAACGACATCGGGAGAACGCGGGAGTATGAAAAGGTATGGCCGGAAGTTATGCATCTCTTTGACCAGATGGAAGAACTTCTGGGAGAAGAGCCTGTTCTCCGGGAGGAGTATGCCGGGATTCTGGATGCCGGTTTAAAGGAAATCCGCGTCGGCATGATCCCTGCCTGTGCGGACCGCGTGTCCGTGGGGGACCTTGTGCGTTCCCGTCTGAGCGAGATCCGTGTCCTTTTTGTTCTCGGCGTGAACGACGGAATTATTCCGAAAGCCGGGGCTTCCTCCGGCGTGCTGACCGATCATGAAAAGGAAATCCTGGCGGAAGCGGGAATGGTCCTGGCACCGACCGCAAAACAGGAACTGTATACGCAGCGCTACTATCTTTACCGGATGCTGTCGCAGCCGAAAAACAGGCTGTTCATCAGCTTCCCGGGAATGGACAGCCAGGGGAAGTCGCTGAATCCGTCCGGTATTCTGAACCGGATCAGGGCGCTGTTTCCGGACCTTGCGCTTTCGGAAAAGGAACCGGCGGACGAGTCCGGTATTTTCTCCGGCATTCAGGCGGAGCGGATTCTGGCGGATTGCATGAGGGAAGATAAAGAAGACGCGCTTTTCCGGAAACTGGCGGCGCGTTTTGGCGCTTCGGACAGCGGAAAGAGAAAATACGAAATCCTTTCGGATGCGGCGGCAAAAATGCGTTCGGATGAACAGATCGGGGAAAAGGCCGCACGGAATCTGTACGGGGATATCCTCTCCGGAAGCGTGACGCGTTTTGAAGATTATGCGGAATGCCCATGCGCGCATTTCCTGAAATACGGCATAGGGCTGACCGAGCGCCATGTTTTTGAAATTGAAGCGGCGGATATCGGGAACCTGGCGCACGAATCGGTGGAGATTGTATTCCGGCGCGCGGAAAAAGAGCACAGGAACCTTTCGGAAATGCAGGAAGAGGAACGGGATGCTTTCGTGGAGGAATGCGTAGGAGAGGCGCTCTGTCACGACGACAGCGGCCTTTATTCCGACAGCGCAAGAAACGACTGGATTGCGCACCGGCTTGCCGGGATCGCAAGACGGAGCGTGTGGACTTTTTCAAAACAGATCGCGCGGGGGGACTTTAAACCGTTCCTGTTTGAAAAATCCTTTTCGGACCGCGACGGCTTAAAGTCCATGGATCTTTCGCTTTCGGACGGCATGAAAATAAAACTCCGCGGTCAGACCGACCGCGTGGATATTGCGGAAGACGGAAAGAACATTCTTCTGAAGATCATCGATTATAAAACCGGCAGCGTGAAATGGGAACCTTATAAAATCCTGGACGGCAGCCAGATCCAGCTGCTCCTGTACATGGATGCCATGTCGGAACTTTTTGCGGAGAAGTACCCGGACCGGGAAATCCTGCCGGCAGCCATGCTGTACCAGACGATCGGGGATCCCCTGATCGACCGTTCCGATGCTTCAACGCCGGAAGAAGTGGACCGCGAGACAATAAAGAAACTGAAGCCGAGCGGGCTTCTGAATTCGGATCCCGATATCATGAGACATTTTGACGGCAATCCGGAAACGCTTTCCGAAGTGGCGCCCGTTTCCTTTAAGAAGGACGGAACGCCGGATTCCAGATCCTGTACGGCCGATACGGAACAGATTGCGAAAATGAAGGCCTTTGTCCGCCGGAAGATCATCCGCATGGGAGAGGAAATCATGCAGGGAAATATTTCCGTTACGCCTTCCATGACGGATTTTCAGCATACGGCGTGTACCTACTGCCCGTACGGCGCGGTCTGCGGATTTGACAGAAAAACGGAAGGCTACGAATACCGCAGGGAGAAAAAACTTTCTCCCGATGAGGTCCTTAAAGAGATGGAGAAGTAATATGCCACAGTGGACGAAGGAACAACAGAATGCCATGAAATGCAGGAATTCCCGCCTGCTTGTTTCCGCTGCCGCCGGCAGCGGAAAAACGGCTGTCCTTGTGGAGAGGATTATCCGGCGCATTACGGATCCGGATTCCCCGGTCGACGTGGACCATCTTCTTGTCATGACATTCACCAAGGCGGCCGCGGCGGAAATGCGTTCCCGGATACTGAAGGGAATTGAAAAGCGGCTGGATGAAAACCAGGACGGAAAGGGCAGGGATTACGAACGCCTGAAAAAGCAGGCTGCGCTTGTGGACGGGGCAAGGATAACGACCATAGACAGCTTCTGTCTTTCCGTGATCCGGGAACATACGGATTTAACGGATCTTGATCCGGCATTCCGGGTGGGCGGTCAGGAAGAACTGAGCCTCCTCCGGGAAGACATCATGGAAGAACTGCTGGAAAACGCTTACGCGGAAAAAGATCCGGAATTCGAAAACTTTGCGCAGGCTTTTTCGCAGGGAAAAACAGATTACGGTCTTTCAAAGCTTATTTTTTCCGTCTACGATTTTGCGCAGAGTACGCCGTGGCCGGAAGAATGGCTTGCGAAGGAACTCACGGAAGCGGAACGGGAAAGTCAGACGGCAGGAGATCCGGAACAGACGCTTTGGATGAAATACCTGATCGGCGAAATGCATCTCTTTGCGGAAGAGACAGCCGTGAGGATGGATAAAGTCCTGGCTCTCTGCGATGAGGAAGACGGCCCCTCCGGCTACCGTCCCATGATTGCCGCGGAAAGAGAAAAATGCGAAGCGCTCCGGAAGGCGGAGGATTTTACCTCCCTTACGGCGGCACTGTGCGATTTCCTGCCGTTTGAAAAGCTGGGAAGAAATCCCAGGAACACGGACAAGGCGAAGGCGGAAAGAGCAAAGGCATTCCGGGGATCGTGGAAAGACGAGATCAGGGGAACCCTGATCGGCAATTTTGCCTTTCAGGACAAGGACGGACTGGCAGCGGATACGGAAATGACGTCCCGTTCGGTCAGAGTCCTGATTCATCTTGCCATGCGTTTCGCTTCGGAATACGGACGGAAAAAAAGAGAAAAGAACATCGTGGATTTCAACGATCTTGAGCATATGGCGCTTTCCCTCCTGTGGGAAAAGGACGGAGAGGGAAACCGCGTAAAGAGCGCGGTCGCGGAAGAATATTCCCGGCAGTTTTCGGAAATTTACGTGGACGAGTATCAGGACTCCAATGAGGTCCAGGAACAGCTGGTTCGTGCGCTTGATCACGGGGAAGTGTTCATGGTCGGTGATGTGAAGCAGTCCATCTATGCGTTCCGTCAGGCAAGACCGGAGCTTTTCACGGAGAAATACAGGTCCTACCGGAAAATGACGCAGCAGGAAGAAGACGGATCCGCTGCCGGCACAGCGCCGGGAAATTACAGGATAGATCTGTCGAAAAATTTCCGCAGCAGAAAGGAAATCCTTTCCTGCGTGAATTCCTGTTTCCGGTATCTGATGGCGGAAAGTCTGGGCGGCATTGATTACGATGACGATGCCTCTCTCCGTTACGGCGCGGATTTTCCGGAACTGCCGGAAGGGTACGTTCCGGGGACGGAAAATACGGAAACGGAGCTGTTAATCTGCGACCGGAAGAAAGCAGGCCCGGAAGAATCTGCCGGGGAAACGGAAGAGGAGACGCAGGAAGGGGAAACGGAAGAAGCAGAGGCTGCGGAAACGGACATACACGAAACGGAAGCGCATATGGCGGCGGAAAAAATCCGGCAGCTTACGGATCCGGTCCGCGGTCTGGATATCTATGACAGTGACAGGAAATGTTACCGCAAGGCCGTATACTCCGATATCGTTATCCTGTTCCGTTCGCAGAAGGGCTGGGCGGAAACCTTCGTGAACGTTCTGATGCAGGAGGGCATACCGGCCTGCGCGGAAACGAATACCGGCTACTTTGACACGATGGAAGTAAAGACTGTTCTGAGCATTCTTTCCGTCATCGACAATCCCCTGCAGGATATCCCGCTTGCCGCATTCCTGGTTTCGCCGGTGGCAGGCATGACCGGAAAGGAACTTGCGGATATCGTGTCCTGTGCCGCCGCAGGGGAAACCCCGGAACGGGCACACAGGCTGTATGAAAGGCTTGTCTTCGCTTCGGAGAACAGTCCGGATTCCCTGCTCAGGGAAAAATGCCTTGCGGCAATCCGGATCATCAGTACCTATGCGGAAAAATCCGTCTATCTGAACCTGAAGGAACTGATCCGCGAAATTTATGACGAGACAGGTTACTACGAATACGCATCGGCGCTTCCCGGCGGAAAAATCCGGAAGGCAAATCTGGACATGCTGCTGGAAAAGGCGGATGATTTCACAAACACCGGCTACCGGGGCCTTTTCCATTTTATCCGCTATATCGGCAACCTGAAAAAATACGACACGGATTTCGGCGAGGCTTCCCTGCTCGGCCAGCATGACAACACCGTGCGGCTGATGAGCATACACAAATCGAAGGGACTTGAATTTCCGGTCTGCATTGTGGCGGGACTCGGCAAAAAATTCAATCTGCAGGATACGGCGGACCGGATTATAGAGGATCCTGTTCTCGGGATCGGGGCCGACTGCATTGATCCCGCGCGTCATATCCGCGGGGCCACTCTTAAGAAAAACGTGATCGCCTGGAGAATGAAATCGGAGTCGCTCGGAGAGGAACTCCGCATTCTCTATGTAGCCATGACAAGGGCAAAGGAAAAACTGATCCTTCTCGGCACGAGCAGGGATCTGAAAGGCCGCCGTGAGAAAGTTGCCCTGCTGTGCGGCAGAGGAAACAGTAAGGCTGGAATGACCGCCGTACGGTCGGCGCAGAACGAACTGGACTGGATCCTGATGTCCATGGAAGGAAATGAGGATTCCTGCGGGATTACCGTGAATCCGGTTTCTCCCGGAGAATTTTCCGGCAGAAGCGGTGAAAAGGAAACAAAGGCCGCGGAAAGAAAGGAACGCCTGCAGAGGCCCCTTTCCGAAGCCGTTCCCGGGGAAGGGGATTTTCCGTATCTGGATGCGGTGTATCCGCATCAGGCGGATGTGGATCTCCATGCCAAGATGTCCGTTTCTGAACTCAAGGAACGCGGACAGAACGAAGACGGGGAGCTGAGCGCGGTACCGGCGTTTCTTTCCGGAAACGGGAGCGGTGCGGAAGGCGAAAAATCAGGAAGCGGCAGTACGGCTGCAGGCGCAAAGGATGCGGAAGCGCAGGCAAAGAAGGCGGCGCACTGCGGTACGGTTTACCACCGGGTCATGGAAAAGCTGGACTATTCCCGCGCATGCGACAAAGATGCGTTCCTTCTGTTCTTAAAGGATCTCCGGGAAAAGAACGTGCTGACCGGGGAGGAAATCTCCTGCATCGTACCGGAGGATTTTGTTATTTTTGCCGGAACGGAACTCGGAAAACGCATGGCGGAAGCCTTCCGGAAGGGAAAGCTGAAAAGGGAATCCCAGTTTGTCATGACTTTGCCGGCATCGGAAACGGACAGCAGAATCCTGTCCGATGAGACGGTGCTCATCCAGGGAATCATAGATGCCTATTTTGAAGAGGGAGACGGGATTGTTCTCGTGGATTACAAGACGGACCATGTTTCCTCGGGGGAGGAGCTGAAGGACCGTTACGGGATCCAGCTGAAATACTATGCCAGGGCGCTGGAAATGATGAAGAAAAAGCCCGTCAGAGAGAAAATTATCTGGTCCTTTGCCCTGAAAAAGGCAATTTCCTTGTGAAAATCAGGGTCATAGACTATAATAATACAGACCAAAACCGTCCGGCAAAAGGACAAGGCGCCAAAGGGAGAATATGACAAGACACGAGCTCAGGGAACACTGCTTCAAGCTTCTTTTCTGCATGGATTTCTATCCGGCGGAGGAAGCGGACGAACAGATTGAAGACTATCTGAAATCCGGGGAAGAGGATGAAACGGATGAAAACGGGGAAACCGTTCCGGTTCATCTTGTTGTGCTGGACAAAAAGGAGCAGAAGGAACTGAAGGAGCGCACGGAAGCGGTGCTTCAAAAAATCCCGGATATAGACGGGGAACTGGCATCTGTTGCCGAAGGCTGGAAACTGAGCCGCATGGGGAAGGTGGAGCTGAATATATTAAGGCTGGCCGTTTTTGAAATGAAATATGATGAAAACATCCCGGAGAAGGTTGCCATCAACGAAGCGGTTGAACTGGCAAAGGAATTCGGCGGGGACGAATCGCCTTCCTTTGTAAACGGGATTCTGGCAAAGCTGGTCTGAATGGATAACATCTATTCGGTTTCCCAGGTCAATGCCTATATCAAAAGCATGTTTTCGGAAGATTTCATGCTGAACCGGATCAAGGTCCGCGGCGAAGCATCCAACGTCAAATACCATTCTTCCGGACATATTTACTTTACCATCAAGGATTCCGGAGGGACTCTGTCTGCGGTCATGTTTGCGAGCCAAAGAAGGGGTCTCTCTTTTCAGCTTCGCGAAGGACTTAAGATCGTGGTGACCGGCAGCATAGAAGTCTATGAAAAAGCCGGAACGTATCAGATCTACGCGACCAGGATAGAGGAAGAGGGAAAGGGAGATCTGTACGAGGCATACCTGAAGCTGAAAAGCCGGCTGGAAGAAATGGGAATGTTTTCGGCGGAATACAAGGTTCCGATCCCCGCCTATGCTTCCGTGGTCGGGATCGTGACGGCACCGACCGGTGCGGCCATCCGGGACATCATGAATATTTCCGCAAGAAGGGATCCTTACGTGCAGCTTGTCCTGTGTCCTGCCCTGGTGCAGGGAGAGGGAGCGCCGGAATCGATAGTCCGCGCCATCCGCAGACTGGATTCCTACGGGACGGATGTCATGATCGTGGGACGGGGCGGCGGTTCCATAGAGGATCTCTGGGCATTCAATGACGAAAGAGTGGCGCGTGCCATTTTCGACTGTCATACGCCGGTGATATCCGCCGTGGGGCATGAAACGGATTTCACCATAGCGGATTTCGTGGCGGACTTAAGGGCACCGACACCGAGTGCGGCGGCGGAACTTGCCGTCATGGATTACGGACAGTTCCGGTCGGATATTTCGGCGGTCCGGGAAACGCTTTCCCGGGACATGCGGGAAAAGACCGGCGCGTGCAGGGAAAAGATCAGGCAGGCGGCTTTAAGGCTCCGCATTCAGTCGCCCGGCAGCATCTTAAGGGAACTGCGTTCGGGACTTGAGGAAAAGAGAACGGCAATGACCGTTGCCGAACGGACAAGGATCACGGACAGGAAAAACCGTTTTCTTCTGGAAAAGGAGAGGTTAAAGAGTCTGTCCCCGTTAAACCGTCTGAAGGGCGGGTTTGCCTATGTGACGGACGGAAACGGAAAAGCCGTGAAGGGTACGGAAAAAATTTCGGCGCGGGATGAGCTCACGCTTCGTTTTTCGGACGGGCATATCCGCACATCGGTTCTGGAGGTGACAAAGGATGACAAAAAAGGAAGTATCGATTGAAAGCTCCATGAAAAAGCTGGATGAGATCCTGAAAAAGCTGGAAGATGAGGATACTCCGCTGGAGGAATCCTTTAAGCTTTATGAGGAAGGCATGAAACTTTCCGGGGAAATAAGCGGAAGGATAGATGCCGTCGAAAAAAAGATGATCATCCTGGAGGGGGACGAAAATGCCGGATGACGTGATGGATGCGGCAGCGGCGGAAGAACTTTTCTCTTCCTATATTCCGGGCGGAGAAGGATTTCAGAAGACCGTTTACCGTGCAATGGACGAAGCAGTGAAAAACGGCGGGAAAAGAATCCGCCCCATTCTGATCTATGAGACATGCCGGCTGTTTGCGGAAGCCGGCAATGTAAAGCATGATATCTATGCTTCCGATGCGGCTCCGTTCATGGCGGCCATGGAAATGATCCATACGTTTTCCTTAATCCACGACGATCTTCCCTGCATGGACAATGACAGACTGCGCCGGGGGAAACCGACTACCTGGGTAAGCTACGGGGAAGACATGGCAACGCTTGCGGGCGATGCTCTTGCCGTGGAGGCCTTCCGCGTGGCGGCGGTCGGGGCTTTAAGCTCCTCCTGCCCGGAACGCGCCCTGAAGGCTCTCCGGATCCTTGCGGAAAAAAGCGGGATGGAAGGCATGATCGGCGGCCAGAGCGTGGATGTGGAACAGACGGGGAAACCGCTGGAGAGAGATCAGCTTGATTTTATCTACCGGCTCAAAACCGGTGCCCTGATAGAAGCTTCCCTGATGATCGGCGCTGTACTAGGCGGCGCGGGGGAAGAGGAAATAAAGACAGTGGAAAAGATCGGTTCCGATATCGGTTTTGCGTTTCAGATCCGGGATGACATTCTGGACGAAACCTCCACGACGGAAGTGCTCGGGAAACCGGTACATTCCGATGCAAAGAACGTGAAGACGACTTTTGTCACTCTTTACGGAATGAAGAAAGCCGAAGAAGAGGAAGAAAGACTGACAAAAGACGCGGAAAAGCTTCTGCATACGCTGCCCGGAAACACAGAGGCGCTGGAGAAGATCATGAGCCGTCTTCTGAAAAGGAAAAAATAAAATTCCGGAATGCCGCGGGGAAAGGAAAACATGCTGCTGGATGGGATCAACAGACCGTCTGACATACGAAAACTGAAAAGTTCGCAGTACCCGGAGCTTGCCCGTGAAATCCGGGATTTCCTGATCGAGAAGATCAGCGTGACGGGCGGACATCTGGCAAGCAACCTGGGCGTCGTAGAGCTTACCATGGCGCTTTATCTTGCCTTCAATCCGCCGAAGGACAAGATCATCTGGGATGTCGGACATCAGTCCTACACCCATAAGATCTTAAGCGGGCGGAAAAACGACTTCGACGAGCTGAGACAGTTCGGCGGGATATCCGGTTTTCCGAAGACCTGGGAAAATCCGTGCGATGCCTTTAACACCGGGCATTCCTCCACATCGATTTCCGCAGGGCTCGGCATGGCAATGGCAAGAGACCTGCAGGGTCTTGACTATACGGTCATATCCGTGATCGGTGACGGTGCGCTTACGGGAGGGATGGCCTACGAAGCGCTGAACAACGCGGCCCGCATGAAGCATAATTTCATGATCATCTTAAACGACAACCACATGTCCATTTCCAGGAACGTGGGCGGGATGTCGGAATATCTGAATCAGATCCGCACGGGAGAAAAATACAACGCCCTGAAAAAACAGGTCGCGGATGCCCTGGAAAGAATTCCTGTCGTGGGACAGCCTCTGATCACGCATATCAAGAACACGAAAAACGGGATCAAGCAGCTGCTCATTCCGGGCATGCTGTTCGAGAATATGGGGATCACCTATCTCGGCCCGGTGGACGGTCATGATATCGGGAAGATGGTGAAGACATTCCGCGAAGCAAGAAAACTGGATCACGCCGTCATTATCCACGTGCTGACCAGGAAAGGCTGCGGATACAGGCCGGCGGAACGGCATCCGGAACTTTTCCACGGCGTGGGGCCGTTTGACATTGCGACGGGAAAACCGAAAGCCGTGAAGAACGTGCCGGACTATACGGATGTCTTTTCCGAGTCGATCTGTGCGCTTGCCGAAAAGGATGAAAAGATCGTAGCCCTGACGGCCGCCATGCCTGACGGCACGGGGCTTTCCGGTTTTGCAAAGAAATTTCCGGACCGTTTTTACGATGTCGGCATTGCGGAAGAGCATGCGGTTACGGCAGCGGCGGGAATGGCTGCCGGCGGGCTCAAACCCGTTGTCGCGGTCTATTCCTCGTTCCTTCAGAGAGGCTTTGACCAGATCCTGCACGATGTCTGCATCCAGAACCTGCACGTCGTGTTTGCGATCGACCGGGCCGGTCTTGTCGGCGCGGACGGGGAGACGCATCAGGGGATATTCGATCTGTCCTATCTTACCTGTATTCCGAACATGACGGTCCTTGCGCCCAAGAACAGATGGGAACTGGGAGAGGACCTGAAGTTTGCCGTGGATTATTCCGGGCCGGTTGCCGTGCGCTATCCGCGCGGGCAGGCCTATTCGGGACTTTCCGGATTCTGCGCCCCGGTTGAATTCGGGAAAGGCGAAATGCTTTACGAAGAAGGGGAGATCGCCATTTTTGCTGTCGGCAGCATGGTGAGCACCGGCGAGCATGTAAGAAACAAACTGAAGGAAAGGGGACATGCCTGTTCCCTTGCAAATGCCCGGTTCGTGAAGCCGCTGGATTATTCTCTCCTGGACAGGCTCTGCGAAAAGCACCGCATGATCATCACAATGGAAGAAAACGTGCTGAACGGAGGAATGGGACTGCCAGCCGCTGACTATATCCGGGAAAAGCACCCGGAGATCAAAGTCTGCCATATTGCGCTGCCGGATGCCTATGTGGAACACGGGAACGTATCCGTTCTCAGGGAACATCTGGGGATTGACTCGGATTCCATCCTGAAGATGCTGGAGGAACGGTACGGCTTATGAAAGAGAGACTTGATATTCTAATGGTCACCAGGAAACTGACGGAGAGCAGGGAGAAGGCAAAAGCCCTGATCATGTCCGGGATCGTATACGCGAACGGAGTCCGGGAAGACAAGGCGGGAACATCCTTTCCGGAGGACACCGTCATAGAGATCCGCGGGAATACCCTGCCGTATGTGAGCAGGGGCGGACTGAAGCTGGAAAAGGCGATCCGGGAATTTCATGTTTCCCCGGCCGGGAAGATCTGCATGGACGTAGGAGCTTCCACAGGAGGATTTACCGACTGCATGCTTCAGAACGGAGCAAAAAAAGTCTATGCAGTCGATGTCGGCTACGGCCAGCTGGACTGGAAACTCAGAAACGACAGCCGGGTCGTCTGCATGGAAAAGACCAATATCCGTTATGTCACACGCAGGGAAATTCCCGATAGCATAGAACTGTCTTCCATAGATGTTTCGTTCATTTCTCTTTCCAAGGTTCTTCCGGCCGTGAAGGGACTGCTTGGCGGAAACGGGGAAGTGGTCGCACTGATCAAGCCGCAGTTTGAAGCAGGGAGAGAAAAAGTGGGAAAGCACGGCGTGGTACGGGATCCTGCGGTTCATGAGGAAGTGATCTGCAATGCGTTTCTCTATGCGAAGGAAAACGGTTTTTCGGTCAGGGGGCTTACCTTTTCTCCGATCAGGGGGCCGGAAGGAAACATAGAATATCTGTATGACCTGTTTCCGGAAAAGAATTTTTCCGGCGGGGAGGGGGAACTCTGTGAATTTCAGACGGACGGCATCAAAGCCGTCGTGGAGGAAGCCCACAGGGAACTGGATACCAGAGGAGAACGAAAGGCATGAAAACCATGAAAAAATTCTGTCTGTTCGTAAATGAAAAGAAGGACAGCGCGGATGTCGTCTCCGAATACATAACGGATTATCTGAAGGACCGCAGCGCCACATGCGTAACGGAGAGCGATTTCTACCGCGGAGAGATTGACGGCGGAAAATACGACTGCATCATCACGCTCGGAGGAGACGGGACCATTATCCGTGCGGCAAGGGATTTTGCCGGGAGCAATATCCCGATCGTCGGCATCAACCTGGGGCACCTCGGTTATATGACAAGTATCAGCAGAAAGGAAGACATTCCGGGACTTCTGGATGCCCTGCTCTCCGGAAACTTTGAAACGGAACAGAGAATGATGCTGGAGGGCGCTGTTTTGTCGGAGGATCAGAAGGAAGCGGCGAACCTTTCCCTGAATGAGATCGTCATCACCAGAAAGAACACGGTCAAGACCATCCGCTTCCGGATTATGGTAAACGGGCAATTCTTGAATGAATATTCAGCTGATGGTATAATAATCGCAACACCGACGGGATCTACCGCCTACAACCTGAGCGCAGGGGGACCCATTGTGGACCCGGGTGCCAGAATGACCATTCTTACGCCGATCTGTCCGCACGCACTGAGCAGAAACAGTATTGTGCTGAAAGCGGAGGATGAACTGGATATCCAGATATGCGGCGGGGAACAGGGAGACCAGGTGGCGGTTTTCGACGGAGACATCAGTGTGGATTTATGCGATGGTTCCCGCGTTCACATACGGGAATCCAAATTGACTACACCGTTCGTTAAGCTTAAGACCGGTACGTTTCTGGACCGGCTCCGCAGCAAACTGAGCGGCATCTGAGGTGAGCCATGAAACTGGAACGTCATTCGAAAATTGTGGAACTGATCGGCAAGTATGAAATAGACACACAGGAAGAACTGGCGGAGAGGCTGCGCGAGGCAGGTTTCACCGTGACGCAGGCAACGGTATCCAGGGATATCCGGGAACTGAAGCTTTCAAAGGTATCCATGGACAGCGGAAAGCAGCGTTATGCGGTCATGCAGGGGCAGGATTCCTATTCCGACAAGTATATCAGGATCCTCAGGGACGGATATCTTTCCATGGACATGGCGCAGAACATTCTCGTCATCAAGACCGTGTCCGGTATGGCCATGGCGGTTGCCGCGGCACTGGATGCCATGCATATGACGGAGCTGGTCGGCTGCATTGCCGGTGACGACACGATCATGTGTGCCGTAAGAAGCGTGGACGATACCATCCTTCTGATGGAGAAGATCAAAAAAATGGTAACTGTATAAGAACTTCACCCGGAGGCTGATGATAAATGCTTCTTGAGCTGCATGTGAGAAATTTTGCCCTGATCGAAAAGGCTGACCTGGAATTCAAAAGCGGGCTGACCGTTCTTTCGGGGGAAACGGGAGCCGGCAAGTCCATCCTGATCGATTCCATTGCTGCGGCGCTCGGCGCCAAGGCGGGGAAGGACGTCATACGGACCGGTGCGGAAAGTGCCTATATCGAGCTGATCTTTTCCGTGACGGGAAAAGAGAAGCTTGAAAAAATCCGTGATCTCGGCCTTGAGCCGGCGGATGAAAACGGGACCTTTATCGTATCGCGGAAAATACTGCCGGCGAGAAGCATCATGCGGATAAACGATGAAGCCGTAACCGCGGCCACGTTAAGAAGCATGACAGGCCTTCTGATCGATATCCACGGCCAGCACGAGCACCAGACGCTGCTGAATCCCTCGGCGCATCTTAAGTTCATCGATCTCATGTCGCCGCCGGAAATTCTGGATCTGAAACGGAATACGGCGGAGATTTACGGAAAATATTCCTCGGTCAGGAAACTTCTTCTCGAGAATACGGATGAGTCCATCCGCCTTCGCGAAACGGAAATCCTGCAGTATGAGACGGAGGAAATCGAAAAGGCGGATTTAAAGGAAGGGGAAGAGGAGAAACTCCATTCCGAATACACGAAAATGCGGAATGCCGCAAGGATCACCGATGCGCTTTCAAGAGCGGCGCAGGCGCTTGACACGGATGCCGTTTCCACGGCATGCAGGGCAGTGTCGGAGATTGCGGATTATGCCCCGGAACTGAAAGCACTTGAAAGTCAGCTTTCTGAACTTGACGGACTTCTTTCGGATGCCGGACGGAGCACGGAAGCATGTTCGGAAAACCTGGAATTCAGCGAAGAGCATTTTTCCGAACTGAACGCGCGGCTGGACGTCATCCACAGGCTGCAGGACAAGTACGGGAACGATATCGGCGGTATTCTGAAGCTGTGCGCAGAAAAAAAGGAACGTCTGGAATTCCTGAAGCATTTCGGCGAAAAACAGGCGGAGCTGAAGAAGCAGGAAAGAGACTTAAGGGAGCGGCTTGAAAAATGCTGCGGCAGTCTGACGGAAATCCGGAAGAAAACAGCCGGGACACTGAAGCGCAGAATTTCGGAACAGCTTGCGTCCCTTAATTTCGAAGGAGCGGATTTTGACATTGTTTTTTCCGAACAGGCGGAACCGGGACCGAACGGAAAAGACCGTGCGGAATTTCTGATCTGCACCAATCCGGGCGAACCGCTGAAACCGCTTAAGGATATTGCGAGCGGCGGAGAACTTTCCCGTGTCATGCTGGCACTGAAAACGGTTCTGGCGGATACGGACGAAACGGACACGCTTATATTTGACGAGATCGATGCGGGCATAAGCGGAAGGACCGCACAGAAGGTTTCCGAAAAACTTTCGCTGATCGGAAAGAAGCGGCAGGTCCTCTGCATCACTCATCTGCCGCAGATCGCGGCTATGGCGGATCATCATCTTCTTATCCGGAAGTCCACGTTTTCCGGAGGGGAAGCGGGAGAAACCAGGACAAGAACGGACATAAGGGAAATACAGGGAGAAGATATCAGGGAAGAACTGGCAAGACTGATTGGCGGCGTGAAGATCACCCCTGCGGTCCTCAGTACGGCACAGGAAATGAAGGAACTGGCAGACAGGACCAAGAAAGCCGTCAGAAAAAACGGGTAATCGGAATTTCGGAGGAAGCAAATGAAAAATATTCTGTTCGTTGCATCGGAAGCGGTGCCTTTTATCAAAACCGGCGGTCTGGCGGATGTTGTCGGGTCTCTCCCGAAATGTTTTGACAGGAAATATTTTGACTGCCGGGTCATGATACCGAAATATCTCTGCATTCCGGAAAAAATGCGGAATAAAATGGAATATGTGAATCATTTCTACATGAATTACAACGGGCAGGACCGGTATGTCGGGATAATGAAGACCGTGGAGCAGGGGATCACGTTTTACTTCATTGACAACGAATCCTATTTTTCCGGCGTAAAGCCTTACGGCGACTGGCTCTATGACCTTGAAAAATTTGCGTTCTTTTCCCAGGCTGCGCTTTCCGCTCTTCCGGTTATCGGATTCAAGCCGGATATCATCCACTGCCACGACTGGCAGACCAGCCTGATCCCGGTTTATTTAAAGGACCGGTTCCGCGGCGGTGACTTTTTCCGCGACATCAAGTCGGTGCTGACCATCCACAACCTGAAATTCCAGGGCGTATGGGACGTGAAGACCGTTCAGCGTCTTTCGGGACTCCCGGACTACTATTTCACGCCGGACAAGCTGGAAGCCTACAGGAACGGAAATTACCTGAAGGGCGGCATTGTCTATGCGGATGCTATCACAACGGTCAGCGAAACCTACGCGAAGGAAATCCAGATGCCGTTTTACGGGGAAGGTCTTGACGGCCTGATGCGGGCAAGACAGAATTCCCTGCGCGGCATTGTCAACGGAATTGACTACACGGAATTTAATCCCGAAACGGATCCCCTGATCGATGCCCATTACGATCTCAGGACATTCCGGAAGGAAAAATCGAAGAACAAGAAAGCACTGCAGGAAAGGTTCGGACTGACGCAGGACGAACATGCCTTCATGATCGGAATCGTCTCAAGGCTTACGGACCAGAAGGGCATGGATCTGATCAGCTGCATCATGGACCAGCTCTGCACGGAAAATGTCCAGCTCGTGGTCCTGGGAACAGGCGACGAGAAATACGAAAACATGTTCCGTCATTATGACTGGAAATATCATGACAGGGTATCCGCGCAGATCTATTATTCCGATGAGGTCGCACACAAGATCTATGCAGGCTGCGATGCCTTCCTCATGCCCTCCATGTTTGAACCCTGCGGACTTTCCCAGCTGATCTCGCTCCGCTACGGTACGGTCCCGATCGTAAGGGAGACCGGCGGGCTGAAAGATACCGTACAGCCTTACAATGAATACGAAAGCAGCGGTACGGGCTTTTCATTTGCGAACTACAACGCGCATGAAATGCTTCATACCGCGGAATATGCAAAGCATATTTATTTTGACAGAAGAAGAGAATGGAACCGGATCATAGACCGCGCCATGGCAGTGGATTTTTCATGGAATGCCTCCGCGCTGAAGTATCAGGAACTCTATGACTGGCTGATCGGGTACTGATGATGAGAGCATTGAAACTTGTTTTTTCAAACCAGGTACTGGTCAGCGCGGGTCTGGGGTGGCTTGTCGCACAGGTGATCAAGGCACTGATCGATATGTGGTACAACAAATCATTCAAGCCGGAACGTCTTTACGGCAGCGGCGGCATGCCCAGTTCGCATACTTCAACGGTATGCGCGCTGGCAACATCGGCTGCCTACTGCTACGGGCTGGAATCTTTTGAATTTGCGGTCTGTGCCATCCTGGCCGTCATCGTCATGTACGACGCCATGGGTGTCCGCAGGGAAACGGGAAAACAGGCCCGTCTGCTGAACAGAATGATGGAACAGGATTTCTGGCGTTTCGAAAATCCGGATGAGATCCAGGACAGACTCAAGGAACTGGTAGGGCATACGCCCCTTCAGGTATTTGTCGGCGCCATTCTCGGTATTCTCACCGCTCTTTTTGTTGAAAAGATTTTATTCTGAAATATTTCCGGGGGAATTTTATGATCAGACTGATCGCAATGGATGTAGACGGCACCCTGGTTCCTGATGGCTGTACAAACATCAATCCGGTACTGCTCGACACCATATCAAAACTGCATGACCAGGGGATCTGTCTGGCGATTGCGTCCGGCAGGGAGTGGAGCAGCGTGGAGTGGCTTTTCAGGCCGGTCCTGAAGAAGATATTTTATCTTGCCGATAACGGAGCCTATGTGGGAATGCACGGGAGAAGCCTTTTTTCCCATAACGTTCCGCAGGAATATGCCGTCGAAACCTTCCGGCGTATCCGGCAGCATCCGGGGCTTATCCCGGTGGGGTCGGACAGGGAAGGGTATGTTCTCGACACGCATGACGACAAGCTTTATGACTGGCTGGCAAACGGGTATCATGCAAACGTGAGGTTTACGGATGACCTGACAAAAGTGAAGGATTTCCTGAAAGTCTCGGCATATGACCGGACGTACAACATAGAAAAGACCGGCGAGGAAATCAGGGAGGCCATGCAGGGAAAGCTTCAAATCACCAATGCAGGCACCATGTGGCTCGACCTGAACGCACCCGGCGTGAGCAAGGGAGAGGCCGTGCGCATACTGCAGGATTCTCTTTCGATAAGTCCCGAAGAAACCATGGCGTTCGGGGATCAGAGCAACGATATTTCCATGTTTGAAAGTGCGAAATATTCCTTTGCGGTAGCCAATGCGGTGCCGGAAGCAAAAGCGGCGGCCAGGTTCGAGGCCGATGCGAATACGAGAGACGGCGTGCTGAAAATCCTGCAGCTTCTGCTGTGACTTAAGGCATCTTTGAAATGACGGGAGAAAAGAAAAGTTGAAAAGGAAGTTACCCGGATTATACCGGACGGCGGCATGGGTACTGTTTTCCTGCATGATATTTCTGACATCCTGCGGCGTCAGCAGCGTTCAGCCTTCGGAAACGGGGACAGAAGAAAAAACGGTAAAAGAGACGGTCCCCTACAGCATGCAGCAGATGCTCATGATCGTTCTTTCCCAGAAAGAGCGCATCCGGAAAACCTACACGGATCAGGTCTGGAACACGGCACTGAATCCGGGAGGGAGAACATACAGTGATGTTTTTACGGATGAAATGCAGGAATTCTTCTGCGAAATGGCAACCATGAACAGGCTGGCACAGGAAAAGAAGATCAAGCTGACAACGGCGGAGGAAGAACAGATCAGGAATGCCGGAACTGTTTTTTATGAATCCTCGGTTCAGAATGCGGATATCCTGAAAAACCTGTCGGAAGAAGATACAGCGGAAATGTTCCGGCAGTATTACATCGCGAAGAAAACGAAGGATGCCCTGATATCCGAAAGCCATACTGAAGTAAGCGACAGCGAAGCCAAGGTCATTGATATCCAGAAGATCGTGGCCGCAGATTCCGATACCGCCAACATCGTGCGGGTCAAGGCACAGGCGGGAGCGGACTTTTACGGACTGGCCCAGACATATTCCAGGGAAGAGGACATATCCGTGAAGGCAGGCCGCGGAGACCTGAAAAAGCCAGTCGAAGATGCCGCTTTCAGCCTTGAAGACGGGGAGATCAGCGGGATCATCCAGGCCGACGGAAAATTCTATATTTTAAAGTGCATCAGCAGCTACGACAGAGAGGAAACGGAGATCAGAAAGAAAACTATTGAAAAAGAACGGCTGAAAACAACGGTGCACGCAAACTACGAGGATTTTGCATCGCGCTGCGAGATAACCATGGATCATGTTCTGTGGAACAGGGTCCTTGAGAAATCGGAAGAACCTTACAGCGGGCAGGATTTTTTTGAAACGCTGAAGGAGGAGACTTCAGATGAAGGCGTATAACGCAGAGGACTTAAAGACATTTACAGCCGGGCTTTTCACAGGGGATGTCTTTGACGGATTTTTACTGCAGGAAGCGGAATTTACAACCTGCTGCAGTTTTTCCGTTGACGGAAAAGCCTGCCGGGAATGGTTTGAGGATGAAACGCCGGAGCAGGAACATACGGAAGAGTACTGCAGCTGGAAAGATATCAGGCCCTTCTGTTTCGGGCTGATCCGCGGCAAAAGAAAGCCTGTCCGTTTCAGGATTGTTCTGCGCTGTTCGCCGGAGCAGGCGGAGCGCTTTATAAAAGAAGAGGAACTGCCGGTCAGTATTTCCGATATCGGAGGGCTTTTTCTCAATATCAGATATGAATCAGGAAAGCTCGTCTGCATCAGCATGGCTTCCATGAATACCTTTACGGCAGACAGAACTCTGGAAAATGCCTGGGATCGTAATGCGGAAAAATTTTTTCTTTCCGGCAGGATTGCAGTGAGCGCGGAATAGGAGGCAAAATGAAAAAATTCGGAGACCAGAATTTGAACAGCGAACCGGAAGAGGAAAGCGGAGATTTGGATATCCTGCAGATGTATCTGGATGAGATGAAAGCAATCCCTCCGTTTGAAGAAGGAGAGGAAGAACGGCTGCTCCGGGAATCCGGAACCGGGAAGGCCGACGGCAGAAAAAGGATAGCGGAAGGAAATCTGAAATATGCCATGTCGTTCATCCGTGAATTTCTTTCCGAAGACAGGGCGGACGGCGAACGGCAGGATGGAAACTTAAGTATACCGGACATGATCAGTGAAACAAATCTTGCTCTTGTCAAAGCAGTGGATATGGGCATTTCTTCCGGCATGACTGCCGAAAAACTGCACGATACCATAGCGGAGGAAGTAAGAAATTCTCTGAAACAGGCGTCGGAGGCACAGAATGCGCAGGAACTTTCCGACAGCGGGATCGCGGATAAGGTCAATGCACTTTCGGAGGCGACGGAGGCAATGGCGCGCGAACTCGGACGTCAGGCCACGGTGAAGGAACTTGCGGAGAGGATGCAGATGACAGAGGATGAAATCCTGGAGATCCTCAAGATGGTCAGGCAGGCAATGGAAAATTAAAGGGAATTATGATAAAATACTCGGGAATATACAGATTTTCCGAGTTTTTATTTTACATGGAGGTGAAAACATGAAGGGCAATATCATCGTAGGACAGTCGGGCGGACCGACAGCAGTGATCAATTCCAGCCTTGCCGGCGTTTTCAAAACGGCAATGGACAGAGGATTCAACAAGGTCTACGGAATGCGTTACGGCATTCAGGGCTTCCTGGACGAACAGTATGTGGATATGTCGGATTACATCAAAAACGACCTGGACCTTGAACTTTTAAAGAGAACGCCCTCCGCTTTTCTGGGGACATGCCGTTACAAGCTGCCTGCCATTCATGAGGACGAGGAAGTTTACAAGAAAATATTCGAAATGCTGGACAAAATGCATATCGAGGTGTTTATCTACATCGGTGGCAACGATTCCATGGATACGATCAAAAAGCTTTCCGATTATGCCATCCTGACGGGAGCCACGCAGAAATTCATCGGCTGTCCGAAGACAATAGATAATGACCTTGCCCTGACCGACCATACACCGGGATATGGCAGTGCCGCCAAGTTCATAGGCACTTCCACAAAGGAAATCATCAGGGACTGCCTCGGATTTTCCTATAAGAAGAAAAATGTCACGGTGATCGAGATCATGGGACGCAACGCCGGATGGCTGACAGGAGCTTCCGCTCTTTCAAAGGGAGAGGACTGCGACGGACCGGACCTGATCTATCTTCCGGAAATTCCGTTTGACATAGACCGCTTTGTTACCAAGGTAGGAAATCTTTTAAAGAAGCAGGATGTTGTTGTGGTTGCCGTTTCGGAAGGAATCAAGACAGCGGACGGAAAATATGTCTGCGAACTTTCGGCAGGCAGCGAGACAAAGGATGTGTTCGGACACATCCAGATGACAGGGACCGCTTCGTATCTGGCCAACTTAATCCATGAGAAACTCGGCTGCAAGACAAGAGGCGTGGAATTTTCCACCATGCAGAGAAGTGCGTCGCATCTTGCCAGCAGAATAGACATCAACGAGGCATTCATGGTCGGCGGCGCTGCGGTAAAGGCAGCGGACGAGGGAGACTCCGGCATGATGGTCGTGATAGACCGGGTTTCCGATGATCCCTATCAGAGTGCGACCGGAACGTACGATGTACACAGGATAGCAAACGGGGAAAAGCTTGTCCCGCGCGAATGGATCAACAAAGACGGGGACTATGTGACGGATGCGTTCGTGGATTATGTAAGACCGCTCATCCAGGGAGATTATCCATCCATGATGGTTTACGGCATTCCGAGACATCTGGTCATGAACCCCAAGGGATATAAGGACTGTTATAAGCAGGAAGGCTCAAAATAAAACGGAAATCATAACGTGACAGGACAGGAAATCAATCATATGAAAAAAGTTGTAAAATTCGGCGGCAGCTCGCTTGCCAATGCCGCGCAGTTTAAGAAAGTCGGCGACATCATCCGGAGCGACAAGAGCAGAAGATATGTTGTTCCCTCGGCACCGGGGAAAAGGGATCCCGGGGACGAAAAGGTAACCGACCTGCTTTACAGGATGTATGACGCGGTAGCCGTGAAGGCACCTTATGAGGAAATCTTTTCGAAGATCAGGGAACGGTACCGGGAGATCACGGACGGACTGAAGCTGGATATCAGCCTTGATGCGGAATGGAAAAAGATCGAGGATAATTTTATCGCGCAGGTCGGCAGGGATTATGCCGCTTCCCGCGGAGAATATCTGAGCGGTCTTGTCATGTCCGCTTATCTCGGCTACAAATTCATCGATGCGGCGGATGTCATCTTTTTCCGCGATGACGGAGTCATGGACGCGGCTGCCACAAACCGTGAAATGTCGGAGAAACTGGAACATACGGAGAAAGCGGTTATCCCCGGATTCTACGGTTCTCTGCACAACGGAAAGATCAGGACGTTTTCCAGGGGCGGGTCCGACGTGACCGGTTCCGTGATCGCCGGCGTCATCCATGCGGATCTTTACGAGAACTGGACGGATGTGTCCGGCGTGCTGGCTGCCGATCCCAGGATAGTGGACAACCCGCAGGTTATCGATACGATTACCTACAGGGAGCTCCGCGAGCTTTCCTATATGGGAGCAGGCGTCCTGCATGAGGATGCGATCTTCCCCGTGCGAAGCGAGGGAATTCCCATCAATATCCGCAACACCAATCATCCGGAAGACCGTGGGACCATGATCGTGGAAAGCACCTGCAGGAAACCGCTGCATACGATCACGGGAATTGCCGGGAAAAAGGGATTCTGCTCCATCAACATCGACAAGGCCATGATGAACTCCGAGATCGGATTCGGGCGCAGGGTGCTGGGCGTTTTTGAAAATTACGGCATCAGCTTTGAACATATGCCATCCGGAATTGATACGATGACCGTCATTGTCCATCAGTCGGATTTTGAAAATCACGAGCAGGAAGTTGTTGCCGGGATCCACCGTTCGGTTTCTCCCGACTCCGTCGAGATGGAATCCGATCTGGCGCTGATCGCCATCGTGGGCCGCGGCATGAAGGAACAGAGAGGAACCGCCAGCAGGCTGTTCACGGCACTTTCCAGGGCCGGGATCAATGTGAAGATGATCGATCAGGGATCCAGTGAATTCAATATCATCGTGGGAGTGGACGACTCTGATTTTGAATCGGCCATCCGTGCCATCTATCACGCCTTTATCGATTCGGAACCGGAAACATGAAAACAGTAGCCGTTATAGGCGGCGGAGCCGCCGGAATGGCAGCCGCCATTGCAGCTGCAAAGGCAGGCAGCCAGGTGTCTCTTTACGAGAAAAACGAAAAGCTTGGGAAAAAGCTTTTCATAACCGGAAAGGGACGCTGCAATGTGACCAATGCATCCGACATGAAAACAGTTATGGCGAATATCGTCACCAATCCCAAGTTCCTTTACGGTGCATTCCGCCGCTTTTCCAACGAAGATATCATGAAGCTTCTGGAAGATGCCGGATGCCCGCTGAAAACGGAGCGAGGGAACAGGGTGTTTCCGGTATCCGATCACAGCTATGACGTGATCGCGGCACTGGAAAAAGAACTCAGGGAAAACAAAGTCAGGATATTTCTCAATACAGCCGTGAAAAAACTGAATGTGCAGGACGGAAGCTGCAGCGGCTTTGTGCTTCCGGACGGGAGCAGTGTTTCCGCGGATGCCGTTGTGGTTTCGACCGGCGGCCTGGCTTATCCTTCCACCGGATCGGACGGGGACGGTTACCTTTTTGCCAGGGCGTGCGGGCACAGAGTCACGGAAACATATCCCTCTCTGGTGCCGCTTGTCGTGAAGGAACCGGAATGCGCCGCTCTTCAGGGACTTTCCCTGAAGAACATCCGAATATCCCTGCGGGAGTGTTCCGCCGGGATGTCGAAGGAAATCTACGGCGAATTCGGCGAGATGCTGTTTACGCATTTCGGCGTCAGCGGGCCTGTCATCCTTTCCGCAAGCAGTTTTGCGGGGCCGGTCCTGAAAACAAGACCGTTGAAACTCATAATCGATTTAAAGCCCGCGCTGTCCGAAGAAAAGCTGGACGCAAGGCTTTTACGGGATTTTTCGGAAGAAAAGAACAAAGAACTGAAGAACTCCCTTTCGGCACTTCTGCCGTCAAAACTGATTCCCGAAGTGATCCGGCAGGCGGGAACGGACCCGGATAAAAAAATCCATGATCTTACGAAAGAGGATCGTGCAGCCCTTGTCGGGGCGCTGAAGGGGCTTGCTTTTACCGTGACGGGAACACGCGGATATTCGGAAGCGGTCATTACAAAGGGCGGCATTGACGTAAAGGATATCAATCCCGCCACCATGGAATCGAAGATTGTGAAAAATCTTTATTTCGCGGGAGAAGTACTGGATACAGACGCGCTGACGGGCGGATATAACCTTCAGATCGCATGGTCCACAGGAACCGTTGCGGGAACTGCGGCGGGAACTTCGAAGGAAAGGGAAAAAGGAGCATGGAATGAATAAGATGCATGCCGTCGCGATCGACGGGCCTGCGGGAGCGGGCAAATCCACCATTGCAAAGGCAGTCAGCAGGGAACTCGGCTATACCTATGTGGACACGGGAGCCATGTTCCGTGCCATGGCGCTTTATTTTATCAGAAATAAGATCGCACCGGATGATGAGGATTCCATTGCAAAAGCAGTCGGAAATGTCGGGATAGAAATCCGTTATGACAACGGGACGCAGAAGATCTTCCTGAACGGAGAGGACGTAACAGGACTCATTCGCACGGAAGAAGTCGGAAATATGGCAAGCGCATCCAGCGTGTATTCCGAGGTAAGGAAAAAGCTTCTGGAACTTCAGAGGAAGATCGCGGATGAAAACAACGTGGTGATGGACGGAAGGGATATCGGTACGGTCGTCCTGCCGGATGCGGATACAAAGATCTTTCTTACGGCATCTGCCGGCGTACGCGCGGAAAGAAGATATAAAGAGCTCCTGGAAAAGGGAGTGTCCTGTGATCTTGCGGAAATCGAAAAGGATATCCGCGAAAGGGACAGCCGGGACAGCAGCAGAAAGAACGCTCCGTTGAAACAGGCGGATGATGCAGTCCTTGTGGACAGTTCGGACATGACGGTTGAAGAAGTCATACGGAAAATACTTTCCGTTGTCCGTTCCGGGAGCGGAGAAAATCCATGAAACAGATCGTCATGGCCAGGACCGCCGGATTCTGTTTCGGCGTGAAGAGAGCCGTGGAAACGGTGTATTCGGAAATCGCGAAGGCAACAGGACCGGTCTTTACATACGGACCCATTATCCATAACGAGACCGTGATCAGGGATCTGGAAGAAAAGGGAGTGCGGATCATCTGTTCCGAAGAGGAACTGCATAAATTGAACTACGGCACTCTCATTATCCGTTCTCACGGCGTCGGGAAGAACATCTACGATATCTGCAGGGAAAAAGGACTGCGTGTCGTGGATGCCACATGCCCCTTCGTCAGGAAAATTCATGAGATCGTGCAGAAGGAAAATGCCGGCGGAAGAAGGGTGCTGATCGCGGGAGACCCGCATCATGCGGAAGTGGAAGGGATACGCGGATGGGGGAGAGAAGATACGGCAGTCGTAGAGTCCGCAGAGGGTCTTGAAGAAGCAGGACTTGACCGGACAGGAAAATATTCCCTCGTTTCCCAGACGACTTTCAATCTGACAAAGTTTCAGGAAATTGTTGATAAAATTCCGAAATTAGGATATGATATACACTGTTATAATACGATTTGTAGTGCTACACAGGAAAGGCAGGAAGAGGCAGGAAAGATTGCTTCCAACGTCGACTGCATGATCGTGATAGGCAGCAGGACCAGTTCCAATACACAGAAACTGGTGGAGATCTGTGCAGGGGCGTGCAGGAATACGGTTTTCATTCAATCCCTCGATGACCTGGATCCTGAAGTCCTACGTGCCGCAAAAAGCATTGGCATTACAGCGGGGGCATCCACCCCGAAACATATCATTGAGGAGGTTCAATTACATGTCGGACGAAAGTTTTGAAGAGATGCTGAATGCATCATTTAAGACAATCCATACGGGTGAGGTCGTCACCGGAAAGGTACTTGATGTCAAAGAAGACGAAATCATCCTGAATATCGGATATAAGTCTGACGGCATCATCTTAAGGAACGAATATTCCAATGACGGAAACCTTGATCTCAGAACGGCTGTCAAGGTCGGGCAGGAGATGGAAGCAAAGGTCCTGAAGGTCAATGACGGAGAAGGGCAGGTTTCCCTTTCCTACAAGAGACTGGCTGCAGACAGAGGAAGCAAGCGCCTTGAGGAAGCATTCAATAATCATGAAGTGCTGAAGGAAAAGGTGGTTCAGGTCCTTGACGGCGGCTTAAGCGTTGTCGTGGATGAAACACGAGTGTTTATTCCGGCAAGCCTTGTTTCGGATTCCTATGAAAAGGATCTGTCAAAGTATGCCGGTCAGGAAATTGAATTTGTGGTCACGGAATTCAATCCGCGCAGAAGAAGGATTATCGGCGACCGCAGACAGCTGATGATGGCAAAGAGAGCGGAAATGCAGAAAGAGCTTTTTGCCCGCATCAAGCCCGGTGATACCGTTGAAGGCATTGTGAAGAACGTCACCGATTTCGGTGCCTTTATCGATCTCGGAGGAGCTGACGGCCTTCTGCATATTTCCGAAATGAGCTGGGGCAGAGTGGAAAATCCGAAGAAGGTCTTCAAGGCAGGAGACAAGGTCAAGGTCCTCATCAAGGATATCACGGGAACCAAGATCGCGTTAAGCCTGAAGTTCCCGGATCAGAATCCGTGGAAGGATGCCGCATCAAGATATGCACCCGGAACATTGATCAAAGGCAAAGTGGCACGCATGACGGACTTCGGTGCATTTGTGGAACTGGAACCGGGAGTCGATGCACTGCTTCATGTTTCGCAGATTTCCCGCAAGCATGTCGACAAGCCTTCCGATGTTCTGAAAGTCGGACAGGAGATCGAAGCGGAAATCGTGGACTTCAACGAAGCGGAGCATAAGATTTCACTGAGCATGAAGGCACTGGAAGCACCGGACGAAAATGAAGCAGCAGAAGCAGCGGATAAGGAAAATGAATCTGCTGATGCAGCGGAGAAAAAGGAATCCGATTAAGGAAATCGTAAGACAAAGTAAGACCTGTGCGGCTTGTAATACCGCACAGGTTTTTTTATAATGGCAACAACTGTCAGGAGGATATTAAATGAGAAAATTTCTGAAAAAAATGTTACCTGTTCTTACTGTATTTTCGGCTTTGACCTGTATGACCGCATTTGCGGGAACAACCGCCGCGGATCAGACGGCAGCGACAGAGGAAACAGCTGCGGTGACTGCCCCTACGGAATCCGTCTCGCTTTCCGCATCGATCTCCGGGAAAACGGAAGTCGTGATAAACGGAACATTAAGCGGAGAAAAATCCGGTGATGACGGAAAACTTTATCTGTTCGAACTGCAACCGTATCAGGATTCCATTGAAGGAAGAACGGATCCGATCGGTTCCGTTTCGGAAGACGGGACCATTTCCTATCAGGTTTCCCTGAACGAAGGCACATCTGATACCAGGCTGTATTCCAAGTTTGTCGCGGCTGTGTGGTTTCAGGGAAAATATCAGACTGTAAGCAATCAGGCTTACATCCAGAATCCGGAAGCAGTCGCAAAAAGCACGCTGGCCTATAAGGATCCGCTCACCAAGAAGGGACTTCTGATCCAGCTGAATATGCTGGATGATGCCTTTGAACTTGGCGTGAAGCATGTGAACGTGAATTTCAATTTTGCCATGATCACCCAGGGAAGCGGGATCGATTATACTTATGAAGGTAAAACCTATCACTTCGATTCGGCACAGATGGCAGATTACGACAATACCATCAGCGCTCTGTCCAACAAGGGCATGGTCATTACCGCAATCGTCTTAAACGGATGGAACAAGGCAACGCCGGAACTGATCTACCCCGGCGTGCAGGAAAGTTCTTCCGCCTATTATTACGGTTTTAATACCTCGACAAAGGAAGGATATGAAACAACACGTGCGCTGATCTCCTTCCTTGCGAACCGCTATTCCGGAGAAAACACTAACTACGGACGTGTGAGTAACTGGGTCGTGGGTAACGAGATTAATGATAACCAGGTATGGAATTACATGGGAAAGATGGCGCCCGAACAGTACGTCGCGGAATATGCCCGTACGTTCCGCGTGTTCTATGATGCGATCAGGAGTTCTTCCGCGAATGCGAGACTCTTCTTCTCGCTGGACAACAACTGGAACGATCCGGAAGCTGACAACAAACTGACCTATTCCGGTAAAAATATCCTGGATCTTTTCAATGCCGATATCCGTAACGGCGGAAACATCAACTGGAATCTTGCCTACCATCCGTATCCCATTCCCATGACGGAACCGGAATTCTGGGATGATGATTCAACGGGCGAGATTAAGCAGAATGAATCCACACAGGTGATCAATTTTGATAATCTGCATGTGCTGACGGATTATCTGTGCGGCGATGTCATGAAGGATCCGAGCGGCAATGTCCGCCATGTGATCCTTTCCGAAGAGGGATTTACCGCAGTAAGCGGGACCAGGGGCGATGTGGAACAGATCCAGGCGGCGGCATTTGCCTATGCCTATTACATAGCGGATTCCAATCCGTATGTGGATGCCTTTATCCTGAGCCGTCAGGTGGATGCGCCTACCGAGGTAAAAACCTCCTGCTCCTTCGGCCTCTGGACATGCAAGATGAATGTCGGAGATGACATTCAGGCGGCAAAGCGCAGAAAGCTATGGATCGTGTTCAAGGCGATCGACAAGAAGAACGAGACGCTCGATGCGACGTCTTTTGCAAAATCCATTATCGGCATCGGCAAATGGTCCGATGTAATCTCCAATTTCCGCTGGGCAAACATGGAGTAAGGTCCCGCTCGGAACTATGCCGTAAAGTCTGAAGTGCCGCTGCTTGGGAGTTCATGAAGAACTTCCGGACAGCGGCATTTTTTGCTTCGGTTGCCGGATATAATAGACACAATGTCTATAATGGTAAGATAAACAAAAACAAGACACAGTCAAACATTTTTATAAAATATCTGGGAAAAGATTGGGAAAAATTTATCAATTTACCGGCATAATGAACATTAAATGTTTGAAATTAACTATTTCCATATTGACTTTTCATAGCCAAATGTTAAACTGTATTCAGATAATAAATCAGGCACAGTCAGGGGCCACAATATGAACAGGAGACAGACACAACTGACAGAACTGATCAACAGCGCGGGGAGGGTGACTTTTCGGGAACTGAAGGACAGTTTTCCGGATGTTTCTGAGATGACTATTCGTCGTGATCTGATTTACCTGGATCAGTTACATAAAATCGTACGGACATATGGCGGCGCCAAATCCATACGGGATGCTGTCGGAACGGACGATGTCTTTTCCAAGCGGGCTGTCGTGAATATTGAGAACAAGCGTCTGATCGCCAGAAAGGCCGTATCCTTAATCACACCGAATTCGGCAATTTATGTGGATTCCGGGACCACCATGACGGAATTTGCAAAACTGATACCGGATATTCCGCTGATCATATTCACGGGAAGCCTGAGCGTGGGAATAGAACTGGCAAGGCTTACGCTTCCGGAGATCAAGATGTTCGGCGGGACGCTGAACAAGCGCAGCTACTGCGAAAGCGGGACAAGAGGGCTGGAGTACGTAGATACGATCAACTTCAACTGCGCGTTCCTCGGGACAACGGGATATACGGACGAAAGAGGTTTCAACTGCGGGGATGAAAACGAAAATATCCTGAAGAAACGGATCATGGAGAAATCGGATATCAACATCGTTCTCATGGATACTTCCAAAGTGGGTATTTCGACAGCGTATACATTTGCGATGCCGGACAATATCAATATTGTTGTGAGTGACGGGAACCTTCCTAAAAAGCAAATGGAACTGTTTGAAAAGAGCGGGATTCATGTCTTATAGGAAGAAAAAAACAAGGAGGTGGGACCGGAAAAAACAGGTAACGGTAAATTCATGAAAAAGCTAAAGGCATAACAAAATACAAAGGGGGTAAGACAATGGTATTTCAAGCAATACTGGTAGCGTTGATTACGACTTGTTGTACATGGTGGTTCAGCCACACGATCACAAGAACATGGCTGTACCCGATCTGGTCAGGATTCCTGGTAGGACTTGTAATGGGTCATCCGGTACAGGGAATGATGATAGCAGCAGCAATCAACCTTCCGTACGTAGGATTCATTACGGCAGGCGGATCAATGCCCGGCAACCCGATGTTTGCAGGACCTGTCGGCACCGCACTTGCACTGGTTTCCGGTATGGATATTGCAACGGCAACCACGATCGGCGTTGTACTCGGCAGCGTGGCAGTTCTTTCCTGGAACGCTTATATGACGATCAACTCTTTCTGGGTACATATCGCAGATAAGGCTCTGGCAGAGGGAGATCTTCATAAAGTTCGTCTTTGCAACTATGTACCGTCCTTCTTTGTTTCACTGGTGATCAACGGTATTCCGGCATTCCTGATCGTTATGGTCGGAAAATCCTTTGGTACCTGGCTTACAACCTTCCCGCAGTGGATCATGGATGTTTTCTCGATCGTCGGCGGTCTGATGCCTGCATTAGGTATCGGAATGCTGTTAAACTATCTGAGCAAAAAGAAAATCATCCCCTTCTTCTTCCTGGGATTTGCACTTGCAAAATTCCTGAATCTGAGCACGATGATGATCACCGCATTTGGTGTTATCGTTGCTATACTGCTCTATAACTTCAGCGAAAACGGAAAGGCTGGTGAGCAGGCATGAGTGAACTCAAAAAATCGGATCTAGTCAAAAACTGGTTGTTAGGATATTCAGATGAAACCTGCTATAACTACGAGCGTCTGCAGGGACTTGGAAATACCAATGCATTTATTCCGATCGTCAGAGCTCTTTATCCGAAAGAGAGACAGGCGGAAGAATTAAAGAAATATCTGATCTTCTTCAACACCGAACCTTCCTGGATCGGCACCGTTATTCAGGGTATTACGGCAGCCATGGAAGAGAAGAGAGCAAACGGCGAAAACATTACAGCGGATGAAATCATCAGTGTACGTTCCGCTCTGATGGGACCTCTGGCAGGCATAGGCGATGTTGTTTCCCAGTCTATCTGCTATCCTATCCTTGCCGGTGTCTGCATTCAGCTGGCTCTGGCCGGAAACTTTGCAGGACCTATCCTCTTTGAAGTAATTTACAAGGTACTGATGCTTGGCTTCGGCTACAATATGTACATGCTCGGCTATAAGAAGGGCAGAGTTGCCATTATCGATCTGCTGAGAAGCGGACTGATCAACAGAATACTGGAAGCAGTCAGTATTGTCGGTCTGATGGTCGTCGGCAGCATGACGGCAAGCAATGTAAAACTTGATCTTTCCTTCATTGCCGCAACATTCAACAATGAACTGGGCAAGGTTGAATTCAACCTTCAGACGGGAGTTTTCGATGCACTGCTTCCCGGACTGCTTCCGCTTCTTGCGGTTATCGCAGTTTGGAACATGCTGAAGAAACGGGTTAAACCTCTTACGATCGTCGGTATCATCTTTATTGTCGGATTTGTTCTGGTCGGAATCAAAGCGCTGTTTGGCGCTTATGTATGATCTGACTGGCGATGAAAAAGCTTGTGCAAGGTCATTTCATTGCCTTGCACAAGCTTATTTCATACCCTAAAGGAAGGAGATTCGCGGGGAAAATCCTTACACCCGCCAAAAACTTATGGTAAATAATCTGGTATTCACAAGAATTGATGACCGCCTGATCCACGGTCAGGTAGTGGCTGCCTGGCTGCATGCTTACAGCAATATCCAGCACATTATTGTAATCGATGACAAGACAAGCGAAGATTCCTTTATGAAGGAAATGTTTTCTCTTCTGGTCCCCACAGGAATTACTATCGAGATATTAAATGTGGCAAAGGCCATAGAAAAATTCAAGTCCGGTCTTGACAAACCGACCATGGTAATTGTCAAGGTGCCGCTTACCATCAAGCAGCTGGTAGACGGAGGCGTCCCGATCGATTATGTGAATATAGGCGGCATGGGAATGTCCGGAAAGAGGAAACAGTTCCATAAGAACATTTCCATGGATGAAGATGAAAAGGCAATTTTCCGTGAACTGATCCAGGAAGGCGTTCATGTCGATATTCAGATCATTCCTGCCTATAATAAAGTTGATCTGTCAAAACTGCTTTAATCATAGATAAAACGGAGGCAAGAAATGAAAGCGGCTCGTTTGCATGCAATAGGAAAATTTCAGGTGGATGATGTCCCGAAACCGGAACCGGTCGGGGAACAGCTGCTTCTCAAGGTAGGAGCATGCGGAATCTGCGGTTCCGATATTCCGAGAATATTTGAACTGGGACTTTCAAAACCGAATTATCCGCTGACGCTCGGTCATGAATTCGGCGGGACCATTGTCGCGGTGGGAAAGGATGCGGATCAGTCTCTGATTAACAGGCGCGGAGCAATTTTTCCGCTTATTCCCTGCCTGAAATGTTCGTCCTGCATTTCCGGAAACTATGCCATGTGCGAAAACTATGATTATCTGGGATCCCGCAGCGACGGAGGATTTGCCGAATACTGCCTTATCCCGTCCGCCTGGCATTTTGTTCCGACCGAAAGTGATCAGACAACGGATGAAATGCTTGCCATGACGGAGCCGTGTACCGTAGCACAGCACTCCATGCGCACCGGAAACGTGTGCGCGGGAAAGGGTGTCCTGATTTTCGGGGCAGGCCCGATCGGAATCATGGCGGCACGATGGGCCCATATTTTCGGCGCGGATCCCGTGCTTCTTGTTGATGTCGCGGATGACAAGGTTCAGTTCGGGACAGAACACGGAGAAAAGGTAATAAACAGCATGAAGGAAGACGTTGCGGAGACTTTCAAAAAGCTTTCCGGCGGAAAACTGGCGGATGTCGTGATTGAAGGAACAGGGAGCGGACCCGCACTCGGTCAGGCAATCGAATGTGCGCGTCCTTTCGGCAATATTGTCCTGATGGGGAATCCGAGTCATGATACGACAATCAAACTGAAACAACACAGCCTGATTCTGAGAAAGGAACTTCATATCAACGGCATGTGGAATTCTCATTTTGCGGATACGCCGATTAACGAATGGACTTATACCGTAAAGATGATGGACCGCGGAAGAATGAAGGTTCTTGATCTTATCACACACAGAACTGATCTTCCGGGGCTGCCGAAACTCTGCGCGGATATCCACGACAGGAAAGTGTCCATCTGTAAGGCAATGTACAGTACAAAACTTCAGGGAGAACAGGGATGAAATTAGAGGGGAAGAAACCCGAACTGCTCTTGAATTTCGACGAATTCGTCAATGTATGGACGGATGTCATAAAAGAATATTATGCCCGCGGCATCAGCAGCGACAACATCATGAAGGCTTTCCGGTCCGACAGTGAACAGGAAGCACATTTTGAAATGGAATATTTCATCATGCTGCTCGTCATTGCCATGCGGCAGTGGACAAAAAAGTATTTTGACGAAAAGGCAAAGAAAAAAGTACAGGATTCCGTCGTGGAAAAGGCCACGGCGGAAATATTCGGCGACAATCCGGAAATGCAGGATCTCTGCCGGGACCTGTTCGAAAAACGGTTCAAAATGATGGAGGAACTGTCTCCGGTCAAAAAGCTGACGGGAGAGGAACAGATCAGGACATCCGCGATCGGATTTGCCCGCGTGCTTGTTTCCGAATGCACCCAGGGTAAGGAAGAAACCTTTAAGGATGTCATAGAACAGATCTCCGTTGTCTTTCTTGCTGCGGAGAGCACGTTTCTGCATCTTTCCAAAAATACTATACTTGACGGGAACGGAATGCTGTTTGGCAAATACCGTTTCCTCGTGTCAAAGTAATCAATCGGGAGGAAAAGAACTTGATCGGAGTATTGGCCGTTACACACGGAGATCTGGGACAGGCATGCATAGGTGCCGTTGAACTGATCGCAGGAGAGCAGACAAATGTGAAAGCACTCGGCCTGCATCACGGGGATTCACCGGATACACTGAAGGAGAACATCAGGGCAGCACTGAAGGAACTGGATGAGGGGGAAGGCGTCCTCGTATTTGTTGACTTTTTCGGAGGAACGCCCGCCAATCTTGTTCTGCAGTGCATGCGCGAAAAACCGTTTCTCTGCATTGCAGGACTGAATATGCCCGTACTGCTTCAGGCCCTGACGGAAAGAGAAGGAAACACGATAGAGGAACTTGAAAAAACGTGCCTTCAGACGGGAAAAGACAGCTTTATCGAAATGCATGAAGTCTACAGAAAAATGTCGGAGCAACATTGAACGGGAGAATAGAAAAATGCAAAGCATAAAAGTTACGGTGTGTTCCAAAAGCGGTCTTCACGCAAGACCGGCGGCAAATCTGGCAAAGCTCTGTCAGAAATTCAAGTCCAGCATTCAGCTGAAAGCAAACGATAAATCAGTCAATCCGAAATCCATTATCGGTATTCTGTCGCTCGGTGTTCCCTGCGGCACGGAAGTCGGGTTTACATGCGAAGGCCCGGATGAAGAGGAAGCAGCGAAAGCGATCGCGGAAGCTGTCAATTCCGGACTCGGAGAGTAAAGGATGTCAAAATGACGGAAAAGATAAGAGCAGCGGTATTCGGTAAGGAAGCCGGCGATATCCATATCGAGGAATTTGATCTGCCGGATTTAAAACCGGAGGAAGTACTGGTTAAAATCGATGCCTGTGCAATCTGCACATGGGAGCAGAGAATTTACAAAGGGATTAACAAGGTGGAACTGCCTTTCGTGGGAGGCCATGAAATGGCCGGCCGCATTGTTGCACTGGGAAATGAAGTGGACACGGATGAGTGGAGCGTGGGAGATCACGTTGCGCTGTGCATGATAAAGCCGTGCGGAAGCTGTTTCCAGTGCAAGACAGGCAACGAGCAGAACTGTGTTCATTTCGGGAAAGACAGAAAAGTACGGGCGCTTCCTTATAAAGGAATAGGGGGTCTCAGTACTTATTTTATTGCTACGATAAAGAATCTGTTCCGTTACGAAAATACCGTGCCGCCTGAAGAGGCCGCATTCAGCGAACCGCTTTCCTGCGTGATCCACAGCATCGAGAGTGCCGATATCCGGCTCGGCGACACGGTTCTTGTCGTCGGCTGCGGCATTATGGGCATGTTTCATATGCTTCTGGCACAGAGGAAGGGCGCCAGGGTGATCGTGGCGGATCCGAACGAAGAACGAATGAAGCTTGCCCTGAAACTGGGCGCTTCCTTTGCCGTAAATCCGCAGAAGGAAAATCTGAAGGAACGCGTAAAGGAAATTACGGGCGGCATTATGGCGCAGGAGGTGTTTCATACCATACCGATCGCCGACGCGGTCCCTGTCTCCATAGGATGTCTGTCCAACAAGGGAAAGCTTGTCCTGTACAGTTCCTTCCATCCGGACAAACCGGTTTCCTTTGACCCGGGATGGCTGCATTCCAGCGGCGCCTGCATCATGGGAACGGCAAATTCCAATTCCCGTGATTTTACGGAAGCAACAAGACTGATTGCCGGCGGGATTGTGGATGTAAAGCCGTTCATCAGTGAGGTATATCCGTTTGAGAAAGTGAAGGATGCATTTGAATCCGCATGCAAGGGAGATAAGTTCAGAGTCATCGTTAAATTCTGAAAGCAGCCGGAAACGCGGAAAGGCATGTCTATGAAAGCTGTGGTTCTGGAAGCAAAACATGAAGTCAGAGTCCGTGATTTTCCCGAACCCGCAATGGACGACGACCGTGTGAAGATCGCGGTGTGCTACTGCGGGATATGCGGAACGGATTTTGTGAAATACGAAGGAAAAAACGGATCCAGGAAACTGGTCATGCCGGTTCCCCTGGGTCATGAAGTGTCCGGAATTGTCGTTGAAACGGGAAAGAACGTTCGGCAGTTCAAAAAAGGCGACAGGGTCGTTGCGGATCCTAACGCAAGCTGCGGGAAGTGTTATTTCTGCAGGAGAGGACTTCCTCAGTTCTGCGAGAATGCCTTCGGTGCGGTAAAAGGCATGGCGGAATACATCTGTCCGCCGGAACGCAATGTATATCATATCCCGGATTCCCTTGACATGAGGGAAGCGTCCCTTGCGGAGCCGCTTTCATGCTGCATCCACGGAATGGATCTTCTGGACGTGCATATGGGAGACACCGTTGCCATAGTCGGATTCGGGATGATCGGAAGCATCATGATTTCTCTCTGCAAACTGGCTTCCGCGGCGGAGATCGTCGTGATCGAAACGGATGAGACAAAGCGCGAAAAGGCTCTGAAGGACGGCGCAGCGCTTTTTGTCAATCCCGCGAAGGAAAATCCTTCGGAAGCAGTCGCGAAAGCCGGAATCGGCAATGTGAACCGGGTAATGGAATGTGTCGGTCTGCCTGTCACTGTTGCCACGGCACTGGAAGTTGCCGGAAAGGGTTCCACGGTTGTTCTTTTCGGAGTGGGCGATCCCGAAAAACCGATTTCCTTTAATCCGTACGATGTATGGCAGAAGGAACTGAATATCCGGATGTCTTATCTGAATCCATATACAACGGAAAGGGCTGTCCGTCTTCTGAACAGCCATGCAGTCAATGCAAAGGAACTGATCAGCAGGATCATAACGCCGGAAGAAGTCCCGGAGGAAATGAAGAGCAGAAAATTATCCCGTCTCGGAAAAGTGCTTGTGAAAATGAGGGAGGCAACAGATGGAATTCTATGTTGATATAGCAGATCTTGATGCCATTCAGGAGATCGCGGCGTTTTTCCCGGTCAGCGGTTTTACGACAAACCCCAAGATCCTTTCAAAAGCAAAGAAAGCAGACCCGGGGCTTTTCAGGGAATACAGAAAATACACATCCGAAAACAACCTGACGATCTTCTGCCAGGTGGTAAGCAGCGACGCAGAAGGCATGCTTACGGAAGCAAAAGCCCTGAAAAAATATTTCGGGGAACATTTTGTGGTTAAGATACCGGCGGTGAAAGAGGGATACCGTGCGCTTCGTCTCTGCAAAAAAGCCGGGATTCCGGTCCTGATCACTGCGGTCCACACCGTAACGCAGGCTCTTGCGGCAGCCGCAGCAGGTGCGGATTATGTTGCACCCTATATCGGCCATATCGATAACATGGGGGCGGACGGTGTGGAAACAATAGGCGAAATGCTGACGGTTTTCCGTCAGTACGGTTATCCGTGCAAGGTGCTGGGAGCCAGTTTCAGAACGGTAGACCAGATCAGAAGGCTTGCTCTTATGGGATGTCCCGCCGTTACGCTTGCGCCTCCGTTCTTTGATCAGATGATAAAAAGTGCGGACACGGATGCCGCGGTAAAGGATTTCGGAGAGGTCTGGAAGAAAAAATTCGGGGATATCCGGACAAGCGATCTTATTCCTAAGGCAGAAAAAAGAGGTTGACAGCGGCCTGAAATCTGACTATAAATGGGAAGGATGAAAAAGCTGCTGTGTTACCTGAAAAATTACAGAATGGAAGCTTTGCTGGCACCGCTGTTCAAACTCCTGGAAGCAGGGTTTGAACTGCTGGTGCCTCTTGTTGTATCCGGAATGATCGATACCGGCATAGCCGGGAATGACCGGAATTATCTTTACAGCAGAGGGCTGGTGCTCATCCTGTTTGCCGCGGTGGGACTTGTTTCCGCCGTCACGGCCCAGTATTTTTCCGCAAAAGCGGCTGTCGGTTTCGGGACCGCCATGCGGGATGATCTTTTCCGGCATATCCTGAGCCTTTCCGCTGCGGAAACGGATACGGCGGGGAAGGCGACACTGATCACCAGAATGACGAATGACAGCAATCAGATTCAGAACGGCGTAAATATGTTTTTCCGCCTGGTCCTGCGTTCCCCCTTTATTGTATTCGGCGCCATGGTCATGGCATACAGGATAAAGGGCTCGGAAGGCCTTCTGTTTACCGGCGTGATCGCGGCCCTGTTCTTTATTGTTTTCCTGATCATGAGAGTCAGCGTGAAGGGATACCGTCTTGTACAGAAAAAGCTGGATACGGTTCTGACTAAGACTTCCGAAAATCTGACCGGCGTGCGCGTTATCCGTGCCTTCAACCGGGAAGAAGCGGAAAAAAAATCCTGTGCCGATGCAGCCGGGGCCCTTGCCGGAGAGCAGATCAAAGTGGGGAAAATATCCGCGCTGATGAATCCTGTGACGTATGTCTGCATCAACCTCGGGGTCATTGCGGTGCTGAAAACCGGAGCGGTCAATGTGAGCGCAGGCAGTCTTACGCAGGGGCAGGTCGTTGCCCTTGTAAGTTATATGTCCCAGATCCTGGTGGAACTTGTAAAGCTTGCCAATCTTATCATCCTGCTTTCCAAATCGGAAGCCAGCGCAAAGAGGATCAATGAAATCTTTGCGTTGAAGAGTTCCTTAAAGGACGGAACGGCGGACGCCGGATCTGTCATTCCTTCCGTGGAATTTGAAAATGTCGGGTTCACATATCCGGGAGCTTCGGAAGAAGCGGTAAGCGATATCAGTTTCCGTGCGGAGCCCGGACAGACGATCGGCGTGATCGGCGGCACAGGTTCCGGCAAGACAACGGTCATGGATCTGATCCCGCGTTTTTACGATGCCGGACGGGGAAGAATCCTGATCGGCGGCAGGGATATCAGAGAGTATCATATCAGGTCTCTGCGGGATGCTGTCGGTATTGTGGAACAGAAGACATTTCTTTTCGGCGGTACCATAGAGGGAAATCTGCTCTGGGGTAAAAAAGACGCAACGCCGGATGAGCTTTCGGAAGCCGTGAAAACCGCACAGGCGCAGAACGTGATCTCCGGAAAAAGCGGAAACATGGAAGCGGAAGTGGAACAGGAAGGAAGAAACTTTTCCGGCGGCCAGAAGCAGAGGCTGTCGCTTGCCCGTACGTTTGCGAAAGATCCTAAAATCCTTATCCTGGATGATTCTTCTTCGGCGCTGGATTTTGCCACCGATGCTTCATTACGGAAAGCCATTGCGGAAAAATATGCCGCATCCACTGTCTTCATGGTTTCGCAGAGAGTTACCAGCATCCGTCATGCCGACAGGATTCTGGTGCTTGACGACGGCAAAATGGTCGGAAACGGGACGCATGAAGAGCTTCTGAAAAACTGCGGCGTTTATCGTGAAATCTGTCTTTCCCAGCTTTCGGAAGAGGAGGTGAAAAAGGCATGAAGACCTCATCTTACAAACGGGGAACCATGAAGCGCATTTTCAGCCTTATGAAGCCGTATTCCCGCAGGCTCATCATAAGCCTGTGCCTTGCCGTTGTCATTGTCGTCACAACGCTTTTCCTTCCTGTACTGACGGGAAAGGCGGTGGACCTTCTTCTCGGAAAAGGAAAAGTGGATTTCGGGGCGCTTGCCCGCATCCTTTCCCGTATGCTCATCCTGATCGGTATTACGGCACTGACCCAGTGGATCATGACCGCCGTTACAAACAGCGTGGCATACCGCATGGTTCAGGACCTGAGGATTCAGGCGCTGGATCATATCCAGAAGCTGCCGCTTTCCTATCTGGACCGGCACAGCCACGGAGATATCGTAAGCCGTGTGATCACGGATGCGGATCAGGTCTCGGAAGGCCTTCTGATGGGGTTTTCCCAGTTTTTTACGGGCATTCTGACCATTGTCCTGACTATAGTCTTCATGTTCCGGATAAGTCCCTTCATTACCCTGATCGTTCTTTTTGTCACGCCGCTTTCCATATTCGCGGCATGGTTTATCGCAAAGAAAAGCTTTGTGCATTTCAAGAATCAGTCGGGAAAACGCGGTGTCATGACTTCCGTTGTCGAGGAAATGATCAACGGGATTTCCACCGTGAAGGCATTCAATCATGAAGAAGCCGCGGCGGAAAAATTCGAGCGCGCGGACGAGGAACTGAGAGAGGCAAGCTTGAAAGCCGTGTTCTTTTCCTCTCTCACAAATCCATGCACCCGCTTTGTCAATTCGCTGGTCTATGCAGGGGTTGCCCTGTTCGGTGCGTTAAGCGCTGTTTCCGGCAGCATATCCGTAGGACAGCTGACTGCGTTCTTAAGCTATGCCAACCAGTACACGAAACCGTTCAACGAAATTTCCGGCGTGGTAACGGAACTGCAGAATTCCGTGGCCTGTGCCGCAAGGCTGTTTGAACTGATTGACGAGAAGGAAGAAATCCCGGAGAAAACGGATGCGGAAGAACTGGGCAGCGGCAGCGGCAGCGTGGATATTAACAGAGTCGCTTTTTCCTATACCCCGGACAAGCCGCTGATCGAAGGCCTGAACCTTCATGTAAAACCCGGGCAGCGGATAGCGCTGGTAGGTCCGACCGGATGCGGAAAAACGACATTCATCAATCTGCTGATGCGCTTTTACGATACGGACAGCGGAACCATATGCGTGGACGGTCATGACATCCGTAACGTAAAACGGCGTTCCCTGCGTTCTTCCTACGGAATGGTGCTGCAGGATACATGGCTTAAAAGCGGGACCGTCCGGGAGAACATATCCATGGGGAAACCGGAAGCAACGGAAGAGGAAATCATACAGGCGGCAAAAGAGGCGCATGCGGACAGTTTCATCAGGAGACTGCCGGACGGCTACGACTCCGTGATCAGGGAAGACGGAGGAAACCTTTCCGCCGGGCAGAAACAGCTGCTCTGCATTGCCCGCGTCATGCTGACGCTTCCGCCCATGCTTATCCTGGACGAGGCGACTTCTTCCATTGATACCCGCACGGAACTGAAAATACAGGATGCCTTTACCGGCATGATGAAGGGGCGCACCAGTTTTGTGGTCGCGCACCGCCTTTCCACGATCCGTGATGCGGACATGATCCTGGTCATGAGGGACGGGCATATCATAGAACAGGGAAAGCATGAGGAACTGCTGAAAAAGGGCGGATTCTACGCGCAGCTCTATATGGCGCAGTTTACCGTTGTCTGACGGCTTTCCGGTTGACAAAACCTTTTCGGACAGTTAGAATGTCCTTTAAATGCATTGATGGTGAGCAGTAGTTTTAACCGTCCTTAAAAGAGAGAAGGATCTCCGGCTGAAAGTCCTTCAGGCAACGGGAAAAACGAAATTTCGCACCGGAGCAGCGGAGCCGAAAGAACAAAAGGATAAGTTCCGACGTTTTGTACGCGTTAGGTACATCGAGCGTCTGCCGTTTTGCGGCAGGAAGCAGGGTGGTACCGCGATTTCGTCGTCCCTTCATCAGGAAGGGACGATTTTTTGTTTCAGGAAACGGGGAAACCGTTTTCCGGAAAGGAGAAGGTCCATGATCGGAGAAGATCTTGAACGCATCAGGAAAGAGGCACTGGAAAAAATCGGGAGTACGGATACGCTGGACAAACTGAACGACATCCGCGTAGCCTATCTCGGGAAAAAGGGAGAACTGACCGCAGTCTTAAAGGGAATGAGAGATGTGGCCGCGGAAGAAAAACCCAAGATCGGACAGATGGTCAATGATACGCGTACAGTCATAGAAGAACGGCTGGATGATGCGAAGGCGCGCCTTGAAAAGGCAATCCGTGCAAAGAAAATGGAACAGGAAAAAATTGATGTCACGCTTCCGGGAAAGAGAACGGAGATCGGACATCCGCATCCGAACACGGTAGCGCTGAACGAGGTGGAACGCGTCTTCATCGGAATGGGATATGAAGTCGTGGAAGGGCCGGAGATCGAGTGGGATGAATATAATTTCACGAAACTCAACATACCGCCGAACCATCCCGCAAAGGACGAGCAGGACACATTTTACATCAATAAGGATATCGTTTTAAGAACACAGACGTCCCCGGTGCAGGCACGTGTCATGGAAAAGGGAAAGCTGCCCATCCGCATGATATCGCCCGGAAGAGTATTCCGTTCGGACGAGGTGGACGCGACCCATTCGCCCAGCTTCCATCAGGTGGAAGGCCTGGTCGTGGATGAAAACATCACGTTTGCCGATCTCAAGGGAACGCTGGCGGAGTTTGCAAAAAGGCTGTTCGGGGAGAACACGAAAGTAAAATTCAGACCGCATCATTTCCCGTTTACGGAGCCGTCCGCGGAAATGGATGTCAGCTGCTTCAAGTGCGGCGGAAAAGGATGCAGGTTCTGCAAGGGCAGCGGCTGGATAGAAATCTTAGGATGCGGCATGGTGCATCCGCATGTGTTTGAAATGTGCGGCATAGACAAGGAAAAATACCACGGCTTCGCATTCGGCGTAGGACTGGAGAGAATTGCCCTCTTAAAATACGAGATCGATGACATGAGGCTGCTGTACGACAATGACATCAGATTTCTGAAACAGTTTTAAACTGCGGCATGCGGAGCATGCAGGCTTACTAAGGAGGATTCAAGATGAATACTTGTATGTCGTGGACAAAGGCGTACGTACCGGACCTTGACTGTACGGCGCAGGAATATACGGATGCAATGACCCTGACCGGAACCAAGGTGGAGGGTTTTAAAAAGCTGGATCAGAATCTGGACAGGATCGTGGTCGGAGAGGTGCTTTCCATTGACAGGCATCCGGATGCGGACAAGCTTGTTATCTGTCAGGTGAATACGGGGAAGGAAACGCTCCAGATCGTAACGGGAGCCCATAATTTCAAGATCGGTGATATGGTTCCGGTCGTTCTGGACGGCGGAAAAGTGGCCGGCGGACATGACGGCGGACCGCTCCCGGAAGACGGGATCAGGATCAAAAAAGGGAAACTGCGCGGCGTGGAATCGTGCGGTATGATGTGCTCCATAGAAGAACTGGGTTCCAGCAGATTTTTTTATCCGGAAGCGCCGGAAGACGGAATCTATGTTTTCCCGGAAGGCAAGAATGCAAAACCGGGCGATGATGCTGTGGAACTTCTTGGGCTTCATGATACGGTTTTTGAATATGAGATCACTTCAAACCGCGTGGACTGCTATTCCGAGATCGGCGTGGCAAGGGAAGCGGCTGCAACATTCCGGAAGGATTTCCATATTCCCGAAATTCCGAAGACCGGGAACAGCGAGGACGTGCATGATCTCCTGAGCGTGGAAGTTAAGGATGCCGACCTCTGTACGCGCTACTGTGCACGTATGGTAAAGAACATTAAACTTGCTCCGTCGCCCGAATGGATGCAGAGAAGGCTTTCCGCCTGCGGAATCCGTCCCATCAACAATATCGTCGACATCACCAACTATGTCATGGAAGAATATGGACAGCCCATGCATGCGTTTGATTATGACACGATCGCGGGACATAAGATCGTTGTCCGCCGTGCAAAGGACGGAGATACTTTCCAGACGCTGGATGAACAGGAGAGAAAGCTGGATCATGATATCCTGATGATCTGCGACGGGGAAAAGGAAATCGGGATCGCCGGCATCATGGGCGGGCAGAATTCCAAGATCACGGACGACGTGAAGACAATGGTATTTGAATCCGCCTGCTTTGACGGGACAAATATCCGCCTTTCCGCGAAGAGGCTGGGCTTAAGGACAGACGCCTCCGGCAAATTTGAAAAAGGCCTTGATCCGAACAACTCCATGGATGCCGTGAACCGTGCCTGTTCCCTTATTGAAGAACTGGGCGCCGGGGAAGTGGTGGGAAACGTGATCGATATCTATCCGGAAGTACGCAGGGAATCCCGTGTGAAGCTGGATCCGGACGCGATCAACCGTCTTCTCGGAACGGATATTTCAAAAGAGCAGATGATACAGTATTTTGAAAAGATCGAACTGAAATACGATCAGGAGACAAACGAGATTGTGGCGCCGACATTCCGTCAGGACATCCACTGCGAAGCGGATCTGGCGGAGGAAGTGGCCAGATTTTACGGATACGACAGGATCCCCACCACGCTCCCGAGCGGCGAAGCAACCATGGGCGGTCTTTCCTACAAGCTGGAAGTGGAGGAAATTGCGAAGGAGACCGCGAGATTTGCCGGTTTCTCCGAAAGCATGAGTTATTCCTTCGAGAGCCCGAAGGTATTCGACAAACTGAATCTGCCGGCGGAAGCAAAGGAGAGACAGGCCATTAAAATTCTGAATCCCCTGGGCGAAGATTTTTCCATCATGCGCACTACGCCGTTAAACGGACTTTTACAGTCTCTGTCCAATAACTATAACCGGAGAAACAGCAACGTGAAGCTGTTCGAGATGGCAAACATCTATCTGCCGAAATCCCTTCCGCTTACGGAGCTTCCGGACGAGCGGATGCAGTTTGCCCTCGGCTTTTACGGGGAAGGCGATTTCTTTACGATGAAGGGTGTCGTCGAAGAGTTTTTTGAGGAGATCGGACTGAACAAAAAGATCCATTATGATCCCGACTGCGCAAGACCCTACCTGCATCCGGGACGCAAGGCCGATATCCTGTACGACGGAAAGGCAGTCGGATATCTCGGGGAAATCCATCCGGATGTCGCGGAAAACTATTCCATAGGCGATGCAGCCTATGTTGCCGTGATCGATATGCCGTCCCTGCTTCCGCTTTCCACCTTTGAGAGGAAATACACCGGCCTGGCAAAATTCCCGTCCATGACGAGGGACATAAGCCTGGTGGTACCGGTGTCCGTCCTGGCAGGACAGATCGAGGACGTGATCGGGAAAGACAGCGGCAAGATCATGGAAAGCTGCAAGCTTTTCGATATTTACGAAGGCGACCAGATCAGGGAGGGATTCAAGTCCCTTGCCTATACCATTACCTTCCGGCATAAGGAACGCACGCTGGAAGACAAAGAAGTTGCAGAAGTCATGGACAGGATTGTCGCGGATCTTAAAAAAATGGGAATAGAACTGCGTTCCTGACGCCCGGCACCGGTATTTTCCGGTTGATTCCTGCAGAGAACTGTGCTAAAATGCCTTTGTTTAACTGTTGTGTTATTTTCGGGAGGTATTAAGAAATGTTCAGTCTCAATAATATTTTTTCCGGACTTTTTATTCTGGTCTGTGTTGCGCTGACCGTGATCATACTGATGCAGGAGGGAGAGTCCCAGGGACTCGGCTCCATCAGCGGAATGGCGGATTCCTACTGGGGAAAGAACAGAGGACGTTCTGCCGAAGGAAGACTGGAGAAGGCCACAAAGTTTATTGCTGCGGCATTCCTGGTTCTTGCTTTTATCCTGAATATCGTAAAATAGGGATATGCTGAAAGAGAGAAACACTCCTGCACAGAAGGCAGGAGTGTTTTTATTTTCCGGCGGAAAGGAATTGTTTGACCGAAGAGGAACTGAAAAGAAGAAAAGAAACCATACTGGCGCTGATGAACGACCCCATGTATTCCCCGATGAAGATCAAGGAGATCGCCATTTTCCTGGATGTCCCCAAGGCAAAGCGGGCGGAACTGGAGGAAGTGCTGAACTCCCTGGTCGATGAAGGGAAAATCCGGATTTCCGCCAGGGGAAAATACGGGAAACCGCAGAAGCAGACCATGATCGGGATATTCTGCGCCAATCTGAAGGGATTCGGCTTCGTGAAGGTGGAAGGCCGCGATCAGGATATCTTCATTCCCCCGGACAGGACGGAAGGCGCCATGCAGGGCGACAAGGTCCGCATTTCCGTGGATGAGGAACAGAGGACCAGGAAAGCGGAAGGGCATGTGCTGGAGATCATCACGCATGCCAACGAAAAAGTTGTCGGATATTACAGGCAGACCAAAAACTACGGGATTGTCATGCCGGACAACCAGAAGATCACCCAGGATATTTTCATTCCGGAAGGAAAGAACATGGGGGCTGTGACCGGGCACAAGGTTGTGGTCCGCATTACCCGGTTTGCAGGACCGGACGGCAGAAAGCCGGAAGGTGAAGTGACGGAGATCATAGGCCATGTGAATGATCCCGGAACGGATATCCTTTCTCTTGTAAAAGCCTATGACCTGCCGGAGGAATTCCCGGCGGATGCAATGGAACAGGCATCCGGGATAGCTCCCGAAGTACCGCCGGAAAAGAAAGCCGGACGGAAAGATCTCCGGCAAGTGCAGATGGTCACGATCGACGGGGAGGATGCCAAAGACCTGGATGATGCGGTCTCCCTGACCAGAACGGATGACGGCGTGTGGCATCTGGGCGTTCACATTGCGGACGTTTCGGATTACGTGACGGAAAATTCTCCGCTGGATAAGGAAGCACTGAACCGCTCCACCAGTGTATACCTGGTGGACCGCGTTATTCCCATGCTGCCGCATGCCCTCTGCAACGGGATATGTTCCCTGAATGAGGGGAAAGACCGGCTGGCGCTTTCCTGCCTGATGGATATAGATGCCGCCGGAAACGTACAGGGACATGAGATCGCGGAAACGCTGATCAATGTGGACCGGCGGATGACTTATACCGCGGTAAACCAGATCATCACGAACGACGACCCGGAGATGTGTGAAACCTACGCGGAACTGGTTCCCATGTTCCGGAATATGAAAACGCTTTCCGATCTGATACGGAAAAAGAGAAGCGACAGGGGCTATATCGATTTTGATTTTCCGGAAAGCAAGGTCATACTGGACCCCAAGGGGAAACCCATTGAGATCAGGGCGTATGAGCGGAACGCGGCAACAAAGCTGATCGAAGATTTCATGCTGATCGCGAACGAGACGGTGGCGGAAGACTATTACTGGCAGCAGACGCCGTTCCTGTACCGGATCCATGAAAATCCCGATCCGGAAAAAATCAGGGCGCTGATCATCTTCATTCAGAATTACGGACTGACGCTGCATCTGAAAAACGGGGAAGTGCATCCCAAGGAAATACAGAAACTTTTAAACGGGATAGAAGGCACGGATGCGGAAAACCTGATCAGCCGGATTACCTTAAGATCCATGAAACAGGCAAGGTATTCGCCGGAATGCAGCGGCCATTTCGGACTGGCGGCAAAGTATTACTGCCATTTCACTTCTCCTATCAGAAGATATCCTGATCTGCAGATCCACCGCATCATCAAGGAAAGCCTGCACGGGACACTGAGCAGCAAACGCACGGAACATTACGATAAAATACTGGAAGGCGTGGCGGAAAGAACTTCTGCGCTGGAACGCAGGGCAGACGAAGCGGAGCGGGAAACTCTGAAATACAAGAAATGCGAATACATGGAACATCATATCGGGGAAATATGCGAAGGCGTGGTCAGCGGCGTGACGAATTTCGGGCTGTATGTGGAGCTTCCCAATACGGTGGAGGGACTTATCCGGATAACGGAGCTGAAAGACGATTATTACGAGTATAATGAAAAAACATTCGAGCTGGTCGGAGACATGAACAACAGGCATTACCGTCTCGGAGAAAAAATCTGGATAGAAGTGGCGGCAGCGGACAGGCTGGCGCGGACAATCGATTTTCTTCCGGCAGAACGCCCAAAGGAAAAGACACCGCTTGACGAGGAAGACACGGCGGTGCATACGGGAGAAAAGACAGAAAGAACGGAAAAGGAAAATGGCAGAAGAAAAAGAAGGCATCAAGCTCATAGCAAACAATAAAAAGGTGCGTTTTGAATACTTTATCCTGGAAACATTTGAAACCGGGGTGGAGCTGTTCGGAACGGAAGTAAAATCCATGCGTCTGGGTCAGTGCTCCATCAAGGAAGCCTGGGTGGAAATAAAGGACGGAGAAGTCTTCATCAACGGCATGCATATAAACCCTTACGAGAAGGGAAATATCTTCAACAAGGACCCGCTGCGCGTACGGAAACTTCTCATGCACAAAAATGAGATCCTGAAGCTTCAGGGGAAACTGAAGGAACAGGGGCTGACGATCGTGCCCCTCCGGGTATACTTCAAAAAGAGCCTGGTCAAGGTCGAGATCGGCCTGGCAAAGGGCAAGAAGAATTACGACAAGAGGGAATCCATTGCAAGAAAAGACGAGAGGAGAGATATAGAAAGAAACTTCAAGGGAGACCAGAGATACTGACAGGGTGTACTGCGGGTTTACCTTGTTTCATGCCGCGCGGTATGATATGATAATCACGCTTAAAGGTACATGATTTGGAAATCCGGTTCTGTAAGGGGATGTACCGGTTTCGACAGGGATCATGCAGCCGGTGAAGCTATCCGCATGCAATGCGTTAAATGGCAAACATAAATATAAACGCTAACAACAATAACGAATTAGCATTTGCAGCCTAAGGGCTGCACGTCTGACCTTCTGCACTCACACCTAAGGAATCAGGCGCCGACTCTGTGAGAAACGACGCAGGCAAAGCTTTGAGCCTGCGGGCGTATGATGAAGCTACCAAAACCCGAAGGGTGCCGACTCCCGGCGGGCAGAGGGAATGTCAAATAACCGGCTATGATAGTAGAAGAACGGGGAATTGATTTTTGGACACGGGTTCGACTCCCGTCATCTCCATGGTGTTTTTTGAGTGGGAAGCCTTAAAATCAAGGCTTCCCTGTTTTTATGTCCGGAGAATTGTGTATTATTGTGTATTATTTACAGATTATTTATCTTTAAAGCGTTAGTAACCTCTTCACGGCGTTTCTCGGAGCGGTTGTTGTAATCAAACAGGTATTTTCTGGTTGTGGATGGATTCGAATGTCCCAACTGATTCTGAACTGCTACTTCAGACATACCGGATTCCAGAAGCTCCGAAGCGACTGTCCGGCGGATTGAATGGGAGAGCTTTGCCAGTTTTTTGTTTTGCCGGGCATATGTCCGTAAGCGGCAGTTGTATTGGCTTGTTGTGATCATTTTTCCGTTATACATGATAATATACTCATCTGCCGGATCTGAGGCTAATTTCAGCATATGACATTTCCGGTGGGATTCTTGACCGGAATGACCCGGATTTCCATGAAAAGAAGAAGGAAGCCGATGAAGGCTGGGAACCCTACCGGATCCTGCATGAATCCTGGTGGCCGGAGGAGATGCCGAACGAACAGGAATATGCGGAAGGCCTGACGAACCTGGAAAAGCACGGTAATAAGGTGGACTTCATCGTTTCACATGACTGCCCTTCCTCCATACAGGAAAAGATCGGCGGCGGAATGTTTGAAAAGAACCGGCTCACGGAATATCTGGAAGAAGTCCGAGAGAAAACCGATTATAAGGTATGGTTCTTCGGCCATTATCACGACAATGAAGAGATTTCCCTCGATAACGATGTCAGAAGGTATGCGCTCCTGTATGAACAGATCATCAGGATCGCCTGAAGGGGGATAAAGACATGTACACATACGAAGATTACCTGAAGATGCCGGGGAAGGTGAAGTTCGAGGACCTGAACAGGATCTATGAAACGCTCTGCGCCGAAGTGGAAACGGAAGATGAGGACTTTCAGAAATACTGGGACAAGGCACTGGAGAAAGCTTATGATTACGCCTGTTTCCGTGAGCAATGGTATCTCTGGCCGCCGGAAAAAAGGATGGAAAAGGACGAACTTCGCACGGCGACGCACGATTCCTGGATAGCCAGGCTCAACACGCTTGACCGGTACATGGAGAAACGCGGGTGGAAGCACACCTGGCGGGGAATACTTGGGGACAGCCGGAAGGTGATCGGGGACTTTGCCGTATTCCTGATGTTTATCTATGGGCTGAACGCGAGATAGGTAATTTCCGGATTCCAGAGTATGCGGGAAAGGATGAGCAATGATCTATCTGATGAGCGATATCCACGGAGACTGTCAGAATTTCAGAAAGCTGGTCAGGAAAGCTGGAATAACGGATCAGGACCGCCTGATCATCGACGGCGACGTGATCGACCGCGGTCCGGAAAATCTTGCCATGCTGGATTACTGCATGTCTCATGAAAATGTGACGCTGATCCTGGGCAATCACGAGATGTTCATGAGGATGTACCTGGACAACCCGGCGTTTCGGGCTGACTGGTACCGGTTCGGCGGCAATACGACACTTTCGGAACTGGACAGGGTAAGCACGGACCGGATGCTCAAATACTATAATTTTCTACGGGAACTGCCCCTGTACGCGGAGATCGCGGCCGATGGAATCGATTATATCGTCACGCATACGGGATACTATGCCGACGGAGACATCGTATATTCCGGCAACGGAATAATCGACGTCAGAAAATCCATCGACCGGACAGCGAAAAAGGACTTGTACAATCTGATGATATCGACGGACCTTTATACGGCGCCGGCATCAGTGAGATTTGATAAATTCATCATTGCCGGCCATACCCCGGTGATGTTTGAAAGGGTATTCGGAGAGGAGGCGGGTCCGGATATCCTGCACAGGAGCCGTTATATCGATCTGGACTGCGGTTCCGGCTGGAGGGACAAAGGCGGAAGGCTGGGGTGCTTAAGACTGGACGATGGAGAAGAATGGTATATATGACACTCCCGGTATGTGAAGGAAATATCATAAGCTTTCAGGTATTTCCTGTATCCGAAAATGGTTTATAATAATATCGTGGAAGCTGTGTAAACCCGCACCTGCCCTAAAAGGGGAAACGGAGCAGACGAAAATGAAGACAAAACGATGGGAAGACCAAACCGAGAGACAGAAAACCGGAGAGGTCTTCTTTTATGTTTTCGGTTAGATAGACTGTTTTGAAATAAAGGAGGAGGACGAATGAAGAGCATGAGAAAATGGTTGGCGAAGTTCGTGGCGGTACTGCTGATAATGGGACTGATGCCTGTCACGCCGGGAATGACGGCAGCAAGGGCAGACACTACTGTGACGATTGATGTGAACAGCAACGGAAAACCGACTGGAACGCCAAATGGCTGGACTTACGATTCTGTCAATAATACGCTAACGTTGAACAGCGGGTATACATTTACGATTGCAAATAACTATACATGTTTATGTATAGTCACAAATAACGGAACGATCAGCGACGGAGCGTTTAGCAATATTGTAACAAATAATTCCGGCGGAACGATCAGCGGCGGAAGGTTTAATGCTGGTGTAATAAATAATTCCGGCGGAATGATCAGCGGCGGAACGTTTCGTGATCTTGTAATAAATAACGGAACGATCAGCGGCGGAGCGTTTAGCAATATTGTAACAAATAATTCCGGCGGAACGATCAGCGGCGGAACGTTTGATGGGAGTGTAACAAATAATTCCGGCGGAACGATCAGCAACGGATCGTTTATATCTAGCGTAACAAATAGTTCCGGCGGAACAATCAGCGGCGGAACGTTTAGAGGTAGCGTAACAAATGACGGAACGATCAGCGGCGGAACGTTTTATGGGAGTGTAACAAATAACGGAACGATCATCGACGACGGCTTGGCTGGTAGTGCACCGACCTTTAATGGAAGTGTAACGAATAGCGGAACGATCAGCATCGGAACGTTTAACGATGATGTAACAAATAGCTCTGGTGGTACGATCCTCGACGGAACGTTTAACGATGCTGTAACAAATAGCTCTGGTGGTACGATCGGCAACGGAACGTTTAACGCGGCTGTAACAAATAGCTCTGGTGGTACGATTCGCGGCGGAACGTTTAGTCTTAATGGAAAAGTAATAAATAGCGGAATGGTCAGCGACGGACATTTTGACAATGGCGTAACAAATAATTCCGGCGGTACGATCAGCGGCGGAACATTTTATAGAGATGTAACAAATAACGGTACGATCAGCGGCGGATATTTTGTCAATATAACAAATAATAACGGTACGATTTTGTATACCGTTCATTTTGATGCGAAAGGCGGGTACGGTTCCACAAAGGATGAAGTTTTTACATATGGACAGCCACAGGCACTGACGAAAAATGGTTACTGGAAGTATAATCTTGCGTTTAATAACTGGAATACAAAAGAGGATGGAACGGGAACTACTTATGGAGACGGTGATACTGTAAATATTTCTTTTCCAATGACTGGTAGTCCAACGTTTTGGTATTTGGGTGCAGATCTTTATGCCCAGTGGAAGCAGGGCACAGGAGGAATTTCTGTTGACCGGAACAACTTAGCGTTTGCAGATACCGTTGAAGGAGAAGAGCCGCCGGCAGCGATGACACTGAATGTCACAAATACCGGGAATATTGGCTTGAATCTGAATACCACAGGAGCGCCTGATTTTACAGCAGCTTTTGCAGATACAGAAGGATTTCCGCCAGCATATAGTAAAACGCTGTCTATCCGGCCGAACTCCAATCTCGCTCCCGGAGACTACAACGAAAGCCTCACCGTATTTGACTTTAATGGAGCGATTACGCCAGTCACAATCAGTTTAAGCTATACGGTTCTTTCAACAGACGATACGCCGGTGAATCTCGTTAATACGGTAACCGGTGACAGTTTGAACGCCAGCCGGAACGCGATCTACGCTTCTCCCGCTGACGCGACGGAGAGCGATGCGGAGATCGAGTACTGCGATATGAGCGTCGGAACTGATACCGCGTCTCCTTCCGATGCCAAAGCGAGCCAGCACTTTACACTCGGGAAATCGCAGAAATTGAAATCCTTCACCTGGGACGGCGTGACCTATACGAAGTGGAAGGTGTTCCTCATAAAAGACACAACAACCTGCAAATATATCTACGTCATGCACAATCAGGCATACGAAATCCTGTTCGACGGGAATGGCGGTACGGCAGACACGGCATCCGGAAAGACGGATGAGGACGGATACCTGACTTTTCTTCCGGCTGCATCAAGAAGCGGATTTACGTTTGCCGGGTGGTATACGGATAAGACAGGCGGAACGCAGGTAAGCAAGAGCACGAAGTTCACATCGGATTCTACATTGTACGCGCACTGGACGACAGCGGGAGGGAATACCGGAAGCGGTTCCGGAGGCGGCACCTCCTATACAGGCCAGTGGATCAAGAACGATATCGGCTGGTGGTACAGGAATGCGGACGGTACATGGCCGAGCAATACATGGAAACAGATCAACGGCAAGTGGTATCACTTCGACAGGAACGGCTACATGCAGACAGGCTGGATCCTCGACAACGGGAAATGGTATTATCTGGATCCCGCTACGGGAGCGATGGTGACGGGTCTCCTGAAAGCGCCGGACGGCTACTGGTATTACTTCCGGGCTGACGGATCCATGGCGGTCGGGGACGTGACGGTGGACGGAAAGCAGAGACATTTCAATGACCGGATACCGCCGGAACCGACGTATGTATCGGACCCGGAGAAAGGGACCTGGAAACCGAACGGGAACACGGATCTGCCGTACGGAGCGGAAACAAAATAAGCCGGATCAAAGAACCCGGCAGAACAGACACAGCGAAATTTGAAAGGGGTCTTCCTCCATCGGAAGGCCCTTTTTGATGCCTGCTTTTTGACCGATCCCGGGATGCGTCTGCGGCACCGACATCGTTAAGTAAATATCAGCCCTCCTCAAAAAAAAGGAAGTTCAGCTTCCTGCTTTGAGCATATAATAGAAAGGGGGAAGTATTGGGACGGGGGTTCTATGAAGAATCACGCATGATCAGATAGTAACGAGGAGGACAAAGGAATGAAGGGATTGAGGAAGAAACTGGCAGAGATCATGGCGGTGCTGCTCGTGCTCGGCACTTTCACGCCGTTTCCGGCTGTGAAGGCGATTGGCGGGATCAGTGCGCTCGCGTCGGATTCCGATGCGGAAAGCGCGCTGTCTGACGGGGAAATATCCGGTGAAAAACTGCTTTCCGGGGAAGAACCGTCAGGAACGGAGAACGGGCCGGAGCTGACGGTATATAACGCCTGGGCGCATACATATACGTTTAAAGTAAGCGACTATTGCCCGGCGACGTGGTCGAACGCTGAATATAATATAAGCGACAACGCACAGGTCAACAGCAATTATATAGCAACAAAGGGTTATTCGATAGACCAGAATACCGGAACACTGAGTGTAAGCGTAAAGCAGGTCAATACCAGTTCAATCCCGGAGAACGGGATCGGGAAGATTATTGTGGTGATATCCAATCCGTCTGTAAAAGACGCGTCTGTTGGTGTCGCCGTAAACATCAAGGTGACAAACCCGCAGATCAAGCTCTCGGTTAACAATACCTATCTCGATATGGGGACTCACGAATCTGTTACGGTAAAGAAGACACCTGAAGGATACGACGCAGAGATGGTATGGTCGAGCGGCGATACGTATGTAGCAACGGTTGACAGCAATGGACTTGTAACAGCAATTGATAAAGGAGATACGAATATCACATATGCGGTAAAGGACTGCCCCGATATTAAAGGCACAGTTTCAATGTCTGTGTCTAATAAAATAAAATCAGAAACAAAGTCATTAGCGGAAACCGGAGGCGCCACATTGACAACCCTGGACCATATGGCAGACACCACCCCACCAGATATTCTTTCAAACTCGGGGGCAGTCTATACGCAGACCGGGAATACTGGTGCCGTATCAAACTTCAATTCCGGTTCAGCAGTTGCTACACTATACTCAGGAAGTATCTCTGAATTTGTAAATAACAATAAAACTGCTGGTCCAAGGTTAAAAAATAACGATAGGATTGATGCTCCATTGGCAAGCGAAAGTGACACCAAGGCTATAGTGGATAACGGCAATACGGGTAATGTTGTAGTTAACACAAATACAGGTAGCAGTGACACTATTTCAACCGGATCGGGAGGAATAGCCGAAAACGTTTCAAAAAACACAGGCTCAACCACTAATACCGGTGATAATAATCTTACGATCCACGTCGATGTTCCGGTTAAAAACCTGACAGCCGTGACGATGACAGCCGAGGCAACGGCGCAACAGGTAAAAATCGAAGGGCAATTTGAAAAATTGTCAGGTTCCACGATCATAAACTTCCATAAAGACTTCCTGGATACGCTGCAGCCCGGGAATTATATCGTCCGTCTGAACTACGGGGACAAGTACATCGATACCGAGATCACGATCAACGGGGCGCCGCTTCATTTCCCGGATGGATCTGTAAATTCCTCTTACCGGGCAGAAGTGCTGGAGACAGGCGGGCACTTCACGGGTTCCGGTGATTTCTGGTCATTCGTAAAGTCAGACGGCACCTGGGCGTTGAATGAATGGATCTGTTATAACGGAAGGCCTTACTATATCGGGAAGGGCGGTCTTATGCGGTCCGGTCTGATCATGGGTACATCCGGAGCGGTCTATCTGCTTTCTTCATTACATGACGGGCATTACGGAGCAGCGGTCAGCGGCTGGGTAAAGGACGCAGACGGAAACACATATTTCTTTGATCCGGAAACCTATCAGATGGTGACGGGGGAGAAGATGATCGATCATACAACCTGCACTTTCGCGGATGACGGGCATATGATCAGCTGACGGAATAATATTTTTCCTTTTTCAGCCTTATTTCAGTTTCCGGGGTTATTCTGATAACAGTTAAAGAAAATCTTTAACCTCATACCCTACCCTAACAATGCGGCGCTTCGTTTAACGAGACGCCGCATCCCCATGTAAGAATGAGAAAATCATGTGTCGAATTTTAATACGATGAAATAAGTGGTAAAACGCTGGTTCTTCTCCTTCTTCAGATTGAATTTCCATTGAATATCAGTTGAATATCAGGCCGGTTTTTCTGCAAAAAATGCAGTAGGAATGCTGGTTTGCGGGCACATGTTGTTGTCCGATCCCGGTTATCAGCTTTAAGATTTTACCAGTGAAAAAGCTTGGAAACCCTTGCGGTTACCGGGCTTTTTTTATTTCTGTGATATCAATAATTGTTCCTATTGGTGAATATCCGTGAATACCCGAAGGTCAAGGGTGTGAGAAAGACCGTATTATAATACAGCGCGAACCATAAAAACGCCGTCCCTGCAGGAGAAGTCAGCCGTACCACCGTGCCGCTCCGCAAGGGCGGCGATGCTGTATGCGCCGAAACCGTGGCCGGCGCGCCGGCTCTTCGGGATCCCGTTCAGGAAGGAAATGTCTCCTTCACAGGAATTGGAGACCTGGACGACAAGCTTTTCGGAGACCATGCCGCAGTTCAGCCGGATCCAGGCATCCTTTGTCCCGGCAGCGGCGGTCGCGGCGTTTTCCATGGCATTTGCGAGGAGGATGCACAGATCGAGCGTCAGGCTTTTATCAAGATTCTCCGGCACATCGGCGTTCACCGCAACCTCGATTCCCTGCTTTTCCGCTTTTCGGACGCAGGAGGAAATGGCAAGGTTTACCTGCTCATTCAGACAGTACTGCCGGATGGCGGTATTCTCGATTCCCTTCTGGATCTGGTGGATGGCGCTCCGGATTTCGGCGGTGTCCCCCTTTGCGGCGTAATCATCAATCATCTGGAAATAGTGCCGCATGTCGTGGTGCAGGATGCGCATTTTCTGCTGCGAATCATGGATTTCCTCCAACCGTTTCTCCGTTTCGGAAGACTGCATTTTCAGCAGGTCCTGCTGCTCATGAAGCGTCAGGACCTGTTCGTTCTGCTTTCCGATGACACTGGCCAGAATGCACAGAAGCAGGGAAAGCAGGGTCATGACGAAACCGATGACCAGGATATTGGATTCCAGCAGAAGGCTGGTATAGACGGTCGTGGCATAGGAAAGAACGTAGAAAAGTTCAAAGGGGACCGCCATGATCCACAGGGTCTGGTTCTGCTGGTGCAGAAATTCACGCGCTCTGGGCGTCCAGAAAATCAGAAGTAGGATGAGGAGCGGGATCGTGACCGCGGTTCTGGCGATGTCAAGCGCTGCTTCTGATCCGGAAAAGAATGTAGCGATGACTCCTCCGATCCAGTTGCGCGGCACCGTCAGGACGTACGCCGTCAGCAGGGAAAAGAGGGAAGCTGCCGGGGATTTACTGAAAAAGAAGACGCACAGAAGAAAAAGGGGCAGATGGACGATCAGCGGGTAGGCCCGGAAGATTGCATCGAACCCGAAGGTATTTGCCAGAAAAGACTGCACGAGCAGACAGCAAAAAGAGAGACCGGCGACGACCGCCGAATTTTTCCATGTCGGTTTTATTTCCAGACAGGACAGCGTGAGCAGGGTACCATAGACGAGCACGCTGATCAGGTTCAGCACAGTCCAGTTCATGCCATGTCACCTCCCGTCCGGTTTCCGCTTCCCCGCCGTTCCATCGAAAAAGTCATGTATTCCAGATAGGCTTCTTTCACTTCCGCGAAATGTCCCCTTGCAATCGGCACGGATGGGAAACCGCCGGCAACCTGCAGTTCTTTGCCGTCCAGGGAACGGATATGATTCATATTGACGAGGTAGGCGCGGTGCGGCTTCACGAAGCGCGGATCCGAAAGCAGGCGGCCTTCGAGGGAGGCCAGCACGCCCGTCGCTTCCAGCGTTTTACCGCCGATGAGATAATAGACTAATTTATCCTGCCGCGCTTCAACGTATTCGATGGCGTCAAGCGGCACGCTGATCAGTGTCCCGCCGCTTTTTACGATCAGTTCATCGGAAGCCTGTTTTTCCCTGAAAGCCATCGCACGGACCAGCGCCGCAAAAAGCCTGTCGCGGTCCGCCGGTTTCAGGATGTAGTCGAGCGCTCTGACCGAATAGCCTTCCAGGGCGAATTCCGGCGAGCTCGTCAGGAAAATGAGGCAGGCGGTCTCATCCTTCCGGCGCAGATCCTCCGCCAGTTCCATGCCGCTGAGTCCGGGCATGAGGATATCCAGAAGATAGATGTCAAAGCGTTCGCTGCTGTCGAGAACCGGCGAGGCGGCGGCGAAGGACGAGACGGAAACGGGCGTATTCCGTTTCCGTGCATAATCCTGTACCAGCGCGGAAAGTTCCTTCCGGCTTCTTTCTTCATCATCGCAGATAGCAAGCTTCACCATGAGGACTCTCCTTGTCTGTGTTTCCTGTTCTTTCTTTATTGTACCGCTTCGGATGCCCAGCGCAAATACATTTCAGGGACAAAAAAGTGCGTTTCGGCGGAGGAAGACGCTGCACGTTTCCCGAAAATGGTATGGTAAAAACAGGGAAAACCCGGCGAAGGAAGAGCTTTGCCGGGAACCGGAAAAGAAAGGACAGGGTGGATCGGGATGAAAAGGAAAATCTGGAGTGTGATACTGACGGTGTGCATGGTGCTGGGGATGATGCCGGCGATGAGCGTGCCCGTGGCGGCGACCGCAAGTCCGCTCATCGAAGTCGCTCACGACGGCATGAATTTCACCACCTACAGCAATTTTGCAGTCGGTTGGAACAATGCGGTCGGCGATAACAACACATCAAACACCAAGGTCAAGCTTCTCCACGACTGGACGGCGTACACGGACAATACCTACGGCACCAGCTTCGGCACCGGCATCGGTTTCGGCGACGGCACAGCGAGCGGCGCGGGCTTTATTCTTGTGCCAAAAGGGAAAACCATTACACTCGACCTGAACGGTCACATGATCGATCGCGGTCTGACCGCTGCACAGGCGAACGGCGAAGTTATCTGCATTGACAGTAGCTCCTTGAATAACACGGTATTCACCCTCGCTGACAGTGACGGTGAAAGTCCCAGTGGCGAAGGAAACGGCACGACCGGCTGCATCACCGGCGGATACAACAGCGGTAACGGCGGCGGCATCTATCTGGTCGGAGACAATGTGGATTGCACCATAAAAGGCGGCTGTATCTCCGGAAACAAGGCCAGCGGAAACGGTGGCGGCATTTACACAGAAAACGTCATAACAAGCGGCGACTTAACGATAACCGGCGGAAAAATCACCGGCAACTCCGCTGCAAACGGCGGCGGAATCTACTGTACGATGTGCTGCAGCGGCATTACCGACTGCACCGTTCAGGGCAACACCGCGACGACCTACGGCGGCGGTATTTACAGCGCATACCGGTTTATCGGTATGGGCGGTACGACGGTCGTTTCGGGCAACGCGCACGGTGTAAACGCCAATCCAAGCACGGCCAGCGACGCGACCCCCGGTAGCGGCGGAGCGACGGATAACCTCTATCTGGCTATTGGTAGTGGCCTGCCTACTAGCACGACCGTGACCTGCAACGCGCTGAAGAGCGGTGCGTCCATCGGCGTGACGACACAGACACCACCCACCGCAGTGAGTCCTGTCGACGTAACAAGCGGAAGCACCGCCGATTACAGCGAATATTTCCACAGCGACAACAACAGCTATTACATCTATAACGATGCGTCGGATACGAATGATCAGATCGTCAAGCTGGGCTACGGCGTCATCGAAGTCGCTTACGACGGCACGAATTTCATCACCTACGGCGATTTTGCCGCCGGCTGGAACTATGCGGTCGGCGATTACAACACATTAAACACCAAGGTCAGGCTCCTCGCCGACTGGACGGCGGACACGGACAATACCTATGGCACCAGCTTCGGCACCGGCAGCGGCTTCGGAGATGGCAACGTCGCCACGAGCAATGCGGGTTACATCTTGGTACCTAGGTCCAAGTACATCAAGCTTGACCTGAACGGGCATAACATTGACCGTAAGCTGACAAGTCCGCAGGGCAGCACTAGAGAGAACGGCGGTTGGGTACTTAAAAACGTTGGTACGCTGATAATCAAGGATGGAAGTACAGCAACGGTCGAACACCAGGGCGAGATCACCGGCGGGTATGACGGCTTTATATCTAGCTCGGCCGGTGGCATCTTCAATAGTAACACGCTTACGCTGCAGGGTGGCCGGATCACCGGCAACAAGGCAGTCAACTGGGGCGGCGGCGTCCGCAACAACGGAACCTTCACCATGACCGGCGGCGAAATCAGCGGCAATATCGCCAACTACGATAACAATAATGATGGCGGCGCGGGCGGTGTTTACAACGGCAATTCTTTCACCATGACCGGCGGCGAGATCAGCGGCAACTATACCTGCGACGATACTCATGGCGGCGGCGTGTATAACGAGGGTACTGTTACCTTCGAGGTCGGCGGCACGGCGAAGATCACCGGAAATGTCTCCGGCGCGACATTCAGCAGCACCAACGGCACAGCCTCCGGCGGTGTGACGGACAACGTCTACCTGAAAAAAGCGGTAATCATCTGCCTGGCCAACACAGACGCGCTGATCACCGGCGCGTCCATCGGCGTGACGACGGATACCGCGCCCACTGCCATCAAACCCGTCGCTGTCACGGGAACCAATACCGGAGATCTCTCCAGCTATTTCACCAGCGACAAAAGCGCTTATGGGATCTATAACGACAACAAGATCGTCAAGCTGGGTGCGATGCCGACCTACGCAGTTACCTACAGCGGCAACGGAAATACCGGCGGCAGCGTTCCGGGTGTAGCCTACTATACGTCCGGCACAAGCGTCACCGTGTCCGGCAACACCGGAGGCCTTATGAAAACGGGCTATACCTTTGACGGCTGGAATACCGAAACTGACGGGCAGGGTACAACTTATGCGGCCGACGACACTTTTAAAATTGCGAACAGCGTCACCCTTTACGCGAAGTGGGAAGAATTGCAGAAAGTTGCCGAACCTGTTTTTAGTCCGGCGGCTGGGACTTACACTTCAGCCCAGGACGTGACACTTTCAAGCTCCCCGTCAGATGCGGCCATCTACTACACGACAGACGGCACGGTGCCCACATTTGCAAGTACGCGATATACTGGATCAATCCCGGTTGCAGCTACCGCTACAATCAAGGCGAAAGCATTTAAGACCGGTATGACGGATTCCGACACCGCACAGGCAAGCTATACAATCAATATCCCGGCCGGACATACGGTCACGGCCAGCGCGAGCAATGCTTCCTACGGAACCGTGAGCGGCGGCGGGAGTTATGCTGCGGGGATAGCTGTCACGGTGACTGCGACGCCGAACAGCGGATATCACTTCGTGGAGTGGACAGAGAACGGGAGAAGCGTCAGCCCGGATGCATCCTATACTTTTACGGTAACGGCAAATCGTGCGCTGACCGCGGTTTTTGAACAGGATACGGAAACATTTATTCCTGTTACAGGAATTGAAGATGTACCGGAAAACACGGTCGCCGGGAGAAAACTGCTTTTACACGGGTCTGTGCTGCCTGAAAACGCGACACACCGGGACCTTACCTGGAAAGTCATCAATGCAGGCGGAACCGGCGCTAAAATTGAGAACGGAACCACATTAACAACAGATGCATCCGGAACGGTTACAGTTGAAGCAACCGTGAAGAACGGACTTTCCGAAACAACGGACTATATACAGACCTTTTCAATCAGCGTTTCGGCATCATCGACCCTTTTGTTTGATGAGCTTCAGGAAGACAGCGAACTGACAGTCGGACAGGAAGTGATTTACGCAACGCCTTCCGGGGCGTCCGGAAGCAATGCGGAAATGGATTATTTTCTCAATGATGTGGTTGACATGGATGCTTCGGCAAGCGATGCGGACTTCCGGGACAGGATCAGGGCCGGTACCACCTATACGATCCGGGCATGTACGGATGCAATCCGGAAAATCGTTTTTACGATCTGGCACGTTTTCAAGATCGAAGAGAACTCTGCAGACAGCAGCAGATATGTTTTTCTCATGCATAACCCGGTCTGGTCAGTCGCGTTCGACGGAAACGGCGGGAGCAGCAGCGTTTCCGCCATGTACACGGATGAAAACGGGTATCTGAAAACGCTGCCTTCGGCAGCAAGGAACGGCTTTACCTTTACCGGCTGGTACACGGGCGTATCCGGAGGGGAACAGGTAACGGTTTCAACGCTGTTCGAAAGGAATGATACGGTCTATGCGCACTGGACGACAGCGGGAGGGAATACCGGAAGCGGTTCCGGAGGCGGCATCTCCTATACAGGCCAGTGGATCAAGAACGATATCGGCTGGTGGTACAGGAATGCGAACGGGACATGGCCGGCTAATACATGGAAACAGATCAACGGCAAGTGGTATCACTTTGACGGGAACGGCTATATGCAGACCGGATGGATCCTCGACAACGGAAAATGGTATTACCTCGACGGAGACGGAGCGATGGTGACAGGTCTTTTCCATGCGCCTGACGGATACTGGTATTACTTCTGGGCGGACGGCTCCATGGCGGTCGGAGATGTGACGGTAGACGGTAAGCAGAAACATTATAACGATCAGCTGCCTCCGAACCCGACGTATGATAAAGATCCGGATACGGGGATCTGGTATCCGAACGGGAATACGGACCTGCCGTACGGAGCAGGAACGGAATAATATTTTTCTTTTTCAGCCTTATATCAGTTTCCGGGGTTATTCTGATAACAGTTAAAGGAAATCTTTAACCTCATACCCAACCCTGACAATGCGGCGCTTCGTTAAACGAGACGCCGCATCCCCTTGTATATAAGAAGATTACTTACATATCAGCGTATCCTTTTCTTGACAGATATAAAATTGAATGGTAAACTTTTTGAGTGGGAAATCCCACCAAGGAGGAAGCCGTGAAAACAGCAAATGACTACACAACGCACTTGGATTCCAAAAAAAGGATAACATTGCGCGGCGCAAAATATCAGTATTATAAAGTGAATGAATACGGAAATGGCTGTATTCTGCTTGAACCGCAGGAATTAACGCCTGTTAGGATTTCCGAAAAGACTTTGAAGGATATGGATAAAGCTATTGCAAATTTCAAGACCGGAGAGATTTCCGAACCTGTAGATCTCTCTGATTTCCAGGGCAAATGATATATGGCAGAGAAATATTCGATTAGGATGGGAATTCCTGCGATGAAGAATCTCTGGGATTCGCTTGTGAAGAAGAACAGAGATGGCTCTATTTCCAAATCAGAGCAATTGCTCTATAAAAAATGGGGAAATGCCCTCAGGCATTTGTCCGTAGATCCGAATTACAGAGGTCTTCAGACCCATGAAATCAAACCATTAACGAAGAAATACGGAATAAAGGTATGGCAATCCTATCTTGAGAACAGGAAAAGTTCTCCGATGAGAATGTACTGGGTATATGGTCCTTCAAAAATGGATATTACCATTATCGGATTGGAACCACACCCGGAAGATAAGAAGAATGGCGGTTATAATAAGGTGACTCTGTCGGATATATAAGTGGTAAAACGCCGGTTCTTCTCCTTTCTTAAGATTGAATTTCTATTGAATATCAGTTGAATATCAGGCTGGTTTTTCTTCGAAAAATGCAGTAGGAATGCGGGTTTGCGGGCACATGTTGTTGTCCGATTCCGGTTATCAGCTTTAAGATTTTACCAGTGAAAAAGCTTGGAAACCCTTGCGGTTACTGGGCTTTTTATTTCTGCGATATCAGTAATTGTTCCTATTGGTGAATATCCGTGAATATCCGAAGGGCAAGAAATAGAAATTTTGAAGGGGCACAACTGGTTTATGGTAAGGGCCGACCTTGATAGTATCGATGCAAAAAATGCGATCAACTTTGACTATCCTATGGCGTGTGCATACAAGTTCTTCACGCGGGAAGATTTGATATGCTTTGTATAACGGGAGATATCAACAGGGATTCAGACGGATAGCAGAACAGAACTTTACACAAATCGGCGATGTCGACATAGAATGGCCTGAGTATCTAAAGGAGAGTGGTTTTACTGCGGGAACAGTATATGAGATTCCGGTAGGAATCAAAGTGAACAGCAGCTTTGATAAAGATTCTATCGGGTACATGCTGAAGAAATTTCGGAAACATGTAGAGAAAGGGGATAAACCTGGGGCGGCTGGAACTAAGAATAGAATAAAAAATGCGAAAGGGCCCAGGAAAGCAGAAACGAATGCTGACCGGGGCCTTTTATATGATAGTGCGCGAAAACGGAAGAGAAAAAGATCCTGCCAAGCCAAAATAAAAAGAACTGTTCGACAAAAGCAGCATTGCATCAACCGAGATCTGCCGGGTTATCGCTTCACGCAGGCATTCATTGCGCGGAACAGCAGATTTTTGTCCAGTGGTTTGGCAACATGCTCGTTCATTCCGGCTTCTTTAGTCTTGCGAATATCTTCCGCATAGGCATTGGCAGTCATGGCAATGATGGGGATGGTCTTTGCGTCCGGTTTGTTCAAGGCCCGGATCTCCCGCGTGGCAAAAAGCCCGTTCATTACCGGCATCATGATATCCATAAGGATGCAGTCAAAGGCCCCGGGCGCGGAAGAAGAAAACAGGTCCAGGGCTTCTTTTCCGTTCGCGGCATTTACAACGGACGCTCCCGCCGTTTCGAGGATATACTGGACAATTTCCCGGTTCATTTCGTTATCCTCCGCAAGCAGGATATGCATGCCTTTCACGGAGACGTCCGATTGCACGGAATCGTTACGGACCAGATCTTTTTTTTCCGCAGTACGGAACGTCACGTTTACGGTAAACGTGCTTCCTACGCCGGGTGTGCTTTCCACGAGGATTTTTCCGCCCATCCGTTCCACCAGGTTCTTAGTGATGGCCATGCCCAGACCTGTGCCATTGTACTGCGTCCTGGGACCGCAGTCTGCCTGCGTGAACGGCTCATAGATCCGTTTCATGAAATCTTCTGACATGCCGATGCCAGTGTCTTCCACCCGGAACTCCATTTCAGCATCCCCGTCATGGTACGATTTTTCTTTCAGGCGGATAAAAACGCTGCCGCAGTCTTTGTTGTATTTCACCGAATTTCCGATGATATTGATGATGATTTGCCTCATATGAAGCGGACTTCCGAACAGATAGGGATGATCGATTCCGGTGGTATCGGTTAGAATACGGATACCGCGTTCAACTGCAGTATTCCTTGTGATTTCCGCGCAGTCTTCAATGAGCAGCCGGATATCGAACACTTCGTCCGTGAACTCCACGCGGCCGCTTTCCAGCATACTGATATCCAGCACATCATTGATCAGGGAGAGCAGATGATTGGAGGCAATCCGCATTTTTTTCCTGCAGTCTGCCTGACGGACCGGATCGCCGGAGTTTCCGTCCGCAATATCAAGCATGCCGATGATTCCGTTGATAGGTGTCCGGATGTCATGAGACATATGGGACAGAAACTGCGTCTTTGCGGCATTGGCTGTATTGGCTGCGTCCTTTGCTTCTTCCAGCTGTCGGTTCTGCTCTGCAATTTTCGCCAGCGCATTTTCATACGTTCCGGAAAGAAAACGGATGATGAGACCTATCGTGAATGCGGCAACCAGCATGCACTGCGCAACGTCAATGAATTCTCCGGACCTTGATGGGAAACTCTGAATGGTTTCCGGATGAAAGTAGGAGAAAGCAATGCAGGAAAGATTTATGATTACCTGCAGGAAGAGAAGAATCCACATCAGATTTCCGTTTATCAAAAGAAAAGTGAAAACCATCCCGATCACGAACCACGAGGGCATACCGCTGTAAATGCCGCCTCCGGTAAAGAACATCGCAGGCAGAAGAAACATGGTGACCATGACGATGATGATGACAGAAGAAAGCTGCAGGCGATTTTTGGCGTTTGCCAGGTACATGCTGAAAACCAGCACGGCAAGGGCTGCAACAACAATGATGTCCTGTATGACCGGCAGTTCAGCGCCGATTGAAACAATCAGGGAAATGAAACCGCCAATCAGACCGATGGAGGATATGATATTGAAAAGAATCCGGCGAACAGGATAGTCCGCATCGAACAGAAAAGAATGCAGTTTTCTCATTTTGGAACCTCTTTGAAAGAAGACGAATCCGCTTAATCTGGTTGCAGAAAGCAAAGGATACAATAATATTATAGACACTTTTTCAGAAAAGTGAGCATTAAGGCTGAATCGGAGAAATTCCAGTTCAGGCGAAGAATGGTCTTACACGAATTTGGCAAAATATGAACCGGTTAATTATTGGAATCGGATGTATGATCCCAACGTGGACTATTCCAAGGTTGCTTTTGAAAAGACCGACGATCAGAAAAATCCGCAGAATGCTATGCCGGGCGACAATGCAGTAGATAACAAAGATAATTGACCGGTAAAAGACAGCGGACCAAATGAGAAAACTTCCTTATCATGATTAATTGGATGAGGCCTTGATATTCCTCCCTTTTCGACAGATTGGTATTATTTTTGTATTATTTTTCTCTTGGGATGCCGGGAAGCCCTGATTTTATTGGGTTTTTGATGAGATCAAACTTTCGACTCCCGTCATCTCCATATTTTTAAACAATTTGTGGATAACTCAAAACCAACGGATACAGGTAATTCCCGACGGTTTAAGGGTTATCCACATTTTTTCAGACGGTATCAACACGAAATCGAATGCCTGCACGGTCATGTTATAAGATAATTAACGGCTTTGCAGCTGAAAAGTATAGCGCTTCCCGGATTTCAATTACAGATTGCCTGTTCTGTTTCTTTGTCAAAGAAATGCGCATTCTTCATATCCAGCGCAAAATTCACCGTATCACCTGTCCGGACAGCTGTCCGGGGATCCACTCTTGCCGTCATCTGTGTTCCCATAAAATCAAAATACAGAAATACTTCCGCACCGAGCAATTCGTAAACTCTGATTTTCGCCTGGATGATGCTGTCTCTGTTTACTTCGATCATCATCTGGGAATCGTAGATATCCTCCGGCCGAATTCCAAGGACAACAGTTTTCCCGTTGAATTCTTTCAGTGCAGCTGCCTTTGATGCGGGAATCTTCAGGATATGGTCGCCGGCTTCTGCTGTGACCTGATCTCCGTTTACTCTGATGACGACATCGATGAAGTTCATCTGGGGAGAGCCGATAAAACCCGCCACGAACAGATTTCCCGGTTTGCTGTACAGATTTAACGGCGTATCCACCTGCTGAACAACACCGTCTTTCATGACCACGATCCTTGTTCCGAGCGTCATGGCTTCCGTCTGGTCGTGAGTCACATAGATGATGGTCGCATTCAGCCTGTCATGCAGTTTGGTGATTTCCGTTCTCATCTGGACACGCAGTTTCGCATCCAGATTGGAAAGCGGTTCATCCATAAGAAATACTTTGGGATGTCTTACAATCGCGCGTCCCATGGCGACACGCTGTCGCTGTCCGCCGGAAAGAGCTTTCGGCTTTCTGTTCAGCAAATCTGTCAGATCCAGAATCTGAGCGGCATCACGGACTTTTTTGTCGATTTCCGGTTTCGGAACCTTGCGGAGTTTCAGGCTGAATGCCATATTTTCATAAACCGTCATATGCGGATACAGCGCATAATTCTGGAAGACCATCGCGATATCACGGTCTTTCGGCTCTACGTCGTTCATGACTTTTCCGTCAATTTTCAGTATGCCGCCGGAAATATCCTCAAGACCGGCTATCATTCTGAGTGTTGTGGATTTTCCGCAGCCGGACGGTCCGACCAATATGATAAATTCCCTGTCTTTGATATCCAGATTAAAATCCTTCACTGCCTGAAACCCGTTTGCGTAAGTTTTGCTGAGATGTTCCAGAGTTACGCCCGCCATGGCTTTTCCCTCCTGTTTAAAGTTGGATCACTGTTCCTGTATTATAGATTTCAGCAGAGTCCAAAACAATGGCAGATTATACAAAGAATCGCTCCCCTGTTCGTTGAGTTGACGAAAAGGATGGTGTAAAATCGAAACAGATAATTTCCGGAGCATAACCGGAACAAGGAGATGCAGCTGATGAAATCCGGCGGTATGAAAGAAAAGGAAAACAGGGAACTGAAGTCCCTCCTGGAAAAGCTGAAAGAAAAAACAGGAATCGAATTTTCAATTGCAAATCAGAATTCCGCAGGTACAGAAGAAACCCTGAAGCAGCTCCGTCTGTTACTTGCGCCTGGCAAGCCGTACATCGGGAAATCGGATTTTCTGCGTCAGATCTTTACCGGAGAACCGGCCGCAGCAAATTCTTTTGACAGCCTGAAATGGTTCCGCATGAATCCCGAGGAGATATATTACGTCTGTATGATCCAGCTGTGTCGCGAAGGAACAGCCGAAGCCGAGACTGTTCTCAAAAACCTCTTTTCCTCACCCGCTTCCGACTGCATCGTGCGTATGGATGACCTTCATTTTGTTCTTGTCATGAACGCAAAGGGGATACCTGCAGGGGAAAACAATGCCGATACTTTCCTGGCAGACACAGCCCGCAATATAGTGGACACCCTTTCTGCAGAAGTCATGGTGAAGGTTTGCGTTTCTTATACGATTACGCCGCGGAAGGCGTTAAACCTTTTGGAATCGTACCGGGAAGCTGCTCTGGCTATGAAGATCGGAACCGTTTTTTCGGAAAACGAAAGCATTTTTTCATACAACCGTCTCGGAATAGCACGTCTGATCTATGAATTGCCTGAGGATGTATGCAATAAATATTTACATGAGGTCTATGGGAACGGAAGTCCGGTGAAAATCGATGAAGAGACAACAAATCTTATCAACACTTTTTTCAACAGCAATCTCAATATCTCCGAAGCGGCACGGCGTCTCTATATGCACAGAAATACTCTCGTGTACCGGCTGGAAAAGTTGGCGGAATCAACCGGGCTCGATATACGCAATTTTAAAGAAGCTCTGACCTACAAGATTACCGATATGATTCAAAAATATCTGAAGTACAGGAAAAAGTCATTATAAAAACAGACGAGAAAGAAAACGTCAGAAAAGTGGCTTGAAGATATACCCATATAGGAAAATATGAAAATTGCACAAAACAGATGCGTAAAAATATCATAAATTCACGAAAAAGATAAAAATGCTTGCATCGGAAACGTTTCCGGTGTACGATATTGTCAGAAGTTGGAAACGTTACCGATAACGTTTCCAAGCATGAATTCAAAACCCAAAAAGGCCATTTATTTAAAGGAGGATACAGAAATTATGAGGAAAATCAATCGTTTTACGGCAATCGGACTTGCGGCTGTCCTTTCGGCATCGATGCTGGCGGGATGCGGCGGATCTTCTTCCGCTACCACTGCGGCGGCAACACAGGCGACAACCACAAAAGCGGCGGCATCATCCGCGGCTTCCGCGGCAACGACGGCAGCGGCAGCATCATCCGCGGCTTCTACAGCATCGACCGGGACCGGAAAAGTCTACTATCTGAACTTTAAACCGGAACAGGCGGACCAGTGGACGGCACTGGCCAAAACCTATACGGAAAAGACCGGCGTTCAGGTCACGGTGCAGACGGCTGCTTCCGGAACCTATGAACAGACCCTGAAATCGGAAATGGCAAAAAGCGAAGCACCGACCCTGTTTCAGGTCAACGGTCCGGTAGGATTTGCCACATGGAAAGACTACTGCCTGGATCTGACCGGCAGCGCGGTAGACAACGATCTTTCTTCCAAAGATTACGAACTAAAGGACGAGAGCGGCAAAGTCAAGGGAATTGCCTACGTGATCGAATCCTACGGAATCATTTACAACAAGGCTCTTCTGAAAAAGTACTGCGGAATGGATGGCGCCAAGATCAAATCCGCAGATGAGATCAATTCCTTTGCCAAGTTAAAGGAAGTCGCGGACGATATCCAGGCAAAGAAAGACGATCTGGGCGTACAGGGTGCCTTTACTTCCGCCGGATTTGATTCTTCCTCCGACTGGCGTTTCAAGACGCATCTTGCAAACCTGCCGATCTATTACGAATACAGGAAAGACAACATCAATTCCACGGATGCCATCAAGGGAACGTATCTGGACAATTTCAAGCAGATCTTTGATCTGTACATCACGGATTCCACGACGGACAGAAAACTTCTTTCCGGAAAGACGGGAGAGGATGCCACTTCCGAATTTGCAACGGGCGAAGCGGTGTTCTATCAGAACGGTACCTGGGCTTACAATGATATTAAGGGGAACGACGTGGCGGATGAAGATCTCGGAATGCTTCCTATCTTTATCGGAGCGGACGGAGAAGACAAACAGGGACTCTGCACCGGTTCCGAAAACTACTGGTGTGTCAATGCCAAAGCAAGCGCGGACGATCAGAAAGCAACCCTCGCCTTTATCCAGTGGGTCGTCGAATCTGACGAAGGAAGAAAAGCTCTTTCTTCCGATATGGGATTCGTGACACCGTTCAAGACCTTTGCGGATTATCTTCCGGAGAACCCGCTTGTCAAGGCAGAGCAGGCTTATGATGCCAACAAGACTCCGGTTTCATGGAACTTCACGACCATGCCTTCCGAAACCTGGAAGAACAATCTGGGCAGTGCGATGCTGGAATACGCACAGGGCACCGGAGAATGGGATGCCGTCAAGAAAGCATTCGTAGACGGATGGGCAACTGAATACAAGGCAGCTCATAACCAGTAAAACGGATTTTCAATTCAATACATTTCGATACTTTTGACGAAGCGGGAGTGAGCAGTCGAGAGCCCACCCCCGCTCTTCTTCATCCGAAATCAGAAAGGGTAAGTATGGAAAAGGCAGTCAAGCGGTATTTTCCGATCTTTGTTCTTCCGACTCTGCTGGCATTCATCATAGGATTCATAGCCCCGTTCTTTACGGGCATTTATCTTTCCTTCTGCAAATTCACGACCATCAATGACGCAAAATGGACCGGTCTGGACAACTACATCAAGATCTGGAGCGACAAGACTTTCGGCCATGCGTTCTGGTATACGGCGGCATTTACCGTGGTCACGGTAATCCTGATCAATGTTCTGGCCTTTGCCGCGGCGCTGGCACTGACAAAGAAAATCCGCGGAACCAATCTGTTCCGCACGGTATTTTTCATGCCGAACCTGATCGGCGGCATTATCCTGGGATATATCTGGAACCTCCTTCTGAACGGTGTCCTTCAGATGTATTCAAGGACCCTGACCTATTCCTCCGTATACGGTTTCTGGGGACTCGTGATATTGATGCTGTGGCAGCAGATCGGCTATATGATGATCATCTATATTGCCGGCATCCAGAACATTCCCACGGACCTGATCGAAGCGGCCAGGATAGACGGTGCCGATAACAAACAGCTTTTGAAAAACGTGATCATTCCCATGGTCATGCCGAGCATTACCATCTGTACGTTCCTTACACTGACGAACGGTTTTAAACTGTTCGATCAGAACCTTGCTTTGACCAACGGAGAACCGAGCAACATGTCGGAAATGCTTGCCCTGAATATCTATAACACCTTTTACGGAAGAACCGGATGGGAAGGCGCGGGACAGGCAAAAGCCGTGATCTTCTTTATTCTGGTTGCCGTGATCGCCCTGACGCAGAACCATCTGACCAGCAGGAAGGAGGTACAGGCATGAAAACAAAGACCAAAAGAAAAGGAGCCGGTCTTACCGTTTTCTTTTCCGTTCTTTCCCTGCTTTGGGTGTACCCGATCTTTCTGGTGATCGAGAATTCCTTCAAGAAGAAAGTCTATATCAGCAAGAAGCCATTTGCCTGGCCGTCCGGGAAAATGTTCACGGGACTGAGCAACTATGCGACGGGAATCCAGAAGACCGGATTCGTTCAGGCATTCGGATGGACGTTATTCATCACGGTCTGCTCCGTCGCGGTCATCATTCTCTGTACATCCATGTGTGCCTGGTATTTGAACCGCGTGCACAACAAAGTGACCAGGGCCATTTACCTTCTCTGCCTTTTCTCCATGATCGTTCCGTTCCAGATGGTCATGTTCCCGCTATCAAAGATCGCGAACATGATGAAGCTTTACACACCCTGGGGACTGATCGTGATCTATCTGGGATTCGGTGCGGGGCTTGCCGTTTTCATGTTTTCCGGTTTCATCAAATCCATCCCGCTGGAAATCGAGGAAGCGGCCATGATAGACGGGTGTTCTCCTCTGCAGACTTTCTTCTATGTCGTGTTTCCGATCATGAAACCGACCGCGATCACGATCGCCATTCTGGAAACCATGTGGATATGGAACGACTACCTGCTTCCGTATCTTATCCTGGATATAAAGAAGTACAAGACCGTTTCAATCGCCATCCAGTATCTCCGCGGGGGCTACGGTTCCATTGACATGGGAGCCATGATGGGAGTGCTGGTCCTTGCCGTTATTCCGATCATCGTATTCTACCTGATCTGCCAGAAATATATTATCAAAGGAGTCGTGGCGGGCGCCGTGAAGGGATGAGCCAATGGATTTTCTGAACGAGAGAAGAACCGGCATCCTGTTTCCCGTTTTTTCTTTACCTTCTCCTTACGGGATAGGAACGCTGGGACCGGATGCGTTTACGTTTCTTGACAAACTGAAAGAAGCCGGTCAGACCTACTGGCAGATTTTACCGACGGGACCTACGGGATACGGAGATTCCCCCTACCAGAGCGATTCCACTTTTGCGGGGAACCCCTACTTCATCGCACCGGAACTTCTGCGGGAAACCGGTCTTCTGAAAAACGGAGAACTTAAGGAAAACGAATGGGGATCAGATCCGTCCAGGGCGGATTACGGTCTGCTCTACAAAAAGAGGGCATTGCTTCTGGAAAAGGCGTTTCGCCGTTTTGAACCGGATTCCGCCTATAAGGACTTTGTCGATGCGGAGTCCCACTGGCTGGACGGCTATGCTTCCTACATGAACCGGAAAGAGGGAAAGAGCGAAGATTACACCCGGTTTGTACAGTATGAATTTTACAGTCAGTGGCATGCCCTGAAAAATTATGCCAATCGTCTGGGTATCCGTATCATCGGGGACATACCGATCTATGTTTCGCAGGATTCCGCGGATATGGAAAAGGACAGGGATCTGTTCCAGCTTGATGAAGACGGAAAGCCTTCCGCCATTGCGGGCTGTCCTCCTGATGCGTTTGCCGCGAAGGGACAGCTTTGGGGAAATCCTCTGTATAACTGGGATTATCATGAAGAAACCGGATTTTCCTGGTGGATAGGCCGGATGAAGCACTGTTTTGAAATGTATGATATTGTCCGAGTGGACCATTTCCGCGGTTTTGACGAATATTATTCCATTCCCTACGGTGCTGCGGATGCTTCGCTCGGAGAATGGAAAAAAGGACCGGGGATGAAACTTTTCCGGGCGCTGAAAATTGCGCTGGGTGAAAAACCGGTGATTGCGGAAGACCTGGGGTATCTTACGGACTCCGTGCGCCGGCTGGTAAAGGATTCCGGATATCCCGGCATGAAGGTTCTGGAATTTGCCTTTGATTCGCGGGAAGCCGGAGACTATCTTCCAGATACCTGGCCCGAAAACTGCGTTGCCTATACCGGGACGCACGATAACCAGACCCTGAAAAGCTGGGTCGGGGAACTGACGCCGGAAGATCAGAGAAGTGCGGCTATTTACCTGCATCGCACCGTGAAAGAACTTCTTTCCGGAGATTACGTATATGATTTTATCCGTCTGACCATGAATTCCGCAGCCAATACCGTGATCATCCCCATGCAGGATTACATGCGGCTGTCTTCGGAAGCAAGGATCAACAAACCGGCGACCATGGGCGGTAACTGGACGTGCCGGTTTACAAAAGAGCTTTTTACGGATAAAGTATGGGAAGAGATTCCCGTCATTACAAAAGAAAGCAGGCGCGAAAGAAGGTAACTGTATGGAAGGCAGCATTACCATAAAGGAAATTGCAAAAATATGCGGTGTGGGCGTGGCTACCGTTTCCCGGGCAATCAACAATCATCCGGATATCAATGAGGAGACCCGGGAAAAGGTGATGCAGGCTATTGAAAAATATGGTTATGTGCCCAACAACTCCGCGCGGAATTTAAAACTTACCGACGGAAAGACGATTGCGGTCCTGATCAAGGGAATCACGAATCCGTTTTTTTCCGACATGATCAAGGTGTTTGAAAGCGAGCTGCAGCAGAGAGGTTATTCCATGATCCTGCAGCACGTGGACGAAGGACAGGACGAAACGGAATCGGCTGTCCTCTTGGAAAAGGAAAAACGTCTGAACGGCATTATTTTTCTGGGCGGCAATTTTTCAAGATCCGAAGCACGCCTGGACAGGATCACCGTGCCGTTTGTATTAAGCACGGTCGGTGTGACGGACAGCGTGGATCACAAACGCTATGCCTATGTTTCCGTAAACGATGTTCCGGAAAGTAAACGGATGGTGGAATATCTGATCGGAACGGGAAGAAAGAGAATTGCCATACTCTGCGCAAAAGAGACGGATGAATCCATAGGATCTCTCCGCCTGGAAGGGTACCGGCAGGCGCTTGCCGGAAAGAAGATCCCGGAGGATCCGAAACTGATCTTACGGCCGGAGACGGAACACACTTATTCCTATGAAAACGGATACCGCTGCATCAAAAAGCTTATTGAAAGCGGGGTCCCGTTCGACTGCGTCTATGCGATATCGGATACTATTGCGATCGGCGCATTGCGGGCACTGCATGACTGCGGGAAAAAGGTCCCGGATGATGTGGCGGTGGCAGGTTTTGACGGAATCGATGCCGTACGGTATACGGTTCCATCCCTGACCACCTTGAAGCAGCCGGATCAGGAGATGGCAAGAGAAACGGTGGATGCCCTGTTTGAACAGCTGCAGCATACGGATGCCCCCAAACGCCATAAGCTGTTTCAGGGAGAACTGATCCGGGGAGAATCCACTTAGATATAACATATGATATAAGCATGATAAAGGATATAATTTCGGGCTTCCGGTTTCCGGAAGCCCGTTTCATACTTATAAACGGGAACACTTCCGGACAAAGGAGAATGTTTTGATGTTTCCGGGTATCCGATCTGCGGGAAAACAACGACGGACGGATCCTGCGATACCAGTGACAGCACGACGGCTTCAAACACTTCTGAAGGGCGGTTTCATGTTTCTGTAAATCCGTAAGATTTAAAGATTATTCCGTGTAACATCTTAAATACTCTTGTGTATATATGTGCGAAGGTTGAAAAAGAGTAAATGACTACACAGAATATTACAGATTCAGATCATCAGGAGGGTTAAAAATGAAAAAAATCTTTGTTCTTGCAGTTTTGCTTGCTTTTGTCATGGCGCTTTCCGGTTGCGGTAAATCATCATTATCCGGGACATATTCACAGCAGGTGAAAATTGATAACGGTGATTCAACCATGATGAGATCACTGGAATTCTCGCGTAATGGAACTGTTAAATACGTCGAGGATAGCGTTTCGGTGAGAACCGGCACATATGAGCTGAATGGCAATAAGATAACAATAGATATCGATTTATGCGGTAATACGGAACGCTATGAAGGAACCGTCAGCGGCAATAAAGTTACCATTAACTCAAATCGCAGTATATTCGGTATATTTGTAAAAGAATAATGGCAGAATTTCAATTCATATCATTTTGTTCCGGAAAATTTGCCTTAAGCAGGAAGCAGAGAGGGGAAGTATCATGAAGAAGGGAATACTGCTGTTTTTCATATCGATTGCACTGACGCTCTCGATGTTCGGCACTGCTTTTGCGGCGGGATGGCGTCAGGCATCGGACAGACGCTGGTGGTATGCTGCAGATGATTCCGGCTCCGCCTGGTATGCAGGTACACAGAATAAGCCTTTATGGGTGATGATAGACGGAGTTTATTATGCCTTTGATGCATCCGGCTGGCTTTACCAGAATACCATAACGCCGGACGGATATTATGTGGACAGTACCGGTGCTTGGAACGGCAATGCGAAAGCAGAGTCAGAAGAAGCGTCCGGAAACAGTCTGGCAAGCACGATATCAAATACATTCTGGCTGGATTTTTTACAGCTGGATGTTCCGCCGGATGATCAGATCCGTAATTTCTTTATGAAAGATGGAAAATTTTCGGCACAGGACAATGAAGAAGGGACACAGATCGGGTCGGGTACATGGACGCTGTCAGGAAACTGCCTGACCATTCATGACACACAGAACGCCGCGCAGTATGTATTGAAAGTAAAGAAGAAGGGCGGCCTGTATTTTCTGGTACATAGCAGTGTGGTTCTGTATCAGTCGGATAATTATGATGAAGTCAAGGAAAACCGTGCTTATTACAGTTCGATAGCAGACAGCAGGCCTTCAGACTGAAAGACAAAAATGTTTCGCCTTTTGTTATAAAGGCTGCTGCCGTTACCAAAAGAGAAACCACCCGTTTTCTGTGCAGAAGTTTTTTCTGTAACAGAAATTGTGCCTGGTTTCTTTTTTGTCAGATCACGTTATCCAGCAAAGATTTTACAGGAATATTTATGATCATAGAGCGGGATAAAAATCTTAATATTCTTCGTAAATATAAACATTATGGGATGTATAATCCCAACGTGGATTATTCCAAGGTCACTTTTGAAAAGATCGACGATCAGAAAAATCCGCAGAATGCGATGCCGGGCGGAAATACAGAAGATAACAAAGATAAATGACCGGTAAAAGACAGCGGACCAAATGAGAAAACTTCCTTATCATGATTAATTGGATGAGGCCCTGATATCCCTCCATTTTCGACAGATTGGTATTATTTTTCTCTTATTTTTCTCCTGGGATGCCGGGAAACCCTGATTTTATTGGGCTTTTGATGGGAACATACTTTCGGTTCCCCGCAGTAATGTAATCATATCAGGATAGACTTTTATTGACAGCAAACAATTTGAATGATAAACTGTTTAGAGGTGGGAAATCCCACCAAGGAGGAAGACATGAAAGCAGTAAATGACTATACAACACACTTGGATTCCAAAAAAAGGATAACACTGCGTGGAGCAAAATATCAGTACTATAAGGTGAACGAATATGGAAATGGCTGTATCTTGCTTGAACCACAAGAATTAGCGCCGGTTCAAATTCCTGAGAAGACATTGAAAGATATGGATAGAGCCATCGCAAATTTTAAAGTAGGAGAGGTCTCTGAACCTGTGGATCTCTCTAAGAAGAATGGCGGTTATAATACAGTGACCCTGTCGGATGTACCATGATTGTGTAATAAAAAAGATGACGGGATTCTTCCGTCATCTCCATCTGTTTTTTGCCCGGAATCTCTTGATTTTATTTGAGATTCCGGGTTTTACTTTGCTCGGAAATCTGAAATTCCGGAAATCCAGACGCTCTCAAAAAAATTTGACTTTATATCCGTGAAGGAATAAGTAAGCATATGGCTTTTATCTTCAAACTGACCTTACTAAATATATTTATTTTGGATATTTAAACAAGTTCAGATTCCGGTATATTTAGAGTTATGTATTTATCTATCCAAAATAAAAAGGAGATCGGAGAACATGCAAAACGAAAGATATAGTCTGAATAAAGAGCTTGCTCAAATGTTAAAAGGCGGTGTGATCATGGATGTGACAACACCGGAGCAGGCAAGAATTGCGGAAAGTGCAGGAGCCTGCGCGGTGATGGCATTGGAAAGAATTCCAGCGGATATCCGTGCGGCAGGCGGCGTCTCAAGAATGAGCGATCCGAAGATGATCAAAGAGATACAGAAAGCTGTATCTATACCGGTAATGGCAAAATGCAGGATCGGTCATTTTGTTGAGGCACAGATTCTGGAGGCAATCGAGATTGATTACATTGACGAAAGCGAAGTACTGTCCCCGGCTGATGATGTTTATCATATTGATAAGCTTAAGTTTAAGGTACCCTTTGTATGCGGAGCGAGAGATCTTGGAGAGGCACTCCGCAGGATAACAGAAGGCGCTTCCATGATCCGCACCAAAGGCGAGCCGGGAACCGGTGACGTAGTACAGGCAGTCAGGCATATGAGGGTTATGAACAGAGAGATTGCAAGGATCAAATCCATGCGCAGCGATGAGCTCTTTGAAGAGGCAAAGGAACTGCAGGTCCCTGTTGCTCTTGTTGAATATGTTCACGAAAATGGAAGACTGCCGGTCGTCAATTTCGCTGCGGGTGGAATTGCGACTCCGGCAGATGCGGCGCTGTTGATGCAGCTGGGTGCGGAAGGTGTCTTTGTAGGCTCCGGAATTTTCAAGTCGGGTAATCCTGAGAAGAGGGCAAATGCCATTGTGAAAGCAGTAGCAAATTACAGCGATGCTGACATGCTTGCCTGTCTTTCCGAAGATCTTGGTGAGGCTATGGTAGGAATCAATGAGCAAGAGATAGAAATCCTGATGGCGGAGCGTGGAAAATGATGACAGCAGCTATTACAGCAGTTCAGGGAGACTTCGCGGAACATAAGAAAGCTCTTGAAAAACTGGGAGTCGGATGCATAGAACTCAGGCAGAAAAGAGATCTGGAAAAGCCATACGATATGTTGGTTCTCCCAGGAGGCGAGAGTACGACGCAGGGAAAAATCCTGAAGGAACTAGGAATGTTCGATATTTTGAAAAAGCAGATAGAGGAGGGAATGCCGGTTCTTGCAACCTGTGCAGGCCTTATTCTTCTTGCCGGGAAAATATCCAATGATGACCGGAAATATTTTGGTACTCTTCCGGTTACAGTTCAAAGGAATGCTTATGGCAGACAGCTTGGAAGTTTTCATACATTAGGGAGTTTTGCAGGGCTTGAGAATATCCCAATGACATTTATACGTGCTCCATATATTGAAAAGGTTTCACCGGATGTTGATGTTTTCTCTGAGGTTGATGGAAAAATTGTGGCGGTAAGATATCACAGGCAGCTTGCCATGTCATTTCATCCGGAACTTGATGATGACAACAGAATATACAGATTATTTCTTGAAAAGATATGAATAACAATTGGGGTACAGCCGTGTCTGCAGATTATCTCCAAAGCAAAAAGCCAATACAAATTTAAGCTCAATTTCAGTAAGGTGTTGTATGCTTTCAGCACAATGAGCAGCAATTATCGCGTAAGTCCAATTGTGCGGTAGTTGCTGTTTTTTATTACGCTCTGATAATACCATGTAGAAGGGATAAGGAGAGGATCATGATGAAAGCAGCAAAGATCAGAAAGATTGCGGCATTGGCTATTGGGGTTATTACCATTTTTTCGGTTACCGGTGTTTCTTCCTATGCTTCCTCGGTTGTCAGAAAGAATACACTGACAGAGACAACGTCGGATGAAAGCCTGAATTTCAATACGGACAGTTATACATCCATTACGGTGACTGTGGACGGACAGGATATTCCGGTACGTGCGTATGAAAATATTGTGTATGTGAAGAATCCTGTCGATACAACTTACGAAACCATGAATATCTATATTCCGGAAGCATACTTTGAAGGCGGCAGCATCAACGGTTATACGGCGGACACGGCGCCTGTCTATTTCAGGAATACAGTCGGTGCCTATATGCCCGGTAAGGCGCTTTCGCTCACCTCTGAAGACAGCGGAATGGGCGGCATGATGATGGGAAACGGTACAGCAATGGGTGGTACCACTCAGGACGGAACGCCTATTGCGGCGATCGGCAATGCCGGCGGTGGCGGCGACAAGGAAGTCGCCGAAGAAACTCTGCTTCAGGGTTATGTCGTAGCGTGCCCGGGAGCGAGAGGACGGACCAATACGAATGCGGACGGGACCGTTTACACGGGAAAGGCTCCGGCAGGACTGGTGGACCTCAAAGCAGCGGTGCGGTATCTCCGCTATAACGATTCCCGCATGCCGGGCAGCGCGGAAAAGATCGTCAGCGACGGAACAAGCGCGGGGGGAGCCATGTCGGCACTTCTCGGTGCGACCGGTAACAATCAGGATTACAGTTCCTATCTCAGCGCGATCGGCGCGGCAAATACACGGGATGATATTTTTGCCAGCGTGGATTACTGCCCGATCATCAACCTGGACAATGCGGATACTGCTTACGAATGGCAGTATGCAGGATTGAATTCAGTCAGCAATCGCGGAACAATCAATGAGTTTTCCGCTGATCAGCTGAAACTTTCGGAAGAACTGAAAAACATGTTTCCTTCTTATGTGAACAGTCTGAATCTGACCTCTTCAGACGGGACAGCCCTGACACTGGATGCAGACGGAAACGGGACTTTCAAGGACTATGTGAAATCGCTTATTATCTCCTCCGCGCAGACGGCATTGGATTCCGGGACCGATCTTTCCGATGTGACATACCTTACCATTACGGACGGAAAAGTTACGGATGTGGATTTTGAAGCATTCAATGCGGCAACAGGAAGAATGAAGACACCGGATGCCTTTGATGCGCTGGATCTGAGCACGGGAGAAAACGGACTTTTCGGGACAGCGACTGTAAATGCACAGCATTTCACACAGTTCGGTCTCGATAACAGCACAGTCAGCGGTTCATCCATTGCGGATGCTTCCCTGATCCGCATGATGAACCCGATGAGTTATCTCGGCCAGAGCGGCAATACCATGGCACCGAATTTCCGGATCCGTTACGGAACAATGGACAGCAATACTTCGGAAGCGGTGGAAGCACTCTTTGCGGCAAAGCTTCAGAATGTCGGTGTAAATGTCGATATTGCCTTTCCGTGGGGCGTCGATCATAAGGGAGATTACGATCTGGACAGTCTGTTCTCCTGGATAGACGGACTCTGCAAATAAAGAAGACGAAAAAAGTGAGGAATATTTTATGAGAAAAAGATATATTTCATTGATATTGGCAGCAATCATGTCGCTTTCGGGTTTTTCTTCCTATGCTTCCTCGGTTGTCAGAAAGAATACTCTGACGGATACGGCATCAGGAGTATCCGGATCTGAAGAACTGACAGTAACAGGCCAGACTCTGATTACAAATGTTTTCGGAGACGGTCAGAAAGCATGGATCGCAGTTCTGAAGTATGGGACGAATATTGATCCTGAAAGTGTAAGCGTGGATGATTTCGAAGTTGAGGATTATGATATTGAAACTGTATATGTGAATACAGAGGCGGAACTTCCTGATAAGAGTACAGAGGGAAATTATATACTGATTGAACTGAAAACAGATAACTACACAACTGCAAATTACGGCGGCACAGGAGCAACATCATCAGAAAAGGTAGCTGAGGCGTTAGAGAAGGCTGCTGCTGAGGGAACTTCACAAAATGATGTCAAGATTCCGGTTAATGAAAGCGGCGATAATAGCGGATCAGTCAACGGCGGACATATGGGCAATGGCACCGGCGCCGGACGTGGCTCATTAAGCCCAAGCAATCAGCTTACTGTTACCGTCAGACAGACCGGCGATATTTCATCAGTTGACGGAACGGTAATAAAAGGTTCTCAGACAGAATATGCAACGAAATATGCGGATAATGAAAACCTTCTTGTACAGAATTTCAAGCAGTATACCTTTACGACTAAAGACGGAACAAAAATGATGTACAGCCTGTATATTCCTGAGGACTATAACGCGGATACAAAATATCCGCTTATGACATTCATGCCGGATGCCACAGGAGAAGGTGACGATGCGTATCTGGCACTTACGGAAAGCCTGGGCGCCTCAATATGGACGACTGATGAGAGACAGGAAAAATACAAGTCTATCGTGCTTGTTCCGCAGTATACGGATGCCAATACGCAAAATGATGAATACACCATGGAACTTATTCAGAACATAACCGGCAGTTACAGCGTTGATGAATCAAGGCTTTACCTTTCGGGACAGTCTTCAGGGACGATAAGATCCATAAAACTGCTTATAGATTATCCGGATACCTTTGCAGCCTCAATGCTTACAGCAGGTCAGGCGGACAGTGCCTATGTTGATTCTCTTTCAAAGCTTGCAAATCAGAAAATCTGGATGATATGCTCAGCGGGTGATGTAAGAGCCTATCCGGGAATGCAGGCAATAACAGATGCAGTTGAAGGAGCAGGAACTGCGGTTAATATTTCGCAATGGTCAGCAAAACTTTCAGATGACGAGCAGGAAGAACTTGCGGCAAAACAGGAAGAGTCGGCTTCGACAATTTACTGGACGGTTTACGACAAAGGTACCGTGATGAGAGATGATGTGACTTCAAATGATGCCACAGAGCATATGAACACATGGAGAAATTCTTATACCCTTGATGCAGTAATGGATTGGGTATATTCACAGACAAAGTAACTGCTTTTTCTTTTCGGCCTTGTTTCAGCTTCCGGCGCATGCTTGACAAGGACGGAAATGACGAATAAAATTTAATTGTATATATGAAATATTATCTGAGAAGGGAGTAATACGATATGACAAAAGACGAACTGTTTGTAAAACTGTCAACCGATGCAGGGTTGTTTAAGAAGGCGGAACAGTGCAAGACCGTGGAAGAGATCATTGCTTTCGCAAAGGACAACGGTGCCATTGTGACGGAAGACGAAGCGAAGGGGGCTCTGGAACTCTTAAGCGGCAGAGAAGGAAAGCTTGGAGATAACGAACTGGACGCCGTATCCGGCGGGAAGAAGTGCTGAGCAGTTTCTGCTTTCAGCTTTGCCGGTTGATATTTCTGTAAAAGACATATACAAGAAAAAGCCGTCTCTTTAAAGCACGCGAAAAAAGTGCTGACAGGAGACGGCTTTTTATACACCGGTTTTTTGCGATATAATAGAGTCTGTTGAAAGAGCAGGTGTTTTGCAATACAATACAGTCATGAAATGAAATTTTACGAGAGGAATCAAAAATCGATGAACAACCGCCTTTTCCGTAAAAAAAGTCTTGAAAAACTGACCAGTCCGGAACAGCTGAATGATTATATCAAAGTGGCAAATCCCGGCGTATGGGTTGTGCTGACGGCGATTTCTCTTTTGGTTGTATTGTTTTTGCTGTGGGCGACGAATGGATCGATAGATGTGAAGGAACATACGATTGTGATTGTCAAAAACGGAGTGGCGGATGTTTATGTGTCTGCAGAGCATGCTTCAAAACTGAGAGAAGGACTGGCTGTTACTGTCGGAAATATCGACTATCGGATCGTGTCTGTACCGGCACAGCCGGTTCAGATCACGACATCTTTTGATCCTAATGCGAAATCCATTGCCAACATGGAAAACGGTTCGTTTTATTATCCCTGTCCTACGGATTTTAATTTCGATAATGAAGGCCTTTATCCTGCGACCGTTGTTTTTGATACTGTAACACCGATTTCATTTTTGATGAATGAGGAGAACTGAGAATGGGGAAGAAGCAGAGGACGCCTTTGAAAAAAGGAATTGCCGGAGTACCCGTTGTCATGCAGATGGAGGCAGAAGAATGCGGTGCGGCATCTCTGGCTATGATTCTGGCATACTATGGCCTGTGGGTTCCGCTTTCGCAGCTCCGGAAAGACCTTGGAGTTTCCAGGGATGGTTCAAAGGCCGGCAATATTCTGTTTGCAGCCAGAAAATACGGGATGAAAGCAGAAGGATACCGTTACGGAATAGAGAATCTGAAAAAGAATGCCAAATATCCGTGTATCATCCACTGGAATTTCAACCATTTTATTGTCCTGGACGGCTTTCGCGGAAACAGGGCGTATCTGAATGATCCCGCCTCCGGGACCTATTCTGTTTCCATGGAGGAATTTGACGACAGCTTCACCGGAATATGCCTTTTTTTTGAACCCGGAGAGCAATTCTGTCCGGCCGGAAGTCCGGCATCCATACTGTCTTTTGCGAAAAAACGCCTGAAAGGATCTGCTGCAGCTGCGTTTTTCGTGATACTTACCACCATGCTGGTTTCATTTTCCGGTATTATCAACCCGGTTTTTTCTCTTGTCTTTATGGACCGGATTCTGAGTGAGAAAAACCCGGAATGGCTCTACCCGGTTCTTCTGGCTATGACTGTAGTGGCACTGCTTACCCTGCTTGTTGAGTGGATCAGGGCAGTATATTCCTGTAAAATTAACGGTAAGTTTGCCGTTTCCGCCAACGCGGAATTTTTCTGGCACCTGCTGCGTCTTCCGATGGATTTCTTTGCACAGAGAATGAGCGGCGACATAGAAACCACGCAGGAAAGCAATGAGAGCATTTCCAATACGTTTATTCAGACCTTCGGTCCGCTGTTCCTGAATACCATCATGATGGTCCTATATTTTCTGATCATGCTGAATTACAGCCGTTTACTGGCATTGATTGCAATTACCTGTGTCATCATCAATATGGCGGTTTCGCTTCGTCTGTCCAAAGAAAAAATCAATATCACCAGAGTGCAGATGCAGGCCAGGGGAAAGCTGTACGGATCCACCATCGCAGGGATTGAAATGATGGAAACCATTAAAGCCAGCGGTGCGGAAAACGGTTTCTTTGACAGGTGGGCCGGTTATCAGGCGAAAGTAATTGCCGGAGAACAGAAAATGGTCCGGCTTGAAAACGGACTGGGGATTGTTCCGGAAATTGCAACTTCTCTGACAGGAAGCGCAGTTCTGATCCTTGGTGTATATCTTACCATTCACGGGGCCTTTACGGTTGGTATGATCATGGCTTTTCAGGGATTTCTGAACGGATTTCTTGCCCCTGCCATGGGAATCATCAATGCCACGCAGACGGTTCAGGAAATGCGTACAAATATGGAAAGGGTTCAGGATATCATGGAATATCCGACAGAGGTTGATTTTAAGGACCTGGACCACGATACCGAGTACCATAAACTGACCGGAGAAGTGGAACTTAAGAATGTCACCTTCGGATATTCCGCTCTGGAACCGCCGCTGATTGAAAATTTCAGCCTGCACATTCATCCTGGTCAGAAAATCGCGTTTATCGGCGCCAGCGGCTGCGGCAAGTCCACGCTGACAAAACTGATATCCGGGATGTATAAACCCTGGAGTGGAGAAATACTGTTTGACGGGAAACCGATTCCCGATATTCCCCGCAGTGTTTTTACGGGATCCGTGGCTGTTGTGGAACAGGATATCACATTGTTCGAAGATACGATTGCGAACAATATCCGGATGTGGGACAGTTCAGTTGAGGATTTCGAGATTGTTCTGGCAGCCAAAGATGCGGAAATCCAGGACGATATCATGATGCGAAAAGGAAGTTACGACTACCAGCTGCACGAGGGCGGAAAAGATCTGTCCGGCGGACAGAGGCAGCGGCTGGAAATCGCCAGAGTTCTTGCACAGGATCCGACGATGATCATCATGGATGAGGCAACAGCGGCACTCGACGCAAAAACGGAATTTGGGATCGTGAAGAAAATTCATGACAGGGGTATTACCGAAATCGTAGTCGCGCACCGTCTTTCAACCATCCGGGACTGTGACGAAATCATTGTTATGGATCATGGCCATATTACCGAACGGGGAACGCATCAGGAACTGTTTAAGAAGGGCGGACTGTACGCGCAACTTGTGTCGAATGAATAGAGGAGAAAACCGGTATGAGCTGGTTTGATGAACAGATCAGGCACAGAGAGTCGGCGGACAAAGAACAGTTTGAAGGGTCCTTTGTCAGGCTGGCCAGTGTAATCATGGGGAAACGCGTCATCGCGGAGAGCGAGGATGAAAAGCTTCAGGTCAGAAGTACCATTGATGAAATCCTGCAGTTTTATCATGTAAAGATGCGGAATATTCCGGAAGGAATGAACGATCTTGATGAAGAACTGGAATATTTGCTGGTTCCGGCGGGCATTATGAGACGGACGGTATTCCTCAAAGAGGACTGGTATCATCAGGCGGTCGGTCCTTTTCTTGGATTTAAAGAGACAGGGGAAACGGCAGCACTAATGCCGGTGAGACACGGCGGATATTCATATTATGATTATCATACAAAAAAAGAAATCAGAATAGACAGGCACAATGCAGGTGAATTTAAGAAGGAGGCCATCAGTTTTTACAAAGCGTTTCCGCTCCGCAGAATGGATATCAGAGATCTGCTCATTTACATGTACCAGGCGCTTTCAAGGGATGATATCTTCGGGGTAGTGGGGATGTGTGCCGTTGCAGCTTTTCTTTCCTTCGGAAGCCTGATGGTGACGGATGTCCTGTTCTGGGAAACTGTTTCGCCGTATCCCGGTATCAAAATTCCGTATATGATTTCACTGCTGATCGGATTTTCACTTTCATCCATCCTGTTCAGATCCCTTGAACGGTATTTCCTGAAAAGGGCTAAGACAAGAATGGGCTACAGTGTTCAGGCAGCAGTCATGATGAGACTGCTTTCTCTCCCGACTGATTTTTTCAGACAATACAGTTCCGGCGAACTGGCGAGCAGGATACAGTATATCGGTCAGCTGAAGGATGCCATTGCGGATCTGTTTTTGTCCGCCATACCGACTCTTGTATTTTCTCTTATTTATATTCTGTATGTATTCAAGTTTTCAGTGCTGCTCGGAGAACTTATACTGCTGGAGGTCCTGCTGACAGTTTTAGTCGGAGCAGTATGCCTCGTTGTCAGGAGGAAGAACGCGGTCTGCAGAATGGTTGCATCTTCCGCTTCGAACGGCATGAACTTTGCCCTTATTTCCGGGGTACAGAAAATACGGCTTGCAGGTGCGGAAAAACGTGCGTTTGCCAAGTGGGCAGACACCTATCAGAAGAGCGCTGAACTCACATACAATCCTCCGGCGCTTGAAAAACTGAATTCGGTCTTTCCGGTTATCATACCGATGTTTTTCGGAATTTATTATTATTATTCTGCAGTCAGGCTGAAAACAGGGGCTGGGAATTTCTTTACATTCAGTCTGGTATACGGCGCAATCAGCGCGGCACTGGCTAATCTGTTCCGTCAGATGATGAAGCTTGCCAATGCAGAAGCGGCATACGAACTTGCAAAGCCGGTTTTTGAAGCCGTACCGGAAGTTTCGGAACAGAAAAAGAGCATAAGGAAGCTGAACGGAAAAATCGAGCTGGATCATGTTTCCTTTCGTTATGAGAAAGATATGCCGTTCATCCTGGATGATCTGTCGATCAGAATCAACCCGGGGCAGTATGTTGCAATCGTCGGGAAATCCGGCTGTGGGAAATCCACGCTGCTGCGTCTTCTGCTCGGATTTGAAAAACCGGAAAAGGGTGCCGTATATTATGACGGAAATGATATATCCAAAATCGATCTTAAGTCTCTCCGAAGAAAAATAGGCACCGTCATGCAGGACGGGAAACTGTTCCTGGGGGATATCTATTACAATATTGTCATATCAGCGCCGTGGCTGACACTGCAGGATGCATGGGATGCGGCAGAAATCGCAGGGATTGCTGAGGATATCCGGAATATGCCGATGGGGATGAATACTATGATATCCGAGGATCAGAACGGGATATCCGGTGGTCAAAGACAGAGAATAGTCATAGCCAGAGCCATAGCGCCGAAGCCCAAAATTCTTTTGCTGGATGAGGCGACATCCGCACTGGATAATGTGACGCAGAAAAAAGTATCGGAGGCTCTCGATTCGCAGAATTGTACCAGAATCGTCATTGCACATCGTCTTTCGACAATTAAAAGGTGCGACAGGATACTGGTCCTTGACGGAGGAAAGATTGCAGAGGACGGGACGTATGAAGAACTGTTGAATAAAGGCGGACTGTTTTCGGAGCTGGTTGCCAGACAGAGAGTGGATCATGTTCCGGAACCGGTATAAGGTTAAAAGGAGCTTTCATGAAATATATTCTGTCAGACAACACAGCGCTTCGTTCATGGCACCTCATTCCTTATGCCTGTTGCGTGAGAGGGAAAAAATACCCGGAAGGGCTTACAAAAGAAGAATTCTTTCATCTGCTGCGGTGCGACGGGAAACATGATTTTGAAAGAGACGAGGTTCTTCAAAAACTGCTGGACAAAAAGCTGTGCCGTCCTGCGGAAAACGGAGAGACCTTATCAGAGTGGCAGAGATTGCATCTTTACACGAACAGGTACTTTCCGAAACTGTTCTGGTCTGTTACGGACCGATGCAGCTGTCACTGTCTTCACTGTTACAATGCGGCAGGCATTGCAGATGAGAAGGCGGAATTTACGAGGGAGGAAAGTTTCCGGTTGATCCATGAGGCAGCGGACTGTGGAATCCAAAGTGTTAAACTGACGGGCGGAGAGCCGTTCCTTTATCCGTATTTTTCGGATATTGTCCGTGAAATCCATGCCAGCGGAATGCAGGTTGACCGCATTTATACGAGCGGGGATCATCTGACGCAGGAACTGCTCGATGGAATGAAACAGGCCGGAAGCAGTCCGGTCATGAAGATTTCTCTGGATGGAATCGGAATGCACGACTGGCTCCACGGCGGGGAGCATGCGGAAGAAACTGCGCTGCAGGCCATCCGTCTCTGCATCCGCAACGGTTTTCATGTTCAGGTGGTCATGAACGTGCATCGGGGAAATTTTTCCACGCTTCTTCCGACGGCACTTAAAATGTCAGAAATGGGGGCCGATGCCCTGCAAGTGCTGCGGACTACGGAATCTCCCCGGTGGAAACTCCGCACGGAAAATTTATCACTGGAACCGGAAGAATATTATGACGGGTTGCTTACGTTTACGGCGGAATATCTGAAAAGCGGGGCGTTAATGCCGGTCGAAATCTGGAAGTTTCTGAACCTTGATCCCGGGACCGTCAGAGATATCGTAAGCCGGAGCAGAGAAGCGGAAAACAGTCTTCGCGATTCCGATCTGAGATGTTCCGATAATCGCGGCATGGTAACGGTGGCAGCTGACGGAGAGCTTTATCCCTGCATCACCATGACAGGTCTTTTACGGGAAGCGGGAATATCTTACGGGAATGTCAAAAAGTCCAGTCTGACTGCACTTCTGACAGAGGGAGCTTACCTGGATGAAATCTGTCATACTGTGGGGGAGTACGGGAAGAACAATGAGGAGTGTGCTGCCTGTGAATATTTCAGGCAGTGTGCGGGAGGGTGTCCGGCCATGGCACTTGCCCTGACGGGAAACATGCAGAAAAAAAGCAGGCTGCAATGCGTTTTCTATAAAGGTCATTATCAGGATAAAATCAGAGATGTTGTTCTTTCATCAACGCATTATTACGGAACATGAGGGACAGCGGGAAATCAAAAGACGCAATCTTGACAAGGGCTGAAATGGTGAATAAACTGATAATAGCTGACTTTGATCCCTCAGGGAGAAAGGAAATCCATATATGACAAAAGATGAACTGTTTGAAAAGCTGTCAACCGATGCCGATTTACTTAAAAAAGCGGGACAGTGTAAAAATGCGGAAGAGATCATTGCTTTCGCAAAGGAGAACGGAGCAATCATTTCGGAAACAGAGGCGAAAGGGGCCCTGCAGCTGTTAAGCGGGAGAGAGGGAAAACTGGAGGATCAGGAACTGAACGCTGTATCCGGCGGGATGAAGAATAAGTGCTGACCCGTATTCCCTTTTTGTCTGACCCGATTTACTGATCTGACAGAAATCTAACACAGTTAGCGAAACGGAATGTCGGGTAAAATTTCTATGAAACGGTGTTACAATTTTGCTTGACCGGTTAACAATAATCTCAGCAACTATTTCAACTTGTTATTGCATTTTACATATAAAAATGTTATTATAAACACAATTAGATAAAGTGCTGAGCAAAGAGAGCAGAATGAACAACAGAAATGTTGATTTGTTTGGCTCTCTTTTTATGTCTGTAATTTAAAAAAGGGAGGTAGAAGAGTGGATCAGAGGTTTTATGATGCAGCAAGTTCATCGCCTATTATTGCAGCTGTCAAAGATGAGAAAGGACTTGAAGAATGTTGTACAGTGGAGGGCATCAAGATTGTATTCCTCCTGTTTGGAAATGTATGTACAATTGGTTCTTATGTGAAAATACTGCATAATGCCGGAAAAATAGCAATGGTTCATATTGATCTTATTAAAGGATTAAGCGCGGAAGAGTCGGCGGTAGACTATTTAAAGGATGTGGCAGGAGCTGACGGGATTCTTTCTACAAGGGAAAGCGTGATACGGTATGCACAGGAGAGAAAACTTTTTACTGTATATCGTATTTTTATCATTGACTCCCTGGCACTGGAAAATATCAGGAAACTGGAACAAATTCCATATTACAAAAAGCCGGATTTCGTAGAAATCATGCCAGGTGTCATGCCAAAAATCATAAAATTGATCTGTGAAACAATAACCGTTCCTGTCATTGCAGGAGGAATGATCCGAGATAAGGAAGATGTCGTGAGTGCGTTATCGGCGGGAGCAACTGCTATTTCCTCTACCAATCATAATGTCTGGTATCTGTGACTTGAGGAGAATTCAATGAAAAAATATATTATGGCTTTAGATGCAGGAACAACCAGTAACCGGTGCATCCTGTTTAATAAGAATGGTTTGATTTCTTCTGTATCGCAAAAGGAATTTCGCCAGTACTTCCCGCAGAGTGGATGGGTGGAACATGATCCGGATGAGATTTGGGCCACCATGTACGAAGCGGCAAAAGAAGCAATGGAAAATGCAGGAGCAACTGCATCGGATATTGCGGCAATAGGGATAACCAATCAACGTGAGACGACGATAGTATGGGATAGAGAAACAGGAGTTCCAATATATCACGCAATCGTATGGCAATGTCGCCGGACGGCAAAATTCTGCGATGAACTGAAGAAAGGCGGATTCGAAAAGACAGTCCAGAAAAAAACCGGACTGATTATTGATCCCTATTTTTCCGCAACAAAGATCAGATGGATATTGGATAACGTGAAAGATGCGAAAAAGCTCGCAATGCAGCACAGACTGCTTTTTGGAACAGTAGAAACCTGGCTGATCTGGAAACTAACCAAAGGAAAAATCCATGTTACGGATTATTCGAATGCTTCGCGGACCATGCTGTTTAACATCAATACACTGAAATGGGACCGCGATATTCTGAAGAAGCTAGGTATACCCGAATCCATGCTTCCGGAAGCGAAACCTTCCAGCTGTATTTATGGAGAAACGGATCCATCCATTTTTGGCGCTGCCATTCCGATTGCAGGAGCTGCAGGTGACCAGCAGGCTGCATTGTTTGGGCAGAACTGTTTTGGAAAAGGAGAAGTGAAGAATACTTACGGCACAGGCGGATTCCTCTTAATGAATATCGGGGACAAACCTTTTATCTCAAAACATGGGCTTTTGACGACAGTCGCTTGGGGTTTGGATGGAAAGGTATGTTATGCACTGGAAGGATCCATTTTTGTTGCGGGTGCTACCATTCAATGGCTCAGGGACAAACTACGCATTCTGGATTCTGCACCTGATTCGGAATATATGGCAACTAAAGTCAGGGACACGGACGGATGTTATTTAGTGCCGGCTTTTACAGGACTTGGCGCACCGTATTGGGATCCCTACGCAAGAGGCGCAATTGTAGGTCTTTCCAGAGGTACTAATAAGTATCATATCATTCGTGCCGCTTTGGATTCCATGGCATATCAGGTACACGATGTCCTGAAGGCAATGGAAGAGGACACCGGAATTCAACTGAATTCACTTAAGGTGGATGGAGGTGCATCTGCAAATAATTACCTGATGCAAATGCAGACAGATCTGATTAGAGTACCGGTCATCCGTCCGGTCTGCGTTGAAAGCACAGCAATGGGAGCAGCTTTTTTGGCGGGGATCGCTGTCGGCTATTTTAAAGATCTGGATCATATACGAAAAATCTGGAAGTCGGAACGCATCTTTAGACCGGCTATGACAGAGAAGGAACGCGAAAAACTTCTAAAGGGATGGGATAACGCAGTAGGACGTACTTTCGGATGGGCCAGGCAGTAGATTTGTTGAGAAAAGATAGACATGAGAGGAGTTGCCCTATGTATGATGCGGTTATCATAGGTGGAGGTGTGACAGGATGCAGCGTTGCGAGAGAACTTTCACGTTATCACGGGAAGTTTTGCCTGATCGAAAAGGAAGAAGATGTCTGCTGTGGTACATCTAAGGCAAACAGCGCGATTGTCCATGCAGGATATGACGCGGAACCGGGGACATTGAAAGCAAAATTGAATGTGGAAGGGAACATGCTCATGGAACCTCTGTCGCATGAACTGAATTTTCCCTTTCGGAGAATCGGTTCGCTGGTTGTGTTCATGAACAAGGAAGAGGAATCAGTCATACATGAACTTTTTGAACGCGGAAGAAAAAATGGTGTCCCCGGTCTAAGACTGATTGATCGTAAAGAACTGCTTTTTATGGAGCCGGGTATTTCTCCAGAAGCTGGAGGGGCACTTTTAGCTCCTTCAGGGGGTATTGTCTGTCCATTCCTTTTAACAATTGCACTGGCAGAAAATGCAGCTGTAAACGGAATGGAGTTTCGATTCAATGAAGAAGTCACAGCTATCCAAAAAGCCGAAAAAAATTATGAGGTGAATACATCCGTCGGGAAAATACAATGTCGGATGGTCATCAACGCTGCAGGCGTTTATGCAGACAAATTTCATAACATGGTGAGTAAAAAGAAGATTCATATTACACCGAGGCGCGGTGAATACATACTGCTGGATCACGCTTCTTCCGGGATTGTAAGGCATACAATATTTCAGGCCCCCACTATTGCCGGAAAAGGTGTTCTGGTGACGCCCACTGTTCATGAAAATGTTCTGACTGGTCCTACAGCATTGTTTATTGAGAACAGGGAGGGTAATAATACGACCCAGGCGGGACTTGATCAGATCATGCATGACAGCCTGAGGGCGGTTCCTGATATTCCGTTCCGTCAGGTTATCACTTCTTTTTCGGGATTGCGTGCATCGGAGGAAAGGGGAGATTTTGTCATTGAGGAACCGGAAGATGCACCGGGTTTCCTGGACTGTGCCGGTATTGACTCACCCGGACTTTCGAGTGCTCCGGCGATCGGTAAGATGGTGGCGAAAATGATAGCTGAAGATCTTTCTTTAAAGGAAAAAATGTCTTTTATTCGAGAACGTGAAGCTATACCAGATCCGAAAGCAATGTCCATCAAGGAACGCAATCTTCTAATCCGAAAGAAGCCGGCATACGGCAATATTATCTGTCGCTGTGAAGGGATTTCGGAAGGTGAAATTCTGGAGGCAATCCACAGAGTTCCTGGGGCAAAATCTTTGGATGGCGTAAAGAGAAGAGTGAGAGCCGGAATGGGACGATGTCAGGCAGGATTTTGTTCGACGCGGGTCATGGACATATTAGAGAGGGAACTGAAAATGTCTCCCGGAGAAATCACAAAATGTGGTGGTGCATCGGTTCTTGTGATGGGGAAAAACAAGGAGGCATATTCCAAATGGAAAAGCACGACCTTGTGATAATAGGCGGAGGACCGGCAGGACTTGCAGCTGCGGATTCTGCTTATGAAAGTGGCATAAGAGATATCGTAATTTTAGAACGGGACCACGAATTGGGTGGAATTCTGAATCAGTGTATTCATAACGGATTCGGACTGCACACATTTAATGAGGAACTGACGGGTCCGGAGTATGCTGAACGATATATCAGAAGAATATTAGAAAAGAAGATTCCATTTATATTGAATACTATGGTCATGGATATTACAAAAGATAAAGTCGTGACAGCCATAAACCATGAAAAAGGGATGTTTAAGATAAAAGCCGGGGCTATTATCCTGGCAATGGGATGCAGGGAACGTCCGAGAGGTGCCTTGAATATTCCGGGATACAGGCCTGCAGGAATTTATTCAGCGGGAACTGCCCAGAGGCTGGTCAATATGGAAGGGTTTATGCCCGGAAGAAAAGTTGTTATTCTGGGATCCGGTGATATAGGCCTGATCATGGCTAGGAGACTGACGCTGGAAGGTGCAAAAGTGGAAGTGGTAGCCGAACTGCTACCGTATTCCGGAGGACTGAAAAGGAATATTGTACAATGCCTGAATGATTTTGATATACCATTGAAGCTGAATCATACTGTTATTGATATTGAAGGAAAGGAACGTGTAACGGGTGTCACAATCGCCGAAGTAGGTTCTGATAGAAAACTTATACCGGGAACAGAAGAGCATTATGACTGTGATACACTTCTTCTTTCTGTTGGTCTTATTCCGGAAAATGAACTTACACGTCTTATGGGTGCTTCAATGAACAGGGTAACAGGTGGCCCAGATGTGAGTGAAAGTCTGGAAACAGATGTTGCAGGAGTCTTTGCCTGCGGAAATGTGCTTCATGTTCATGATCTTGTGGATTACGTTTCACAGGAAGCAAAACTGGCAGGAAAGAATGCGGCGCAATATTTAGAAGAGAAGGATGGAGACAGGGAATTGAAAAAGGAGAGAAGAATCCCGATTTATGCGGAAAATGGGATTCGCTATACTGTCCCTATGACGGTCAGTCCGAAAAAAATGCCGGATACAGTTACCATACGATTTCGCGTGGCAAATATCTACAAAGATATCTTTGAAAGTGTCTATGTGGATGATAAAAGAATTCTGCACCGGAAAAAGCAGATTGTGGCACCGGGAGAAATGGAAAATATCAGTTTGACACGTGAAAATCTGCAGAATATTTCTCATCCGGGGAAAATCACGGTGAAGTTGGAGGAAACATAAAATTTATGGAGGAAAGAGAACTGACATGCATAGGCTGTCCTATGGGATGTCCTGTCAGAGTGAAAATGGAAGGTAATACAATCATTTCCGTTACAGGTAACACCTGTAATCGGGGTGATATTTATGCAAGAAAGGAGGTTACAAATCCAACGAGAATCGTTACAACAACCATTCCGGTATCAGGCGGTTCCTGTCAAGTGGTCTCGGTAAAGACAAAAATAGATATTCCGAAAGACAGAATTTTTGACTGTATAAGAGCTTTGAAAGATATTTCTGTTAAGGCCCCTGTTTTTGCAGGAGATGTTGTACTGAAGGACGTAGCTGGGACGGGGGTGGATATCGTAACTACCAGAAATGTAACATGAAATATTGATATATGCTGAAGAAATAATTATACGAAGGAGGGAAGTATGAAAGCAAAGAGGAAACCGATATTCTGGATTTGTATTTCATTGATTTTATGTCTGGTCAGCATGATTTTTTCTTCTGCAATTCAATCTGATTTCGGAAATGTACAGGTTTCAAAGTTAAAACTGGTCGATAGAGAAGGATATAAGATAAGTACACAGTTATATAAACCTGTAACTGCAACAAAAGAACAGAAAGCTCCTTGCATTATCACAGTTGAAGGATGGTATAACAACAAAGAAATGCAGGATTTATATTCAGTGGAATATGCCCGAAGGGGATATGTAGTTATTGCAACGGACATGCACGGTCACGGGGATTCGGACAGTACAGACGCTAAAGATTTGTATTCGGCAGGAGTTGGCGTAGATGCTGCTGTAGAACTTGCGGGTTCGCTTCCATATGTCGATACGAACAAAATTGCTGTCACAGGACATTCTAGTGGCGGAGCTGCCTGCGATATGGCTATGGCACTTGATAATGAAAGAAAAACGCCGTTAATATCAGCAGTTTTTTTTGAAGCGTCCACTTGGGTTGATGATACGGGGGCAGATCATAGCGGCGATTTTAGAAATCGAAGTTCCGGTATTATCGCGGATAAATATGATGAATTCTTTTTCTGGACAAAGGATGATTCAGGAAAAGATACAGTGCCGCGGCAGTTTCTCACCACGCCGGATGCCAGGAATTATGTGAATTTTAATCGTGGTTCCGAAGGAGTGTCTGACGTTGAAGCAGGCAAGTTTTATACCAACGAAAATACAGATGGGACAGCATACAGAGTAATCTATCAACCTACATGTACACATCCATGGGTGCATTTTTCAGGCACCAGCGTAGGATATGGCATAAATTTCTTCCAGAAAGTTTTTGGAGCACCTAATCCCATTTCTGAGAGTAACCAGATTTGGCAGTTAAAAACCTTCTTCAATTTTATCGGCTTGGTAGGAATAGTAATCTTTACGCTGGCTTTTATGCTAAGAATGCTGGAAACCCCTTATTTTGGTTGCCTGAAATCAAATGAGATAGTTGAGCCGGTTAAGGTTAACAATACTACCGGAAAGCGTTGGTTCTGGATTACTCTGGTACTGGGGGCTCTGTTTTCAGGCTTCAGCTATTTTTGGACTATCCAGAATATATATTCCAAAACGACACCCTTCTTTGTCCAAACAGGACCTTTGACAATAGGAGTGTGGTGTGTACTTTCAGGTCTGTTCTGTTTAATTTTGATGATTATCTGCAAAAATGCATATTTTAAGAAAATTGGTTTTTCACCTGCGGATAGAGGAATCAAAATAAGCATAAAAAATCTTTGGAAAACAATTATACTGGCAGTTTTAACAACAGGCCTGGCATTTCTGATACTGTTTTTTGCAAACTATTTCTTTACTACAGATTTTCGCCTTTGGGTTCTTACGCTTAAAGCATTTGAGGCAGATAAAATTGGATATGCACTGAGATATCTTCCGATGTTCCTTTGGTTCTATATCATCAACTCAATATCGATAAACTGCTTTAATTATAACAACATTGGCGGGAAATGTAACATTTCCATCCTTTCAATTTTTAATATTCTAGGAGCTGTCGGCTTCGTTTTGATTCAATATATTACTTTCTTTACAACCGGAGCACTTAAATGGTACAGTACCGAGGGATTCCGAATTAGCGGAATATGGCTTTATCCGGCAATTGTATATCTGTTTGTAACACCCTACCTTACAAGGTTTATATATAAGAGAACAAAAAATCCGTATTTATGCGCGATTGTCAGTGCTATTATTATTACTATAATGGCAGTTGCTAATACAACCACTGTTCTTGGAGGCGGGGCGGTTGTAGCCAGTAATTATTAATGGATTCAGCAAGAGATTGAATTTGCGGGGCGGGAAAATTCCGCCCCGTTTATTTACTGTTAAAATCCCTTGTTCTGCCAGTGGAGAGGTTTTCTCTTTAAATACAAATAATATCGATTCACGGGGTGACGGTGGTTATTGTTATCTTTTGACGGCAGAACAGCATCAAAACGAGGGCTTCTGAAAAAAGGTTTTAGAAAAAAGGTGACGTTTATTGAACAAGTTAGTAAAAATCATTATAATGATATTATTCGGTTTCATTGCTTTAAACTGCACCGGATGTCTTCTGAGGGAGAAAAAATGTTCAGAGACCTTAAGACAGATCAGACTTTTCAGGAAAGACTCGGCAAAAATTATGACGAGATGAAATGGCTGTACGCAGAGTTATATCATAATGATGACAATGCCTTTGATTATTTTCTCTGTATGCTGCATGAATATTACAGAAAAAGAAGCGCAGAGTTAAAGGAATGGGACGAAGCCAGAGAACTGGTGCCGGACTGGTACCGCGGGAATGAAATGCTGGGTATGCTCATGTATGCGAATTGTTTCGGGACCACACTGGAAGGTGTGCGTTCCCATCTTCCATACCTAAAGGAATCAGGTATTAATTACCTTCATCTCATGCCGCTGCTGGATGTGGCAAAAGGACGTTCCGACGGCGGCTATGCGGTTTCAGATTTCCGTAAGGTGCAGCCGGAACTGGGAACAATTGAGGATCTTTCCGCACTTTCCTCCGACTGCCATAAGAACGGAATGAGTGTCTGTCTGGACTTTGTCATGAACCATACGAGCGAGGAACATGAATGGGCAAAACGTGCCAGGGCAGGCGAAAAGGAATACCAGGACCGGTATTTCTTTTTTGACAACTGGAACATTCCGAATGAATTTGAAAAAACGGTTCCGCAGGTTTTCCCGCAGACGGCACCGGGGAATTTTACCTGGTGCGAGGAAGCAAAGAAGGTGGTCATGACAACCTTCTATCCGTACCAGTGGGATTTAAATTATGCGAATCCGACAGTCTTTAACGATATGACTGCAAACATGCTTTATCTCTGCAATCACGGTGTAGATATTATCCGTTTGGATGCAGTGCCGTATATCTGGAAAACACTCGGGACAAGCTGTCGCAATCTGCCGCAGGTTCATACATTGGTCAGAATCATGCGGATGGCCTCGGAAATTGTGTGCCCCGGCACGCTGCTTCTTGGAGAAGTGGTTATGGAACCGTCCAAGGTAGTCCCTTATTTCGGTTCCCTCCGGAAGCCGGAATGCCATATGCTCTATAATGTTACTACCATGGCTACGACCTGGAGTACGGTGGCAACCAAGGATGTGCGGCTCATGAAGCATCAGCTGGGACAGATTTTTGCACTTCCGAAGGACTACATTTTTCTGAATTATCTGCGTTGCCATGACGATATCGGCTGGGGACTGGACTACGGTTTTCTCCGGCAGTTCGGTGTAGATGAAGTTGCCCACAAGAAATTTCTGAATGATTATTTTCGCGGCAATATCTACGGTTCGGATGCGCGCGGAGAATTGTATAACGATGATCCGCGGCTTGGCGACGCGAGACTTTGCGGAACGACCGCATCACTCTGCGGGATTGAAGCTGCAGAATATGAAAAAAATGAAGGAAAGCTGGAAAAGGCAGTAAACCTGGATATTATGCTTCACGCTTTCCTTTTCACGCAGAGCGGAATTCCGGTTATTTACAGTGGGGACGAGATTGGGGAGCTGAATGATTATACCTATCATGACGATCCGTTGAAATGGGACGATTCCAGATATCTCCACCGTGGAAATTTTCATTGGGAAGAAGCAAAAAGAAGAAAGTCTCCTCATACGCGGGAAGGCCGGATTTTCAAAGCATTAAGGAAGCTGGAGAAACTTCGCGGTAAACATGCCGTGTTTGAAAGCGCTGCGGATACCTGGATTGTGGAAACCTGGAATGACCATGTACTGGGCATCGGAAGATATTACCGCGGAGAGAAAATGATCGCACTCTTTAATTTCTCTGAGCAGGATCAGACGGCGTGGATTAACGAGGTGGAAGACTATACGGATATGATGACCGGGAAGGACAGAGAGGCGAAAGCAGTCGGAATTCCCGGTTATGGATTTGTATGGCTGATTACCAGATTTAAATAAGCGGCTGCAAGCTGTTCATTTAGCAGGCAGAAACGCAGGAAAGAAGAGAGCAGTCAGAAAGATTAGACAGAAAGGAGGTTTGATTTGGGAAAGTGTATATTTCTGGATATCGACGGAACACTTACGGTAGCGGGAAGCAATACGCCGCCGGACAGTGCGGTCCGCGCAATGGAACAGGCAAGAAAAAACGGACATAAGCTGTTTCTGTGCACCGGCCGGAATCCGGACATGCTGCAGCCTCTCCTGAAATACGGCTTTGACGGGATGGTATCCTGTGCGGGGGGCTATGTGACCTGCGGTGAGAAAGTACTTTTTGACTGCCCAATGACAAAGAAGCAGCTGGAAACCGCTTTGCATTCACTCCATAAAAATGGCGTATTCTGTACCATCGAAGCCAGGGACGGTTCCTTCGGAGATGCAAATCTGAAGGAGTTCCTTGATGGTACTGAGGGCGGGAACAGTGAAATTGAAAGGTGGAGAAAAGCTCTTTCTGAGGACCTGAATATTCAGCCCATGGAAAAGTATGCTGATCAGCCTGTTTATAAGATTGTAATCATGGCGCCGGATGCATCCCAGCTTACGGAGTGCAGGCAGCTTCTGGAGGAAGATTTCAGCTTTGTGATTCAGGATGTGCCGGCCCACGGCTGTGTAAACGGGGAGCTTCTAAACCGTGCTTTTGATAAAGGACGCGGAGTCAGAAAAATCCTTGATTATCTTGGCAAGCCGGTTGCCGAAAGCATTGGTTTTGGCGACAGTATGAACGATCTGGAAATGATCAGGACCGTAGGTATCAGTGTATGTATGGAAAACGGTTCGGAAGAATTGAAAAAGATCAGTACCATGGTATGCCCATCCGTTACGGACAATGGACTGGAAAAGGCTTTTGAGAAACTGAAGCTTATCTGAGAATCAGAAAGTTTGCATGGCTGGGGGAATGATTCCAAAGACAGTATGAAAGGGAGGCTAATGTATGGCACTGGATTACAGAAAATGTGCGGAAGAAATTGTACGGTATATAGGCGGCAGAGAGAACATCACGCAGGCGGCACACTGTGCAACAAGACTTAGGCTGGTAATCAAGGATAACGGCAAGGTGGATAAAACCGCGCTGGAAAACATTGATGGCGTAAAGGGCATGTTTGAATCAAACGGACAGTTGCAGCTGATTATCGGTACCGGAACGGTTAACAAAGTCTATGATGAGTTCCTTTCCGTTACGGGAATGACGGCAGCCACCAAGGACGATGTTAAGGCGGCGGCCGTTGCAAACGCACCGCTTTGGAGACGGCTGATCAAAGCACTCGGAGATGTTTTCGTCCCGATTCTTCCGGCTATTGTGGCGTCAGGTCTGATGATGGGTCTGGTGGAGGCCCTCGGCAAAATTCCGGGACTCGGTTTCGGGCAGACGGACTGGTACGGGTTTCTGGATATGGTGGCGAATACAGCCTTTGCTTATCTGCCGGTTATTGTTGCGGTTTCGGCAGCCAGGGTATTCGGCGGTAATATTTTTCTCGGTGCGGTAATCGGCCTTTTAATGATCCATTCATCTCTGACAAACGGATGGGCAGCGGCAAGCGGTTACAAGGTCTGGTATCTGTTCGGTCATATTCAGATCGGAAACTACACACTGGGACAGATCAATCAGCTGGGTTATCAGGGCCATGTAATACCGGTTGTCATTTCGGTCTGGTGCATGTGCAAGATTGAAAAGTGGTTCCATAAGCATGTACTGGAAATGCTGGATCTTTTTGTTACACCGCTCTGTACGGTTCTGATTACGGCACTGCTTACCTTTACCATTATCGGTCCCATTTTTTCTACGGCGGAAACCTATCTGCTCGGTTTTGCCGAAGTGCTTGTAAAGAATCCCATTGGTGCGCTGGTCATGGGCGCCATTTATCCGGTTACGGTGGTTATGGGTCTGCATCATATGTACAATGTTATTGAGGCCGGCATGCTTTCCTCGGTAGGACTGAATACCTGGATGCCTATTGCATCTGCTGCGAACTTTGCACAGTTTGGCGCCTGCCTTGCAGTTGGCTTGAAGGCTAAGAGCCAGAAGACCAAGGTAATTGCAGTTCCTTCTTCCATGTCCGCGGCACTGGGTATAACGGAGCCTGCAATTTTCGGCGTGAACATGCGCTTCTTTAAACCGTTTGTCTGTGCCATGGTAGGCGGTTCCATTGGCTCCCTTTTCGGAGCGCTGACCGGAATCGGTGCAACGGCATACGGCGTCACCGGTATTCCGGGTTATCTGACCATTAATAATCCCCTGGTTTATACCATTCTTCTGGCTGTTTCAGGGGGTATTGCTTTTGCATCAACATGGGTTATCTGGAAAGAAGAAGCACCGGCAGCAGTAAAACCTGTTGAAAAAGATGAAAATGAAAGCTTTGAACAGAAACCGGTCATTACCTGCGAAGCCGGTGCCATTCTGGCTCCGGTTAAGGGAACTCTTGTAGCGCAGGAACAGATTCCGGATGATACTTTCGCGCAGGGCATTCTCGGAACGGGTGTAGGCATTGCTCCTGAATCCGAAGTGGTTCTTTCTCCTGTGGATGGCTCAGTTTCTTCTCTTACCGAGTCAAAACATGCGGTCGGCATCACGAGTACCTCCGGGATGGAAATCCTCATTCATGTGGGAGTGGATACGGTCGCGATGAACGGAGAAGGTTTTGAACCGCTGGTCAAAGAGGGGGAGGCCGTCAAGATCGGTCAGCCTATGCTTCGCTTCTCAAAAGAGAAAATTAAAGCGGCCGGGCACCCGGATACCGTTGTCGTTCTACTGACAAACAGCGATGATTACAAGGAAGTCAAGGTCTGAATCCCGATAAACAGCAGACACCATGTGTCTGATATATGCGGGAGCAGGCTGCATAAGAGAATAAAAGGAACAGGGATCAGCGGGAGAGTGTTCCGAAAGGTTCCGGATTCCTTAAAAAATAAAGGGAGCGTAATAATATGAAAGAAATTAATTACACGATACAGGATCCACTCGGTATTCACGCACGTCCGGCAGGCATACTGGTAAAGACGCTGAAGCAGTACAAAAGTTCTGTGACCATATTTAAGGGTGATAAGAGCTGCGATATGAAAAAACTTCTCGCACTGATGGGGATGGGAATCAAGAAGGACGATAACGTGACCATAAAGATTGAAGGCGAAGACGAAGAAAAGTGCGCCGAGGAACTTGGAAAGGCATTGAAGGAAATGTTCTGACCGTTTGACACTTTAGGGATACGCATGTGCTCTTTTGAAGCTGAGAGTGCATGCGTATTTGCAAAATACAGGAGGGCCACATGCAGGTAGCAACAGGTAAAAGCGTTTTAAACGGCATCGCCATTGGAAAGATAAAGGTCTACCGTGCGCCGAAGGTGGAAATCAACGCGGATCTTATTGAGGACGCGGAAACGGAAGCAGCACGTTTTGACAATGCCCGTGAGAAAGCAATCGAACAGCAGAACACACTCTATGAAAAAGCTGTGGTCGATGCAGGCGAAGACAGCGCAGAGGTATTCAGCGTTCATGCGATGATGCTGGAAGATGATGATCTGATTGACGCAACGAAGGAAATTATTCTGAAACAGAAGCACAATGCGGAATATGCAACCAAGGTGGCTTTTGACAATCAGGCAAAGGTCTTTGCGGAAATGGATGATCCGTACATGAAAGAGAGAAGTGCGGATATTTATGATATTGAGCAGTCCGTTTTGAATGTGCTTTTCGGAATCAGTCCGGAAGCCATGCAGGGAACCGAACCTGCAATTCTGGTTGCGCGGGATCTTTCGCCTTCCGAAACGGTGCGGCTTGATAAGTCTCTGTTACTCGGAATCATTACGAAAGAAGGAAGCTCCAACAGCCATACAGCTATTCTTGCGCGTTCCATGGGAATTCCGGCACTGGTGCAGTGTGCAGAAGCCTCCATGGACTGGGATGGAAAGGAAGGTATCATTGACTGCTATAATTCCTGTGTTTACATTGACCCTGCGCCGGATCTTCAAAAATCTCTGAAAAAACGGCAGGACGATGATATCAAGCAGAAGGCTCTGCTGCAGGAACTGAAGGGAAAAGACAATACCACCATTGACGGAAAAACCGTTAAAATTTATGCCAATATCGGCGGTCCTTCTGATATCGGGCTGGTTCAGCAGAATGATGCGGGCGGTGTGGGCCTTTTCCGTTCTGAATTTGTATATCTGAATTCCAAGGATTACCCGACGGAGGAAGAACAGTTCCAGGCTTACCGGCACGCAGTGGAATCTCTGGCACCGAAACAGGTAATCATAAGGACCTGTGATATTGGTGCGGATAAGCAGGTCGATTACATGAATATGCAGAAGGAAGATAATCCGGCAATGGGCTGCAGGGCAATCCGGATATGTCTTACCAGAAAAGATTTCTTTAAGACACAGCTCCGGGCACTGCTCCGGGCTTCATCCTACGGGAATCTGGGAATCATGTTCCCGATGATCATCAGCACGCGGGAACTCCGGGAGTGCAGGGATCTTCTTAAGGAATGCACGGCAGAGCTTACGGAAAAAAATGTGAAGATCGGAGAATATTCTGTGGGTGTTATGATCGAGACGCCGGCAGCTGTTATGATTGCAGATGAGCTGGCGGAAGAATGTGACTTTTTCTCAATCGGCACCAACGACCTGACACAGTATACGCTGGCCATAGACCGGCAGAATGCGGCGCTGGATCCCTTCCTGAATATTCATCATCCGGCAATCCTCCGGGAAATTAAAATGACTGTGGATGCCGGTCACAGGCACAATACCTGGGTGGGTATCTGTGGGGAGCTGGGGGCAGATCTAACACTGACCGAGACCTTTCTCCGAATGGGCATAGACGAGCTTTCTGTAAATCCTGTTTCCGTTCTGCCGCTCCGGAAGACGGTCCGTGGTCTGGATCTCAGAAATCCGCAGGAAGAAAGACTGTATTAAGCCGTGCCGGTATTTCTCATTGCGTGTTATACGGAAATCAATACAAACAACGGAGTACTTTGGACTGCAGCTGCTGCACGGAATGCTATGAAGGAACCGTCAGCGGAAAACAGTTGGAGAATTCCGGTTCGCGTCATTATATTCCGGTTATCAGTTCAATTAGAAAGCTTCAGAATCCTTTGATTCTTCAAAGGATACTGAGGCTTTCTTTAATGGCACTTTGCTGCATTTGGGGACAATCCGTGTATATAGTGTAGAAAGAATATGTGTTATTACGATTTTAATAATAAGAGATTATATTATACTATCTTGTGGATGGATGAATTAAAGGAACTGGAACCGATTGCCTACCCATATCCTGTTGATATGTATTTTCTGAATGACAAGGGAGAAGGCACATTGGCATCCAGCAAAGATTTTAAAGGAATAATGATGATCATAGAGCGGGATAAAGATTTTAACATTCTTCGTAAATAATGTCAGCTCAGCAGGTCGGTTTTAAGCAATAACCGCCTCTTTGCCGAAGTTGTTTTCAAAATCCATACTGATAATTTCGCGGATTTTGATTCTGTACCTTGAAAAGATCCATTCCAGTTTTTG
>Ga0183098_10340_pt1 | contig 112389 bp, 102 predicted proteins | sample BioMet9_FD_128884 | JGI IMG/M metagenome (GOLD analysis project Ga0183098, IMG submission 128884) | Microbial communities from bioreactor (seeded with sewage sludge) at Lawrence Berkeley National Lab, California, USA - Biofuel... | ecosystem: Engineered > Bioreactor > Anaerobic > Unclassified ...
CCGGTTTTCTGGAATATAACTGGAATTTTTCAATTATTCATGATTTCTTATATAAAAGACCCCGCAGCGATGAATGGATTCAACTGCGGGTTTCTTTTGTCTTTTTATCAGTTTACCTCAAGTCTTTTTTCAAATTTTCCTACAACCATCTGTGGTGATACAATAAAAGCAAATGCAGCCGGTTCTTCCTGTACAATATATCGTTTTAAATACTGCCATTCATATTTATTTATTACAATCATGTGAACAATCTGATTATTTTGAGAATATTCTCCCCACCCATCCCAGCTGGTTACTCCTCTACCAATAAAATCAGTCAGTCTTTTACCCAACTGTTGGTCCCTAGAAACAATGAACGCTGTATATTTAATATTTTGAGAGTGGATCTTATCTACCATAACAGCAGCAACTAGTGAAAATACCAGAGAATATGCTGCAACTTCTAAGTTGAATTCTATTGCCGCAAATAAATAAACTAAAAAATTAATTAATAATCCAATTTTTCCAACGCTAATATCTGGATATTTTTTAGAGCAAATCATTCCAACAATATCTGTTCCGCCGCCTGATCCTCCCTCTCGTAAAGCAAGTCCAACACCACATCCAGATATAGTTCCGCCAATCAAGCAATTCAAAAGTGTATCTTTAAAAAAGGGGGTTTCAGGTGATGGTAGAAAAGTCATCAGGAAAGATTGTACACAAACTGCAATTATTGTTCTATAAATAAACCTTTTTCCAATAGATTGATATCCCATTATCATCAATGGAATATTTATAAACCAGGTAATAATACCTGCAATATCAATATTTGGCGGGACATGAACTCCAAAAACCTCTATAACCAACCATTTGATAATCTGGGCTACTCCGGCAAATCCGCCACTATAAAGTCCGTCCGGAATCAAAAAATATTTATATGCTGTGGAAAATAAAGTTACTCCACACAATATATATAATATATGGATATATTCATTTTTCTTTTTTATGCTCTTCATGTGAATATCATTTTTCTCTCTTCCCATTGTTGCCGCCAATTTCCCATTGCAGAAATGTTTCATGTATTAATTAAGCGCGGCATTTTCGCCCCGCCTAATTAAAATTTCTGATATTAATTTCAAAATATGTTCTATCAATATTTTAATTTCCACATATACCTTCTCATAGTCAAAGGATGATTCCGCAGAATGGCAATTTGTTCCGCATATACTCTTAATACTGCGCTGATAACCATGGGATTAAAATATTCGGCAACGCTGCTCGGAAGAGAACCAATCCCATAATCTTTTCCATCAACTACTGTGGTTTTTGCTTCAAATCTATGTAAAAAATCAAGTGCCCGGGAATCAAGCGCCCGTGTGCGTCCTTCATTCATAAGAAGAATGAACGGCACATTTTTATCTACAATTTCAAACGGACCATGGAAGAATTCACCATCATGGAAATTGCCGGAATTGATCCACTGCATTTCCATCATTAAACATAGTGAAAAAGTATAGGCTACGCATTGTGTCGCCCCGGAACTCATAACATACACAACCGGTACATCTTTATATGCTTCTGCAAATTTTACAGCATCTGGAACAACAAATGATACGGCATTCTCAATCAAGTCATTTATTTTTCCAAATGCAGTTTGCATATCATCATAATAATCATATCCTTCATACTGATTCAGAATTTCTGTTGCAAGAGATAACGCATAAATCATCTTCTCCAGTTTAGCAGCATAATTTTTTTCAAAGCCATGTACGATTACATAGTCTGCATTATGGGCTAAAGGAGAATCTCCATTATGAGTAACAGCAACTACTTTTGCTCCAAGACTCATTGCTTTTTTTGAAGCTTCAACCGTTTCCGGTGTATTTCCACCCAATGAACATGCTACGACAATTGCATTCGGTCCAACCGCTTCCGGAGTAGCGTAAACAAATTCATTTGCTGTGTAATGTCCTACTCTAAGTGTTTTTGAGTTTTCTTCCAAAAAATATTTGGCTGGGTATAATTCTGCTTTTGAAGCTCCGCATCCCACAAAAAATACTGACTTTATTTCCGGAACTTCTTCTTTAATGGCCTCAATGATTTCCTTCGGTTTCATTACCATTCTCCCCTTATTGTAGAGTCATAGTCATTCTTGTCCATTTCTGAACCTAAAACTATGCTGTTTAAGATTTCTTACCATATCCTGGCTCTTAAAATTACACTTTTCTTCGCTTCATCTTATGAGTTGATCCAACTTGTTATAATACAATATAATACATTTGTTGGCATATGTCAATACGTTTTATTTATTAATTACGTCTCGGATCTCCAAGAAATGAAATTGCTTCTCTAATTGTTTCAATTTTATAATCTGCAGTTCTTGTATCAAAGTCAAAGCGCCTATCTATTAAAGCCAATACTATGGCACCGGCTTCATGAGCGGCTTTAATTCCTACAGAAGAATCTTCTATTACTATACAATCTTCCGGCCTTACTCCTAATTTTTCTGCCGTTCTCAAATAAACATCCGGATAAGGTTTTGGGTTTTTGCAATCTTCTCCACTTATTACATTATTCATGAGTTCAAAAATTCCGACAATTTGGAGTATGGCCTTCACTTTTTTATACTGTGTAGAAGAAGCAACAGCAGTTTTAATCTGATTCTGCTTTGCATACAAAATTACTTCTTTTATTTCCGGTCGGAATAATTTTTTATAATCATATCTGTTCTGAAAACGCGGCTTCCAGTCGTTTTCAAACTCATCCTTCATTTCCTGCCAGCTTTTACCGCTTTTTGAAAGTTCAGTGATAATGCTCCAGGTATCTTTAACGCCTGTTCCTACTACTGCCTGCATTTCTTTTTCCGAAACATTTGGATTATACTGTTGGACATACTCCATTACACCTTTTTGGTTTAACGGCTCTGTATCTACAATTACACCATCCATGTCAAAAATAATTGCTTTAACCATATTTATCCCTTTACTGCTCCTGCAGTTAACCCCTTCACAAACTGTTTCGACATACAGAAGAAAAGGATAATTAATGGTAACGATGAAATCACAAGCCCTGCAAGTGTTGTTGTATAATCAATTTTCAGATCTCCTTTAAATGTCATCAGACCAATCGGAATTGTCTGAAGCGCTTTGTTATTTAGAAAAACATTTGCAAAAAGAAATTCATTCCATACAAAATTCAAGTTTACAATTGCACAGGAAGCAAAAATGGGTTTACTAATTGGAACTATTATTTTTGTAAAAATTTGGAGGCTATTATAACCATCCATAATAGCTGCTTCCTCGAGTTCCATGGGTATTGAAATGAAAAAGGCTCTCATGAGAAATACTGTAAACGGGATTCTGAAAGCAATATAAGGCAAAATCACTGCAAAATAAGTATTATAGATTTTGAAAGCTTTCAATATCTTATACAGAGGGACCAATGCCACCTGCTCAGAAAGCGCCATTCCGCCAAGAATAATAATAAAAATAATATTGCTTCCTTTTGCCCTAAATCTGGTAAGCCCATAGGCAAGAAGAGATGAAAAAAGCAATATAAATACCAAAGAAACTGCACTTACCAATACAGAATTTCCAAAATATCTGTATAACCCCAATTTCCATGCTTTTATATAATTACCAAGCTGAACAATTTGTGGCATAGCAAGAGAATCTTTGAACAATTCCTGATTTGTTTTCAGAGAATTTAAGATAATCCAGCATAACGGTGCAAAAATAATAACACAGAGCAGAATGCAAAGCAGGTTAAGAAGAACTTTCGAAATATTGTGATGTCCTACACTTTTCATTTTCTTCTTGCCCCCTTATTGTTGTCCAGATCGTGTTATTTTAAGTTGAATAATTGACAAAACTACTGTAATCACAAAAATAAAGACACCCGTCACTGCTGCCATTCCCAAATCATCATGAAGAAATGCCTGTTGATATAGGAACAGTCCAAAGACTTGCGTACTGTTTCCGGGCCCGCCAGCAGTCGTTGAATAAACTTCCGTATATAATTTAAACGCCCCAATTATCGTAATGATTGAACATACCAAGAGTTGTTCTTTTGCCTGTGGAACCAAAATACTGATTGCCCTTCTTACGGGTCCGGCTCCATCTATTGCTGCTGCCTCCACATAATCTTCAGGTACATTCTGAAATGCAACCGTCATAAGTAATGTGATATATCCTGTAAATTGCCATTGACTCATGGCAATAATACAGTAAATCGCCATCTTTGAATCACCAAGCCATGCCCTTGTCTTTAGATTAAACATTTTTAGAAGTGCATTTAAAAACCCAAGATTCGGCTCATAAATAAAAGTAAACATAAGCCCCACCGCAACCAGTGAAATCAAGGAAGGCATAAAATAAATATTTCGATACACCGATTTCATTTTTTTCCCAATCGCTGAACTGTCTATGATTAAAGCTAAAATCGTCCCAATCCCAACTTGAACAATAAGAGAAATAATGCAATACAATCCGTTGTTACGAAGCATAACAGGAAAGGTTTTATCTGTAAAAAATCTTCTGTAGTTATCCAATCCCACAAATATTGCACTAGAAGAATAAGAAGACAGGCGAAAAAAGCTATATCCTATGTTCATAATTACCGGAACATATACAAACAGAAGAACCATGATTAGACCAGGGAGCATATAACTATAAGGCACCATTTTTTTTGTTTTCAAATTACCACCACCTTTTTAATAGGCAGGCCCCCAAAGGAAGCCTGCCTATGGATTATCGGGGCTTTATTTTACTGATTTTTATTGCATAAATTTACTTTACTGACTTGTAGTCCCACTCTTTACAAGTGACTGAGCTTCTTTTGCTTTTGCCTGTATTTTCTTCATTGCTTCTTCTGGCGTAACGCTATTATTTGTAAGCTCAGAAACATCTTCTAGATACTCCTCTGAAACTGTTGAATATAATGCATTGTCAAGCCATGCGCTCATTTCCTTGGCCTCGCTTACAACTTTATATCCATCAATCAATGACTGATCTGTAAGACCATTTGTTGTATCTTTTGCCGCATTAAACCAGCCGATCTGTTGGCATTGTTCTGTTCCAACATCTTTCCCTAAAAACCATTTTAAGAACTCAACACATTCATCCGGATATTTTGTTTTTGAAGAAATAACGAAGCCTTCCGGTGCTCCTGTTAATATTTCCTGATTACCCTTTGCATTCGCTATCTGCGGGAAATTAAACAATCCAAATTTCAGGCTCGGTCCATCCGCTTTAATATAAGGAATTTCAATCAATTCTCCATAATATATAGCTGCCTGACCCATGGCAAACGTCCCTCTTGCCATATCTGGCTTTACGCCATCCGGGTTGTCTGTCATATAAGGAAGAAGTTTCTGATAATACTGCATTGCCTGTACATAACCGGGATCCGTAAATTCCCCGCTTGTCGGATTATAATCTTTTTCACGAACATCATCCGGCACACAAATTTGATTCAACGTCCCCATATAATGCAGCCCTGCCCATGGTTCCTGGTTTCCGAATGCAATGGGAGTAATACCGGCCGCCTTCAGTTTTTCACATGCTGCGAGAAGATCATCAAAAGTCTTTGGAATTTCTATGTTGTTTTGTGCAAAAAGTTCCGTATTATAGAAAAATAATTTACAGTCAAGACGGAATGGGATTCCATAGACCATACCTTCACTATTGGTATAAATCTTCATTTGATTTTCCAACAAGGAATTTTTCCATTCTGTGTCTTTATCCAAGTATGGTTTCAGATCCAGAATCAGATTCTCACGAATAAAACGTTCCGTGAAATCTCCTGCCCAACTGAAAAAAATATCCGGTGTATCTTCTCCCCCAACAACCACTTTTATTTTTTCTTTATAATCCTGGTTTTGTGCACTGGTAATGTCAAATTGAATATCCGGATGAGAAGCTTCATACTCGTGAAGTTTTCCTTCGATAAAACTGTTGTAGGGTTCGTCAGGAAACCGATGGAAAAATTTAATTATCTTCTTTTGACCGCTTGAAACGGCAGCAGTAGTTCCGGCCGCTGTAGTCCCAGTCGCTGTAGTCCCAGTCGCCGTAGTCCCAGTCGCCGCCGTTGCTGCATCCGTTCCCGTACTTGTACTAACACCACATGCTGAGAGAGAAAAAATCATTACTCCACTTAAAACCAATACTACAGCTTTTTCAAATAGTCCTTTTTTCATAACACCTCTCCTTCCAATTCTTAAATTTGTGCTATCCTTTGTTTTTCTAAATACTTTCCTTCCTCATTACTTTCTTATCCTCTTCGGTCAGACTGACTTTCTTCCCATAACCAAATGAGCCCTCTCTCTGGCACTGGATAGAAGAAAACACTGCTGCACGGAATAGGCTTGTTCGAATCAGGCATTCTTTATAGCCTCTGCCTGTTGTAATCCCTTTATATCCGGATTCAGGGCTGAACTCCGTCATATCTTGAATTCCCTCAAGATAATTTGTTAGAAAACAGGCAATAAAAGAATCTCCTGCCCCCATAGTATCTTTTGCATGAACAAGACATGGAGACTGCTCATATATGATTCCATCTGCCATCACACAGGCTCCTTTCGACCCGCGTGTTGCAATTACCATATTCCGGCATCCCCATGAAAAAATCTGTTGCATCAGAATTTTTATGTCTTTTTCTGATTGATCCCCGCAAGATATTTCTACACAATCTACAAACGGGCAGCATTGTTTGAAATACTCTTCATCATTTCTGTTGGAAAAATCCATGGAGACAAATTTTGCCGCATTGTGAATACCAGGTAATTGTGATTCCATATAGCTATATACGCTGGTATGTATCAAATCAAAGGTTCTTATATAATCAAAATCCAAATCCGTTAGAATTGGCGGTTTTTCACAAGATACTCCACCGTGATTCCCAGTCAGAAACACCCTGTCACCATTCACCAATTGCACTCGTGCACACCCATTTTCTCCATGTTCAAATCGACAATGCGAAAGATCAACACCGATCTCTTTTGCCGTATCATATACATGTTTTCCAACAATATCATCTCCAAAAGTACCCAAATATGCAGAGTCCGCTCCAAACATTTTACTAAATACCGCTACATTCAATGCATTGCCGCCCGGATAGATAGTAGCTATATGAAGGTACTTGTCACAAACATTGTCTCCAATTCCAAGTGTTTTAAACATATACTTTCCTTTTTTATATAACATTCTATAATATCTTATTAATTCGTCCTATATTGTTATATCATAATGTCAAAAATTCAACAAGTCTTTTTTGTGATAAGACCAGTTTTTTGTAGATTTATACAATTAATCTTGGTTTTTTTATGGATTTTTATCTTGACTATCCTTCATCAATTACAGAAAAGAGTTGATTTACACTTCTATACAAAGAATCTTTAGGATTAATAAAATATCTTCCATCCGTTATTTCAAGTGTAAGATATCCCTGATATTCATATTTCGACAATTCCAAGAGATATTTTCTCATATCCAAAACACCATCTCCCCACGCCAAGTGTCCAGAAGGCGTTCCATCAACAAAGTGAAAATGAATCAGTTTTTCCTTCAGCACACTAAAATAGGTTGCGGGTGTCTCTTTGGCCAAAGCCATTGGTATAGTATCTGCAACAGCTCCAACAGAATCCTGATCTATTTCAATAAGCATTTGTTTCAAAGTATTCAGATTGTAAACCAAATTACTTTCATCTTTACGTAAAACTTCAAGGACCAGCTTAATTTTATAATTTTCTGCCATTTCGCCTAAAGCACGAATATTATCCACTGCATATTTCCAGGCTTCTTCTTTGTCAGATCCATTAAAATACCCTGTTCCTGAGGTAACAAGGACTTTATCTGTTCCCAAATCCGCAGCAATTCTTATTGCCTGCTCAAAATAATGCAGACTTCTTATTCGCTCGGAGGCATATGGAGCCGACAAATTTATAGGATATATACACTGTTCCGGTGTATAACAAATTAATCTTAGCCCTCTTTGTTCTATCTCATGCCGGATATTACAGATATCATGATATGTCATATCCTCTGAATAAAAATGTGGTGCAGCACCCCACATTTCAATATTTGAAATGCCACAGCGAAGAGTGTCCTCTAAAAATTGTAGAAAGGGATAATATTTATATTGAATATTCATGCTGGCTATCTGACTTCTTTTTATAGATTTCACGATTCTTCCTTTTCCTGATAAACAGGCCCTCTCTTTATCAGCATATCCTGTTGAAGAATATAGTTATATCTATCTGCATTAATGATATTCTTTCCAGTATAAATTGGGTTTCCGTTCAAATCAAAGCAACTGTCTTTAACATAAAGCAACGCCTCTTTTTCCCTTACTCCCAATAATTTGGCTTCCTCTTTCGTTGCATAACATATGCCAATTTTCTTTGTTCCACTGGTTGGAATAACCCCATGAGATTCAAGTGTTTCATACAGGGATCCATTTAAATTTTCCGAAAGCAGATAGGCAAAAGATCGAGAAAAATGATTTTCTTCTAATAACACAGGAGCATCATCACAAAAACGAAGTCGTTTTATTCGAATTATTTCGTCATCATCTTTTAACTTTAATATCTGAACATCTTTTGGCAATGCTTTCACAATATCTGCAGATATGAATTTTGTCCCAGGTTTTTCTCCATTTAAAAGGCAATTTTGAGTAAAACTCATAAACGTATTCAAATTTCTAATCATACGCTTACCCGTAACAAAAGTTCCCATGCCTTGCTTTCGGGTAACGAGTTCTTCGTCTGAAAGAATATCCAATGCTTTTCGGATGGTAATTCGGCTGACTTCATACTGAATACTCAGCTCTTTTTCTGTCAGGATTTTTTCATTTTCCTTTAAAGCACCAGTCTCTATCTGACGCCGTAGTTCATCTGCCAACTGTAGATACAACGGTACTTCGTTTTCCCTGACCAATTCTCCCATTGTTATACCATCCTCAATATTTTTTAATATTCCAGCCTTTTATAATACCTTCTGATTCCTAACGGATGTCTTCTGCAATGTTCTAGATGAATATTTACTCGTTGAAATGCAGATCTCATAACTATTGGTGCAAGAATCCATCTGAATTCACTGCTGATTCCATTTAACTTATAGTTCTTTGTATCGAATATAATTACTTTTGCACTAACCTGGTTAACAAATTTTTCAACTCTATCCATCTCTACTCTGGTTTTGTCTTCTCCTTTAATCAAGATAACCGGGATGTCCCGTTCTATTACTTCTAATGTTCCATGAAAAAAGTTAGCCGCAGAAACCGGTCTAGTACGCATCCACTGCATTTCTTCCATAATACACATTCCGTGGCAGGTAGCCCAATCCTCAAGATTCCCTGATCCAATCAGATATGTTATAGGTTCATCGCAATATTTCTCCGCATATGCCTGTGCATCTGCATCTGCATCCTTATAGATTTGCACTACATTTTCAGGCATATTTTCAATTTCAGAAAACAACTTGTCATATCCCTGAAATTGTCCTGCATTCTTTAAAAATCGGAGAGTTATCGTATACCAAAAATAATAAGCCGCACCAGTTGTATTAATAACATTATCACACATTTCATATAAAATAGAGTCCTTTTTTTCAATATAACCAATAATTTTTGCTCCAACCTCGTGAACTATTTTCATTGCTTCAATAATTTCCTTTGTATCCCCTGAAACAGATTCTATGACAACTATGGAGTTTTTATTCAGGAATGAATTCCCTTCCGTGCAAAAATCTGCAGCATTTTCTATGAAAAAGGGTACAGTAGCACCAAGCTCCTTAATAATGTGCATCATTTGTCCCGCATAGAGTACAGTTCCGCCAATTCCGATAAAAAAAATATTAGAATAGCCCTTCTTACAATACTGATCTACTATTTTTTCAACTTCAGGAATCAATTTTATACCATTAAGTTGGTCATTCAATATCTTTTCTTCATCAAAATTCAACATATATCTCTCCTCCTTCTATTTGTTATATATTGTAACATTACATTTTATAACTATCAATAGATACTTCTACGTTTTTTATAATAATTTTTCTTTACAAGAACGAACCTTTCTGTAAAACCTGCGTCTTTCTGTTTGCAAATGGCATTTGGCGTTTTGTACCGGACAGGCATACGGACAGACAAATACGGAGCTTTTTCTCTGACGGACATCCCTGACGGTGCAAAACCCTCTGCAGTGCAAAACCCTGCGGAGTCTTCCCCGGAAAGCTTCTGAAAAAAGCTTCCCGGGGTCCCCCTGAAATCATCTTTTCCAAAAATACTTTCCACGAGGTTTAACCAATGACTCCGAACCGGCATCTGTCTCTTTATGATGAACTGCATGAAAAACTCTCCCTTGATCTTTCGGATATGCGGCATGTCCTGGACGGGGAACTTTATGCCATGATCGATGAAAAAATCGCGGAAACAGAAAAAGGACACTTCCTTCCCGTCCGGGAAAAAATCGACCTGCGTTCTTCCCTGTTCAATGCATTCCGTAAACTGGATATCCTGCAGGAACTGGTGGATAAAAAGGATATTACGGAAATCATGGTAAACGGAAAAGATCATATTTTTGTAGAAAAATCCGGAAAGATCCTGCAATGGGAAAAGGGATTCAAAAGCAATGAACAGCTGGAAGATATGATCCAGCAGATCGTGTCCCGCGTGAACCGTGTTGTAAACGTTTCAACGCCGGTCGCGGACGCCCGTCTGGAGGACGGCAGCCGGGTACACGTGGTTCTTCCGCCGATCTCTCTGGACGGACCCGTAGTGACCATCCGAAAATTTCCGGATGTGATCACAATGGAAAAGCTGATCGGATACGGCTCCGTTACACCGGAAGCCGCTGCGTTTCTGAAAACGCTGGTGCAGGCAGGATATAACGTTTTTATCAGCGGCGGAACCAATTCCGGAAAAACGACTTTTCTGAATGCTCTTTCTTCTTTTATCCCTGATGAAGAACGTGTCATTACCATCGAAGATTCCGCGGAACTTCAGCTGAAGCACATCCGAAACATCGTAAGACTTGAAACAAGGCAGGCCAATGCCCAGGGAGAAGGAGCCGTTTCAATCGCGGATCTGATCCGGGCAAGTCTGCGCATGAACCCTGACCGCATTGTTGTCGGAGAGGTCCGCGGAAAGGAGGCATTGGACATGCTGCAGGCCATGAATACAGGACATGACGGCTCCCTTTCCACCGGACACGGCAACAGTCCGAAAGACATGGTCTCCCGTCTTGAAACAATGGTATTGACCGGTGCAGATCTTCCGCTTCCCGCAATCCGCTCTCAGATCGCAAGCGCTATCGATATTATGATTCACCTGGGAAGACTCAGGGATCACAGCAGGCATGTCTTATCCGTCATGGAGGTGGGAGATTACGAAAATGGAGAAATCAGTCTCAACGAACTCTTTTCGTTCCGGGAAAATGCCGGAGCAAGTGCCCGAAGGGGCAGGGTGGAGGGCTCCCTTGTCAAAACAGGCGAGCTCAAAAACAAAGAAAAACTTTTTTCAGCCGGCCTTGAACTGCCGTAAAAAAGCTTCGGATATTCCGAATTATAATGTCTATCATCTGTCGGCATCCGAATGGCTTCTTTTTACCGCACAGGCTCTCGGGATTTCTTCCGCGGTCACCTATGTCTTTTACCGGAATATTTTTGTCTTTTTCCTGTTCATTCCTTTTATTCTGTATTATCCCTTTTATAAAAAGAAGGATCTGATCCCGGCAAGAAAACGGAAGCTCCTGCTTCAGTTCCGGGAAGGACTTACGGTTCTTGCAGGATCCCTGAGTGCCGGGTATTCCATGGAAAATGCACTGAATGAAAGCATTCGCGAACTGGAGCTTCTGTACGGAAAAGCAGGAATGATTGTCCGTGAATTCAGTTACATGTCCCATCTCGTCAACATGAATATCCCGATCGAAAAAGCCATGGATGAATTCGCGCTCCGCTCCGGTCTGGATGATGTCAAAAATTTTGCCCGTGTTCTCCGGATTGCCAAGCGAAGCGGCGGTGAGATCGTTCCGATCATCAATCATACGGCGGAGGTGATCGGCGATAAGGTCCAGGTCCGCGAAGAAATTCTGACCATGACCGCAGCAAAAAGATTCGAGCAGAACATCATGAATCTGATTCCGATCTTCATTGTTCTTTACATTGATCGGACCTCTCCGGGATTTTTCACTGTCATGTATACGACTGCCGCAGGACGGATTGTCATGACGGTCTCTCTCCTGGCCTATGTCTTTGCGCTCCGTCTTTCCTGGAACATTCTGAGTATCGAGGTATAAAACCATAAAAAACTTCTTAAAAAAATGGAAAAAACAAATTCTCTGTATCTTTGCCGGTTTTCTTCTGTTTATCCTTGCCTGCAATTTTGCAGCCCCGGAAACCGATCTTGCAAACGGCAACTTTCTGAAGCGCGGAAGTTACGGAAAGCCTACAGAAACTTACACGGTTACCGTAAACGGTCTTGATGAAGATCCCGTGCAGATGGACATCCCGGTTGCCGCCAGAAAATATACGGAGCCGGAAGTCAGCCGTGCCTTTGATGCCTGCATGGATTATCTGTCCGTACAGATCCTGAAGGACAATCCTTCTCTTGACGAAGTCTCCGGAAATCTGTCTCTTCCGTCCGATATTTCCAGATACGGCATGCATGCGGAATGGACTTCCGCAAACCATAAACTCCTGGATTCTCTCGGCAATGTAAAAAACGAAGATCTGCGTACCCCGGAAGAAGTGATCCTGAAGGTGCGCCTGTCCGATACTTCCCGGGAACATTCCGCCGATTATGAGCTCACTGTCCGCATCGTCCCGCAAAAGCTCAGCGATGCGGAGCTGAAAATGAAAAATTTTCTTTCTTTTCTGAAAAAAGAAGATGCCGGACAGGTCACAAAAGAAGGTTTTATTCTGCCGGAGGAATACGAAGGACAGAGGATCAGCTACAGTCAGAAGAATAAGGAAAACTATAACATCCTCTGGGTCCTCGGAATTCTCTGCGCCGTTCTGTTTAAACTCAGAGATGTAACGGAAGTCAAAAAAGCCGATGAAAAAAGAAACCGGCAGATGATGCTGGATTATCCGGAAATCGTTTCAAAACTGATGGTATTTATCGGTGCCGGCATGACGATCCGTCTTGCCTGGGAAAATATCGTGACCGATTATGAAACCGGTCTCGGAAAAGGATCCGGGAAAAAACGTTTTGCATACGAGGAAATGGGAAAAGCGTATTCCCAGTTAAAAACCGGTACAAACGAAGGCAAGGTCTATCGTGATTTCGGCAGACGCTGCGGCTTAAAGCAATATATGAAGCTGGCAGGCCTTCTGGAACAGAACCGGAAAACCGGACTTGCGAATATCCGAAACATTCTCGGCGCAGAAACTTCCGATGCCTGGGAAGATCGAAAAAACCTGGCCCGCCGGACCGGAGAAGAAGCCAGTACAAAACTGCTCGGCCCCCTTTTTATCATGCTGGTAATTGTCATGATCATAATTATTGTTCCCGCCATGATGTCGTTTTCCTGACACCGTTGTCTGTCCGGCGGTCGCTTTTGTCCGATGATCCTGTCCGCCTGATGATTTCGTCTGTCCGGTCATCTCGTCTGTCCGATGTTCTTGCTTGTCTGATGATCTCGTCTGCCTGCTGTGTCTGCCTGACGACATCATTTGATATTTATACCAACGGGGCCCCCGATGCGCCAGAAAGGAAGTGAAGACAAATGAATGAGATAGCAAAAAGTTTCCGGCAGTTTTTAAGTGATGAAAGCGGCGTCGGCACCATTGAAATTGTTTTAATTCTTGTAGTTCTGATCGGTCTCGTATTGATTTTCAAGTCTCAGATCCGTTCTCTTCTGTCCACGATTTTTGAACAGATCAATTCCCAATCCGGCGAGGTTTACTGATGAAAAAAAGCGGTTCGGTCACGGTTTTTCTGGCACTGGTTTTTACCTGTGTCAGCGCTCTCATCCTGGCACTCGCGGAATCCGCGCGTACGGCAGGAGCACGCTTCTACCTCCAGAACATGGCGAACTCTTCCATTGATTCCCTGTTTTCAGAATACAACCGGGCATTATGGGATTCCTACCGTCTGATCCTTCTGGAATCCCGGGATGATGAAAAAACAACGCAGGAACTCAGCCGGTTCATGGCTCCCTATACAGAGAACTGCGGCTGGTTTGCCCTGACTGCACCGACAGCAGAAATTATCGCCCAAAAAAGCATTACGGATGACGGCGGCGTGTGGTTTGAAAAAGAAGTGATGGATTACATGAAATACGGATGGATCACTCTGGATCACACGCCTGAATCCGCCGAAGATCTCTGGAAACAGACCACGGAAGCAAATGCCCTGCACGATATTACGGAAGCATACGGTCTGCGTTCCAAAGAAGCGATCAAAATGGAAAAAGCAATCAAAAAAATAGTGGAAAATCTGACAGAGCAGCAAAAGCTTAAGGATAAAGCCCGTTCAGAACTTCTCTCCGGAAGAAACAGCAGCTTCCAAAGGACCTCGGATTCTCTGAAAAAAAAGATCAGGGATCTTCCGAACCTGATTACAGATTATGATAAAAAAGCCGATGATTTCGGAACGCATCTTGCCGAAGTCAAAACAGAACATGCCGAAGCGTTTGAAAAACTGGAACCGGAAAACCGGGAAATGATAGAAGAGCAGATCCGCTCTTTTGCGGACTACACCGATCAGAACGGTGCAAGACGGACGGAACTCGATGCCCTTGATGATAACAGCGAAAATACTCTGACCAATATTACTCTCGTTCAGGTAATGGCAAATGAGACCGCAGACTATATCAGTGATGCAGACGAAGACGATGACATCGATGAAGACGAATTGTGGCGTGAAGTCGCTTCTTCCTGGAATACGATCCGGATCCCGCATTTCGGAGGACCCTACGGAGTCCGGGATGAAGAAAAAGAAGGTCTTCTGGCATCTGTGTCTGATTTTGCCGGCAATGGATTCTTAAAACTTGTCGTTCCGAAAGGCAAAACCGTTTCCGAGGGAAAAATCGATACCTCCCTTTTCCCGTCCATGACAAGCGTTACCGCACGGACCGATGACGGGCCAAATCTTCTGACCCGTGCATCAGTGGATGAATATGCGGGAAAATTTCTTCCGAATTTCCTGGATGAAAGCAAGCGCAGCGTCGCCTATGAAATGGAATATATCATTGCCGGCCAGGACACGGACCAGAAAAATCTGACCGGCGCACTGCTTCAGATTCTCGCTGTCCGGCAGGGATTGAATTTTCTTCATATCATGCGGAGCAGTACCATGCGGAGTGAGGCCCGTGAACTTGCAATGTTTATAGCCGGGTCCACCGCGCTGCCCGCTCTTGCCTTACTGATCGAATGTCTGATCATTACTGTCTGGGCCTTGGCAGAATCCCTGATGGATCTTCATCTTTTGCTGAAAGGGAAAAAAATTGCTCTGATCAAGTCTAATGACGATTGGATGCTTTCCCTTTCCGGCCTGCTTACTCTTGCCTCCTCCGGTACTCTTTCGGAAGAAAATGAAAAAGAAAACAAGACCGGGATCGGCTATGAGTCCTATCTGAAACTGCTGCTCTTCATTAAGTCGTCCGAAGAAAAAAACTATCGGATCATGGATATGCAGCAAATGAACATTCAAACCGGTGAACCGGGATTCCTGATGAAGAACTGCATTTACGGAATGAACATAGAAGTCACCTGTGAATCGCGTCATCTGTTTACCCTGCTCGGTATTTCCGCCGGAGAGTCCTTTTCCCTTTCTCCCGATTTTTCAATGTCCGCGGAAACTGCTAAAGCCTACTGAATTTTTCCGTATCAAAAAATATACTGCGTGCCGCTCTCCCGACAGAGGAAGGAACCGGATGAGATCTTACTTTCTGCTTTATCCATCAACAGCTTCCTTTCAAAAAAATAAAAATGCGCCTCTCCGGGTACGAAACAGGCTGCTCCGGTTCTGTTCTCCTGTCGGGAGAACGGTATGCACAAAAAAAGAAAACGCAAGTCTTACACTGGAAGCCGCCCTGGTCCTGCCGCTGTTTCTTTTCGCGGCGGCCATCATCATCCTTCCTCTCCGGATGATGGATACTTCCCGAAAAATGCAGTTGGTCGCGGAATCCGTCTGTATGGATGCCGCAAAATATGCCTATACTGTGGAGCGACTGAAAAACGGACAGGCTGTTTCCGAAAGCAGCGAAGAGGAAAATGAGGAAAATAACGGGCTCGCGAAGGAAATAGGCGGCATACTGACGGGAAATGCTCTGGGGCTTTATGCGGCAGCTCTGGCAAAAGAAAAGGCTGCCGATTCCCATATTGAAAATCTTCTCGCGCTCAGGAGCAACTGCATGGGTGACGGAGAAATCATCACCATAACGCTGGATTACCGGTACCGTCTTCCCTTTTCCGTGTTCGGGCTTCCCGGTGTTCCCCAAAGCGTTACCGCCTCCCGCAGAGCCTGGATAGGACGTATAAATGAGGAAGAAAACTCCGGAAACGAAGAAGGGGAGGAGGAAGATGAGATCGTCTACGTCGGCAAGAACAGTACACGCTATCATATCAGCAGGGGCTGTCATTACCTTTCAAATAATCTGACGACCGTTCCTTTCTCCTCCGTCTCCTCGGAACGGAATTCCGGCGGCGGAAAATATCACGCCTGCCCCCGCTGTGCCAACGGGATAACAGGCGGATCCGTCTATATCATGCCGAGCGGAACTGCTTACCATGCAGATCCGGGCTGTACGGCTATCAACGCTTATGTCAAAGCAGTTAAAAAATCGGAAGTGGAATACCTGGGCCCCTGTCATTACTGCTCCGGCGGCACTTCCTGAATAGAGGAAAAAATCATGATGCTTGCCTATCAAAGCGGACGCTGGATCTTTCTGGTCTTTGTGCTTCTCTGTGCAGTGCAGGACCTGAAAGAACAGGCTGTAAGTTTTCGTATTTTTCTGGTCATGTTTGCCGCGGAAACGATCTGGTATCTGATCTCGTTTTGCAGCGGAAACTCCGTTCCCTTTCTCCTTCTTCTGAAAGGTGCGGGAGTCGGCGCCGTTCTGTTTATCCTGAATAAGATCACGGACGGCGCAATCGGGGAGGGAGATGCCTTCTTTTTTCTGGCAGTCGGCTTCTTTGCCGGTCTTCCTTTATCCCTTCTGATCTTTGCAGGCTCCCTGTTCCTCTCCGGTTTGTTTTCCCTTGTCATTCTGACCGTCGGTTCCTGCAGCGGAAAAAACATGCACCACAGGCGGATCCCGTTTCTGCCGTTTGCCGCCGTGCCGTCCGTTCTCCTTTTTCTTCTGGAAAGCGGATTTTTGAAAAGAGGAATTTAATGGGAAACTCAAAAAAGCTGCCGGCAAGCTTTACGATTGAAGCTTCTTATATTTTCTGGATTGTTCTGTTCTCCGTTGCTTTCGTCATCCGCATTGCCTGGCAGGAAAGGGATAAGGTCCTTACGGGATATGTGATCGGAGAAGCGGGAGCAGCAGCCGCACACATTGAGGAACAGTATGATCCCGAAGGAAAAAGCACAGACAAGATAGGCAAATATGTCAAACAGCGGCTGTCCGGGATCCCCGGTCTCTGCAATGCGGATGTGATCGTGGAATCGGATCATAAACATGCGGAATCCTCTGTCAGTACCGGATCCATCGATAAGAGCATACGTCAGAAAATCAGCAATCCGGAAGGCTGGATGCGTATGACAACGCTTTTCGAAGAAATCAAAGAAAGGATAGAAAAAAATGACAAAACAGAGTCTGAATGATATCAGGCACAGCTTTCTCACCATTTCATCCGATATCCGGATCAGGGATTCTTTTGAACTCCGGATGCTGGAGGAAAATAAAATAAACGGTCTCCTGGATTTATCCGTCTGCGATGACGACGGTATTTTGAATCTGAATTTCGATATTACCGGAAAGGAACCGCTTTCCGGGCTGGTAACCGTACACAAATTGACTGCTTCCGATATCCGGCATATCATTCTGTGTCTGAAACATGTTCTTTCAGGATTGGAACCTTATCTTCTTTCCGGAAACGGAATTGTGCTGTCTGCAGAATCCGTTTATATGGACCCTGTAACATTTTCTCCCTCTTTTCTGTATCTGCCGGGAAGAAACGAAGCTTTTTCCGCCGGTCTCACTTCATTTCTGCAAAGTATTCTTTCTGCGGTAGATCATGAGGATTACAATTCCGTTGTTCTTGCCTACCGGCTGTTCAAGGAAAGCGAAAATGATGTGAATGCGATCGACCACCTGGAACAAATGCTGATCACTCCGGATATCCCGGACTCTTCTCCTGCTCCCGAACCGGCTGTCCCCGCCGACAAAGGGATGGGAATGGACATCGAAACAAATACCGTGATCGTGGAAAATATTCCGGAAGGAAAACCGGCCGGACTTTTCGGAAGACTGTTTCACAGAAATGAGACAGAAGAAAATCCTCCGCAGCAGGGGCTTCAGGAGGAGCTCCCGGCGGAGGAAAGGCAATGGCTCAAACTGATGCACAGTTAAAATTCGAAGATCAGAATCCCGTAAGGTGCAAGCGGATGCACCACATGGAAGGGCCGTTTATCACATTCTCCCTTTACTGCGGTATAGATGGTTTTCTTTACCCTCGCAAGATCATACGCCCCCACCTTTTCATCCAAAATCAGTTTATACTTTCCGGCACCCGGAACACCGACCATATAATCGCTTCGTTCCACGGGCGTAAAACTGACGACAAACAGAAGCGATTTCTTTTTCTCTTTGTTGTAGCGGACAAAGGAAAAAATGGAACGGTCTGCATCATTTGCATTGATCCACTCAAAACCTTCCCACTGATCATCCAGTTCGAAAAGACAGGAATGTCTCCTGTAGATATAAAGCAGCCCCCTGTAAAACTTCTGTATGTCCGCATGCAGCGGGTTCTTCAGAAGATCCCAGTCCAGAGAAACTTTTTCATCCCATTCATGAGGCTGTGCAAAATCCTGTCCCATAAAAAGAAGTTTCTTTCCGGGATGACCCATCATGAACGCATATCCGCATTTCAGATTGGCGAACTTATCTTCATAGATCCCCGGCATTTTGTTCAGCATGGAGCATTTGAGGTGCACCACTTCATCGTGGGAAAGAACCAGAATATAATTTTCACTGGTCATATAGGTACAGCCGAAAGTGAGCTTGTTATGGTTTCCCTTTCTGAAATACGGATCCAGTTTCATATATTCGAGGAAGTCATGCATCCAGCCCATATTCCATTTGAAGGTAAACCCGAGACCGTTTTCCTCGGGACGATGCGTGACCATGGGCCAGGCTGTGGATTCCTCCGCAATGATCATGGATCCGTCCTTACGTCCTGCGATCAGAGAATTCAGGTGTTTGAAAAATTCAATGACTTCCAGATTTTTATTGTCCCCGTATTTATTCGGGATCCATTGTCCGGATTTTCTTCCGTAATCAAGGTAAAGCATGGACGCGACCGCATCGACACGAAGTCCGTCGATATGGTATTCGTTCAGCCAGTAGATTGCATTTGCGATCAGGAAATTCTTGACCTCTGTCTTCCCGTAATCAAAAACCTTGGTTCCCCAGTCGGGATGTTCGCCTTTTCTCGGATCGGCATATTCATATTCCGGCACGCCGTCAAAATCCGCAAGTCCGTGTGCATCTTTCGGGAAATGCGCGGGAACCCAGTCCAGGATGACGCCGATTCCTTTCTTATGCATCGTATCCACAAAAAACTGAAATTCCTCCGGTGTTCCGTAACGGGAAGTAGGCGCATAATAACCGGTGACCTGATATCCCCAGCTGCCGTCAAACGGATATTCCGCTATCCCCATGAGTTCAACATGTGTATAGCCCATGTTCTTCACATAGGAAGCCAGTTCCTTTGCCAGTTCCGTGTAAGTCAGAAAACCGCCTTTTTCGGGGCGATCCGCCTTTTTCCAGGACCCCGGATGACACTCATAGATGGACAGCGGACGGCGGCGCGGATCTTCCTTCGTCCGTTTATTCATCCACGCTTCGTCTCCCCACACATAATCCCATGGCTCCGGTTCCAGCCGGGAGGCGGTACCGGGACGGAATTCGGCTCCTCTTGCATAGGGATCCGCTTTAAAAAGCAGTTCTCCCTTTTGTGTCCGGATGGCAAATTTATATAATTCACCCGTCATAAGTCCGGGGATGAAAGTTTCCCATATCCCGTCCTCAAGAACAGGCTTGCAGGGATTTTCGTCCGGATCCCACCGGTTAAATTCTCCGACCACGCTTACCGCTTCCGCATGCGGCGCCCATACCGCAAAATAAAATCCTTTTTTCTTCCTGTAGGTCACTGGATGTGCACCGAGTTTTTTGTAAATCTCGTAGTGCGTCCCCTGTCCGAAAAAATAGCTGTCATCCTTTGTAATGAACCCCATTCCGGAACCGGCCATTTCAATACCTCCGCGCTTTTTTTCCTGTTTTGATTATATTCCCTTTCCCTCCAATTTGAAAGAATGCTGCTGAGAAACTTAATAAAAAAGGAGAAGTCCATTTTATGAATGAAGCTGTTGCATATCCTCTCGTTTTCCTGTCTGCCGCCGCGTTGACCGACACAAAAACAGGAACCATCCCGAATCTTCTGATTTTATTCGGTGCTTTTCCGGCGCTCTTTATTGTCGGGAATTCATTCCTTTTGCGATTTTTTCTTGGTGTTCTGATTCTTTTTCCTCTTTTTTTCTTTCGTTTTTTCGGAGCCGGGGATATAAAGCTCTGCGCGCTTGTCGTCGGATGGATTGGCTGGCATGCCTTTCTTCCGCAGCTTTTTCTCGGGTTTCTTGCCGCCTCGGTCCCGGCATTGATTCTTTTTCTCAGAAAGAAACATGAAAAAATACCGATGGCACCGTTTTTTCTGACAGGATTCGTATTGTATCAGATCGTACAAAATCAGACAGGAGGATTTTTATGAGAAGAATCATGGCAATCGTTGATCCGGATGCAGAGTACGGAAAGCGTCTCTCCGCATATCTGAACGAACACGAAACAACCGGTTTCAAGGTGACCGCATTTTCCACCGCTGCCTCCTATCGGAAATTCAGGAAATCCTTTTATGCGGAAATTCTTCTGCTTGCGGAAAATATCGCCGAGGATATTCATGAAGCTGCAGACGGCGCCAAGGTCATTCTCCTGAGCGAGGACGGATTTGCTCCGGAAGAAGGGAAACGTCCTTTTAATGCGCCGTCTCTGTTTAAATATCATTCTGCGGATATCCTTTCCCGGGAGATCATGAAACTGTATGCCGATGATGACAGGCATGCCGTATCAAAAGTAAGCTCGGATTGCTGTGAAATCCTGGGCATTTATTCTCCGGTAAACCGGTGCGGAAAAACATCCCTCTCTCTTTCTCTCGGTCTTGCCCGGGCAGGCAGGGGGAAAACGCTCTTACTTTCGCTGGAAGAATATGCCGGGATTTTCATGAATATTTCCGGAAATGCGGATTCCGATTTTTCCGATGTTATCTATTGTTATTTACAGGGTTTATACTCCTGGAGCCGTCTGAAGGCCGCCGTCCATTCTTTCGGACGTCTTGACTATATCCCTCCCGTCCGCTGCATGGAAGATATCTCTCAGGTTTCTTCGGAAGATCTGGGAAAGCTTTTCCGGAAGATTGCCGATGAAAGCGGCTACTCCTGCATCATACTCGATTTCGGCACGTTTGGCAGAAGGGCTTCCGAACTGCTGGATTTGTGCGCAAGAATATTCATGCCCGTTGTGGAGGATACCGCATCCGGCATGAAGGTGTCCTCGTTCATGGAGTATCTGGAAAAAGCCGGGAAAACGGAACTGAAGGAAAAAATCGTAAAATGCACCCTTCCTTATGATAAGGACAAAGCAGAAGAAACTTCCTGTTTCGACCCCTCATTTTATGAAAGCGGCGCGCTCTATGAATATGCGCAGAAACTGCACTGAAAAATGACGGCGATATCAAAATATGATATGATATCAGTGTCAAAAGTCCGTTTCCCACGCAGGCTTGCCTGCGGGTGGGAAAAAGGACTTGGGACACGCCCAAACATGAGTTGCAGGACATCCAGTGGATGTCTGCTCTGCAGCGACCGCAGCGAAGCGCAGACAGAAGTGGGGCAGGGGCCCCATGAATTCCGAAGGGCTGGCAGGATTGCGGGAGCAATCCGTGATATTACATATGTCGGCTATGTCAAAAGTCCGTTCCCACGCAGGCATGCCTGCGGGTGGGAAAAAGGACTTGGGACACGCCCAAACATGAGTTGCAGGACATCCAGTGGATGTCTGCTCTGCAACGACCGCAGCGAAGCGCAGACAGAAGTGGGGCAGGGGCCCCATGAATTCCGAAGGGCTGGCAGGATTGCGGGAGCAATCCGTGATATTATTTTTTATGCTGCCGGAGATAAAAAATGAAGCAGAATCATCCCGGCAGTAAAATATACGGAAAAAACAGGTGTGAAAAAACAATAACATGAATATTCCCGGAAACGTAAAAAAAATATTATCGGAACTGAATGCACGCGGGTTTGAGGCCTATGCGGTCGGCGGGTGTGTAAGAGATACCCTGCTTGGACGGGAGCCGGAAGACTGGGACATTACAACAAATGCCCTTCCGAAGGAGATCAAGTCCATTTTCCGGAGAACTGTGGATACGGGAATAGAGCACGGTACCGTAACGGTAATGGAAGGAAAAACCGGGTATGAGATTACAACCTATCGCCTGGACGGAAACTATACGGACGGGCGGCACCCGGATCATGTTGCATTCACGCCGAGTCTCAGGGAAGACCTGAAACGCCGGGATTTTACGATCAATGCAATGGCTTGTTCCGGGCAGGAAGATCTTGTGGATTTGTTCGGCGGGCAAAAGGATCTCAGCGAAAAAATCGTGCGCGCTGTGGGAAATCCGGATGAACGGTTCACGGAAGATGCATTGAGAATCCTTCGGGCCGTCCGGTTTTCGGCACAGCTTGGTTTTACCCTGGAACCGAAAACGAAGAACGCGCTGAAAGATCATGCGCCGAATCTGGTGCATGTAAGTAAAGAACGGATTTTTACGGAGCTGAATAAGATTCTGCTTTCGGATCATCCGGAAGAAGGAATGCAGATACTGGAAAGCGGAATGGGCGGATATATTGCGGAACATTTTTCGGAAATCGTCCTGTCCCGAAAAATTGCAGAGCTCCCGAAAGAAAAATATTTTCGATGGGCCGCAGCTTTCCCGGATTCTTCTCCGGAGGATCTGAAATCGGTTCTTAAAACTTTAAAAAGCGATAATGAAACAGCGGAGATCTCCGTGCTTCTTTTAAAGGAAATGAAAAAAGATCTTCCGGAAAATAAAACTTCCGTGCGGTTTTTTCTTTCCAAAATCGGTCCGGACCGCCTGGATGATCTGCTGGTGCTTGCAAAAGCAGGTTTCGGAAAAACCACAGCTTTGGCAGAAATTTCCGAAACGGAGAGAATGAAAGAAGAGGTGATGAAAGCGGGGGACTGCTATGAACTGAAAACTCTTGCGCTGACCGGAACAGATCTTGCCGAAGCCGGCATCGAACCGGGACCGGAGATCGGGAAGACTCTCCGGAAACTTCTCAAAGAAGTTTGTGAACATCCTGAATTCAATACAAAACAAAAACTGCTTTCAATGTTATAATGTCTTCAGAATAAAAGGCCCCGGGCGGGACAGGAGGAAAAGAAGACCATGAAGGATTACGGGAAGATTTATAAAGAATGGTTGGACAACCCTTATTTTGATGAAGAGACAAAAACAGAATTAAAAGCCATCGCAGGAGATGAAAACGAAATCAGGGAACGTTTCTACAAGGATCTTGAATTCGGAACCGCCGGTCTGAGAGGGATTATCGGAGCCGGCATCAACCGCATGAACAAATATGTGGTGAGACGGGCCACGCAGGGACTTGCCGATTATATCATTCGATGCGGGGGACAGAAAAAAGGTGTTGCGATCGCCTATGATTCCCGCCGGATGTCGCCGGAATTTTCCATGGAGGCGGCGCTTACGCTTGCGGCAAACGGGATCAGGGCATACCGGTTCGAGTCGCTTCGCCCAACACCGGAACTTTCTTTTGCGGTGAGAGAACTGGGATGCATTGCCGGCATCAACATAACGGCAAGCCACAATCCGGCCGATTACAACGGCTACAAAATATACTGGGAGGACGGAGCACAGTTTACGCCGCCGCATGATGTGGGCGTGACCGAATGTGTACTTGCGATCGAGGATCTTTCCACGGTAAAGACCATGGAGGAAAAGGACGCCCGGGCAGACGGACTGCTCGTTACACTCGGGCAGGAAATGGATGACAAGTATGTTGCGCAGGTGGAAGCGCAGGTCGTAAACAGGGATGCGATCGCAAGGGAACAGGATGCGATGACCATTATTTATACGCCGCTCCACGGAACCGGAAATATCCCCGCGCGGCGCGTGTTGAAGGAAATCGGCTTTACGCATGTTTACGTTGTACCGGAGCAGGAAAAGCCGGACGGGAATTTCCCGACGGTGGCATATCCGAACCCGGAAGCAAAGGAAGCGTTTGCGCTCGGCCTTAAAATGGCGAAAGAAAAAAATGCGGATCTGGTGCTTGCAACGGATCCGGATGCCGACCGCCTGGGCGTGTATGTGAAGGATACGAAGAGCGGCGAATATAGAACGCTTACCGGCAATATGTCCGGGTCACTGATCTGCGAATACATTCTGAGCCAGAAGAAACTGCACGGAGAAATTCCGGCCGACGGCGAAGTCGTAAAATCCATCGTGACGACCAACCTGGTCGATGCGGTCGCCGCAAATTATAACTGCAGGCTGGTGGAAGTCCTGACCGGATTCAAATGGATAGGACAGCAGATCCTGAAAGAAGAAAAAACCGGAAAAGGACATTATATGTTCGGCATGGAGGAAAGCTACGGCTGCCTGATCGGACCTTATGCAAGAGACAAGGATGCGATCTCGGCTACGGCGGCGCTCTGCGAGGCGGCAGCCTACTACAGGACACAGGGGAAAACGCTCTGGGATGCCATGCTGGATATGTATGAGAAATACGGTTACTACAAGGATGCGGTGAAGTCGATCGAGATGGAAGGCATGGAAGGCCTTCAGAAGATAAAGGAGATCATGGAGGATTTCCGGAAGAACACACCGGCAGAAATCGGCGGCTATCCCGTTCTTTCTGCAAGGGATTACGAAGAGGATACCATTACAGATGTAAAGACCGGTGAAGTAAAACCGACAGGGCTTCCGAAATCAAACGTGATCTATTATGACTGCCCGGATAATACGTGGATCTGCATCCGGCCCTCGGGCACCGAACCGAAGCTGAAATTTTACTACGGGGTCAAAGGCACTTCTCTGGACGATGCGGAGAAAAAAGGAGCAGAGCTCGGGGAAGCCCTGGAAGACAAAGTGAAGGAATACCTGAAATAAAATCCGCAGAGACAACGCGGAAGAGACATACCATGATATCAGTGCCAAGAGTCCGTTTCCCACGCAGGATTGCGGGAGCACGAAGTGCAGAGCAATCCGTGATATTACTTTTGGCGATCACATCATAACATGGAAAAGATAAATACAGGATAAATACAGAAAAGATAAATACAGAAAAGATAAATAAAAAGAATACAAACAGAAAAAGGCAGAAAAAAACGGCCGGCATCAGACAAAGATGTCGGCTGTTTCTTTGATCCGGAAAGTCCGAATGTAATTTTCTTCCATCGGGATCCATTCCGTGCGGAATCTTTCCGCCATTTCCTCACCGTTCCGCAAAAGGATACGCTTCCTCTGTTCATCCGGAGAGACATCGCAGAAAACGGACAGGTCCGCGTAATGACCGAATTTCGGGTGAAGACTGTAAGCGCCTTCCACAATCCGATATCGGGAAACGGGTATTTTTCGGGAAGAGGAAAAATCCATGGTGCCGCAGTCAAACGGACGATAGATTATTTCTTTCCCGCGGACAAGTCCCGGCAGGACCTCTGCGATAAACCGGTCATAATCAATATTGCCGCCGGCTTCCTGCAGACGGGTTTCGGTGCGGAGCTTTGCCGGAAGAAAGAAATCATCCATGCGGATCAGGCCGGCATCCAGAACTTCCCCCAGCTCATCTGCCAGCGTGGTTTTTCCGGAAGCAGCCCTTCCGTCGACTGCAATAAGGATATTTTTTTTCTCTTCCGGAAGCCCGGAAGAGAACGGCGGCATTTCCGAAAGTTTTTTCAGAACAGGGAGAAGACGAAGCATTTTCAAGGATACAATCCGATACGCGGGATGCTCCTTTTCACGATAGACCTCACTGTGGTGAATGGGAGAAAAAGCCGCCTGTTCCGTTTGGACCGGGCGGGATGCCGTCAGGGCGAACATCCGGAAAAGCCATTCCGGAGGAAGGTCCTTTTTTTTCCATGCGGAAAAATTGACCCGTGCATAATCGGGAGAGATCTCTTCAAAAAGATCCGCATCGTCCGCGGGAACAGAAGAAAATTCACGCATAAAATATTCCCGTGCCGCGGGGATATCCGTCAGGAGATGTTCCGCCCCGTACCTTGCCTGGTAGAGAAGCTTTACCAGATCGGCAGGCCGGGCGGAAGGATGTTTTTTGATTTGTTCACGGAGATAAGTTTCGTTTTTCATTTTGATCGGGCAGTTTTAGCCCGTTTCCTTTGATCGATAATCGATTGACACCGGATTTTTGCGTGAATCACGGACCCTCCGGGGAATACCGTTTCGGGACCCGTGCCGTTCCGTTGGCTGTTCTTTTAAAATCACGGATTTCCGACAGGATACCGTTTCGGGATCAGCTTTGCTTTTTCAAGCGCATAATAAATGATCGGGATCAGGATCAGCTGGAGAAGGAGCCCCGGGACGCTCTTTGCGAAATAAGCAGCCGCCCATGCTGTCAGGGAATAGCTTCCTTTGGAAAAGAAGAGTGCGGTCACAATGCCGCCGGCTATTCGTCCGGCGATCATGGAGGCAATGAGACTCAGGTAAAGATCAGTCCGCAGTTTGCCGATACGGACCAGTTTCATGATCAGGCCGGATATCAGTCCGTAGACCGCAAGCTCGGCCATCATTGCGGGAAGATATCCGAGAGGCGGCATACCGGTAATAAGAGAAGAGAGAAGAGAACCGGCGAGCCCGCAGACAAGCCCCGGTCCCGGTCCTGCGATCAGTCCGCAGAGCAGTACCGGAATGTGCATGGGACTGAAGAGACTTCCGCCGTCCGGGATGGCATGAAAGGCAAGAGGAAGTACCACGCAGAGAGCAATAAAAACAGCAGTAAACGTAATAGTTTGCGTATGACTCATTTTTTTATTCATAAGGAAATCCTTTCAACCTCATTTTTTCACATAATAAAAGCCACGAAGATCCACGCCTTTCTCAAAAAGACATGTTACCTTCCTGGCAACCTTATGAATGGGATTATAGCAGAACATTTTCCGGATTTCAAACTGATTTTCCGGATTTTTCCGGAACGTTCTTCCGGGACGGACAAATTTGAATGAAAAAAATCCCGCACTATTTTCTCTTCAGTTCCTTTATCACGCTGTCGATCAGCTTTGCGAGAGAAAGATCCGGAACACCGGCAATGATGTTGTCACACTGGTTGACGGGGATCAGGATTCTCTTTGCTCTGCTTTTTCCCACAGAACATGCCATAGCCGGTGTGATTTCCCCGAACATGGAATCCGCAATAACAATTCCGACGGGACCGATGATCACATCCGCGCACCGGCAGCATACCTTAACAGCATTTTCTCCGGTGGAAGTATGATCGGCGCCCGCCTTATGCATGGCGGAAGCCGCAATGCTGTTTGTTCCGACAGCAGTGATGATGCTGTCCGGAAAGGCCTCTTTTACGGCCGGGATCAGCTGCTTTCCTATTCCGCCGCCCTGACTGTCTATGATCAGAATGTTCATCATGGTATATCCTCCGGTATCCAAAAGTATATCTTTCCCTGGTTTTATTTGCAACAACCGTTTCTACAGAGTATACTGAAAATAAATCCGGACGGGAGGATTTTTCGTACCGTCAGGGCAGAAAACGGAGATAACAGGATGGATCAGAATACCGGTCTGAATACAAACCCGGATATTCCGGAGAAGGACACGGATAGTCTCAGGAAGAGTCCGGATGCCGGCAAAAATAAAAACAAAGGACACAAAATCCGGAAGGGAACCGTGATCGCGGCAGCCGTAATCTTATTTCTTGCGGTTGTTTTCGGCTTCTGTGCATGGGGTATCCTGACATCAAAAACACAGCCGTCCCCGGAAGAAACTCCCGCGCAGAATGTACCGGTGAAGAGGGTGGTTTACTATAACAATACGGGAATTTACGAATATCTTCCCGAGACTGCGGAAAGTGACCGTATAACAAAAATCACAAAGGATACCTATGACCGTTCCGAAAGCAGGTTCGCGGATAAAAATCTGGCGGATGGAGTACGGTTTTCGAGCGACGGTCATTATGCGTTCTGTCTTAAAAATTATTCATATACCCTGTTTTACAAATCGGCGGATCTCTGCTGCATTGATATCACAAAACCGGAGGACAAGAGGGAAGATATCCTGATCTCCGGTAATGTGCTGCAGTATGATATTTTATCGGATGACCGTATCCTGTTCCTTGACGGGGACGGAAAACTGTACCTGCAGGATATCCCCGGGAAGAATACGGATCCGCAGCGCGACCGCCTGGATGCGGATGTGACCGGGTATTATGCGGATCAGAAGAAAAACAAAATATTCTGGTTTAATTCCTTCGGAATGGGCTATTCTCTTGATATTGAAAAAGGAACGGGGAAAACAAAAACAGCGGAGGGAGTTGCCTCGGTTTTGTTTACCTCTGATGATCTGAATACGATTTATTATACGAACTACGGCAGCGACCTGATGATCGTAAAAGACCTTGCAAGGGCATCCATCGTCGATACGGATGTTACCGACCTTGCCGTAATCAAGAAGACGGGGCACGCGTATTTTCTGAAACTTCCGCAGCAGGAGGCGGAAAGCGCCGGAACGGAGACTGAAATGGCATCCGAACCGGATGCCGAACAGCGGACGGAAAAAAACAGCAGCGATCTTGTGACTGCCGAAAGCAAGGGCGGCGATACACAGAATAGTACGAAGAGTGTCACCGGAACGCTTTCCTATTATGACGGAGAAAAAAAGACGGTGCTTTCCGAAAACATCCTTGCGATCAGTTCCACCAACAACAATGACATGGAACATGACCGGCTGATTGCGGAATCCGGAGCGGCAGACGGCTATGAAATTTATCTGGCGGATGAGGAAAAGCTTCTGGATACCGGCCTGAACCTCAATGATGATGGGCTTGTGGATATCAGCCCGGATTATTCGGAAGATATTCTGTATTATATCAGGCAGGAAGGGGAGGAAAAGGGGAGCCTTTCAAAAGGAACGCTTTATGCCATAGCCTATACAAAAGACGGTTTTGATAAAACCCCGGACAAGCTTCAGGATAAAGCGGTCGCCATCCCCGCCGCGAAATTCGGCAATGTCTATACCACCTCGTACAACGAAGGAGATTATACGACTGCCCTGTATTTAAACGGGAATCTTCTGGGTCAGCATGTTTCTTCTTTTTACTGGAATAATGAAAAAAAATCGGACGATACGGATCTGTATTGTGATGTCTTTACGAGCAGCGACTATCAGTCCGGCAGGTTTGTCCGGGTGAAAAACGGCGTTTCCCGTGATATTGCCTACAATGTATTTCGCTGTAACGGATTTAAGGACGGTTCCTATACGTTCCTGACAGATTATGATGTGGAGGAAGGGACAGGTACATTGGTCTACTGGAACAATGGAGACCCGGTTGTTGTTTCCCGGGAGGTAACCGGAACGACTGCCGGAGATGTTGATTAAAAAAGGCAGCCTCTGTAAGAAGACCGGCCGGAGATACCGGTCAAAAAAAGCAGCCACGGCAGGAAGCCGGCCGGAGATACCGGTCAAAACGATCAAAAAAGGCAGCCTCTGCGAGAAGGCTGCCGGAAAGATTTAGGGGGGCCGGACGGTCTTGCGGACCGTCCGGTATGAGTATGAAAAAGCTTTTGTTTCAGTTCTTCTGAAACGATAGCCTGCTATCCTTTCGAATAGCTTATTCATACTATAAAGGAAATTTGTGACGAAATTGTGGAATCCGTATAAAAAATTCATAAAGAAAATTAAGAATAACAAAAGACTTTCCTAAATACGTGTTTTTTATTATAATTGGGGTTATCTTATCAGGGGAAAGCAAATACCAGCAGAAAAAGGTCGGGAGAAAAACATGTTTGGAATGTCGTCAAATGATATCGGGATAGATCTCGGGACAGCCAGTATCCTTGTATATATCAAAGGAAAGGGAGTTGTCTTAAAGGAACCGAGTGTGGTGGCCATAGACCGCGACACGAACCGTATTATGGCAATCGGGGAGGAAGCCCGTCTTATGATCGGAAGGACGCCGGGAAATATTGTGGCTATCCGTCCGCTTCGTCAGGGGGTGATCTCGGATTATACCGTTACGGAAAAAATGCTGAAATATTTTATTTCAAAGGCGGTCGGAGGGAAAACGCTTCGGCGTCCCAGGATAGCCGTATGCATTCCTTCCGGAGCAACGGAAGTGGAAAGAAAAGCAGTGGAGGATGCAACGTATCAGGCGGGGGCCAAGGAAGTCGCGATCATTGAAGAACCGGTTGCCGCTGCGATCGGAGCCGGCATCGACATCTCAAAAGCCTGCGGGAACATGATCGTGGACATAGGCGGAGGGACTACGGATATTGCCGTCATTTCACTCGGGGGTCCCGTGGTTTCCACCTCCATTAAAGTTGCCGGAGATGATTTCGATGAAGCGCTTGTCCGGTATATGAGGAAAAAACACAACCTTCTGATCGGGGAAAGAACCGGGGAAGATATCAAAATCCAGATCGGCGCGGCATTCAAACGCCCGGAAACGCTTACCATGGAGGTAAGGGGAAGAAACCTTGTAACGGGGCTTCCGAAAACCATTGTGGTGACTTCCGATGAAACACTGGAAGCTCTTCAGGAGCCTACCATGCAGATTGTGGATTCCGTTCACGGCGTTCTGGAAAGAACACCGCCGGAACTGGCGGCGGATATTTTTGACAGGGGAATTGTACTGACCGGCGGAGGTTCTCTTCTTTTCGGTCTGGATCAGCTGATCCAGGAAAAAACAGGGATCAATTCCATGATCGCGGATGATCCGCTCACGGCGGTTGCGATCGGAACCGGAAAATATATCGAATGCAGACATGGGGATCTTGACAGCAAAAGGGATTACTGATGACAAGCGTCAGCGGATATGTAGAAAAAATAAAATACCGGAATGAAGAAAACGGATATTCCGTAGTCAGCATATCCTGCACGGAAAAATCCGAAGAGAATAAAGAAGTAATCCTGGTCGGTACATTTGCTTTCGTTGAAGAAGGCGAATATATTACCGCGGAAGGAACGGAAAAACTTCATCCGGTATACGGACCGCAGATCCTGGTGGACCATTATGAGATAAAAGTACCGGAGGACATGAGAAGCGTAGAACGCTATCTGTCCTCCGGCGCTGTTAAGGGGATAGGAGAAGCACTGGCTTCCCGCATCGTAAAACATTTTAAAGAAGATACGCTGCGGATCATGGAGGAGGAGCCGGAACGCCTTTCCGAAATAAAAGGGATAAGCGAACGGATGGCCATGTCCATTTCCGGACAGTTTGAAGAAAAAAAGGATATGCGGAATGCCATGCTGTTTCTGACCGGATACGGGATAGGCATGAACCTTGCTGCAAAAATTTACAAACAGTACGGTGAAAAGCTCTACTCCATCATCCGGGAAAATCCGTATCAGCTTGCGGATGATATTACCGGTGTCGGATTTCGGATCGCGGATGAAATCGCACGAAAGGCCGGCATATGCGCAGATTCGGAATACCGGATCAAATGCGGATTTCTTTTCAATCTGACGCAGGCAGCGGGGCAGGGGCACATGTACCTGCCGGAAGAAGAGCTGCTGACAAAAAATGCGCAGCTTCTGGGCACAGAAGCAGACGGAATGCGGGAATACCTGATTGATCTGCAGATGGATAAGCGGATTGTCCTGAAGAAGGACGAAGACGGAAATTTTGCGGTCTATCTTTCCCGCTTTTATTATACGGAAATGAACACAGCGGCCATGCTTCATGATCTGGATATCCGTTCGGACGAAAATCCGGAACGGATCCTGAAAGCCATCGGATCCATGGAAAAAGAGTCGGGCATTCAGTTCGATGACCTTCAGAAAAAAGCAGTCGTGGAAGCGGCACGATGCGGGCTGCTCATCCTGACCGGTGGACCGGGCACAGGAAAAACCACGACCATCAACGCCATTATCCGTTACTTTGAACATTGCGAAATGGAAATCCTTCTGGCGGCGCCTACCGGACGCGCGGCCAAACGCATGACGGAAGCCACCGGGCATGAAGCGAAGACCATACACCGCCTTCTGGAAATCAGCGGAATGAGTACGGACGCGGCCGGTAAGACCACAGAACTTTCCGGCATGCACTTTGAGCGGAACGAAGAGATGCCGCTCGAAGCCGACTGTGTGATCATCGATGAAATGAGCATGGTGGATATCCACCTCATGTATGCGCTTCTGAAAGCGGTCAGTGTGGGAACACATCTTATTCTGGTGGGAGATGTAAACCAGCTTCCGAGTGTGGGGCCGGGAAATGTTTTAAAGGATATCATTGATTCGGAATGTTTTAACGTGGTAAGGCTGAACACCATATACCGGCAGGCAGCGGAGAGTGATATCATTGTCAACGCGCATAAGATGATCCGGCAGGAAAAAATAGATCTCAGCCGCCGGAGCAGAGACTTCCTTTTTATTCGGCAGCACGACCCGGAGGCCATCCTGAAAACCATGATGAAGCTGATCACGGAAAAACTGCCGTCCTATGTGGGTTCGGAAACGGGAGAAATACAGATCATGACGCCCATGCGGAAGGGCGTTCTGGGAGTGGAGCACTTAAATTCCGTCCTGCAGGAAAATCTGAATCCGAAAAGAGCGGGCAGGGAGGAACGGGAACTGAACGGAATCCTTTTCCGAACAGGCGACAAAGTCATGCAGATCCGGAATGACTACCACAGGAACGTATACAACGGAGACATCGGAATCCTGAAGGATATCAACACCTTTGCGGAAATCCTTACCGTGGAGTTCGATGAAGGCGTAACGGCTGAATATTCCTATGCCGATGCGGACGAACTGGAACTTGCCTATGCGATCACCATTCACAAATCACAGGGCAGCGAATATCCGGCAGTTGTGATTCCCGTCTGGCAGGGACCGAGAATGCTGCTTACGAGAAACCTGATCTATACGGCGGTAACGAGAGCCAGAAAATGTGCGGCACTGGTGGGGGAACCCGAGTATTTTTATGAAATGGTGAACAACACACAGGAAATGCGGCGGAATACCGGACTGAAGGACAGAATACGGGAAGTGTATTGAACCGAACGAATTTTTTCTCTCTGCGTCTTCTGATGCATGAACAAAGCGGAAAAAATAAAAAAGGCCGGAACCCTTTTTCTGGATTCGGTCTTTCCGCCCCGATGTCCCGTCTGCGGGGAAATCGCGGTTCCCTCCGGAAACAGGATATGTGAAACCTGTGCGGGGGAACTTGATTTTGTAAAAAGCCCGTGCTGCTTAAAATGCGGCCGGGGTATTTTTGATGAGACACAGGAATTCTGCTATGACTGTACGGTGCGGCCGAAAAGCTTTGATTATGGTTTTGCGCTCCTGAATTATGATGACCGGATGCGGGAATCCATGGCACAGATCAAATACAAAAACCGCCGGGAATATATAGAAACCTACGGCCGTCTCATTTCTCTCTGCTATGGGAGAAAAATAAAAGAAATGCATGCGGATGCCCTTGTTCCGGTGCCTGTCCACCCGCAGAGATTAAGACAGAGAGGGTACAACCAGGCGGAAATCCTTGCCCGGTCCATCGGAAAACATACGGGACTGCCTGTCAGGACGGACATCCTTTTCCGGAACCGGAACACGGCAGCCCAAAAGAAACTCACGCCGGACGAAAGACTGAAGAACCTTGCGGAAGCTTTTTCGGCCGATGCGGGAAAACGGGATGTCCGTTCCCTCATCCTGGTCGATGACATCTACACGACCGGGAGCACCGTGGAAGCCTGTACCCGCATCCTGCGGTCTGCCGGCGCAGCGCATGTTTATTACCTCAGCATCTGCATCGTCACGGAAAGTTGACATAATTTAATATCCGTGTCAAAAGTCCGTTTCCCACGAAAAATATAAAATGATATAAAATCCAAATTTTTCAGGATAGTATTTGACACCGTGCAATCCCTATGATATAGTAGCTTCGTGAAAAAATTTCCGGGTCTCTTTTTTTTTGACCCAAAAACAAGTTTAGCGTAACCTGGAGGCTGATATCATGCGTACAAAAATCACGCTTGCTTGCACAGAGTGCAAACAACGCAACTACTTTACGACCAAGGATAAAAAAGATCATCCGGATCGTATGGAAATCAAAAAATATTGCAGATTCTGCAAGAAGCATACCCTTCACAAAGAAACAAAATAAGGGTAGGAAGGACTCTATCATGGCGGAAACCGAAAAACAGATGAATTCCAAATTCAAGGAATTCTTCAAAGGCCTGAAAGCGGAATTCAGAAGAATTGTATGGCCGACGAAGGAAGATCTGGCAAGACAGACGGTTGCGGTTGTGATCACGTCTATTATTCTTGGCCTGATTATTGCTTTTCTCGACTGGGCTTTCCAGTTGGGCTTCGGGGCAATCCTTAAATAACTTGGAGTAAAAAATGGCAGAAGCAAACTGGTATGTGGTACATACCTATTCGGGTTATGAAAATAAAGTAAAAGTAGATATTGAAAAGACGATCGAGAACCGTTCCCTTGAGGATCAGATTCTGGAAGTTTCTGTTCCCATGCAGTCCGTTGTGGAAGTAAAGAACGGGCAGGAAAAAGCATCGGAAAAGAAAATGTTTCCGGGATATGTTCTGGTGAAGATGTACATGAACGATGAGACCTGGTATGTAGTCAGGAATACCAGAGGTGTCACCGGCTTTGTGGGCCCGGGAAGCAAACCGGTTCCGCTTTCACCGGAGGAGATGGTAAATCTCGGCTTCGGTGTTCCGGAAGGCACAGTTCTTCATGAGAAAAAGGTTCTGATCGATTACGCGGTCGGCGACAGCGTTGTTGTGACGATCGGACCGTGGAAAGACACCATCGGAAAGATCGTGGAAATCAACGAGCATAAGAAGACCGTTTCCATGATGGTGGAGATGTTCGGACGCGAGACAAAAGTGGAACTCGGATTTACGGAAGTCAAAAAGCTGTAAACAGAAACATTCATCTTTCCTGTTTCGGATTTACGAATACGGAAATACGGAAGCAGGGGATGTCTGCATAGAAGTGGGAGGGAGCGTTTAACAAAACAGCTTTCCCGCCAACACCACAAGGAGGTGCCATTATGGCAAAAAAGGTAACTGGTTATATCAAGCTGCAGATTCCTGCAGGCAAGGCAACACCGGCTCCACCCGTCGGACCGGCATTGGGACAGCATGGCGTGAACATTGTTGAGTTCACCAAGCAGTTCAATGCAAGAACAGCGGATCAGGGGGATTTGATCATCCCCGTTGTTATTACGGTTTACGCAGACAGAAGTTTCAGCTTCGTCACAAAAACTCCTCCGGCTGCGGTACTGCTGAAAAAGGCGTGCAAGCTTAAAAAAGCATCCGGTACGCCGAACAGGGATAAAGTTGCCACGATTTCAAAAGAAGATTTAAAGCAGATCGCGGAAACAAAAATGCCTGATTTGAACGCAGCATCGATTGAAGCAGCCACGAGTATGATCGCCGGTACCGCCCGCAGTATGGGTATCGTGGTCGGGAAGTAAGGAGGAGAGATAATGAGGAAACACGGAAAAAGATATGTTGAGGCAGCGAAGCAGGTCAATCGCGCCACCTTATATGATGTACCGGAGGCAGTCTCCATCCTGAAAAAGACTGCCAACGCAAAGTTTGACGAGACAATTGAACTGCATATCCGCACAGGCTGTGACAGCCGTCATGCGGAACAGCAGATCCGCGGCGCCGTTGTACTGCCGCACGGAACAGGAAAGACCGTCCGTATTCTTGTATTTGCAAAAGGAGCCAAGGTAGACGAGGCTACGGCAGCAGGAGCGGATTTTGTAGGCGGGCAGGAACTTGTTCCGAAGATACAGAATGAAGGATGGCTGGATTTCGATGTTATTGTTGCCACACCGGATATGATGGGTGTTGTGGGACGTCTCGGAAAAATTCTCGGACCGAAAGGCCTTATGCCGAACCCGAAGGCAGGAACGGTAACCATGGATATTGCAAAGGCTATCGCGGATATCAAAGCCGGTAAAGTCGAGTATCGTCTGGATAAAGCCAACATCGTCCATGTGCCGGTCGGGAAAGCTTCTTTTGCCGAGAAGGATCTTCAGGAAAATCTGCAGACGCTTCTTGATGCACTGAACAAGGCAAAACCGGGCACCATCAAGGGAAGCTATTTCAAGAGCGCGGTTCTGACTTCTACCATGGGACCGGGCGTTAAGCTGAACACCGCGAAGATTTCATCGGCAGCGGCTCCCAAAGCTTGACTTAATGAATAAAATGTGATAGGTTATTCAGGTATTTCATGCCGAAGACAGCAGGCGCCGAAAGGCGTAAGGTCAGGAAACCGCCTGCCGAGGACAAGGTTTCACGATATGTGAATTTTGAACCCCGGCTGTCTTACTGCAGCCGGAGTTTTTTCGTGCATGAATGCATGCGATACTTAAAAAAGAAAGAAGGAGGAAAGCAAAAGATGAGGGATTCCAAGATCCAGGAGAAACAGCCGGTTGTCAATGAAATTTCCGGACTTCTCAAAGATGCCAAATCTGCAGTTGTGGTGGATTACCGCGGTCTTACCGTGGAACAGGATACCAGACTGAGAAAAGAGCTGCGTGACGCGGGTGTTTCTTATAAAGTTTTTAAGAATACCATGATCCGTATTGCGGCAAAGGGAACGGAGTTTGAAAAGCTGGATGAGTTTCTGAATGGCCCCACGGCAATCGCAATCAGCGGGGAAGATTCCACAGCGGCGGCGAGAATTGTTTCGAAGTTCGCAAAGAAGGCAAACAGCAAAAGTCTTCAGATGAAAGGCGGAATGATCGACGGTATCTTATATGATGCAGCAGGCATCAGTGCAGTTGCGGATATTCCGTCGAAGGAAGAACTTCTGGGCAGACTGTTCGGAAGCTGGAAGAGTCCGGTTACCAATTTCGCAAGAGTATTGAAGCAGATCGCTGAAAAGAAGGACGAAGGCACAGCGGCAGATGCAGCACCGGCAGAAGATACCACTGCAGCGGCACCGGAAGCGGAAGCAGTACCTGCAGCAGAACCGTCAGCGGCACCTGTAACAGCAGAATAAATCCAACTTCCGCCCGAAGGGCGGCAAAAAAAGAAAATGGAGGAAAATAAAATGGCAAAGTTATCCACTCAGGAAATCATTGACGCAGTCAAAGAGCTGACTGTCGTTGAACTCAACGATCTGGTAAAAGCATGTGAAGAAGAATTCGGCGTATCCGCTGCAGCAGGTGTTGTGATGGCAGCAGGCGCTGCGGGAGCAGGCGCTGCCGTAGAAGAGAAGACAGAATTCGATGTTGAACTGACGGAAGTCGGCGCAAACAAAGTTAAGGTTATCAAGGTTGTCCGTGAAGCTACTTCTCTCGGACTGAAGGAAGCCAAGGATCTTGTTGATGCGGCTCCGAAGGTTGTGAAGCAGGCTATTGCGAAGACAGAAGCAGAGGCACTTAAGAAGTCCCTCGAAGAAGCAGGCGCAAAAGTTACCTTAAAGTAACTTGTTGTGATAGATAAAGGTTTTCAGAATAATTCCAAAAGGAATATGGAGGTAGTTTTAATGCATAACGGTACAGTGAAGTGGTTCAATGCAACAAAGGGTTACGGATTCATCACAGATGATGCGGACAAGAGCGAGATCTTCGTTCATTTTTCCGGAATCAACGGAGACGGTTACAAGTCCCTTGAAGACGGACAGAAGGTGACCTTTGATACAGCGGAAGGCAACAGAGGAATGCAGGCTGTCAATGTGACACCGGTTCAGCAGTAATTTTCCAAAAAGAAAAACGGGACTGCGCACAAATCGTGCACAGCCCCGTTTTATTTAATCGGGATTATCCTTCGATCGCAATATAATTTTTTTCCGGAACTTCGGTCTTCTGCTCCTTCTTCGGAACCGAAAGTTTCAGAATGCCGTCTTCAAACTTTGCATGAATATCCTCCTGTTTCAGCCCTTCTCCCACATAGAAGCTTCTGGTCATAGAGCCGGAATAACGTTCGTGGCGGATGAGTTTTCCTTTTTTATTATTTTCCTCCTGATCAACTCCCCTGGAAGCGCTGACGGTTAAATATCCGTCCTTTAATTCCGCGTGGATTTCATCTTTCTTAAAGCCCGGGAGATCAATATCCATTTCATAGTTCTGATCATTTTCACGGATATCCGTCTTCATCAGATCTTTAAAATGTTTTCCGTAAAGTCTGCTGCGCTTGTCATCAAAGAAATTCTCATCATAAAACGGAAGGTCATTCATCCAATTATCAAAAAGATTTTCACCGAATATACTGGGCATATACATAAGTCATTCCTCCTTTAATTTGAATGGTTACGGGCCTTACGAAATCCGGTCCTTTATTTTTTGGTATACGTGTACTATAACACGCATTATTAGCAATGTCAATAGTCGAGTGCTAATTTTACAAAATATTTCCATTCCCGTTTTTTTCAGGCGCAAGGCTGTCATCCGGGTCCCCGGCTGCAGCCGGGGAAAGAAAGCCGGGGAAATAGCCGGAACCATTGACAGAATGGTTATATTAGAATCACAATATAAAGAAATTCTGTCCGGACACATCCTCCCGGAAGCAATTTTTCAGTCGATCCATTATTTAACAGAAAACCGAAAATCTGCGGAACAGGCCATTTCGGTAACCAAAGCCCATACAACAAACGGGAATTCTTCCGGAGGTTCGGGCTCCGGCGGGAGCGAGACCCCGCAGTGGGATCAGAACGGGAATAACTGGACATACCGGAAAGCGGACGGAAAGTATGCGCAGAATGAATGGCAGCAGATCAGCTTTAACGGGGAAACAAGCTGGTATTATTTCGGATCGGACAGCAATATGGTTTCGGGCTGGCATAAGGACAGTACCGGGAACTGGTACTACCTGAAAGAAAGTTCGGGCACATCGGGAACGGGGACCGGTACCGGAGGAGGAAGTTTCCGGGGAGCCATGCAGACCGGATGGACCGTCGATCCGCAGGACGGACACCGGTATTATCTGGATCCGTCAACCGGGAAAATGGTGACCGGGTGGAAAGAAATAGAGGGACGCTGGTACTACTTTAATGAGACAGCGCCGGGACAGAGCGGCTGGAGCTGGAGCGAGGCGGAAAAGAAACTGGTTTATGCGGATAACGGAGAGCTGCCGCTCGGCGCCTGCATCGAAAGCATGACAACGGATCAAAAGCCGGAATAAAAAGATAAACGGAAATGAGGCCGTGAGAGAGGCCGTTTGTATTTCTCGGAGAACAGCATTTGGAAAAAACAGCAGAAGATAAAAACAGCCCCGCATCTGTTAAAACGATGCGGGGCTGTTGATTGGATAGATGAGGTTTGAAATAATTTCTGCCGGAAGGGCTGACTGCCGGTGAAAAATTCCGCTGTCGGGAAACCGGATCAGCTGTTTGCCAGAATGATTTCTTCTATTGTGTCTGCCGTGCATTCACAGGCATCAAAACACTCCTCAAAGCACTTGTAGATATCTTTCCATTTCATGATTTCAACCGGATCCTTACAGGAGGAGAGGAGGGTGCTGACTGCATCAAAATACAGGGTATCCGCTTCCGCCTCAAGAGAATTAACAAGGATGATCTTTGCCTTGATGGATTTTGATTTCTTGAAGTTTCCGAATTCATCGACCAGATCGCAGAGCGCATCACAGCAGCGAACCAGAGCATGGCTGAAACCCGGAACATCTTCCCGTACCTGCTCCACTTTATACATGTTTAAAAGCATCATTACTTCATCAATCCCGTCTACTACATTGTCCAGCTCATCCATGAGCCTGGTGATATCCGGACGTTCAATGGGAGGGAGAAATTCAGATGCCAGATGTTCCATCATTTTATGTTTCAGATTGTCGGATTCATGTTCAATCCCATGGATTTCGGTCGTCCCTTCCTGGGCCTTTGCAGCCGAATAATCCAGAATGACCTTATCGAGTGCCTTGGCAGCCCAGCTGGAACAATTGGCGCAGTCCAGATAACCTTTAAAATAGCTGTAATGTTTCTTCTTTCCCATTTTTTTCTCCCTTTGGTCTGAAAATAAATAGTGTCTGCGGAACCGGTATTAAGACAGATGCATGAACAGCCTGACCATAAAATATCCGAGAAGTCCGCATCCCGGGAAGGTAAGTACCCAGGTAAGGACCATGTCTTTTACTACGCTCCAGTTCACGGCTGACAGCCTCTTGGCGGCACCGACGCCCATGATGGCTGTTGTCTTGGTATGCGTGGTGCTGACCGGAATGCCGGTGACCGAAGAAAAGAGCAGGCAGGCAGCTGCGGCCATATCTGCCGAAAAGCCCTGATAGGTATCCAGCTTTACCATGTCCATGCCTACGGACTTGATGATCCGGTAGCCGCCGATCGAAGTACCAAGCCCCATCACCACGGAGCAGAGGATCATCAGCCATATCGGAATGACAAAGTGGGATGCGTCCCCGTTGCCGCTCGAAAGCGCAATACCCAGGAGGAACACACTCATGAATTTCTGTCCGTCCTGCGCGCCGTGCATAAATGCCATGGCAGCCCCGCCGAAGACCTGTGCGCCCTTGAAAGGCCCTACGGTTTTTCTTCTGTCCGTTTCTTTAAAAAGAAAGCCGACCAGTTTTACCATTACATAGCCGAGTACAAAACCAAGAACGGTGGAAAGCAGCAGTCCGTATAAAACCTTGACCCATTCGTCCCAGTTGATCCCCTTCATGCTTCCCTGCAGCGCAATTGCAGCGCCGGAGAGCCCGGCAATCAGTGCATGGCTTTCCGAAGTCGGGATTCCGAATTTCCAGGCGGCCACCGCCCATACAACAATGGCTACCAGGGCGGCACAAAGAGCTTTTGTGGCATCGTCCGTATTTCCTCCGAAATCTACCATGTTGTAAATGGTCATGGCGACCTTCGCATTAAGCGAGGTCATTACGAGCACGCCGAAAAAGTTCATTACAGCGGCCATTAGGATTGCCTGTTTTGCCGGCAGTGCCCTTGTGGATACGCAAGTGGCAATCGCATTCGGAGCATCTGTCCATCCGTTTACCATGATGACCGCGAGCGTAAGGATGGCAGTGATGAGCATCAGCGGATTATGCGTTACCAGGGACAGAAATTCTGTAAAATTTATCTGCACAAAAACTTCCTCCTAAACTCTGAATGATTTGTAATATCAGCTCAGCAGGAGGACAATAAAGCTTTGTTTCGAACTCTGCCGTTGAGGATATTCCCGAAAGCTCTCCTGCACATTATAGCCCTTTGAACCGGCAGATGCACCAAAAATCGTAATTTTTTATGGCTTGAAGATATGAATGGATGCTGCAGCACGGATTTTCGGGGTATTTATGTCAAGAAATCTGTTTTCCGGCCGGATTCAAGGTTGATTTATTAAAATGAACCTTTTTGATCAGCGATACGTCTTCAAAAAGGGTTTTTTCCTTTTTGCGGCGGAGGACTGCGGATGCGGTTTGCATCTTAAGTTTAAATTTGGTATTATGTATGATATCAGTGCCAAAAGTCCGTTTCCCACGCAGGCTTGCGGGAGCAATCCGTGATATTACTTTTGGCGATCACATCGTATTATATCCTCATTAGGACAAGAGGCATGATGCAGTGCGGCAGCGGATCTGATGCCTGATTCATTGCCTGCGGGCAGCGTACATGGCATACCGTGAATCTGACTTTACAAAACAACCGGAGGCATACAAACGTGGCGATTAACGACTGGTTTCGATTCGAAACCGCTAAGGAAAGAAAGAAGAGACAGGAAAAATATTTTAACAAGATGTTTCCGATGGGAAAAGAGCAGCAGGACTGGGAGGAAAAAACTCTCCGCGGACTTTTTCCGGAAAAAAAAGATATACGGCAGTATCATTTTCTCCTTCTCACACTGAGGGAGGGTCTTACCAATGCGGATGACCCCGGACGTGATGAGGATGATCCCGACCGGGAAGAAGCCATCCGGCGCTGGGGAAAAAATCAGTTCGTAAGAGATACGCCGGAGGAAGTTGTGAAAAGGATTCGGGCAATGGCCTTTTTGGAACATGACTGTCGGGCATCTGAAGAACTGCCTGCTCTGGAAGCTGTCTTTGAATATGTTCAAAAAAACGGATGATGATTGACCATGAAAGGTACTTTGGATCTTCGGGATCCGGGTGCCTTTTTTTAGTTGAAAAAATATTATATCCGCAGGACACAAATCACAAATTACGAAGCACTAATCACGAATCACGAATCACGAATCGCAAATCGCAAATCGCAAATCACAAATCACAAATCACAAATCACAAATCGCAAATCGCAAATCACAAATCACAAATCGCAAATCACAAATCATGAATCGCAAATCGCAAATCGCAAATCACAAATCACAAATCACGGATAGGAAATTATCCGGAAATTTCAGAAATTGTTATTGACAGTTGAACACATATTCAACTATAATACCCTCATAACAGTTGTTCAATTGTTCAACTGAGCAAATGACAACAGGATTCCGCAGAAGAAAACGCAGAAGAAGGAGAGCTGAAATGAGCAGAAGCGTATATACCTGCAATGGTACCGTTATCCATCATGATGTGGTCGATAAAATCAAAAAGGAAATGCTTCCGAAAACAGAATATACAAATCTGGCTGCTTTCTTTAAGGTGTTCGGGGATGAAACCAGGATCCGTATCCTGTGGGCGCTGGATCAGCATGAGATGTGTGTCTGTGATTTGTCCAGTGTGCTGGGTATGACCAAATCCGCCGTTTCACATCAGCTCGGGAGTCTCCGGAAAGAGCATCTGGTCCGGTTCCGCCGGGATGGAAAAACGGTTTATTATTCCCCCGATGATGAACATGTCCGGGAAATATTTGAAACGGGTCTGGAACATGTGCGCCACAGTGAGGGACACGGAAAAACCAGAATAAAAAAATAAAGCAGAGACAGAGAACAGGAAACAGAGAATAAGAAACAGGAAACAGAGAACGAAAAACAGAGAACAGGAAACAGAGAACCAAAAACAGAGAACAGGAAAAAAGAAACATGGAATAATCATAAGCGGAAGCAAAAAACCAGAAAATAAAAATCGGGAACCAAAAATCAGAAACCGGAAAACAGAAAACAGGAAACCGGAAAACAGAAACCGGAAAACAGAAATCAGAAACCGGAAAACAGAAAACAGGAGGGATATCATGAAAAGAAATTACAGACTGGAAGGGCTTGACTGTGCGGACTGCGCCGCAAAGCTGGAAAGAAAACTTGCTTCCGTAAAAGGGATGCAGAGCGCAGCCATAAATTTCATGACTTTAAAATGTATGATCGAAGCAGAGGACGACAAAATAGACGATGTCGTGAAGGAAGCCATGAAAATAATCGCCAGGGAAGAACCGGACGTGGAAGTAAAACAAATCTGACAGGAAGTGGGACAGGGATGCCATGAACAGGAAGCAGAAGAAACAACGGAATCAGATTATCGGAGCGGCAATTTTGTTTGCGGCAGGTATCCTCCTGTATCATTTTGCAGCAGGTGCTTTTCAAACAGCAGGCGTTATTGTGCTGATCGCGGCGTATTTCCTTGCAGGCTTCGGCGTTTTAAAAAAAGCATTCCGGAATATCGGACGCGGAAAACTGTTTGATGAAAATTTCCTGATGAGTATTGCAACGATCGGTGCCTTTGCCATACGCCAGTACCCGGAAGCGGCTGCCGTCATGCTTTTTTATCAGGTGGGAGAACTGTTTCAGAGTATTGCGGTGGACCGTTCAAGAAAATCCATCAGCGATGTAATGAATATCCGTCCGGATTATGCCAATCTGATGACGGAGAGCGGAGAAAAAAAGGTGGATCCGGGAGAAGTAAACCCGGGAGATATCATTCTGATCAAACCCGGAGAGCGGATCCCGCTGGATGCAGAAGTCATGGACGGGGAGTCCTTCGTGGATACGGCGGCTCTTACGGGAGAACCGGTTCCGAGGACGGTAAGAAAAGGCGATACCGTACTTTCCGGCTGCATCAACAACAGTGGTGTTCTGACGGCAAAGGTGAAAAAAACCTATGGGGAATCCACAGTCAGCAAAATTCTTGATCTCGTGGAAAATGCCGGTTCCCGGAAATCAGAATCCGAAAATTTCATCACCGGATTTTCAGCGGTGTATACGCCTGTTGTTGTATTTTCCGCGATCGCCCTTGCGTTTATCCCGCCGTTTTTTCTGCCCGGACATCCGTTCCCGTTATGGATATCCCGTGCGCTGACTTTTCTTGTGGTCTCCTGTCCGTGCGCGCTTGTGATCTCCGTTCCGCTGAGCTTTTTCGGCGGGATAGGAGGAGCATCCCGGAAGGGGATTCTGGTAAAGGGAAGCAATTACCTGGAAGCGCTTGCCAAAACGGAGATCGCGGTTTTTGATAAGACAGGGACACTTACAAAAGGTGTTTTTGAAGTTCAGAAAATAGAACCGGCCGGCGGATTGACCGCGGGAGAACTTTTAAAGACCGCCGCTTATGCGGAGTATTATTCCAATCATCCGATCGCTCTTTCCATCAGGAAAGCGTACGGACAGGAAATAGATCCCGCAGCTTTAAAAAATGCGGAAGAAATTGCGGGGTGCGGCATAAGAATCCTGGTTTCGGACCGGGAGGTACTTGCCGGAAATGATAAACTGATGCTGGAAAACGGGATGACGGTTCCGAATACCTGTGCGGAAGGCGGAACCATAGTCCACATCGCCATCGATAAAATATATGCAGGCTGTATTGTCATTGCGGATCGGGTGAAGGAAGATGCGGCAAAAGCAATATCCGGATTAAAGAAAAACGGTGTCAGAAAAACGATCATGCTTACGGGAGACAACCGCAGCACAGCTTTATATATTGCAGAGAAAACAGGGGTAGATGAATTCCATGCGTCCCTTCTTCCGGCGGACAAGGTATCAAAGCTGGAGGAATTCCTGAAGGAAAAAAGCGCAAAAGGAAAACTGATTTTTGTCGGAGACGGAATTAACGATGCACCGGTCCTGGCACGCGCGGATATCGGCGTTGCCATGGGCGGACTGGGGAGTGATGCCGCGATCGAAGCGGCGGATGTAGTCATTATGACGGATGAACCTTCAAAACTGGTCACCGCTTTGAAGATCGCCCGGAAAACACTGCGGATTGCAAAACAGAATACCGTGTTCGCCATAACCGTAAAATTGCTGGTATTGGTCCTGGGCGCAATGGGAATTGCCGGCATGTGGGAAGCGGTTTTCGCGGATGTGGGGGTTGCCATAATCGCCATTTTGAATTCCATGAGAAACCTGAACACAGAAGATGTATAATAAAAACAAAGTGGGAACTTTCGAAGAGATTATTTTTGGCGACCACATCACAGTATGAATTTAAAAGGAGAATGTTATGTCAGCCGATGCAGTACCTTTACCATGTAATATTGCTTTTAAACCGTTGGAAACGCAGGACCTTGAAAAATATGATCATTTTTACGGCTTAAGGCCGAATAAAACCGCGGACAGCGTAAGCCTGGAAAGTTATCTGTGGAAAGATTATTTCCATGCACGTGCCGCAGTTGTATCCCGTAACGGAGAGGAGATCGGACTTCTCTGGCTCTACGGAACGGAGGAAGAGCCGTTTGCGGCAATGCCGCTCTGCAGGGATGAGGATCTTCCTTTCTGTTTTCAGGAAATGGTCTGTTACTTCAACACCATTCTGCATCGTCCTCTGATGATCAAACTTGCGGATGAGGAAGCAATCCGTACATTGAATCCGGATCCGGAGAAATTTCTGGTGCAGGAGGAAACAGATGCCAGAGATTACCTGTATGACGGAGAATCCCTGAGAACTCTTTCCGGGAAAAAGCTTCATAAGAAAAAGAATCACTACAACAGTTTCGTAAAGGCATATGAAGGCCGCTACGAATATCGTACCCTGCAGTGTGCGGACCGGGATGCAATGTTTATGTTCCTGGACAAATGGAGGGAAGACAAGGGGGACGATGCGGAACATCATCTGAACCCGGAAGTGGACGGGATCCATAATACCCTGAAGCACTGCAGCGAGATCCAAGCCAGAATGGGCGGTGTTTTCATTGACGGGGAACTGGAAGCTTTTTCAATCGGAAGCTACAACCCCTACGAAGATATGGCGGTGATCCTCATCGAAAAGGCCAATCCGGAAATCAACGGACTGTATCAGTTCATTAACTGCGAATTTCTCCTTCATGAGTTTCCGAAGGTCACGCTGGTAAACCGTGAGGACGATCTGGGCATGGAGGGATTGCGGAAATCCAAGCTCAGCTATTATCCGATCGGTTTCGCAAAAAAATATCTGGTGAAGCAGATCACCGGCTTTTGATAATCGTCACCGCACACTCGCGACTTTAGTCGTATAAGGCTTCACAGAACAGGAAAAGGACCGATCCGCAGTATTTGAAAACAGCATGGTCTTCCCTGCAGAAAAGGGGGAAGAAATACTGTGACTTTATACAACGCAGGAGATAAAATGATCCGATATCTGGGAGAAGAAGAAAAAAAAATCACGCGCACGCTGTATGAAGAGGCTTTCCCCGAAGACGGGAAAGATATGATCGATTTCTTCTGCAGCAGCAGACTGAAAGAGAACCGGGTCCTTGCGGATGTGGAAAACGGGGAAATCCGTACCATGATCCACATGGATCCCTATGAGGTCATGGTATGTGGAAAAATATTTCCCCTGTATTATCTGGTCGCGATTTCCACCCAAAAGGAATACCGGAGACAGGGACTTATGCGCGGTGTAATGGACAGGCTCCTGAACGACCTGCGTAGAGAGCACTGTCCTTTTGTTTTTCTGGAGCCTGCGGATCCCGCCTATTATACGGCATTTGATTTTTCCTATATTTCCCGAAGAGAAAAAAATACGGTGGATCCGCTGCAGAGAAAACGAATCATCGAAAAGGATTATCAGCCCGAAATGTGCGATGCAGTCGTGCGGTTCACCAATCGATGGCTGCGTGACCATGCAGAAGTCTATTGTGTGCGGGATGCGCATTATATCGGACTTCTTCTCGGGGAAATTGAGGCAGGGGACGGTGCATTCCGCGTTCTGTTTGATGGTCAGGGAGGGGATGTGGCAGGAACGGCGGCCTATGATTATCCGGATACCGCAGAAGAAGAGGCACGTCTTATCCTTCGGGATGATCTGGTAAAAAAAACCGGACGGAAGGTTCCCTTTATGATGGCGAGGATAACAGATCTTTATGGATTTATCCGTCTGTTTTCCTGGAAGGAAGATCTCTGCGGGAAAGAAGTAAAAAAGGAGATCCACATCACGGATCCGGTCATACCGGAAAACAACGGAGTCTTTTCCTGGTTCCTGAGCAATCAGACTTCCCGGCTTCAGAAAGAGGACGTGGAAAGAGAACGGGATGGATCTGCCGCAGCAGAAAAAGATATTCCGGAATTTACGATTGCGGAACTTACATCGTGGCTCTTCGGCTATTCTGTCTGTGAGAAAGCATCCTGGTGCGGAAATGTCCGAACGGTGCATGGTGTTTATTTTGATGAAGGATTCTGAAAAAAGTAAAAAACAGGAGAAGATCCTGAAGAAAAAATATAAAAACAGGAGAAAGTGCTGAAGAAAAAAACATGAAAATCAGCCAATGATTCGGAAGAAACAGAATGCAGGAAACAGGACACAGGAAACAGAATGCGGGAAACAGAATGCGGGAAACGGAATGCGGGAAACAGAATGCGGGAAACGGAATGCAGGAAACAGAATGCGGGAAACAGAATGCAGGAAACAGGATGCGGGAAACAGATAAGTGGTTCTGAAAAGGAAAGCCGTGAGAAAATCCGGACAGGCGGATTTTAAAGAAAGGAAAGCGGAGCATGGAAAGTTCAGACAGGGAGAAGATCGCAAAACTTGCAGAATGGCTCAAAGAAAGCAGCAATATTGTTTTTTTCGGCGGGGCAGGCGTATCCACGGAAAGCGGGATCCCGGATTTCAGAAGTCAGGACGGGATCTATAACCAGAAATATGAATATCCGCCGGAAACAATTATCAGCCACAGTTTTTTTGTCCGGAATACGGAGGAGTTCTACCGTTTTTACAGAGACCGCATGGTTTATCAGAATGCAAAGCCGAACGCCGCGCACATGGCTCTTATGCGGCTGGAAAAACAGGGAAAACTTAAAGCAGTCATCACACAGAATATAGACGGTCTTCATCAGGAAGCCGGAAGCAGAGAGGTTCTGGAACTGCACGGATCCATTATGCGGAACACCTGCATGAAGTGCGGAAAAAAATACGGACTGGATGCGATCGTGAATGCGCCGGACCCGGTGCCGCGCTGTTCCTGCGGCGGCATCATCAAACCGGATGTTGTTCTTTATGAAGAATCCCTGGACGATGCAGTCATGGACAAAGCGCTCCGCTATATTGAAAATGCGGACATGCTGATCATCGGCGGGACTTCCCTTGTGGTCTATCCGGCGGCTGGTCTGGTCCGTTACTATAACGGCAGGAAACTGGTGCTGATCAATAAATCCGCTACATCGCAGGATGGCAATGCGGATCTGGCCATTCATGCAAAGATCGGGGAAGTATTGAGTCAGGCAGTACCGGAATAGACAGAGAGAAAACGTAAGATGATGCAGTCGCCGAAAGGAAAGAAAAAAATGGATATCCGGGTGGGAGATATTGTCACATTAAAAAAACCGCATCCCTGCGGTTCTTCGGAGTGGGAGATCCTGCGGACGGGACAGGATTTTAAAATTAAATGCATGGGCTGCGGACATCAGGTCATGGTGGCAAGAAAGCAGGTGGAAAAAAACCTGAAGTCATTTAAGCGTGCAGGCCAGGATTCCGAAGTCATTTAAGCGTCCCGGCCAGGAACCTGAAAATTCTGCCGGGTCTTTCGGGAAAGATATTCCGTAATTTTTTCCACGCATTCCTTTTTGCTGCCGTTATTCTCAATCACAACGGCGGCATATTTTTGATACAGGTCCATGCGGCTGCTGTAAAGATCAAAAATTTCTTCTTTCGTTTTTTGAAAAACCATGGGCCGTGTGCTGTCCGAACGCAGAATGGCAAAACTTGTTTCAAAGCTTCGGGAAAGACAGATCACAATACCGGTTCGGGAAAGAAGCTCGCCGTTCCGTTCAAAGGTCATCATCCCGCCGCCGGTGGAGATCACACAGGGGTCCATGACGGATACTTTTTTGGCGGCTGCAAACTCCCGGTCCCGGAAGCCGCTTTCTCCTTCCTCACGGAAAATATCCGGAATGCTTTTGCCTGCATCGGCCATAATCAGATCGTCGGTATCCGCAAAAGGGACATGAAGCGTCTCTGCCAGCAGAGTTCCGACGGTGGTTTTTCCGGACGCCATAAAGCCGCACAGGATCACAGGTTTACGTAAGGTAGTCATCATACCGGATATTTTAGCATAAAATTGGCATTTCGGCATCAGGAAAGCTTGCCAAAGGTAATTTTCTCTGTTAAAATATTATTCCGTGACACATGAACCAATTCCTTGCTTCCGGCGCTGAACCGGAGGCCGGAGACCAAAAGGAGGAGAGAGCAGATGAACAAATATGAATTAGCGCTTGTTCTGAACGGAAAGCTCGAAGATGACGCAAAGGCAGCGGCCCTGGAGAAGGTGCAGGAATATATCACCCGTTTCCATGGTACCACGACCAACGTCGATGACTGGGGTAAGAAAAAATTCGCTTACACCATTCAGAAAATGACGGAAGGGTTTTATTATTTCGTCAAATTCGAGTCGGAAGATTCAACATGCCCCAACGAAGTGGAATCACGTCTTCGTATTATGGAGCCTGTTGTAAGATATCTGATCGTTGCAGACGAAGCCCAATAGAAAGGCGATAGAATGAACAGAGTCATTTTGATGGGAAGACTTACCAGAGATCCGGAAGTCAGATATACGAACGGTGAAAAATCCATGGCTGTTGCACATTATACACTTGCGGTTGACCGCCGCGGCAGAAGAAATCAGGGTGCCGACGATCAGCAGCAGACAGCGGATTTTATTCAGATCGTTGCCTTTGATAAAGCCGGTGAATTCGCAGAAAAATATTTTCATCAGGGAATGAGGGTTCTCGTTTCCGGCCGAATTCAGACAGGGAGTTATACCAATAAGGACGGCCAGAAGGTTTACACTACGGACGTCATTGCAGATGACCAGGAATTTGCCGACAGCAAGGGCGCAGCCGCAGGAAATATGCCGGGTTCTTTCCAGGGATCCGACCGCGGATATACGGGAACTGAAAAACCGGATCCGAAAGCGGCAAGTACAGAAGGATTTATGAATATTCCGGACGGAGTTGAGGATGAAGGACTTCCGTTCAACTAAATAAGAAGTTCACCGTATGATGGAAAGGGGAAAACAAATGCCATTTAACAAAGACAGATCCGACAGATATGATAAGGCAGACGGATCAAGAATGAGAAGACCCGGCGGAATGCACAGAAGAAAAAAAGTCTGCGTTTTCTGTGCAGACAATGCAAAGCCGATTGATTATAAAGATGCCGCGACACTGAAGAAGTATGTTTCCGAAAGAGGAAAAATTCTTCCCCGCCGCATTACAGGTACCTGCGCTACGCATCAGAGAGCACTGACCACCGCTATCAAGAGAGCACGTCACATTGCTTTGCTGCCGTATCAGGTAGAGTAAGACAGACACAGACATTTAAAAAAAGAAGTCCCGCTTCTTCGGAAGCAGGACTTCTTTTTTTGGGATGTTCCTCGACTGCGTGGGGCCGACCTGCATACTGACAATTTTGGCGCGTGGATACCGGATGTCAGCATAGCTCATTGATATTCGTTGTAAAAAGTGTAATTTATTTTCTGATTATCGTCGTTATTTTTGATTATCTGCGCCATACTATATACAGATGATGCACCTCGGCCCCTTTGACGATGAGCCCGCCGGCGTAGCCTTGATGAATGCCGTCAGTTCCCGGGGCCTTTGGTCTCGGCAGTCGAAGCAGCTGCATGCGTATGATCATTTTCAGCGGGAGCTACCGTTTCCGCATTCGTATGAGAGACAGTTTCCCCGGATGTTTCTTCTGCGGTGACATGGCCGGGAGACTCCAGAATGACACCGCTGCCGGAACTTTCCCTGGCCGTTGTCTGCTTCACGACACCGGGTCCGTAATCAGAGGGATGTACAATTCCGGTGGATTCATTTTCGGCGGATTCATTCGTGGTATTCAGCACTTCCACAGATGAGCTTTCCTCCGTTGTTTCGGAACTTTCATCAGAGGCATCGGGGTTGTAGGCTTCTTCCGTGGTCCCTGAGGATGCATCCCGCGCCTTCTGCTCCTCAACGGCTTTCGGATTGAGAGCCGTGTTGAAAAGATCCGTTACGCCGGAATCCCAGTCAATCTGCCTGCCGTTTCCGGGATCAATAAAGCCCTTGATAACGGTGGATGGCTGTTCCCAGTCTTTCTGCGGAACATTCACGTGCAGATCGGTCATGACATCGTGCCAGATCTTTCCGGCATAAGTGGATCCGTAAATCCCGGGCATGGCGCGCGGCGTATCGTAACCGACCCATACGGCAGTCGTGTAGTATTTGGTATAACCGCAGAACCAGGTATCCTTGCTGCTGTTGGTGGTCCCTGTTTTTCCGGCCGCCTGCTGCCCGGAAATATCCAGACCGTAGCCGGTTCCGTATTCCTTATCCATAGTCCCCTTCAGGATATCCGTCAGCATATAGGCTGTACCCTCGGTAAAGACCTGCGTCTTCTGTTCCGATCCGCTGTACATTTCCTCACCCGTCTTATCATAAATAATACTCTGGATGCAGGTCTTGTCGGAATAGACGCCGCCGTTTGCAATGGCAGCATAACCTTTGGCCATATCGACTACATGGACGCCGTTTGTGAACCCGCCTATGGAAACGGCGGGGGCCGTCATATCCGCCCAGGACAGGGTGGAAAACTGCAGCCTGCTGAGATAGGAAAGTCCTGTCTTTGTTCTGATCCGGTCCAGGACCTGCCAGGCAACAGTATTTAAAGAACGGTTCAGCGCTTCCCGGATGCTGACATATCCGTAATAATTATCACCCGAATTGCTCGGCCCTTTATCCCACTTATGGTCATTGATCATATAGGAAGGATAGAGCACGCCGGTTTCAAAGGCCGGGCCGTAATCGATCAGAGGTTTAATGGTGGAGCCGGGCTGACGGGAAGAGAGAAATCCCCGGTTATACTCGTCGTTGGTACCGCGCCCGCCGACTATGGCAACCACGGTATTCCAGTCATTATTGACCACGGCGGCAGCGCCCTGCAGGGCAAATTTTCCATTTTCCTGTGTTTCTGTTTTTTTCTTCAGAACATCATCCAGATGTGTCTGCAGCAGATCCTGTATGGTGCTGTTTAAAGAAGTATGAATTTTAAATCCGCCGGCACGGATCTGGTCGCTTTTTTCCGAATAAGCTTCTTTGTATTTTTCTTCATAGGCAAGATAGGCATCCTGCTTTTCAAAGGAATATTCAAACTGGAACCCGTCATTTTTCATAAGTTCCAGAGCGGCACAGTGAATGGCATAGGAAGTCTGATAGTTCTCCGGAGAAGCAGCTTCCTTTGTCACCGCAAGACTTAAGTCTTTTGCCTGGTATTCCTTCAGTTCATCTCCGGTAATATCCTTGCAGACATACATGCTGTTCAAAACTTCATTCCGCTTTTTTTTGGCAGCATCCGGATTCTTGACCGGATCATATGCAGAAGGCCGGTTGCTGATGCCGACCAGGAGGGCTGCTTCCCACGGTTCCACATCCTTGGCGTTTTTACCGAAATAATAGCGGCTGGCAGCCTCCACGCCGTAACAGCCGTGCGCATAATAGTTTCCGTTGCAGTAGAACTCCAGAATTTTATCTTTTCCGAACTGCTTTTCCAGTTCGGGGGCGATCATGATCTCCGTCAGTTTCCGTTCCAGAGTCCGTTCCTGCGTAAGATAGGTGTTTTTAATTACCTGCTGTGTGATGGTGGAGGCGCCCTGTGTTACCGTCCCGTGATGCTTGATATAGGACAGGAGCGCTCTTGCCATAGCCACGAAATCCACGCCTCCGTGGGTATAAAAACGGCGGTCTTCCTGATCCACATAGGCTTTCCGGATATTTTCGCTGATATCGGAAAGGGCAACATAGACATAATGCCCGGCACTGACGCTGCCTACCCGTTTATCATCGCTGTCAAAGACTTCTGTATCCGTCATCCGTTTGAAGTCGGATTCGTTCATGTTGGTGTAGGTACTGATCGCGCTCTGACGGATGGTTTTCAGCTCGGGATAAACCTTCCATAACAGGAACCCTCCGGCGCATAAAATGGCAGCAAGAAGAACCAGAAGAACTGTTTTCAGAACCCGGAGAACCGGGGATGTTTCTTTTTCTTTTTTTTTACGACTGGACATGGAAGACCTCTTTGGTTTCAATGCAGGAGTATTCAACCCGGAAGACAGTTTTCCGATTCGCTTTTTCAGTGCAGTTTTTTAAATCCCGGGAAATACCGGAAATCAACCCGTGCAATGATCTTGTCGCGATAGACGTAGGTATTTTTCCATCTGCGTGCATCCGCAGAATTATTTCTGTTATCCCCCATACAGAAATATGCATTTTCGGGGACGGTAAAAGTCATTTCCTTTTCCGGGATCATCGGCTCCTTGAGATAAGGCTCATCAAGCGCATCGGCGCTCCCGTTCAGATAGACCTTTCCGTTTTTGATATCCACCGTATCGCCCGGCAGGCCGATAATTCTTTTTACGAAGAGGATCTTTTCATTATCGGGCCATTTGAAGATAATGATATCTCCCCGCTTCGGGTCACCGAAAAATTTATACGTCAGCCGGGAACCCATTACACGGTCACCGGTCATGATCGTATTTTCCATGGAGGCGGAAGGCACCCGGGAATTGGCAATCAGGAAAGTGTTCAGAAAAAATGCAATGGCTGCCGCGATGAGTATGATTTCGACCCAGCTCAAAATTTCCCTGCCGATACTCACGGGGTGATCCTTCTTTTCTTCTGTCTTTTTTTCTTTTATTTCTTTTGTTTCTTCTTTTTTCTCATCTTTTTTTGTGTCCATGGTTATCAGTTTAGAACTTTACCGGCTCTTACGCAAGGTCTTTTTGAAAGCCGGGTAAAATTTCAAAATTTAACGGAAATATGGGATCTGCAATGGAATTTTAAAGCATATGATGCTAAGATAAATACGCGGAGGTAACGACATGGATAAGCTATTATATGATCTTATGGACTGGGCCGGAATTGAAGAACTGGTATATTCTGAATCCTCAGATCCTTACAGACTGCTGGGTCCGCATATGGTAAAGGAAGGTCTGCTCATTCAGACATTTGTCCCGAATGCGGCGGAAATAGAAGTCGTTTTGAAGAACACGGGAAAAAGCATTGTCATGGAAGAGGAAGATGAGCATGGTTTTTTTGCCTGTCTCATAAAAAACCAGCTGCTGACGGAATATTTCTTCCGGATCACATACGGGGATCATACCATAGAGGAAACGGAAGACGCCTATTCTTTTCCGTCCCTTTACAGCGGAGAAGATCTGAAAAAGTTTTCGGCGGGAACGCATTATGATATTTACCGAAAAATGGGAGCGCATCCGGTATCGGTCAAAGGGGTAAAAGGAGTTTCATTCTCCGTATGGGCGCCGGATGCCCTGCGGGTGTCCGTGGTAGGGGATTTTAATCTCTGGGACGGCCGCTGTCATCAGATGCAGAAAATCGGGGATTCCGGAATTTTTGAATTATTCATTCCCCGGATAAAAGAAGGGGAACTCTATAAATTTGAGATCAAAACAAAACACGGAGATCCCATGCTGAAGTCGGACCCGTATGCTTTTCGTGCAGAATTAAGACCGGATACCGCAAGCATTGTCACGGATATTTCCGGTTTTACATGGGACGATGCGGACTGGCTGGAAAAACGTTCCGGGCTTCAGAATAACGGAAAGGAAGGAAGCGGAGAACCGCTTTCCGTATATGAAGTTCACCTCGGTTCCTGGAAAAGAAATCCCGCTCTGAACAATGCGGACGGGAAACCGGTAAACGGAAGCGCATTTTTGAATTATCGCACGATCGCGGAGGAACTTGCCGCGTATGTGAAGGAAATGCATTATACACATGTGGAACTGATGCCGGTCATGGAACATCCGCTGGATAATTCCTGGGGCTATCAGGTCACGGGGTATTATGCGCCTACCTCCCGGTTCGGAACACCGGAGGATTTCGCGTACTTTATGAATTATATGCATCAGCAGGGGATAGGCGTTATCCTGGACTGGGTGCCGGCCCATTTCCCGCGCGACAGGTTTGGCCTCGGTTCTTTTGACGGGACGCATCTGTACGAACCGTCGGACCCGCGGCGCCGGGAACAATCCCACTGGGGAACCTACATTTTTGATTACGGCCGTCCGGAGGTTTCGGATTTTCTGATCGCGAATGCACTGTTCTGGATCCGGGAATATCATGCGGACGGAATCCGTCTGGATGCGGTCGCTTCCATGCTGTATCTGGATTACGGAAAAAATGACGGAGAATGGCTGCCGAACATTTACGGCGGACATGAAAATCTGGAGGCGGTTGAATTCTTAAAACATCTGAACGGCACCGTGAAGGAAAATTTCCCGGATGTTCTTCTCATTGCGGAGGAAAGTACCGCATGGCCCAGGATCACGGGGGATATCCGCAACGACGGTCTCGGGTTTGACTATAAATGGAACATGGGATGGATGAATGATTTTCTGGGCTATATGTCCTATGATCCCGTCTATCGGGGAGAACATTACGGAGAGCTTACTTTCTCCATGCTTTACCAGTACAGCGAGAACTTTATCCTGGTACTTTCACATGATGAAGTGGTGCATGGAAAAAAATCGCTCGTCAACAAAATGCCGGGAAAAACGTTTGAGGAAAAATTTGCGAATCTTCGTGCCGCATACGGTTTTATGATGATGCATCCCGGAAAAAAACTTCTGTTCATGGGTCAGGAATTTGCCCAGATGGATGAATGGAATGAAAATGCAGGGGTGGAGTGGGAACTTCTTCAGTACCCCATTCATAAGGAAATGCAGGAGTATGTAAAGGCACTGAATTCTTTTTACCTGGGACAGGAAGCTCTCTGGAAACTGGACGATGATCCTGCCGGGTTTGAGTGGATCAACTGCCATTCCTGGAAAGAAAATGTAGTTGTATTCTTAAGAAAGAGCAAAGATGAAAGACAGACGCTGCTGGTTGTCTGCAACTTTACCCCGCTTTCCTATCCGAAATTCAATATCGGCGTACCGTTTTACGGAGAGTATAAGGAAATATTCAATTCGGATAAAAAGATCTACGGCGGGACCGGATTGGAAAACAAACGGGTAAAAGTTCCCGGAAAAATGGACGTGGATGATAAGAACGAAGGAATCACCATAAATATGCCGCCCATGTGCGTTATGGTTTTTTCCTGCATTCCAAAAGAGCGCCCCGTCAGTGAGAACGCGACTGCGAAAAAGAACACGACTGCGAAAAAGAACACGACCGCGAAAAAGAATATGACTGCGAAAAAGAACACAGCTGTGAAAAAGAGCATAACTGCGGAAAAGGACCTGACTGCGGAAAAGGACCCGGATGCGGAAAAGAATATAACTGCGGAAAAGGACCCGGCTGCGGAAAAGGACCCGGCTGCGGAAAAGAATATGACTGCGGAAAAGGACCTGACTGCGGAAAAAAGGACAACTGCAAAAAAGAAAACAGCCGTAAAAAAGAAGACGACCGCAAAAAAGAATGCGGCTGTGAAAAAAAATGCAGCCGGGAAAGCGCCTTCCGTTCTGACTGAGAAAAGTCCGGCTTCCGGCAGACTCAGGGGGAAGGCACGTACATGATTACGGATATCACATGGTTCACAAAGGATGATATCCGGAACGTGATCTTTCAGATCATCATCATTTTCCTGATCTTTATTATCGGACGCCTGATCATCCGGAAGACATCAAATATTCTGGATGGGATCATGAAAAAAAGCAGGCGGTTCGATGACGGTCTGCGCCATTTCCTGATCTCCTGTCTGCGGGCCGTTCTGTATGCGCTCATGGTACTTGTCATTGCGCAGCATCTGGGAATTTCCAATACCAGCCTTGCCGCCATCATCGCATCCGGCGGTCTGGCCATAGGGCTTGCGCTTCAGGGAAGTCTGCAGAATTTTGCCGGCGGCGTTCTCCTTCTCATCATGAAGCCCTTTGCTGTCGGAGACTATATCAGCTGTGTGAACGGGGAAGGAACCGTAAAAGCAATCGGTCTGATCTATACCACGCTGCAGACACCGGATAACAAGGCAGTTTCAATTCCGAACGGAACATTGGCCAACGGCGTGATCACCAACGGGTCGTATTACAGAGAGCGCCGCTTTGAGATCCCTGTCGGCATTCCGTACAGCGCCGACATCGACAAGGCAAAGGAAATTCTTCTTCATGTTATGAAAGAGCAGGATGGCCTTCAAAAGGACAAAACGTTTTCCGCTTATGTGAGTGCACTGAAGGAAAGCTTCGTGGAACTGACGGCACGCGGATGGGTGGATATTTCGACCTGCCCGGATTTTATCCTGCTGCAGGCGGAACTTCGGGAAAAGATGATGAGAGCGCTTGCTGCGGACGGCATATCCATTCCGTTTCCGCAGATGGAACTACACTTGACACAGGGAGAAAAAAATAACAGATGAAACGATCATGCGGTATTTTACTTCCGGTTTTCAGTCTGCCGGGAAATTACGGGATAGGTTGTTTTTCTTCCCGGGCATATGAGTGGATAGATACACTGAAAAAGGCAGGGCAGAGTTACTGGCAGATCCTTCCGCTTGGCCCGACCGGTTACGGGGATTCCCCCTACCAGTCGTTTTCTTCTTTTGCCGGGAATCCGTATTTTCTGGATCCCGATGCGCTTGCGGAAGAAGGGCTTCTTTCCAAAGAGGATCTGGACTGCATGGACTGGGGGGATGATCCGCAGTATGTGGACTACGGGAAACTCTGGGAAAACAGGGAAACCGTTTTAAGAAAAGCCTATGCGGCAGAAATGGGGAAAGTGGACCATTCTTCTGTGGAAGAAAAAAGAAATGCTCTGAATCCGGAAACAAAGGAATACTGTCTGTATCAGGCAGTTAAAAAGGATCAGGGGTGGAAGGCGTGGCAGGAATGGAAGGATGATATCCGGCTCCGGGAACCGGATACATTGAAAAAGGCCGGGGAAGTTCTTGCGGAGGATATTGCATTCCGTGAGTGGATCCAGGTCAAATTTACCGAACAGTGGAAGAAACTGAAGGCCTATGCAAATCAATCCGGGATCCGGATTATCGGGGATATGCCCATTTATGTGGCATCGGATTCTTCCGATGCCTGGTCCCATCCGGAGCTTCTCTGGTTTGACAGGGATGCAAAGCCGGTCAGGGTGGCCGGATGTCCTCCGGATTATTTTTCTCCCGACGGCCAGCTGTGGGGGAACCCCGTTTACAACTGGAAGGCGCATGAAGAGACGGATTTCTCCTGGTGGATGAACCGCATGGAATACGGTTTCTCCCTGTATGATGTAATACGGGTGGATCACTTCCGTGGGTTTGATGAATATTATGCGGTGCCGGCAAAGGATACGACTGCAAAGAACGGAACCTGGGAAAAAGGGCCGGGGATGGTCTTTATGAACCGGATGAAGGAATATTTTAAAGGGAAATATCCGGAGCTTCCGATCATTGCGGAAGATCTGGGACTGATGACGGACAGTGTAATCCGTCTGGTCCGGGATTCCGGTTTTCCGCCCATGAAGGTTCTGGAATTCGCGTATGACTCCGACAGCTATAACCTTTATCTGCCGCATCAGTATGAAAGGAACTGCGTTGCCTATACAGGGACCCATGACAATGATCCGCTTGTATCATGGATACAGGGATTGAACCCGGATGTGCGTCTTCACATGATAAAATACCAGGGCAGCGGATATACGCCGGAGAAGGAACTGTACCGTGACTGTATCCGCACCGTACTGGAGAGTGTTGCGGATACGGTAGTTATTCCGGCATGGGATTATCTGGGACACGGAAAGGAAGCGAGGATCAACGTGCCGTCCGTCACAGGCAATAACTGGAAGTGGAGAATGCGTGACGGGGAATTCAATGCGGATCTGATCCGGTACTGTGATACGCTTGCGGAGCTGTACGCGAGAAAATAGACTGCATCGGGAAATTTACCGGTGGTGTCTGTCATTCTGTATTGACCTGCGGAACAAAAGACAGGTATCCCGATATCGAATTTTTCGGCTTCAGGAAAAACTTCAAATAAAAAGAGGGCTGCCCCGGTATGGGTACCCCTCTTTTTCGTAACAGGTTTATTGTGAAAGTACATGTATTTTGTCCGGGAAAAGATAAGGACGGCGGATGAGCGTGATGTACGCATGATGAATGACCGATGCCGAACCTGTCTTTTCTGTCGGAATATCAGGCTGTGTTATGGAAAAGATTTCTGCGGAATATCTCAGAATGCCGTCCAGCCTCCGTCGGTTGCAAACAAGGTGCCCGTGATATGAGTCGCATCATCGGATGCCAGAAACAGGATGGATGCCGCCTGCTCCTGGGGGGTTGCATTGCGTTTCAGCAGGGTTTCTGTCTTCTGCCCGGCCATGCTCTGTGCTTCTGCCGGATCCATGCCTGCTTCCATTGCCTTTTTCATCTGTTCACTTACATAGGCAAAGGCTTCTTCTACCATGGGGGTATCTGTACCCGCCGGATTTACGGAGTTGACCCGGATGTTGTATTTTGCATAGTCAAGTGCCATATTGCGGGTCAGACCGTTTACGGCATGTTTGGACGCCACATAGGCGCCGTTGCCCGGCAGACCGGTCAATCCGGCGATCGATGCGTTGTTGACGATTACACCGCCTTTGCCCTGTTTTACAAAGACCTTCAGCTCTTCACGGCAGCAGTAGAATACAGTCATGAAATTGTTTTCCATGGTATACCGCAGATCTTCCTCCTGCATAAGATGCACGGCACTCGGGGTACCCATGACTCCCGCGTTATTGACGGCAATATCCAGACCGCCGTAGGTACTGACAGCCAGATCAACCATCTTTTTTGCATTTTCTCCATCTGTCAGATCAACCTGAAGCATCTTTGCTTCTCCGCCGTTTCGGATGATCTCATCATAGGTATCCTGAGATTCCTGTATTTTTCTGTCGGCAAGAATAAGCTTTGCCCCTTCTTTTGATGCGCGGATAGCGGTTTCTTTTCCAATGCCTGTTGCAAAACCCGTAATGATCATTACCTTGTTCCGAAATCTGTCTGCAAAAAATCCTATTGGCATATTTACACCTCCGTGATAAAACTGTTGCTTTGGTTATGGTTACCAGCAAGAAACATCTACATTGTAAGGCCGTTTTTTCACTTGTCAATTAAAATCATACAATACCGGTATGACTTTATATACGGCAAACAAAACCTGTTCCTTTTCAGGAATACAGGGGAGATCGGGAACATGCCGGAAGATCAGAGAACATGCCGGGAGATCAGAGAACGTACCGGAAGATCAGAGAACATGCCGGAAAATCAGAAAACATGCCGGGAGATCAGAGAACGTACCGGAAGATCAGAGAACATGCCGGAAGATCAGAGAACATGCCAGGAGATCAGAGAACGTACCGGAAGATCAGAGAACGTACCGGAAGATCAGAGAACATGCCGGAAGATCAGAGAATATGCCGGAAAATCAGAGAACATGCCGGAAAATCATGGATATATCGGGAAGCAGGGTTTACGGCGTATCCGTAGAAAGAACGGATGCCGGCGGTACTGTTTCCGAGGAAGCAGTCGTGCTCTTGGCAGAGGACTGTCCGCCTGATGCAGCGGTGGTCTCTGCCCTGGCGGTTTCTTCGGTTTTTGCTTTGGAGGTCTCGGAAGCCTTTACGGTTTCCTTTGCCTTGGAGGTTTCGGAAGCTTTTGTAGTTTCCTTTGCTTTTGTAGTTTCCTTTGCCTTGGTGGTTTCCCTGGCTTTGGTGGTTTCCTTTGCCTTTGTAGTTTCCGAAGCCCGGGTCGTTTCTTTTGAAGCCGAAGTCGATTTGGAAGTTGAACTGTTTTGGGATGCACTCTCCGAAGTATTTCCGGAGAGGGAAGCATTATGATCAAAAGTCATGGAAAGGCCGTCAAAGGTCGCAACGGACTCATTTCCGATCTTATCCTTTGCGTGTACTTCCAGAGAATCCGTATTGGTCTGAAAGGTAACGAGAGAATTTTTTTCGTCATAATCCGTCGGGGTTACCCGGCCATCATTGGCATCGATTGCGTAGACGGAATCAAAATCCACGCCCGACTGTGAGTCCTCCAGCAGAACGGTGACCTTGCCGTTTGAAATGTCCTGACTGGAAATGACGGGCGGAACATCGTCGATGGAACTGATGTTGTCATATTCCGTTTTCTTCATGCCGTTGAAGTTAAAGGCAATTACTTCCAGAGTCCCGTTGGAATCCAGAATACCGGTGTAGGTTTTATTCCCGATACTTTTCATTTCCACCGGAGTATCCCCGAGTTTGACCGTAAAGCTGCTGACAGGAATGATACCTTTCAGGGAAAGCGAGATATTAACGGTTTTAAAGTCGGTGGTATCCGCGACCGTCAGCGTGTAATCGGGAGAAACGGTCACCAGATAGAATATGATGAGGTTGATGATGACAAATGGAAGAATACAAAATAAAAAAAGATTCTTAGGGTGTTTTTTCATGAGGTTCCTCTGATCCTTTTTGTGTACCTAAGTGTAGCAAAGAATAGAGAAACTGACAAGCACCTGGAAGAGAACGGATATTGAAAAAGACAAGGTTTTTTAAGATTTTCCGGTCACTTTATGTGATAAAATATAATATGATGTGGTTGCCAAAAGTAATATCACGGATTGCTCCGCACTTTGTGCTCCCGCAATCCTGCCAAACATTCGGAATTCATGGGGCCCCTGCCCCACTTCTGTCTGCGCTTCGCTGCGGTCGTTGCAGAGCAGACATCCACTGGATGTCTTGCAACTCGTGTTTGGGCGTGTCCCGAATCCTTATTCCCACCTGCAGGCAAGCCTGCGTGGGAAACGGACTTTTGACACTGATATCATAGCATATGCACTATTTCTGAAAAAGAAGCATCTTAACGGACAAAGGGGAAGGGAAATAAAAAGAAATGAAAAACGGAATTAAAAAAACAATATCCATGGTTTTGACAGCGGTAATGGTGACTGCCATGACATTTGCCGGCGGATGTTTTACAAAGCCGGCCTATGCCGAGGAAAACATGCAGGCACAGTTCTCGCTTTATTTTGCAGGGAGCGGCTGGTCGGAATGGTCACCGGATAACCGGAGGGTTTACCGGACAGGCACTTATCCCACGGCATTCCGGGCAGGACTCTCCGGACAGCCGGAAGGCATGAGCGGAACCATTCAGTATTCCGTAAATATAAGCGGATCGGGATGGACGGGAACATTTGAAAACGGCGCAGTGGCCGGAAATGAAAGTGATGCGGCCGCTCTGGAAGGCGTCAGAGTATGGCTGAACGGAAAACTTGCGAAAAATTATGATGTTTATGCCCGGGCAATGGTCGGCGGAAACTGGCTGGACTGGGTCATGAACGGACAGGACGCCGGGGAAGTCGGAGTCGGAAAACATATAGACGGAATTCGTGTGGCTGTTGTAAAGAAGGGGGAAACACCGGCGGAAAATGTTCAGACAGGAGTTGTGGATCCGACAAAACCCATGGTTGCCCTGACGTTTGATGATGGCCCCGGTCCGTATGATGACAGGATCCTTGCCGCACTGGAAGGTGCCGGCGCAAGGGCAACGTTCTTCATGGTGGGCAAACGGGTTTCTTCCTATCCGTCCGTACTTTTGCGTATGGAAAAGGATGGATGTGAACTGGGGAACCATTCCTGGAGCCATCCGCAGTTTTCCAAATTATCCGCAGCGGAGATACAAAGTCAGATCGAGCAGACCAATGCTGCCATTCAGAGTATTACCGGCCATCCGGCAACCGTACTGAGACCGCCGTACGGTGACACGGGAGGTTCTGCCAAGGCAGTGATCGCCGGTATGGGGTACTCATCTATTTTATGGCATATCGATACGCTTGACTGGAAAACAAGAAACACGGAAAATACCGTGAACGTTGTTCTGAGTCAGGTAAAGGACGGAGATATTATCCTGATGCACAGTATTTATGAGCCAAGTGCGGCGGCGGCAGCAGAGCAGATTATTCCGGAGCTTGTGAAAAGAGGATATCAGCTTGTGACCGTAAGCGAACTGGCCAATGCACGCGGCGGCATGAAACCGGGAGAAGGCTACGGAGCGTTCAGGCCGTAGGCCGCAGGCAATAAGCAGGGGACAAGTCATTTACGAATATCAGGATGAACCGGAAATGACAGGGTGCTCCATACAAGAGAAACGGCAGCCTTCCGGCTGCCGTTTCCCTGTTAGAGTGATATAGGAGTGCATAAATGCACTTGATAACAAGTCTCAACGCAAGAGAAACCTGTTATCGCTACAAATATATCATAAGATTTAGCGGGAGACAAGAAATATATGGTAATTCCGCTGTAATTTTTGAATTTTGTTATAACTTATCATGCTTTTCAATAAAAAAAACAGAAATTGTTTCCGTATCATCTGAAATATAACCGAAGGGAGAAGGATCATGTCAAAGGCAGCTGATCAAAAGGATTACGACATCATCGTCAGGCAGGAAAAGGAACTTGTTTTTGATGAATTTAACAATGACTGTGCCTGGAAATTGGGGAACTGCATGGTACAGGAGGCGGAGAAAAGGAAAGTCTCCGTGGCGGTGGAAATCGAGATTTACAACTATACGGTATTTCATTACAGCATGCCCGGCACAGCAGCGTATCACAATTACTGGCTGCGCAGGAAAATCAATACTGCAAAAATGCTGCAGAAAAGCTCCCTGCGGGCACAGTACATGCCGCTGGTAGGGGAGGATGATATCAATGAATATGCGGGGCTTGACCTTTCCGAATACTGCAAATCGGGAGGTGCCTTTCCGCTTTTCGGAAAAAACGGCGCGATGATCGGCGTGGCGGCAGTATCCGGACTCACCGCATTGGGAGATCATAATCTCTGCGTGGACTGTATTGCTAAAATGCTCGGGAAAAAGGTCGTAACGATTCCTGAAAAATAAGTATCATGATATGGGTGTCAAAGGGAATAGGATGTGGGCGCCAAAAGCAATAGCACGGTTCTTTCCGGAAGTCCGTATTGACAGAGAGTAAAACACCTGTTATAGTACATATAGAACATTAAGCCCGGAAAGGGGGAATTATCATGAATATCAGCAAATATACACAGAAGTCTCAGGAGGCCGTTGAGAATGCACAGAAACTGGCTGTGGAAAACGGAAACCAGCAGATAGATGAGGAGCATTTTCTTTGTGCCCTTCTGGAAGAAGAGGATTCTCTCATTCTTTCCCTGATCACGAAGATGGGCATTCAGAAAGAGCAGTTCACAGGGGAAGTAAATTCCCTGATCGGAAAGCTCCCGAAGGTGGCCGGATCCTCCGGTCAGGAATATATTTCCAATGATCTGAATAAAGTCCTTACCTGTGCGGAAGATGAAGCAAAAGCCATGGGAGATGATTATGTTTCCGTAGAGCATCTTTTTCTCTGCCTGCTGAAATATCCGAACAGGCCTTTGAAGGAACTGTTTCGCGCGTATGCGATCACCAAGGAAAAATTTCTCAAAGCCCTTTCTTCCGTCCGCGGAAATCAGAGGGTGACCAGTGACAATCCCGAAGTGACCTATGATACGCTGAACAAATACGGCTATGATCTTGTGGAACGCGCAAAGGATCAGAAACTGGATCCGGTGATCGGACGCGATGAGGAAATCCGGAATGTGGTCCGTATCCTGAGCCGGAAAACAAAAAACAATCCGGTACTGATCGGAGAACCCGGCGTCGGAAAAACAGCGGTCGTGGAAGGGCTTGCCCAGAGGATAGTCAAAGGGGATGTCCCGGAGGATCTGAAGGATAAAAAGCTCTTTGCACTGGATATGGGCTCTCTTGTTGCGGGCGCAAAATACCGCGGCGAATTTGAGGAACGTCTGAAGGCTGTGCTAGAGGAAGTGAAAAAATCCGAAGGCGGCATCATCCTCTTTATTGATGAACTTCATACCATTGTGGGAGCCGGCGCAACGGAGGGCTCCATGGATGCGGGGAATATGCTGAAACCCATGCTCGCCAGAGGAGAGCTGCACTGCATCGGCGCGACCACGCTGGATGAATACCGGAAATATATCGAGAAGGATGCGGCGCTGGAAAGAAGATTTCAGCCTGTGCTGGTGGAACAGCCTACCGTGGAGAACACGATATCCATTTTAAGAGGGCTGAAGGAAAAATATGAAAATTTCCATCACGTCAAAATCACGGACGGCGCTCTTGTCAGCGCGGCGGTGCTTTCCGACCGCTATATTACGGACAGGTTTCTGCCGGACAAGGCAATTGACCTGGTCGATGAAGCCTGCGCCATGATCAAGACGGAGATGAACTCCATGCCTGCGGAACTGGATGAGCTGGACCGGAAATGCACGCAGCTTAAAATTGAAGAGACAGCGCTGAAAAAGGAAACGGATGTATTAAGCAAGGAACGTCTTGCGGCCCTGCAGAAAGAGCTTGCCGAAAAAGAAGCAAAATTCAAAGAACAGAAATCCAAATGGGAAAATGAAAAACAGTCCTTGGGAAAGCTGGCATCGCTCCGGGAGGAAATTGAAAATACGAACCGTGAGATCGAGAACGCACAGCAGAAGTATGATCTGAACAAGGCGGCGGAACTGCAGTACGGGAAGCTTCCCAAACTTCAGCAGAGCCTTGCGGCAGAGGAGGAGAAGGTAAAAGGAGAGGACCTGAGTCTTGTCCATGAGCAGGTGACCGAGGATGAGATCGCAAAGATTATCTCCCGCTGGACCGGCATCCCCGTTTCCAGACTGAACGAATCCGAAAAGAGCAAGACCCTTCATCTGGACGATACGCTTCATAAGAGAGTGATCGGTCAGAATGAGGCAGTGGAAAAAGTTGCGGAGGCCATTCAGCGGAGCAAGGCCGGAATAAAAGACCCTGCGAGACCGATCGGAAGCTTTTTGTTCCTCGGACCCACAGGGGTTGGAAAAACCGAACTTGCGAAATCTCTTGCGGAAGCTCTCTTTGACGATGAAGACAATATGGTACGGATTGATATGTCCGAATACATGGAAAAATTTTCCGTATCGAGACTGATCGGCGCGCCGCCGGGATATGTGGGGTACGATGAAGGCGGGCAGCTTACGGAAGCGGTAAGAAGAAAACCGTATTCCGTGGTGCTCTTTGATGAAATTGAAAAGGCACATCCCGATGTGTTCAATATTCTTCTGCAGGTACTTGATGACGGAAGAATCACGGACTCTCTCGGGAAGACCGTGAACTTTAAAAACACCATCATCATCATGACCAGCAACATCGGCTCGCAGCTTCTGCTGGACGGGATTGACCGGAACGGCAGCATCAAACCGGAAGCTTCGGATGCGGTGATGGAAGAATTAAAAGCTTCCTTCCGTCCGGAATTTTTAAACCGGCTGGACGAGATCATATTCTTTAAACCCCTGACCAGGGACAACATCGGGGGGATCGTGGATCTCCTCATTGCGGATACAAATAAGAGACTTGCCGATCAGCAGATCTCGATCGAACTTACGCCTGCGGCCAGGCAGTTTACGGCGGATCACGGGTATGATCCGGCATTCGGTGCAAGGCCGCTGAAGCGATACCTCCAGAAGCATGTGGAGACACAGGCGGCAAAACTCATCCTGGGCGGGAACGATGAAAAAATCCATGAGGGTTCCGTGATCGTAATGGATGTGAACAAACAGAAAACGGATCTCACGGCATCGGTGAAGAACAGATAATCAGGTCCCCAGGTATTTTTTCAATGTGGCACGGACTGCGCCGGGGCCTGCCAGTTCTTCTTTTACCATCTGCTCGATCTTTTCTCCGAGGCCGAGTGCATTCAGATCGGATCCGAAAATAACAGTGTTGGAAAGGACAGGTCTGATCCTGTTTCCCAGGCTCTCCGGATCTCCGGGTTTTACTCCCTTCAGCTTTTCCTGAAGCTCCGAAAGCATGGGATCCGCACTGCACTCCATCGGGTTTCCGTTATCATCCACGGCAAGAAGATAGCGGAACCATCCGGCGATCGCAAGCGGGATATAGGTCAGATCCTTTACATGCAGGGTGGAACTTTCCGCATAGGATTTGATGGTTTCTCCGAAACGGACGGATATTTTCTGACTGGTATCCGTGGCAATCCTCTGCGGGGTATCCGGCATGAACGGATTCGGGAATCTCTGATCAATAACCTCATGAATAAAATCAGACGGATTTAAAATTCTGGGATCCGTGACAACAGGCATCCCTTCCATATAACCGATCCTTTCCACCAGAGTCTTCAGTTCCCTGTCTTTCATTTCCGATGCGATGGTGGTATATCCCAGGAGGCATCCGTAGACTGCCAGCGCCGTATGAAGCGGATTTAAACAGGTGGTCACCTTCATACGCTCCGTTGCGTTTACGGTTTCGCGGTCCGTCATATAGACACCGGCCTTTTCCAGCGGGGGCCTTCCGTTCGGGAAGCGGTCTTCAATTACCAGATACTGCGGATTTTCCGCATTGACAAAAGGAGCTATAAACGTTTTCTTTGAAGTGATGATCGGCGCCATATCTTCCAGGCCCTCTTTTTCCAGTTCCTCCTCAACAGCCTTTGCAGGACGGGGAGTGATCTTGTCGATCATGGACCAGGGGAAGGATACTTTGTTCTCATCACGGATCCAGTCAAGAAATCCCTGATCCGCAAATTTATTTTCAAACCATTTTTCCGCGACGGTCATAACGGAAGCTCTCAGTTTTTCACCGTTGTGGGAACAGTTATCCATACTGACTACGGCAATCGGTTTTGCACCGGCCTTGTAGCGTTCCAGAAGAAGAGAAACAACGCGGCTCATCGCATGGGAACAGTTATCGGGTCCGTTCTTGAAATCCGCTTCCACGAACGGGAAATAGTTTCCGTCCATCCCCTTTAACGCATAGCCCTTTTCGGTAACCGTAAAGCTGACCACCTGAAGAGAGGGAGAGCGGAATATCTCTTTCAGGCGTTTTAAATCTTCCGGATGATCATTTCCCGCGCGCAGTCCCTTTGCAATGGATGCGATCACTTCTTTCTGAAAGGATCCATCCGGCATAAGGCTGACCATTACAGTCATGGAATCATGCGGATCATAGATCTTTTCAATAATTTCAAAGTCAAAGGTATCCGCGGCCACAATACCGCTTCTTACCAGTCCCCGATCCAGCAGCTTCTGGTCCAGGCCGGCAATGAATCCCCGGAAAATATTGCCGGCGCCGAAATGCACCCAGACCGGATTTTTTTCCGTTTCCGCGGCCATTTGTTTCCAGTCGAAATCGGGAAGTTTTATATTCTGTGCTTCCCATAGCTTTTTATCTTTTAATCCTTCATAGGACAGTTTCATTTTACAGCCTCCTTTTTTTCTGATAAATACACAGAGTCTTTCCAAATGAATATGCAGGGAGCATATTCCCGACGGATGGTATCCAAGCGAAAAGACTGGTTTTTTTTGCAATGCTGTCCGGGAAACAGTTTCCGGACATGTGTTTTACTTCTTACTCTGACTTTTCACAATTGCTTCCCATAGTCCGTTGATGTAGGCCGCCCCGAGAGCACGGTCGTAGAGTCCGTAGCCGGGTCTTCCCTTTTCATCCCAGATCATCCGGCCGTGGTCCGGACGGATATAGGTGTCCGGGCAGGTCTCGTAAACCGCTTTCATGATTTCATACAGATCCAGGCTGCCGGCAGAAGAAAGATGTGCAGCTTCCCGGAATTTATGCGGCCCGAGGTATTTAACGTTTCTTACATGCAGGCAGCCGATCCGTCCCATTTTTCCGAAGTGGCGGATAATGGCCGGAATGTCATTGTCCGGGCTGCTTCCCAGGGATCCGGAGCACAGGCATACCGTATTGCAGGGACTGTCATGCAGCTTCACGATCTTGTCAAAATCTTCCTGACTGTGGGCAATTCTCGGAAGCCCGAAAACGGGCCACGCGGGATCATCCGGATGGCAGGCCATGACAATACCGCATTCCTCACAGGTCGGGATAATCCCGTCCAGGAAATATCTGTAATTTTCGCGGAGCTTGTCTTCATCGATATTTTTATACCGGTCCAACGTGACACTGAGTTCCGCCAGTCGCTCCGGTTCCCATCCGGGGAGTGTAAAGCCGTTGGAACCTTCCGCGGTTCTTTTCACGAGATCAAGCGGCGTCATGGTCCCGAGATCCTTTTCGTCAAAATATAGACTGTTGGAGCCGTCTTCCTCTATCGTATGTGCAAGATCCGTTCTCAGCCAGTCGAAGACCGGCATGAAATTATAGACGATCACCTTTACGCCGTATTTTGCCAGATTCCGGATTGTCTGACAGTAGCTTTCAATATATTTGTCGCGTGTCGGGAGGCCCATCTTGATATCCTCATGGACATTTACGCTCTCGATCACTTCGCATTCCAATCCTGCATCGTGAACTTCATCAATATAATTTTTGATCTCTTCTTCGGTCCAGACTTCCCCCGCCGCTTTATAATCCAGAAATCCCATGATGCCGGTCATGCCGGGGATCTGCCGGATCTCCTTTAAGGTTACGTTGTCACTGTTGGATCCATACCAACGAAAAGTCATTTTCATGTTCTTATCCTCCCATTTTTCATTTTATGATATAGGATTGTTATTATTTTTTTCACAGGAAGGAACTTTTTGCTATTCTGAAAAAGGATCGTCGCCTTGTACATGCTTCACGGCTGTTTTCCGATGTAGGCAAGAATTCCGCCGTCTACGTAGAGAATATGACCGTTTACAAAATCAGATGCATCCGAAGCAAGAAATACGGCGGGACCTGTCAGGTCTTCCGGCGTTCCCCATCTTGCGGCAGGTGTTTTGGAAATGATAAACTTATCAAACGGATGTCTGCTGCCGTCGGGTTGTTTTTCGCGGAGAGGAGCGGTCTGCGGTGTGGCAATATAACCCGGTCCGATGCCGTTGCACTGGATATTGTATTCTCCGTATTCGGATGCAATATTCCGGGTCAGCATCTTCAGGCCTCCCTTTGCGGAAGCATAAGCCGATACGGTTTCACGTCCGAGTTCGCTCATCATGGAACAGATGTTGATGATCTTTCCGTGTTTTCTTTCCATCATACCGGGCAGCACTGCCTTAGACACAATGAATGCTGCGGTCAGATCGATATCAATAACCTGGCGGAAATCTTCCACACTCATTTCCACCATCGGGATCCGGCGGATGATACCGGCATTATTCACAAGAATGTCCACCGGTCCCAGATCCTTTTCAATTTTGCCGATCAGGTCCGTTACCTGTTTTTCGTCGGTCACATCTGCAATATAACCGGATGCTTCAATTCCTTTTTCGTGATATTCGGAAAGAGCTTTTTTCAGATGCTCCTCATTCCGGCAGTTGAAGGCGATTTTTGCGCCTGCCCTGGCAAAGCTTTCTGCGATTGCAAAACCGATTCCATAGGCTGCACCGGTGACGAGAGCCGTCCGTCCGGTCAGATCAAAACATTTTAAATTCTCACTCATTGGTGTCTCCTTTTTTCAGAAAGATAAATGCCGTGTTTTTATCGAAGGTCAGTTGTCAGAATATTGTCCATATCATCAAATGCCTGGTTCTCGCCGCCCATGGCCCAGATAAACGTATAGCTGCAGGTGCCGGCGCCGGCATGGATGCTCCAGGAGGGGGAGATAACCGCTTCCTCATTCTGCATCACAATGTGCCGTGTTTCCTGAGGCTCTCCCATCATATGAAACACAACATTGTCCTTCGGAACTTCAAAGTACATGTATACTTCCATTCTTCTTTCATGTGTGTGGGCAGGCATGGTGTTCCAGACACTTCCCGAATCCAGTACGGTCATTCCCATGGAAAGCTGACAGGTCTCCAGGACATCGGGATGAATGAACTGATTGATCACGCGTTTGTTGGCAGTCTCCGCAGATCCGAGCGGGCGCTTGGCTGCTTTTTCTATGGGGATGAACGTGGTTTTGTAAGAGCAGTGTGCAGGAGCGCTGACCATATAGAATTTTGCGGGCTTCTTCGAATTCACACTTTTGAAAGTGACTTTTTTGGTTCCCTGCGTAACATACAGGCAGTCCTTATAACCCAATTTGAAATTTTCCTTATCGGCAATAATAATTCCGTCTCCGCCGATATTAAATATTCCGATCTCTCTTCTTTCCAGAAAATAATGAGTACCGAAATTCTTCCAGACATCAATTCCCTTGTCAATAGATACTTCCTGTGTGGTCGGCATGCATCCGAGCGTGACCATACGGTCTACATGGGAGTAGACACACTGCACCGTGTTTGCCTTGTAAAGGTTGGAAATCAGGAATTCATTGCGCATTTCCTCCGTGGTATAACGCCGAAAATCTTTCTGATTGACCGAATAACGAATATCCATATGACTCCTTTCTACCCCTACCGCCCTTCGGGCTGGGGTTCCCGCGCCCGTTTTCCCGGGCGTCTTCTTCTCAGAGTCGCTGCTTTGCAGCTCCCTCCTACCCCTATCGCCCTTCGGGCTGGGGTCTCCGGTCGCTGCTTTGCAGCTCCCTCCTATAGTACAACACCGTCCTTGAAAATGGAAATTTCACGGTAGCCCTGTTCTTCTGTCTTTGTTTTCTTCCCGGATGCGATCTCCAGAACAAAATCCAGAAGGCGTTTTCCCGCATCATCAAGGGTTTCCTTCCCCTCTGCCACCGTTCCCGCATTGAAATCGATCCAGTCCTTTTTCTTTTCAAAGAGAGCGGTGTTGGTGGAGATCTTTACGGTCGGAGCCGGTGCACCGAACGGAGTTCCTCTTCCTGTCGTGAACAGGATCATGTGGGCGCCTGCCGCCGTCATGTCCGTTGTGCTTACCATATCGTTTCCGGGACCGGAGAGGAGATTCAGTCCCTTTGTCTTTACGGGATCCGCATAACCGATGACATCCGTGATCTCAGCGCTTCCGCCCTTCTGGACGCAGCCGCAGGATTTATCCTCCAGCGTTGTAATGCCGCCGTCCTTGTTCCCCGGACTCGGATTCTCATAGACGACCTGTCCGTGATCCGTAAAATACTTTTTAAAATCATTCACCATATTGACCGCTTTGTCAAAAACGGATTTGTCCCGGCAGCGGGAAAACAACAGGGATTCTGCCCCGAACATTTCGGGGACTTCGGTAAGAATGGTCGTGCCGCCGAGGGAGATCAGACGGTCGGAAAAACGTCCGACAGCAGGATTTGCGGTAATGCCGGAAAGCCCGTCAGACCCTCCGCATTTTAATCCCACGATCAGTTCCGAAGCCGGAATTTCCTCACGTGTAAATTTCCCCGCATACTGCGAAAGCTGTTTCAAAAGCTCCGAACCGGCTTTGATCTCATCTTCGGCATCCTGGCATACCAGAAATTTCACGCGGTCATCATCCCAGGTTCCGAGTTCTTTTTGAAAGAGATCCAGAGTCAGGTTCTCACACCCCAGGGCAAGAACCAGAACACCGCCCGCATTCGGATGACGCACCAGACTTGCCAGTACTTTTTTGGTCTGTGTAAGATCAGCGCCCAATTGGCTGCAGCCGAACGGATGAGGGAAAGTGTAGAGACCTTCCACGCTGCCGGTTACAAGAAACTGATTTTTCTGCACCAGTTTTTCCGCGACCGAGTTAACACATCCCACAACAGGAATAATCCAGAGCTCATTCCGTATCCCGACTTTTCCGTCCGGACGGCGGTAACCCGAAAAAGTTTTCTGCGGAGTTTCCGGAAGGTCATAAACTTTATGATCATATACATAAGGCATACCTTCTGTCAGGCCTGTTTTTACGTTATGGGTATGGACCCAGCCTCCGGCAGGAATATCCTTTGCGGCACTGCCGATCACGTTCCCGTATTTGATGATCTTTTCGCCCGTGCGGATATCCCGCATGGCCATTTTATGGCCGCGGGCAATGTCTTCAGCGGCAGTATAGGTGACACCGCTAAGGGCATTGCTTTCGCCTTTTTTCAGCGGCTCCAATGCAACCAGGACATTGTCATCCGGGTGAATCTGAATGAGTTTCATAGGGGGTCCTCCGCAATAAAAATATAAATGCTGATTTTCGATATGGTCTTTCTATCGGGATTTTCTTGCCGGTAATATTCTTTTATACTGTCATCCCGTTATACGGATAGTTCTTTATACGGACACTTCCTTCTGTCAACTTTTCCTTAAGCCTGAGCCCTTAATCTTTCAGCCTTTATCCTTTAAGCCTGAACTTCTTTCATGGCTTCATACATGCCGGCTTTGTCGATCAGATCCAGATCCTTCACAACAGCCTCTTCAAATCCGGAAAGATCTTTCAAATCCGTTCCCCACATTTTTTCATTTCCGATGACGGCGTGCGCAAGAGACCGGTTGTCATCATCCCTGTGATCATAGAAGAAATCCAGCGCCCAAGGATCATCTTTAATCTGATAGGTATCGTTTCCCCGCTTTGCGATCAGGCAGGCATCTCCCTTTTCTTTTCCCCTGCGGTAAAAATCCATATAAGCGGCAAAAGAGAAAGTAAGACACGCCGGAAGCTTTCCGCCGTTTCTTTTCACATATTCCAGAAGAGAAGGCATGCAGCGTGCTTTCCACTTGGAAGTGGAGTTCAGAGAGATCGAAAGCAGCTGATGATCCACATACGGATTGCTGAAACGTTCCGTGACAGCTGCGGCAAAATCCGTGAGATCCTTCTTGTCCAGATCCAGAGTCGGAATGATCTCATCAAAAATAGTTTTATTCATAAAACTGTGGATCACGGGATCCTTCATGCAGTCACGTACAATATTCTGTCCGGCAAGGTAAGCACCGAGCACAAAAGAAGTATGGGCACCGTTCAGGATGCGGACCTTTCTCTGTTTGTAAGGCGTGTGATCGCGGACGATGATGATCGGAAGATCGGCCTTATCCACCGGGAATTCTTCCTTGATGGAATCCGGTCCTTCGATGACCCAGAAGCCGAACACTTCCCCGGTATCCAGATTATCGTCTTCGTATCCGAGCTCCGCCCAGATCTGTTTGTCCTCGTTCCTCGGATATCCGGGAACAATCCGGTCCACCAGCGTGGAGCAGATCGTGTTTTCGGAGTCCACCCAGTTGTCAAAATCAGCGCCGAGGTTCCACTGTTTTATATATTCATGGATACATTTTTTCAGTTCATCTCCGTTGTGGTCGATCAGTTCGCAGGAGAGGACAATAAAGCCCTTCATCTTCAGTTCGTACCGCCGGTAAAGGAACTGTGTAAGTTTCCCGGGGAAACTTGCGGCGGGTTTGTCTTCAAACCTGCAGGAAGGATCATAGGCGATGCCGGCTTCGGTCGTATTGGAAGCAATAAAGCGAAGATCCGGATTTTCGGCGCACTTCATGAATTCGTCATACTGTGTGTAAGGATTGAGACAGCGGCTCACGGAGGAGATCACCCTTTTGTTGTTGACCTTCTGCCCGTTTTCCTGTCCGCGGAGAAAAAGCGTATAAAGCCCGTCCTGCTCATTTATGGCATCAGACCTGCCCTGCCCGATCGGCTGCACCAAAACAACTTTGCCGTTAAAGCCGGCTTTTTCATTCAGAAGATCAAACCAGTAGTCTACGAATGCACGGAGAAAATTTCCTTCTCCGAACTGAAGCACTCTTTCAGGGGCGCTTTTTAAGAGATATCCCTTATAGCCCTGCTTTTCCAATGTGTTGTAACTTAATCTGTCCATGATAAACTCCTTTCAAAATGGTATCCGGCTCCGGAAATCGTGCCGGCATTTCTTTATGGTATCCGGCTCCGGAAATCGTGCCGGCCTTTCCGAAGTCACATGCCGCAATCCGGTCCCTGATGCCTTCCGTTTTTTTCAGATCCCGAAGTAGCGTGCCGCATTCCGGTAACTGATGCCTTCCACGATTTTCTTCAGTGAATTTTCATTGTCCGGATATTCTCCGTTTTCCACCCAGTTCCCGATCATGCTGCACAGGATACGGCGGAAATAATCATGCCGCGTATAGGAAAGGAAGGAACGGGAATCCGTCAGCATGCCGATAAAGTTTCCGAGAAGACTTAAATTCGCAAGAGACTCCATCTGATCTTCCATGCCGCTCTTTGTATCATTGAACCACCAGGCAGCGCCGTGCTGGATTTTTCCCGGCAGTTCATCCGACTGGAAGGCACCGATTATGGTATCGATCTGCTCATTGTCGGAAGGATTTAAAGAGAAGAGGATCGTTTTCGGAAGTTCATCCGTTTTATCCAGCTCGTTTAAAAATGCCGCAAGAGAACCGCCGCAGGTATTCTGCGCCATCACATCGAACCCTGTGTCCGGGCCTTCTTTCTGACACATTTTTTCATTGACGTTTCTGAGGCAGGAGTAATGGATCTCCATGATGATGCCGAGACGGTGGTAGGTCCTGCCCAGGGAAAGAAGAACGGCAGTCTGGTACTTCTCCGCCTCTTCCACGGAAAGGATTTCTCCGTTCATTGCCTTCCGGTATGCGGCATTCACTTCATCGATCGGTGCCGGCCGGAACATTACGTAATCAACCCCGTGATCGCTTGCACGGCATCCGTGCTTTTTGAAAAATTCCGCACGGGAGGTAAGCGCATCCATAACATCCTGCGCGCTGTCCAGAGAATTTTTGCCGACGCTCTGCGCAAGCTTATGGATATAATCCCGGAATCCCGCTTTGGAAATATTGATCGCCTTGTCGGGACGGAAGGAAGGGCAAACCATGAAATGAACGGAAGGATCCGCGGCTATTTTTTCGTGCCATTCCAGCGTATCGGTAGGATCATCCGTTGTTCCGACATAGGCCACGTTCGACTGTTCGATCAGACCGCGCACGGAAAGCTTCGGATCGTTCTGAAGTTTTTCGCAGCAGGTATCCCAGATCTCTTTAGCGTTTTCCGGAGAGAGGGGAGTGCTGATGCCGAAATATTTATGCAGTTCCAGATTGCACCAGTGGTACATGGGGTTGCCGATCGCCATCTCCAGCGTTTTGGCAAATTCCTCAAAACGCCTGTAACCGTCACTGTTCCCGGTAACGAACTCCTCCGGGACGCCGTTTGAACGCATGAGCCTCCACTTGTAATGATCGCCGAAATAGCTGCCGTCCGGGTTCTGTCCGCCCAGCCACATCTGTACGATGTTGTCGAACTTCCTGTCCTCGTAAATTTCCTTCGGGGAAATATGGCAGTGGTAGTCGATCAGCGGAAGATTTTCGGAATAATCGTGAAAAAGATGTTTCGCGGTTTCGGTTTCCAGTTCAAAATCCTTATCCATAAACGGTTTCATAGGTCCTCCTCTGCATATTGAAAATTATCTCTGGATACGGCCGGATGCATCGCCTCCGGCAAGTTTTTCCACTTCACTTACGGAAACCCGGTTGAAGTCCCCTTCTACCGAATGTTTCAGGGCGGAAGCGGCAGCTGCAAATTCAATTGCCCTTTGTGTTGTCATCTTTTTGCTGAGGGCATAGATCAGTCCGGCACCAAAGGAATCGCCGCCGCCTACGCGGTCCACGATCCGAAGGCTGTACTTTTTGGAAAAACAATACTTCTTTCCGTCGTAAAGCATGCCGGACCAGTTATTGTCGCTCGCGGAAACGGATTCGCGGAGCGTGACCGCCACATATTTGAATTTGAATTTCTCCGCAAGCTGTCTGGCAACGGATTTATAGCCCTCCGGATTGAGCTTTCCGGCATTGATGTCGGAACCTTCGGACTCGATTCCGAAAACGTCTCTGGCATCTTCCTCATTGCTGATGCAGACATCCACATATTTGCAGAGCTTTGTCATGGCAGCTCTTGCTTCCGCCTGTGTCCAGAGTTTTCCCCGGTAATTCAAATCACAGGAAATCGTGATATGATGTTTTTTTGCCGCCTTGCAGGCATCTTCACAGATCTTCACCACATTCGGCCCGAGAGCCGGGGTGATGCCGGTAAAGTGAAACCAGCTTGCGCCTTTAAAAATCTCATCCCAGTTAAAATCTTTTGAAGAGGCTTCCTGAATGGAAGAGTGCGCCCGGTCATAAATGCAGACGCTTCCTCTCTGGGACGCCCCTTTTTCCTCATAATAAATCCCGACCCGGTCTCCGCCGCGTACAATCTTGCCGGTATCGACACCGAAGTAGCGGAGAGAATTCACGGCCGCCTGGCCGATTGCCTGATCCGGGAGCTTGGTCACGTAAACAGAATCCATACCGTAATTAGCCAGGGATACCGCAACGTTGGCTTCCCCGCCGCCGAAAGTAGCCTGCATCTGGTCATCCTGAAAAAACCGGTAATACCCGTTGGGGGCCAGCCTTAACATAATTTCTCCGAATGTTACTATTTTTCCCATAAAAACTCCTCCTGATTAAATGTATGTAGGATGAATGAAAAAACATCAGTTCTTTACAAGATGAACGGCAAAACCGGAAAGCTCATTTTTCATATAGATGAGCATTGTATTTCCCTTTTCATCCGTTTTCCGGGTGGATTCATCAAATTCAACACCCTGAAGCTTCAGGTGATAGACGGCACGGTCTACATTGTTGGTGCCGATCGCGATATGTCCGTTCTTTCCGTGTCCGGGTGCCTTCATGCATTCCACCAGGGTGCCGGCAAAGTCGGAACCATTTCCGGATTTCAGTTCAAGCCCGAAAAGAGAGCAGAAAGCCTCAGCAGTCGTATCCGCTTCTTTCCCATCTGCACAGTTGATGCCGACATGCTTTAATCGGAAGCCCATCATCGTACGGACGGCTTCTTTGCAGATCGAGGTGATCTCGTCCCATTTTTCGCCGTTGATCAGCTCATCTTTGACCATCCACGTCCCGCCGCAGGCAAGAATATGGTCAAAGCACATATAATCCGTAAGATTCTTTGTGTTGATGCCGCCGGTGGGCATCCAGTACAGAGTCCTGAAAGGACCGGCAAGGGCTTTCAGCATGGAAATACCGCCGTTTGCTTCCGCCGGGAAAAACTTGACCGCCGTAAGCCCCAGGGCCATGGCCTGTTCCATTTCTCCGGCCGTTGCCGTACCCGGCAAAACCAGAACCTTTTGGGAAAGAACGTATTTTACCAGATCGGGATCATATCCGGGACAGACTATGAATTTGACACCTGCCCGAATGGCGCGGTCAGCCTGATCCCGGGTCGTGACAGTACCGGCACCGACAAGCATTTCGGGGACTTCCTTAATAATAGCCTTGATCGCATCCTCGGCAGCAGCCGTTCGGAATGTAACTTCCGCAGCGGGAAGCCCGCCTTTCAACAGAGCCTTTGCGAGCGGAACCGCCTTTTCGGCATCATCGATCGCAATGACAGGAACAATGCCCGTATCATGAATTCGCTGAAGTATTTCTTCCATAGCTTTATCCTCCGTTAAGATGAAGTATACCTGATTTAAACTGAATTATATATATTTCAAATTTATTATACAACTTGTATACTAGAATGCAAGAAGGCAAAAGACAAAAAAACAGACGAATAATTTGTGCAGAATGCCGATAAAATACGGACTGGACAGTTGCACAAAAAAAGGGTACTATTTTGTACTAGTATACTAGTAGACTTGAAAGGGCGCCTATGCTAAATTAATCATATCATTTGATTATAGGGACCTGTAATTTTTCAAAAAACAGAAGCGGTTGTGATGCAGCTCGCATTCACTTCTTGGCTGTTCGTGACGTTTCGCGGAACTGACGAATGTACCTGCATCGAACTGCTGATACAAATTCTGCTTGATTTTTACAAAAGGTGATGACCATGTATCTGACAAAACGGCTTCCCCGGGAAACGGGACGCGATTATGCATTAAGGACTTTAAAGGACAATATTATCCGGCTGGAATTAAAACCCGGAAGTATGGTCAGTGAAAATGAACTTGCCAAGGAAATGGGACTTTCCCGAACACCTGTCCGGGAAGCTCTGATTGAACTGGCCAAGGTAAAAATCGTGGAGATCTATCCCCAGAAAGGATCCGCGGTATCTCTGATCGACTACACGCTTGTGGAAGAATCCCAGTTCATGAGAGATGTTCTGGAATGTGCGGTCATAGGGCTGGTCTGCCGGATGGCGGTACCGGAAGATCTGATCCGACTCCGGGAGAACCTGAGCCAGCAGCAGTATGTCATAAAAAATGAAAGCACGGATGCCGGGTTCCTGGAACTGGACAACCAGATGCACCGGATGTTCTTTGACATCGCGGAAAAGCCGCAGATCTTTTCTCTCATGCAGAGCATATCCATCCATTTTGACCGGGTAAGGAGCCTTACGCTGGAAGATATTAAGCTGATGACGGTATACCATGACCATGAAATGATGCTTGATGCTATAGCCAAAAAGGATGAAGAAAATGCAAAGCTGTGTATGCAGAAACACCTGAACCGTTTCCGGGTCGTTGAAAAAGACGTTCATGACAGGTACCCGGAATATTTTAAATAAGGAAATTTTGAAAACAGAAGAATGTAAGCGAAAGACGGATCGCACTGTCATAACGGATGCGGTCCGTCTTTCGTTTACAAAAAGAATGTCATTGCCCTGCAGGCGGGGAATGCTTTCATGAGACAGGTCTTTTGATGCAATCCTTAATGAAAAATTAAGCAAAAAGCATGTAACAAATTTGTTGTTATTTTAGTATCGCAATGATATTCTGTAATCAGTAATGATTACAGACATTTTTATTATGCAGGTTACGGTATTTTTTCTGCGCATATTTCAACACCTGCATTTTACATACGATATTACTTTTGGCGACCACATCATTTTATAAACAAACAGAAATTTTATAAAAAAGGAACCATGAAATTCGAAAAAACAGAGGGGAGGTAATATGAAGACAAAACGCAGAGTCTTCTGTCGTGTCATAGCCCTGGCAATGTCTGTGGCTTTATCTGTTTCGCTTACCGGATGCGGTATGAACGATGTTTCAAAAATGACGGAAGACATGGTCCGGAAACAGATGGGGGATATACAACCCGGACAGCGGCTTGAAGACAGCGCGTGGATCAATACCGATCTTCCGAACGCAGTGGATGCTTCCACCGAAGTCAGCTGCAAGGACGATTTTCATGCCTTTGTGAACAGGGACTGGCTGCTGAATGCATATGCCGATACCAGTCAGGAAGACATGTCAGCCATTTCGGATATTGCAAAGGTGGCAGATCAACAGCTGTATTCTTTGTTTCGGGCAGGGGACAATTCCTGCGATACCGGGATTATGCCGCAGGCAGAGGCCGATCATTTGCAGAAACTGCTCCTGAATGCGACTGATCTGGCAGGAAATCAGGAGAAGCGGGATGCACTGGGGGTCGAACCGCTGCGCCCCTATATACAGGCAATTGACAGCATCGCCACGATGGATGAACTGACGGCATATCTGGCAAATGAAGGAGGACCCAACCTTATTCAGGATACTTTTGTCAATGCGGAGATTGGGGCGCCTGTTTCCACCCGGGATGTTAATACGGTCCATTTGTCCGGACCTCAAAACCTTCTGCTGGATGATCCTTATCAGTACACGTGGCTTAATAACACCTCCTATAATGTACTGCAATTGCGGAGAGAGGCGGTGCAAAAGCTGCTTGCTCAAATGGGTTATACCGCGGCACAGGCCCAAAAAATGTTTGACCGCTGTCTCTGGCTTGAAGTGAAATTGTCGGGCGAACTGCCGACTGTTTCTGAAATGCAGGATGCAGGTTATGAAAAACAAATCAATCATGTTTATACGCTGGATCAGCTCAAAAAGCGGCAGGGGTTATTTCCGCTTACAGAACTGCTGGAGAAATCCGGACTGGCAAAATCAGAAACTTTTCTTTTATATCAGCCGCTGTATCTGAGTCTTTTGGGTAAATTATATACCCCCGGGCATCTGGAAGATTTTAAAGCATATTTAGCCGTACACACAGCTCTGGAAGCGCTGCCTTTATTGGATACGGAATGTGTGGCAATGTCAGATAAAATCCATGCCACAAGGGACCCTGAAAAGAAAAACGAAGATGACCCGAACAAGGACAGCAAGGTGCCGCCAATTCCGACGGATGATACGAAAGACAAAGACACTTCTGATGAAGCAGAGAAAAAACTGGAAGAAATAGTTTCCACCTATGTGCAGCCGATACTTGCCGAGCCCATTCAGGAACTGTATATTGCCCGGTTCTGCACGGCGGAAAGCAAGCGGAACCTGTCTGCACTGGTGGAAGACATTACAGGCTATTATAAGGAAATGCTGCAGAATGAAGAGTGGCTTGGCGGGGAAACACGCCAGAAAGCGGTCGAAAAGCTTGACAACATCAAAATAAGGGTGCTGTATCCGGATGTACTGACGGATTACAGCGGTCTGGAACTGAAATCCTATGACGACGGCGGTACTCTTCTTGATGCTTATGCCAATACCGAAAGGTTTCGGAAAGCGATGGGTGTCAGCAAGGTAAACCAGCCGATAGACAGGGGTTATTGGGACCTGGAAAGTATTCCTACAAGCGAAGTGAACGCCATGTATATGCCGCAGAACAACAGCATCAACATTCTGGCGGGATTTATTGCAAATGGCTTCACCTATGACGCAAATGCTTCCAAAGAGCAGAATTATGCACGGATAGGGATGGTCGTCGGCCATGAAATCAGTCATGCCTTTGATACGATGGGATATAAATATGATAAAGACGGCCTGGAAACAAACTGGTGGACCAATGCGGATGAAGTGTCTTTCCAGACGCGGGCAAACAGGCTGGCTAATTTCTACAGTGCATTGTCTGTAATACCGAACATGAAAGGCGGTTATGATGGCAATGGTGTAAAAACCGAGGCCATTGCCGATATGGGCGGTATGAAATGTATGCTCGGACTGGCGGAAAAGGAACCGAATTTTGACTATCGGCAGTTTTTCACCGCATATGCGCAGCTGTGGGCAGGGAAACACACATATTCGCATGAAATGCTCCTGCTTTCAGATCCGCATCCTTTGTTCTTTTTACGAACCGACGTTACCGTTCAGCAGTTTGAAAAATTTTATGAAACCTTCGACATTCAGCCCGGTGACGGAATGTACCTGGCACCCGAAAAACGGATTCTGGTATGGTAAAGGAGAAAAACACTATGAGCGATGCAGTTATTTCCTTACGCGGCATCAATAAGAATTACGGGAAACAACAGGTATTACACGATGTGGATATGGATATCAACAGAGGGGATATTTACGGACTGATCGGCCGTAACGGTGCGGGAAAAACGACTCTGTTCAAGGTGATCTTAGGATTAACGGATTATTCCGGCGGAACACTGACGATCGAAGGAAAATCAAATGAATTGTCATCCGGCCGGCAAAAAATCGGTTTTTTGATAGGAACCAATTTTTTCTCCTATATGAATGCAAGGGAAAACCTTGAATATTACAAGAATCTGAAAGGGATTAAAGACAAAGGGGAGATAGACCGGGTTCTTGCAATTGTAGGATTGGACAAAGTAAAATCAACTTTCAGAAGTTATTCCATGGGAATGAAGCAGCGCCTTGGGATAGCGAATGCTATTCTGGGAGGACCGGAAATATTGATCCTGGATGAACCGTCCAACGGACTTGATCCGCAGGGGATTGCAGATGTGCGTGAACTGATCCAGCATCTTAACAGTGAATTCGGGATGACCGTTATTGTTTCTTCGCATATTCTGGGAGAACTGCAGAATACCGCGCACAGGTTCGGAATCATCAACGAAGGAACCCTGGCACGTGCCATTACCCGTGAAGATCTTCAGACCAGTCAGAAAACCATACGTCTGCAGGTGGACGATCTGGATCATGCCAGAACTCTGCTGAACGATGCGGGAATTAAAATCCTGAATGAAGTGACGGAAACAAAAAGTCTGGAAGATTTTTATTTCGAGCTGGTGAAAGGAGAAAAGCATGCATAATTACATTCGGGCGGATTATCTCCGTGTTATCAAACGGGTCCATCGTTTGATCCAGATCGGGCTGTATTTTCTCATTGTAACAGGAATCGTCATCTATCATTTTATTAAAGGCGGGAATTCCTGGAACTCCATCGGATTGATGGAAGCGATAAACACAGGCACGGCTTTACTTTCGGTATTCATCGGACTTATCACACTGATGGCAGTTTTCGCAGAAGATTTCAAGGCTAAAACCATGCAGGTGGCCATCGGCAGAGGCATCAGCAGGCCCAAGGTGATAGCATCAAAGCTCATTACCGCAGCACTGATCTCGCTTACAGATATTCTGGCGTTTTCCATACTGACCGGGATCTTCAGCATTGTCACCGGGGCGCCGCTGAACGCCATGCAGGCTGCAACACTGGCAATAAAATATCTTTGTATCTGGCTGGACTGTGTCGGATATATGAGCATTGTTCTGCCGATTTTATTTTTATCTCAGAATATGGTCGGGGGACTTTTGCTGTATCTGTTCTTTTCCAGCTCAGCGGTCTATAATATTCTGCGTTTGGCTACCATATACGGACCGGAATGGTTTCAGAAGCTGCATCTGGAAAATATTACCCTGGACAGTTGTCTGGCAATCCTCAATACCCATCTGCTGCTGGGGCGGCTGAATATGGGGGCAGTGCTGGGAATCGTGATATATCTGGCACTTGGCTATCTGCTGACCGTGCAGGTGTTCCGCAAACAGGAACTGGATTTTTAAAATACGTATTCGCGATAGGATACGGGAATTTCCGGAAACGGCGGTTTTATTCTTAAAAAGAAAAAAAGCTTTCGACTGTATGGATCAGCCGGAAGCTTTTTTGTCAGCCGGGAAGTGTCGTCATGCTTTCTGTTTATCTCCCAGACTTAAGATCAAATTCAGGACGATTCCGAAAATCGCAGCCCCTGCAATGCAGGGAACGTTCAGACCAAGGAACGGGATATTTCCGCCGAAAGCGTACTGCCCGCCTATTCCGATCACCATGACCGAAGCGATGACCGCAATATTTTTGGAATCAAACATATCCACTTTTTTATCGATCATGATGGCAATACCCTGTGCGGCAATGGCGCCGAACAGATAAATTTCCAGCCCGCCGATTACGGCAGTCGGAATTCCGTAGATGATGCGGATAAGCGGTGTAAAAAAGGAGATTACCATGGCGATGATGGAAGCGGCAATCAGAACCGGAATGGAGAAGACCTTTGTGATGGCCATGGTGGAAATGTTCTCACCGTAGTTTGTTCCGGCAGGTCCGCCCACCACACCGGAGATCATATCGCAGAGACCGTCGCCGATCAAATTCCGATCGAGAAGGGAGGCAAGATCATATTTTTTCTTACTGCCTTTTTTCTTTGCAAGATCATTTACATAGATGTCAATCTGGTAAATATGCGCCGTGGATTCCGGAATGGTCGCAATGGCAATGGGCATGATGGCCAGCACCGCGGCCGCATTGGGAAGCGGGAAAGAGAACGCGGGGACGGCAAAGGCACCGAGACGGAACGGCGATGCGGCAAGGGCTGCATCCGGCATGGAACGGAAAAGATTAAAGCCGTCTCCTCCGATTAAAAGGATAATCCAGGCAGCCGCGCAGCCGACCAGTGCACCGAGAAGAAGCGGGAGCTGTCCGAGGAATCCCTTTAAATAGCGGGAGAAAAGGATGGTTGCAAACAAGGTGGAAAGAGAAACGATCCAGACCAGATTGCCGTTTGATACCGTGGCTTTTGCTCCTTCCGCAAGGATGGAAGGCGCCGCATCTTTTAAGGCATTTCCGGCAAGTGTCAAACCGATGATCATGGAAATGGAACCGGTAATACTCGGCGGAAGAATATGCTCAACGGCTTCGTGTCCGCTGTAACGGACCAAGAGGCCTGCCGCAACGGAGACCAGACCGGAAAGGATAATGCCGAACTGCGCATACTGGATCAGCTGTGTCGGCAGAATTCCGGTTGCGGCAAAGCTCTGAAGCTGCTCGGGCGTACCCTGCGCGGCAACCATGCTGGAAATGGCAGTGAGATAAGCGAAACTGGAACCGTAATACAGAGGAATCTTTTTTCCGGTGATCAGAATAAAACAGATGGTGGAAAGACCGCTTGCAAAAATCGTGGTGGAAACCTGGAACCCGGTAATCAGTGCCACCGCAATGGTTGCGGGGAACATGACGATTACCTGCTGCAGCGCGTAAAGAAACAGTTTGCCGAATGACGGCGTTTCGTCGGGCAGGTACCCGATCATGGCAGCGTTATTACCTGAAACTTCATGATTCATACACATCCTCCTCCTTTGCAACAAAAAGACGTCTGCGACCTAATAAAAGCCAGAGACGCCATTGCCTCGTATGGGTGTTGATACAGCCCTACCCCATAATTTCCTTCCTCATACGATAACATGGTAAAGATATGAAAGCAAGAAGAAAAAAGGGAATCTTTATCCCCATCTTTGTCAAAGACAGTTATCTGAATTTATGCTATAATAGCACAAACTCAGGGAAGTTTTCCGGTTCCCGTGTGAAACACCATTCCCGCGGCAGACAAATGCGTTTACCGCTTTTATGAGTGATACGATATAACCGTACTTACCATGAATAAACGAGGAGTATGTCCGAATGTTAAACGCGGTCAGCAGTTTCTGGCTCTGGTCCATGCAGCATCTATGGCTGATCAATATCCTTCTCTCGATCATGATCATTTTTTTCCAGCGAAGGGATCCGCAGTCTACCTGGACATGGCTTCTGGCATTATACGCCGTACCGATCTTCGGGATTCTGATCTACCTGCTGCTCGGACAGAATTACCGGAAATCGAAAATGTTTCGTGTGAAGGAAGCGGATGACAGACTCCGCTACCCGGTTCGCACCCAGGAGCGCCTGCTGGAGGAATATGACGTATACGGGCACAATGCAGAAACCCGCGACTACAATGATCTGATCCTGTATAACCTCCGCGCGGGAAATGCCCTCCTCACAGTGAATAACCACATCGACATCTTTACCGACGGAAATGAAAAATTCGATGACCTGAAACGGGAAATCCGGAACGCGAAAAGTTTCATCCATATCCAGTACTACATCATCAAAAATGATTTTCTGTTTCAGGAGATCGAAGAGGAACTGAAAGAGAAGGTAAGGGAAGGCGTGGAGGTCCGTATTCTCTGCGACGGTATGGGCGGACGCTTTGTGCCGGAAAAAGTCTGGAGGGAACTGAAAAAGTGCGGCATCAAAGTCGCAGACTTTTTTCCGCCGGCGCTCGGAAGGATAAACCTCCGTATCAATTACCGCAATCATCGGAAGATCGTGGTAATAGACGGAAAGATCGGATATGTGGGCGGCTTCAACATCGGAAAAGAATATGTGGACAAAAGCAGGAGGTTCGGACACTGGAGAGATACCCATCTTAAGATCACGGGAGAAAGCGCGGATTCCCTGGAATTCCGTTTTGCCCTGGACTGGCATTACGCAACGAATGAGAACCTGTTTACAAACCGGAAATATTTTGAACAGTATCGGGAGACATCGGAAGCATTCAGACCGCTTCCCGTCCAGATCGTGACCAGCGGACCTGACTCTTCTCTGGAGTGTATCCGGGACAATTATATTGCCATGATCAATGCAGCCAAGGATCACGTTTACATCACCACGCCGTACTTTGTCCCGGACGATGCGGTCTTAAGCGCGCTGATCATAGCGGTGAAGGCCGGTGTGGATGTAAGAGTCATGATCCCCTGCAAGCCGGATCATCCGATCGTTTACGGGGCGACCACAAGCTGGGCGGGATCCCTGCTTTCGGAAGGCGGCAGGGTCTTTATCTACCGGGACGGATTTCTTCATGCAAAGTCACTTATGGCGGATGCCAAAGTTGCCTCGGTCGGCACGGCAAATATGGATATCCGGAGTTTTAAACTGAATTTTGAAGTGAATGCGACTGTCTTCGACCGGGAAGTCACGGAGCAGCTGGAAAAAGTTTTCCGTGACGATATGAAGTATCACTGCCGGGAACTGACAAAAAAAGAATATCTGAACCGCGGGTGGGGCGTAAGATTCCGGGAACAGGTAAGCAGACTGTTCAGCCCGCTATTGTAGAATTGCCGCAGAAAGTCCGGCCGGTTACGGTGGACTGCGCAGCCTGCTGATGCAGAAAGTCCGGGCTGGTCACTGCGGAAGGTCCGGGCCGGTGCTGAAGAAAGTGTGAAAAAATGATCCGATTTATCCTGTGTGCGATTGCACTGCTGATCTATCTTATCCTGTGGATCCCGCTTATTCTGATCCTTCTCCTTTTACGAAAGAAGAACAGAAAACTTTCGGAAAAGATTTCATTTTTCTGGGCGGGAGGATTTCTCCGGATCATCCTTTTTCTCGCAGGATGTAAACTAACCGTCCGCGGGAAAGAAAATATTCCCGTGCACACGCCGGTTTTATATGTCAGCAATCACAGAAGTATTTTCGATATCGTAGCGGCGGTCACCGTTCTTCCGGAAAATGCGGTCTTTATGGCCAAGATGATGCTGTCCAGGTATCCCCTGTTTGCACAGTGGCTTACGCTTCTCGGGGTTCTGTTTCTGGATCACAACGACTTAAAACAGGAATTCAAAAGTATCCTGCGGGCCATAGAACTGGTCAAAACGGGGACATCGGTCTGGATTTGCCCGGAAGGCACCAGGAATAAAAGCGAGGATCCCTTAAACCTTTTGGAGTTTAAAGAAGGTTCCTTAAAGATTGCGGAAAAGGCAGGCTGTCCGGTCATTCCGGTCGCCATAACCGGAACAAGAGAGATATTTGAAAGACAATTTCCTGCACTGAAACCGGGACACATTACCTTAGAGTTCGGCAAGCCGTTCCTGATCAAGGACCTGCCGGAGGAAAACAGAAAAGGTGCCGGTGCCTATTCCCGTTCCCTGATCGGGGACATGCTGAAAGAGGAAAACAGGATCAGGAATGAGCAGGCGGGAACGGAGAAGTAAGAGGAACAAAACAGAAATCAGAAACAGGAATGAGAAGGAAAAACAGAGAAGTAAAAACGAGTGAAACGGAAGCGGAAGCGGAAACAGAAACAGGAATAAGCAGAATGAAAACTGAGAAGTAAAAATGAGAAAACCGGAAATCAGGAATGAAAACAGGAAACAGAAATCAGAAACAGAAATCAGAAACAGAAATCAGAAATGAAAACAGGAAACAGAAACAGGAAACAGAAAACAGAAAACGGGATCATGCAGATATTCCGAAAAGAGGACAGCAGAGCATGGACTTGACCGAAATCCGCAGAAAGCTGGATAAGATCGATACACAGATGGCAGCGCTCTATGAAGAGCGTATAGGGCTTTGTGCGGACGTTGCAAAATATAAGGCGGAAAATAACCGGCCTGTACTGGACAGGGAACGAGAGCAGGAAAAGCTGAAAATGATAGGCAGGAATGCTTCGAACGACTTTAATGCCAGGGCGCTGGAAGAACTTTACAGGCAGATCATGACCATATCCCGGCGGTATCAGTATATGCTGGAAAAAGGTCTGCCCAGAAATAAAGAAGGAGAACCGGAGGATAAAAAAGAAAAATTTCCCGAAAAAGCAGGGGGCGAAAAGGCAGAGCAAGCCGAAGGCAAAAAAGCAGTACCTTCCGGAGTCCGAAAAAGAAAAGCAGCTCAGGTGCAGAGTTTCAGCGGGTTCAAAGCTGTGAAGGAACTTCCGGAAGCACACCGGGTGGTCTATCAGGGCCTGGAAGGTTCCTATTCCCAGATGGCGGCACTTGCTTTTTTCGGAACAGGGAAAGGCACGGACGGACAGGAAGACAGACAGACCGGCAAACATCCCGGCATCCGGTTCAAACATGTGGAACAGTTTGAAGATGCCGTAAGCGAGATAGAAAACGGGAAGGCAGATTACTGCGTGATCCCGATCGATAATTCCACGGCGGGAGCCGTCACGGATACCTATGACCTCCTGATGCGGCACCGGGTCTTTGTCGCAGGAGAATATTTTCAGCCGGTAAAGCACGCGCTTCTTTCCGTGCCGGATGCAGAACTGAAGGACATCCAAACGGTATATTCCCATCCGCAGGGATTTCTGCAGTGTGAAAAATATCTGAACAGGCACCGGACCTGGCAGCGGATCAGTGTAAGCAACACGGCGGTCGCAGCCAGTCTGGTGGCAAAGGAACAGGACAGGTCAAAAGCAGCCATTGCCAGTACGCTTTCCGGGAAACTTTACGGACTGAAGGTTTTAAAGGAAGAGATCAACGGAAGCAGCGGCAATACAACAAGGTTCGTGGTGCTTTCCGCCCGGAAAGAATTTCCGGAAAATGCGAAAAAAATCAGTCTTATCTTTGAACTTCCGCATAAAAGCGGCTCCCTTTACAATGCTCTCGGAAATTTTATTTTCAACGACATCAACATGCTGAAAATAGAATCCCGGCCCATTCCGGAAAAGCCGTTTGAGTACCGCTTCTTCGCGGACATCGAAGGGAACCTCAAAGATCCGGCTGTGATCAATGCCATTACCGGGATCCGTGCGGAAGCAGAAAAACTCCGGATCCTCGGAAACTATTAAAGGAAGGTCATTCATGAACATCCGTCAGCTTGTGTTATACCGGGATTTCCAGTATCAGCCTCTGTTTGAAAAGATCTGTGCTCTTACGGAGGGAGGAGAAGATATTTATGACTGTGCAGGTGAGCTTATTGACCTTGCCATGAAATACGGATTTGAAGGGAACCTCTGGCACTGTTTTCTTGCATTCTGCCTTGCCAATAATGAAAACGCATATTCCACTTCCTCCGAGATCGTGGGAAAGGTTGACGGGACACTGAATGACCTGATGCTGCATGACTGCGGGATTTTCAAAGAGCTTTTTGACCGCAGTCCGGAAGCGTGGGGGATCAAAAAGGATGTGCGGGATATACAGACATCCATGGACAGGGAGACGGAACGGATCCTCAGAGATATTTCGGATTATCATCCGTCCGGCTGCGGGCAGGTGTTCAACAAACGGATCCGCGACCGGATAGTGGAGCTTTCGGTTTCTCTGGAACAGGCAGAGGATGCGGCGGCTTTTAAGGACATCATCACGGAATTTTACCGCGAATTCGGCGTGGGAAAATTCGGTCTGAACAAGGCGTTTGATGTGGAGGAACTTACCGACGGGAAGGCGGTCATAGAACCGATCACCCGCATCGAACATATTTATTTAGAAGATCTTGTAGGGTATGAGGAGCAGAAAAAGGCACTGACGGACAATACGGAAATTTTCCTGTCCGGTCTTCCCGCAAATAACGTCCTTCTGTTTGGCGATGCAGGCACGGGGAAAAGTTCCTGTGTAAAAGCGATCGCAAACGAATATTACGACAGGGGACTCCGGATTATCGAAGTGTATAAGCATCAGTTCAAGCTCCTTTCGGATATCCTGGAACAGGTGAAGGACAGAAACTATAAATTCATCATCTATATGGATGATCTTTCGTTTGAAGAAAGCGAACTCGAATATAAATATCTGAAGGCTATCCTGGAAGGCGGCCTCGGGAGACGTCCGCAGAATGTTCTGATCTACGCGACCAGCAATCGCCGGCATCTCATACGCGAAAGCTTCCGTGACAGGGAGGAAACGGATGAGGAACTGCATACCAGGGACACCGTGCAGGAAAAACTTTCCCTCGCGGCAAGGTTCGGACTCAGCATTTATTTCGGATCGCCGGAGCGAAAGGAATTCCGGGAAATCGTAAAGGCACTCGCGAAACGGAACGGGATACGCATGCCGGAAGCGGAACTTTTTGAAGAGGCCGGGAGATGGGAACTGGAACACGGCGGACTCTCCGGCAGAACGGCCAGCCAGTTTATCATTCATCTGCAGGGAATGCAGGGAATGAAGCAGAGATAAAGCAGAGATAAAGCAGACAAAAGATAAAGCGGCCGGAAAGCGGCCGGAAACCGGTCAGAAGATAAAGCAGCCGGAAAGCGGCCGGAAACCGGCCGGAAGATAAAGCAGCCGGAAACCGGACAAAAAGCAGATTTGCAAGTTAAGCACGTATTGTCGGAGGTATTCATATGGCAATCAAACGTTTTGCCGCAATCGATGTAGGATCCTTTGCATTGGAAATGGGAATCTATGAGATAGGCCCCAGGGCCGGAATCCGCCAGGTGAATTATGTGCGACATGTGATCGCGCTCGGGAAGGACACCTACAACACCGGGAAGGTCAGCTATGAGCTGGTAGAGGAAATGCTCACCGTGCTGGAGGATTTTACCGACATCATGAAGGAATACAAGGTGGATGCTTACAGCGCCTATGCCACGAGTGCCATGCGGGAAGCCGGGAACAGCCAGATCATTCTGGACCAGATCAAAGTCCGTACCGGAATAGAGGTAAAGATCATTTCCAACTCCGAGCAGCGTTTCATCAGCTACAAGGCAATCGCGGCAAAGGATGACCAGTTCGATAAGATCATCAAAGGCGGCACCGCGATCGTGGACGTTTCTTTCGGCAGCATGCAGATCACCCTTTACGACAAGGGGAATATCATCAGCACGCAGAACCTTTCCCTCGGCGTACTGCGGATCCGGGAGACCATTGCCAAAATTTCCACCGCAAGGGAAGAACGGACTGCCATACTGGGAGAACTGGTAGACAACGAACTGGAAACCTACAGCAAGCTGTATTTAAAGGACAGGGAAGTAAAGTGCATGGTCGGCATAGGAGAGACCATCCTTCTGCTCTTCAAACGTCTGAGCGCGATAAGCGGCGCGGATTCGAAAAGAGAATTCATCACCCGGGAGGACTTCATGAGGGCCTATGATTACGTCCTTTCCAAAACGGAAGACGAACTGGGAGAAGCGCTGGGCGTGGATGCGGAATTTGCCGGTGTCTTCGGTCCCTGCGTCCTGATCTTCAGCCGTGTGTTTGAACTCCTCGGCGCGGAATCCATCTGGCTCCCGGGAACACTTCTGGTGGACGGCATTGCCGCCGAATACGCGGAAGACAACGGGCTCATCAGACTGAAGCATAATTTCCAGGAGGATATCCTGGAAGCGGCAAGGAACATTGCCAAGCGTTACCGCGGAACAAACCAGCATATGATCAATGTGGAACAAAATGCAATGGCTATTTTTGATGCCACTCAGAAGTTTCACGGGCTGGACAAAAGAGACCGTCTGCTCCTCCGGATTTCCGCGATCATGCATAACTGCGGAAAATTTGTCAGCATGAGAGCGCCGGCCGCGTGCACCTACGATATTATTTCCGCCAGCGAGATCATAGGACTTTCCCATGAGGAAAGGATCACGGTAGCCCGGATCGTACGGAACCTTGAGGAGTTTTCCTATGATGAAATGTCCATGCAGGTGGCCAAGCTTACCGCCATGCTGCAGCTTGCCAATTCCCTGGACCGTTCGCATAAACAGAAAGTCCGGGACTATAAATTCAAAATGAACGATGAAAACGAGCTCATGATCATCACGGGGTATCCCGGGGACATGACGCTGGAGTACATAAGCTTTGAACAGCACAGGAAATTTTTTGAAGAAATCTTCGGCATCAGGCCCCTGCTCATACAGAAAAAGGGAATCTGAATGCCGGTAAATGCAAAACTGCGGCAAAGCAAAACTGCGATAAAACGGAACTGCGATAAAACGGTATTGCAAAAAAGCGAAACTGCGGCAAAGCGGAATTGCGAAACTGCGGCGGACCGGAACTTTAGGAAAGCAGAACTTTAGCAAAGCAAAAATGCGGAGAAAAAAAGGGATGAAGAGCGAAAATAAAGAAATCCGGACTGAAAAGAAAGAGACCCGGGCCGGCAGCAAGAAAATTCAGAATGAAAATGACGGAAGCCTGAATGAAAAAAAAGAATCCCAAAACAGCAATACAGAATCCCAAAACAGCAATAAGGAAATCCGGGATGGAAATAAGGAAGTAAAAGAAGTAAAAGAAGTAAAAGAAGTAAAAGAAGTAAAAGAAGATTTCGGGAATCCGAAGTATTATACATGCCGGGAACTGTCCTGGCTGGAATTCAATAAACGTGTGCTGAATGAGGCAAGGGACAAATCGACGCTGCTTTTTGAAAAGCTGAAATTCCTCAGCATCACAAGCTCCAACCTGGATGAATTCTTCATGGTAAGAGTCGCATCCCTCATGGATCAGATCCATGCCGGGTATGACAGACCGGATTTTTCCGGACTTACCCCCGAAGAACAGCTGAAAAAGGTCTCCGAAAAAACCCATGAACTGGTAAAGGTCCAGTACAGCACCTGGAACACGGAAGTGCTTCCCCAATTAAACAAAAAGGGACTTCACCTTGTGGAACGCTATGAAGATCTTTCTCCGGAAGAAGCTTCCTATGCAGATAAATATTTCAATGAAAATGTCTATCCGGTTCTTACTCCCATGGCCGTGGACCCCTCGCGTCCGTTCCCGCTTGTGCGGAACAGGTCGCTTAATCTGGCTGCCCTTCTCCGGAAAAAGAAAGGCGTAAAGCCGCTCATCCGGCTTGCAGAAAAAAAAGAGACCAGGGCGGACGGGACCACGGAAGTGCGTCCGGACTTTGCCATTGTACAGGTCCCTGCCGTTCTCCCGCGGATTGTCGAAATCCCGGAAGAGCATGCCCAAAAGCGTCCCGGCATCAAAAAGACCGTTATTCTCCTGGAAGAAATCATCCGGAAGAATATGGGAGCGCTTTTCTTAAATTACGATATCGTAGCCGCGCATGCGTTCCGCATCATGCGGAATGCGGAATTTGAGCTGGATGAGGAGGATGCGGCGGACCTCCTGGAAGAAATCCAGAAGCAGCTTAAAAAACGCCAGTGGGGACAGGCCATCCGGCTGGAGGTTTCCGACAGCATGGATAAGAGACTGCTGGAGCTTCTCTGCTCTGAGCTGAAAATAGGAGGAGATGAACTTTACCGGATAAACGGCCCGCTGGATCTTACGGTATTGATGAAAATGTACGGCCTTCCCGATTTTGACAACCTGAAATTACCGAAGCATATCCCGCAGCCGGTTCCGGCGCTTATGAACGATGACGATATCTTCACCAATATCCGGAAGGGAGATATCCTTCTCTTTCACCCGTATGAAACCTTTGATCCGGTCGTGGATTTCATCAAACGTTCCGCACGGGATAAAAAGGTCCTTGCCATCAAACAGACCCTGTACCGCGTAAGCGGAAATTCTCCCATTGTTGCCGCGCTTGCGGAAGCGGCGGGGAACGGCAAACAGGTGACCGTACTCGTGGAACTGAAAGCCCGTTTTGATGAGGAAAACAATATCCTCTGGGCAAAAATGCTGGAACAGGCGGGGTGTCACGTTCTGTACGGACTGGTCGGACTGAAGACCCATTCCAAGATCACGCTGGTGGTCCGGCGGGAGGATGACGGTATCCGCCGCTATGTACACCTGGCAACGGGAAATTATAATGACACTACGGCAAAGCTTTATACCGATATCGGCATGTTCACCTGCCGGGGAGAATTCGGGGAGGATGCCACGGCAGTCTTTAATATGCTTTCCGGCTATTCAGAGCCGGTCTCCTGGTATAAGCTCGTGGTGGCGCCGCTCTGGATGAAGGATAAATTTCTGAGCAGAATAGAAAGGGTCAAACAGGCCGCTCTTGCCGGGAAGACCGCTTACATCAAGGCAAAAATGAATTCACTTTCGGATCAGGACATCATAGAAGCACTGTACGATGCAAACCGGGCGGGCGTAAAGATCGATCTGGTGATCCGCGGGATCTGCTGTCTCAGGGTAGGCATCAAAGGGATGTCGGAAAATATCCATGTGCATTCCATTGTGGGAAATTTCCTGGAACATGCGCGGATCTTCATCTTCCATGCGGACACGGAAGAAAATATCTGGCTCGGCTCCGCGGACTGGATGCCGCGGAATCTGGAAAACCGCGTGGAGATCGTATTCCCGGTCGTAGATGAAAAACTTCAGGATGAAGTACGAAATTTCCTGGAAACGGAAATGGAAGACAATGTAAAGTCAAGCATCCTTCAGCCGGACGGCAGCTACCGGAAGGAGTCCCTCCGCGGAAAGAAACATGTGAATTCACAGGAAGTATTCTGCAAAGAAGCGGAAGATGCCGCAAAAGCTATGGAGAACGTACAGAAAAAAGCAAAAAAGAAAAGAGTCTTTACCCCTATAACCGCATAAAGTATAATAGGGCGCATAATAATAAACGGAAAGGAAGCTTACCCGGGTAAGTTCCTTTATGTGCAATACCCGGAACATTATGTCAAAATACAAAAAAGCGAATCAGAAAAAATCAGGAGAAATGACTGAAGGAGAAAACAGTTTCTGGTTTTTCTCCACAGAAAACAAGATCACCGGAATATGGGTGGTGCTTATCCTGTCCTTATTCCCGGTCATTGTCACGAACGGCTATTTTAATATTCTGGAAACAAAGTTTACAACCTACAGCATTCTTACCGGACTCATGCTCCTTTCCCTCCTTATCTGGGGCTTTGCATCGAAACGGCTTACCGGTTACCGTTTTCAGAAAAACAATTTTGATGCTGCGGATAAGTGGCTCTTTCTCTTTTTCGGAATTGCCTGTATTTCCACGCTTACGGCCTATCCCTATATTCAGCAGGCATTCAGCGGAGTGGAAGGACGTTATACCGGCCTGTTTCTCCTTGCCCTTTACTTTTTTGCCTATCTCTGTGTGACAAGGTTTTACCGGTTCCGTAAGATGGATCTTACGATCTTTCTGTGGGCGGGACTCTTTATCTGTATTTTCGGGATCACGGATTATTTCAAAATGGACATCATGGGCTTCAAGGCAAATGTCAGACCGAAACAACTGGCCATGTTCACCTCCACCATAGGCAACATCAACACGTATACCACGTTCGTGGGATTCTCCATTGCGCTGGCCGGGACTTTATTTATTCTTTCCAAAGAGAAAAAATCACGCCTTGTTTTTTACCTGATCTGCCTTTTTGTTGCCTTTGAGGCCATTGTCATGGGAAATTCCGATAACGGCTATTTGACGCTTGCCGCTTTCTTTGGCTTTCTCCCGTTCATTGCTTTCCGGACCCGTCAGGGCGTGCGGCGTTACTTTCTTTCGATGGCAGGGTTCTTTTCCGTCATCCGCTATGTACAGGTCATCACGGACCAAAAGGGAAGCGCTGTTCTGGGGATCAACGGCTTATTTGATGTGATTTCCATGTGGAAATATCTGAACGTGCTGATCGCGGTTCTCTGGGTCATCACAGTGTTTCTTTTCGTGATCGATTATAAAACCGGAGCAATGGACGCACCGGCACCGAAATGGATCCGTATCCTGTGGTATGTTTTCTTTGGCTCTGTGGCAGCCGCTGTTCTTTACGGTATTGTGAAAGCCAATTCCATTACCATGGAGGAAGCAACGGCAAAATTCGGCGGCCTTGCAAATTACCTTAAATTTACGGATGCCTGGGGGACCAACCGGGGCGCGGTGTGGATAGAAGCCGTAAAAGATTATCAGCTCCTTTCACCGATCCATAAAATATTCGGAACAGGCCCGGATACCTTTGGAATCTACATGATCAATATGAGCCGTGCCATTCTTTCGCAGAAGACAGGCCAGATCTATGACTCCGCGCACAACGAATACCTGCAGTATCTCTTTACGATCGGACCCATAGGGCTTACCGCCTATATCGGTTTTCTTGTAACAAGCGTCCGGAAGGCATTCCGGAAAGCGGACATTATTTCAGGCGTAAAGCTTCCTTCCGCAAAGGACAGGTACGATGTCAGCGGCCTGCAGAAAGAGTATGCACCGTATCTTACCGCGTTTGCAATGCTGATCATCTGCTATGCCGCGCAGGCCGTTGTGAATATCAATCTCCCGATCAGCACCCCTATCCTCTGGACCTTCCTCATGATGGCAGGAGCGGTGGGAAGGAAAAAAGCGAAATAAAATTTGAAGCTGCAGCCAATCCTGCATTATTACAGCGAATCTATAAGGATAAAACCCGGCCGACTTCTAATTCAGCTGATCGAACACGCTTTATAAGGTGAAATGGGCACAAGCAAATTTGAAAAGCGCATAAAATGCCGTATTTACAAGTAAAACCGGCATTTATATTTTTAATCATTTCTTAAAGGTTTTTCTCCTAATATATGGTAAAATCCCCTAAAGTACAGTAAAATCTATATGTCATGCGGGGTTTTGAAGTTTTCTCATGCCGGATTTCTATTTATCCGGGCCGCTGCCTGACGGGGAGAAGTACAAAGTGTTATGAAAAATCAGATTTCGGAGACAAAAATGCCGGGAGAGCGGGATAACGAACGTTATAAACGTCTGATCCGTTTCGGAGCCGCGGCTGTTATTCTTGCCGTGGAGATCCTGCTCTATTACTATGTCTGGACCTGGCATTACAACCACATGATCACCAGCCCCTTCTGGAGAAGAGGCAACTGGCTGCTGGTCGCCATGTATGCTGTCCTGATCGCATTCCTTCACCGGACCTACGGAGGACTGAAAATCGGGACCTTAAGACGCGGGAACCTCATTTATTCCCAGATCCTTGCCATCTTCATTGCCAACATTTTTGCTTACCTGGAACTGGCGCTGATCGATAAGAAATTCCACAATCCGGGATGGCTGTTGATCATGACGGCAGCGGACATCCTCTTTATTATCATCTGGGTATTCCTTTTCCAGTGGATCTACAACAAACTGTTTCCGCCGCGGGAACTCCTGGTGGTATATGGAGAAAGACCTGTTTTTCATCTTATGGAAAAGATCAATTCCCGGGATGACAAATACATCCTTACCGGCGCCATCAGCATTGAAAAAGGCACGGACAGGATCATGGAAGAAGCAGTAAAATACGGCGGCCTCATTATCGGGGATATCCCCAGCCACGAGCGGAATATCATCCTGAAGAAATGCTATGACATAGGCCTCAGGACCTACATGATCCCGAAAATCAGCGATATCCTCATCCGGACATCCGGCGATCTGAAGCTTTTTGATACGCCCATCCTCCTTTCCCGGAACGAAGGCCTGCAGGCGGATCAGCTTTTCTTCAAACGGATCCTGGATGTGATCACATCACTCCTGATCCTGATCATTACCTCTCCGCTGTTCCTTGTTTTTTCCCTGCTCATCAGGTTTACGGACGGCGGACCTGTTTTCTACAGCCAGGACAGGCTTACTCTGGGAGGAAAAATCTTCAAAATCCTGAAATTCAGGACCATGCGGGTCGATGCGGAAAAAGACGGAGTTGCCCGCCTGTCCGAACAGAACGATGGCCGGATAACGGGAATAGGAAAATTCCTCCGTGCCGGCAGGCTGGATGAACTGCCGCAGATCTTCAACATTTTAAAAGGTGATATGAGCATGGTGGGACCACGGCCGGAAAGGCCGGAGATCGCGGAAGAATATAAGAAGGAGATCCCGGAATTTGACTATCGGCTGAAGGTAAAAGCGGGACTTACCGGCTATGCGCAGATTTACGGCATGTACAACACAACTCCTTATGACAAGCTGAAACTGGACCTTACCTACATCCGGAACTATTCATTCCTTCTGGACCTGAAGCTGATCGCCATGACACCGAAGGTCATGTTCATGAAGGAAAAGACGGAAGGCATAAATGACGGACAGACAACGGCCTCCTTAAAAGAAACGGTATACGGAAAAAGAATTGCGTTAGAGGAAAAACTGGGAAATGCAAAATAAACCGATAAAAATTCTGATCGACGCCCGTTCTCTGGGAAAAAGACCAAGCGGGATAGGAATGTATGTCTATAACATTGTACAGGAACTTAAACGAGATCCGGATTTTCAGATAGAGCTTGCAACGGATATCTGCGAGAGCAGCGAGATGAAGGCGCTCCGAGACAGCGGGATACCCATCCGTATTTTTGGAAAAGAAGTGACAAAGAGTTTTTCGCTCTTCTCCTATTACCGGTATCTGCAGAAATGTATTTATGATGTAAAACCGGACCTGTTCTGGGAAGTTAATCATCTGGTACCGATCAATATCAAAAACCCGTATGGGAAACTCCTTACGACCGTTCATGATATGTTTGCTATTACACAACCGCAGCATTACGGAAGGAAGTACCCGGTCTATTTCCGTTATGGGATGAAAAAGACCGTAAAGAACTTTGATATTTTTCTATACAATTCCGAGGAAACAAGGAAAGAAACCGAAAGGCTTTTTCCGGTGGTGAAGAACAAAAAGAATTATGTGGGATATTTTATTATTCCCGAAATGCCGGAAGAACCGGTGACAGATAACCGTTCTTTTCTTTATATCGGCAACCTGGAGACAAGAAAGGGAACAGATATTCTTTTAAGCGCTTTTGAAAAGTACCGGGAAGCGGGCGGAGCCTATGAGCTTCGTTTGGCCGGAAATATCCGAAACAGCGAAATAGAAAAAAAACTGGGACAGATGACCAATCACCTGAATTCAGGCGTAAGCTATTTGGGATATCTGAATTCGGAAACAAAAGCGAAAGAGTATGCTTCCTGTTCCTGCTTTGTATTTCCTTCCCGGAGTGAAGGCTTTGGCGTTCCTATTGTGGAGGCTATGTACTATGAGAAGCCGGTCCTTGCTTCCAATCTTCCGATCTTTCATGAAATAGCAGGAGACAGCATTCAATATGTAGATTTGACAGGAGATGCGGAAAATCAGGGCACACAATTATCTGAGGCTCTTTTGAAAGAAGAAAAAAAACGGACGGAGATCCCGAAGGGCCATTACAATAAGATTATGAAACGATACAGTGAATATACACTTGGGTTAAAATACGGCGAGATTTTAAAGGAGTGTGCAAAGTGAAAATTGCATTTGATGCGCAGCCTCTTTTGGACAAAGCCAAAACCGGGATCCCCTGGAATAGCGAAAGAATAATAGGTGAACTCCTGAAAGATAAGAGCTTCGGCTATCAGCTGAATGTCTTTGACTGGATGGGAAAACGGGAGAAAGCCGGAGAATTTGATATCTATAAAAATGCGGGGTGCAGGATCAATTCCTGCAAATGGCTGGACGGCAGAATATTCTATAAATTGAGCCTCTATTTACCCGTACCATACCATTGGTTTTTCGGAAGAAAAGCAGACATCACACAGTTCTTTAACTATACTGTCCCGGCAGGAGTGAAGACAATAACCTTCACTTATATTTATGATATGAGCTATAAACGATACCCGGAGACAATCAAGAAGCGTGGGGTTCAGTGGCTTTCCCGAAATCTTCCGTCTTATTGCAGAAGATCTTTATTTTTGGTAACAATTTCCGAATTCAGTAAAAGTGAGATCGTGAAATTGCTTGGAATTTCACCGGGAAAAATCATAGTGGTACCATGTGCGGTGAATACGGATGAATTCCGTCCGGATTATACAAAAGATGAGATCAGGGAAAGCAGAGAAGCATATGGAATTCCTGAAAAATATCTTTTTTATCTGGGAACACTGGAACCGAGGAAAAACATTCCTCTCATTTTGGATGCTTATAAAATCCTTAAGGAAGACAGAGTCAGCCCTCTTCCCAAACTTGTTCTGGCCGGAAAAAAAGGATGGCTTTATGATGGGATATTTGAAAGAGTAAAAGAAAACGGCATGGAACAGGATGTGATTTTTACCGGATATGTGAGTGAAAAGGATGAACCGCGAATTATGGCCGGAGCTGAAATTTTTCTGTTTCCTTCATTATATGAGGGCTTTGGGATGCCGCCGCTGGAAGCCATGTCCTGCGGAACACCGGTGATCGTAAGCAATGCAGCTTCCCTCCCGGAAGTGGTGGGAGAAGCAGGACTGAAAGTGGATGTGCATGATCCCAAAGAACTGGCAGATGCCATTCAGAGACTTCATTCAGATGAAACATTAAGAAAAGAGCTCTCTCAAAAAGGAATTGAAAGAGCCAAAGAATTTACATTTGAAAAAGCTGCAGTGGTTCTGAAAAATGCCTACAGGAAGGCGGTCTCATGAAGGTTGCCTTTGACGCACAATTTCTGTTTGATGAACAGAAAACAGGAATCGGATGGAATTCCAAGGCCATACTGGATGCCATGATTGAGGATGGATCCGTGGACATCCAACTGAATGTTCATGAGTTCCGGCCGAATACCGAATATGACAAGATGCTGGAAGATTATGAAAAAAAGGGGTGCCGGATCAAAAGAAACCGGATTATGCCTGCCGGGTTATATTATAAAATTACCGAACATATCCCAATTCCCTACAGCACTTTGTTCGGATCTGAAGCGGATATTACGCAGTTTTTTAACTTTGTTGTGCCGCCGGGTGTGCATACCTGTACGGGAACTTATATTTATGATATGGCATACAAGGCATTTCCGGATACCGTTCGCGAGAGTGAACGGAAACGTCTCGATCAGATGCAGAAATATTGTGATCGTTCAGATTTTATCATCACCATTTCCGAATTCAGTAAAAATGAAATTATCCGTTATCTGAACATTGATCCGAAAAAGATTACGGTAATTCCCTGTGCAGTGGATCACAGGACATACAGGCCCGATTATACGGAAGAGGAGAAGGAAACAGCAAAAAAAAAATACGGGATTCCGGAAGATTATATTTTATACCTTGGGACATTGGAACCACGCAAGAACATTCCGCTTCTGATTGAAGCCTATGGGCTGCTTAAAAAAGAGAATCCGGATGTACCGAAGCTTGTGCTTGCAGGAAAGAAGGGTTGGCTTTATGATGAGATATTTTCCAAGGTCAGAGAACATTGTCTGGAACGAGATGTAATTTTTACCGGGTATGTTATGCAGGAAGATTCTCCCAAGCTGATGGCGGGAGCAAAACTGTTTGTGTTCCCATCGAAATATGAGGGATTCGGGATGCCGCCGCTGGAAGCCATGGCATGCGGGACGCCGGTAGTAATAAGTAATTCCGATGCTCTTGTTGAGGTAACGGGAGGGGCGGCAGCGGTTTCTAAAATAGAGGATGCAGATAATTTAAAAAAGGAGATGGAAAATATACTTGGTACTTCAGAGCTTCAAAATAAAATGAAAGAAAGAGGACTCATACAAGCGGCTAAATTTACTGCCGAAAAATCAGCAAAAGACCTGATTCAGGTTTGCCGTATGAGAACAGAGGAATATTGAATGTCAATTTTTAAAGAAATTTATGCTTACAGAGAGATGATTTTCAGCCTGGTCCACAGAGATCTGAAAGGTCGATATAAGGGTTCGGTTCTCGGGTTTTTCTGGACTTTTTTGAATCCGCTTTTACAGCTTGGTGTTTATACCTTGGTGTTTTCTATTATTATGAGGTCGGGAATAAAAGACTACTACTTATTTCTTTTTGTTGCCTTGGTTCCATGGATTTTTTTCTCAACTTCCGTTTCAGGAGGTTCTTCTTGTATTCGGGCGCAGCAGGCACTTGTTACAAAAATCTATTTTCCGAGGGAAGTCCTTCCTATTTCTTTTGTGACCAGTCAGTTTGTAAATATGCTTTTGAGTTTTTTGGTCGTTTTTGCCGTACTGATCATATCCGGATATGGGATGAATCCGACTGCAATGCTGTTTCTTCCAATTGTCATGATTGTTGAATATTTTCTGGCACTGGGAATTGCAATGATCGTTTCTTCTCTTACAGTTTATTTTCGTGATCTGGAGTGGCTCCTGGGAATCATTACCATGGCATGGCAGTTTCTGACGCCTGTAATGTATTCTATTGACAATGTTCCGGAGAAACTGAAGGGGATTTTTTATTTCAATCCAATGACCCCTATTATAATAGCTTATAGGGATATCCTGTATTATAAGCAAAAACCGTATCTACACACACTTATTACAGCAGTTCTTGAGGGAGTTGTTCTGATGATTCTTGGATTTTTGGTCTTTGGAAAATTAAAACGCCATTTTGCGGAGGAAATGTAATGAGACCGGGCAATGCAATAGAAGTATCACATGTATCCAAAAACTTTAAGATATATCTGGACAAAGGATATACCTTAAAGGAAAAAGTATTATTCAGCAATCGTCGCAGGTTTGAAGAAAGAAAAGTTCTGAATGATATCAGCTTTGATGTGAAACAAGGAGAAGCAGTTGGGCTGATCGGACAAAACGGATGCGGAAAAAGTACAACTCTGAAATTACTGACCAGGATTATGTATCCGGATTCCGGAACAATAGAAATGAAGGGCAGGGTATCAAGTCTTATTGAACTCGGAGCCGGATTTCATCCGGATATGAGTGGGAGAGAAAACATATATATCAATGCCGCCATATTCGGACTGACCAAAAAAGAAATAGACAAAAGACTGGATGATATCATAGCATTTTCTGAACTTGAAGAATATATAGATAATCCGGTCAGAACATACTCATCAGGTATGTACATGAGACTGGCTTTTGCAGTTGCGATTAATGTTGATGCGGATATACTGCTTATTGACGAAATACTGGCAGTCGGAGATGCAGGATTTCAGGCAAAATGTCTTAATAAATTGATGGAAATCAAAGCGGCGGGAACAACCATTGTAATTGTGTCACACAGTATGGGACAGATTGAACAAATCTGCGAAAGAAGTATATGGATTCATGAAGGGAAAATTCGTGAAGAGGGATTACCGCGGGAGGTGGGACCGAAGTATCTTGATTTTATGGGGCAGAAACAGCAAGCCATTGAGGTGAAAGAAGAAGAACGAAAAAAAGAACAGAAGGAAAAAGAAGAAGAAAAGTGTACACAAAAGGAAAAAGAGGAAGAAGAAAAGCACGAAGAAGAAGTGATAAAAAGTAGATGGGGAAACGGTGATGCGAGAATAACGGATATCTCTATTCTGGATGCATCAGGGAAAGAGCGGTCAGTGTACCGGACGGGAGATTATTGTAAACTTATTATCAATTATAAAGTAAATAAAGTTGTAAGAGATGTCATCCTTGGAATTGGAATTTACAGAAGTGATGGGGTAAGATGTTACGGAACCAATACACGTATAGATCATCTCAATAAAATTAATTTGGGGGAAGACGGATTCTATGAAATAGAAATTCCGCATCTTTTATTGCTCCAGGGTGATTACATACTTGACTTTACAATAGAATCGGGACAGAATCTTCCGGTTGATTATTTTACAAAAGCGAAAACACTAAAAATCACATCTGCCATAGAAGATATCGGAGTATGCAGAGTTGAGCATACATGGATAATCAGCTAAAATCTGAATTAAGAGGGAGCAATGAGGCATGCAGAGAAATTTCATGGATGAACGTGATAGAGAATTTGTTTTTACCAATAATGGCGGCGGAAAAGTGGCATTAAATAAAATCGGATTTATTTAATGTAGGGAGACTTTTATGACAGAACAAATCAATATCTTATCGATAATGGAAACAATTACCGGAGTGAAGCAAGGAAAGTGTACAGATGCAGAGGCAGCATTTCTCACAGATTATCCGGATGGATACATTCCGACTATGAACGAGGCAAGGAAGAATCTTATTGAATCCAGAAGAAATACAGCAATGGATTATATCAGAATTAATAAGGATGTTTCATACTATAGAGAGATTTCAGGAAACAGGATTAAAGTATTCATTAAGCGTGTTATCCGCAAATTAATCAGATTTTGTTCCGAACCGCAAATCAGTGATCAAAACAGGATTAATGAAAATATTTTGAAGGTTCTGGATATTCAGAATTCTGAAATAAGGGTATTGCGTTCAGAACTTGCAGAACTGCAAAGCCATAATAGGCAAACAGAGGATAAAAACGAATGAAGATTGTTCAATTACTTGTTACTCTTCACAAAGGGGACGCAATAGGAAATTTTACATTGGCATTAAATGATATGCTGATAAAGGAAGGCTATGATGCGGAAGTATATGCCTATTATATCGGAGAGAATATTAATATGCCGACTGTGAAAAACATCAGCCGATTTGGCAAAGCTGCAAAAGATGATCTGATCATATATCAAATGTGTGAGGGACATGAGATCAATGATGTAATCAGAAAACAAAATTGTAAAAAGGTAGCAATTTATCACAATTTAACCCCTTGTGATTTTTTTACTGTTTATGGAAATCAGTATTACCCCATTCAGCAAAAAGCTATAAAAGTGATTGCTTCCATGCGGGATCAGTTTTGTAAATGTTTTGCTGACAGCGAGTTCAATAAACAGGATTTGATAAAAATGGGTTATGATCAGAATAATATAGATGTCATTCCGGTCATCATAGATTTTGAAGATTATCAGCAGAAAGCCGATTGGAAAATACGGAACAGATATGACGACAGTCAGGTCAATATCCTGTTTGTCGGAAGACTTGTTCCTAATAAAAAGCAGGAGGATGTAATCCGAATATTTGCCTATTATCATAATAGAATCAACGAACATTCAAGATTGTTCATTATAGGTACACATTTTATACCGGATTATGTAGATGCACTCAAGGAGTATATCAATTATCTCGGAATAAATGATTCGGTGATTATGCCTGGATATTCAAAATTCAGTGAAATACTTTCCTATTACAAATGCGCGGATATTTTTCTCTGTATGAGTGAACATGAGGGTTTTTGTGTGCCTCTTGTGGAATCCATGATGTTCGATGTTCCGATCATAGCATATGATTCAAGCGCGGTATCGTATACACTTGGCGACAGTGGAGTATTGGTAAAAAACAAGGACCCGAAAATGATCGCTAATATAATGAACAAAATAATTAATGATGATACATATTCTGAAGAAATACGGGAGAAACAAAGAAGCCGACTGAAAAGTTTTGAACCGACTGCGATTGAAAAAAAATATATGGCTGAAATCAAGTCTGTTATAGGGGAAAAAGAATGAAGAAGGCAGCAATTTTAATCCATCAATACGGAGATAGAATAGTCGGCGGCGCAGAGAATTACGCAAGGGAGCTGGCGGAACATCTTATCGGAACATGTGATGTGACAGTATTAACATCGGCAAGTTCTGATTATTCTACATGGGCAAATGATTTTGAACCTGGGGAATCTGTAATAAATGGAGTAAGGGTCCTGCGGTTTCCTGCCATAACAACAAGAAATTCAAAATTTGGGGAATTTTGTGGGACCTTGGCGCCGAGACTTGATGGCGGAGGATCTTCCACTTATGCGGAAGATCGTAAATGGGCAGAGTGGGAGGGACCAAACTGCCCTGATTTGATTACATATATAAAAGATCATCATGATGATTTTGATGTTTTTATATTTATTACTTATATTTATTATGTGGCAATATACGGAATACCGGTAGTATTTGATAAGGCTATATTTATTCCGACAGCTCATGATGAAACATGGCTCAGACTTGAAATCATGAAGGATCTTTTTATTATGCCGCGCTATTTTGGCTTTCTTACAGTTGAAGAGAGGGATCTTGTCCATGAACGATTTAAAAATGAATATATACCCTCGGATGTACTTGGTATAGGAATTGATATACCGAAAGATGTAGATGCAGAGAGATTCAAAAAGAAATTCGGATTAAGCGATACTCCATACATAATTTATGTGGGCAGACTTGATGCGGCAAAAGGATGTGATGAACTCATTACTTTTTTCCTCGATTATAAAAAAGAGCATCCTTCAAAACTGAAACTTGTTTTTGTGGGAACCGGAAAAATGCAGGTGCCTGAATCCGCCGATATAGTTAAAACCGGGTTTGTAAGCGACGGAGAAAAGTATGATGCCATATCAGGGGCACTTTCGATGGTCACACCTTCAAAATATGAAAGTTTATGTATATCTCTTCTTGAGGCACTTGCATTAAAGGTACCTGTAATAGCGAATGCAAAGTGTGAAGTACTCAGAGGTCAGTGTATACGAAGTAACGGCGGTTTGTATTATGATGGTGAATACCAATTTTTTCAGATTTTGGATTATATGATTGAACACCCGGAAGAACGCAGACTGATGGGCGAAAGCGGGTTTACTTATATTGAAGATCAATATCGCTGGCCCCAGGTTGTTGAAAAAGTCAGCAGAATGATTAATTGTGTTGTTGAGGCCAATAGGAAAATCAATGATCTTGATGAGTCATTGGATGTCACTCCATATAAAATTCTTGCGGACTCAGATGAAACCCAGGTTGAACCCGTATGGGAAGATGCCATAACAATAGTCACGTCTTCGGATAACTATTACGCGGATTTCGCAGCGGGGACCATTCATTCCATTATTATGAATTCAACGGAGAGCCGCCATTATGACGTTATTGTTTTGACGAATAATATTACGGATGAAAAGATAAAAGCGATTCATTCTTTAATCTTGAACAGATTAAATTTTAGTGTGAGATATATATATCTCAGCCAAGTAATTCATCAGCTGAATATTAAAATAAGTGAGAATTATAATGAAGTAACATATTTCAGGCTGCTTATTCCGCAGATGATGAAGAAATACCATAAAATTATATATCTGGATTCGGATATAGTAGTTAATTCAAATATAGATAATTTTTGGGATGAAGACATAGGTGATAAGCTATTAGCAGGAACATGGGATCCACTTGCTACAGCTTGGCAGATGTATGATAATGGTTCGAGAACATATTTTAATATGCTTGGACTTGCGTCAGCAGGAAAGTATATTCAGGCGGGGGTGATTGAACTTAATATAACAGAATTGAATAAATTATATGCACCTAATTTTCTTATACGGCAGTCTTGTGAGCAAAGATGGCTTTTGGCAGATCAGGATATATTGAATGTATATTGCAAAGGGCGCATTTCGTATATAGATCATGCATGGAATGTTAGAAATTATACACAGGAGATTTTTGAGATATGCAGAGATCATCTTCCGAGATATCTCTTGAGACAGGAAATGGCCGCTATAGCCAATCCTAAAGCGATACATTATTGTGAGAGTTCATTTCCATGCTGGAAAACCGACAGGATATTCTCGTCGATATATTATAGATATGTATGGAATACGGCATTCTATGATTCTTTAATTGAAAAAAGAATAGATAGAATCGATGAATTAATTTTGGAAGAGAATGGAAAGAAAAAGGCAAAGAAGATCCGAGATACAGTTAAAATGCAGCCTAAATTTGAAAAATACGAAGATGCTGTCGGAATAGACCTTATACCTATTATCGAATATAACGAAAAAGTAGAACGAAATATAAAAATGATTATTATTCATCCGGGCGGAAAGATTTATGGCCCGGGGATGCAATTGGGCAAAGGCATTCACAGATTTTTTATCACTGCGGAATCGGGAAATTATGATTTGGAGGGAGAATATAAAATAGTCGGGGAGCTGGGTCGTGCGAATATCTATAGTGGAACATTTAGGCGCGGGAAGCAAAATTGGCTGATAGACTGCAGTGTTAACCATATGGATGTTGAAGTCCTGATTGAAAATACAACCAATAAAGATATTATCATTTCAAAATTATTTCTTTAAAGAGGGCAGCCATCATGAAGGTGTTGATACTTGGCGGGATAGGATTTCTGGGAAGAAACATAAGCAGATTTCTTATATTAAAGGGATATCAGGTAAGGGTATTTGATGTTACAAAACCTGGACATGAGCTTGAAGGGGTTGAATATATTACCGGTAATTTTTTTGAAGAAGGAGATGTAATACCATATTTACCTGATGTAGATATCGTAATCCATGCTATCAGTTCAATTAATCCGGGTAACTCAAACAGCTTATATATGCAGGGCTATAATAATGATTTTTCTTATTCGATTAAACTGGCTGATTATTCAATCAAATATGGATTCAGACTTGTGTTCCTGTCTTCAGGAGGAACTATATACGGCAAACAGAAGTATATGCCCATAACGGAAGAAACCCTTTCTGTCCCAATCAATCATTACGGCAATCTAAAATTATGTATAGAAAACACTTATAGGACTTTCAATACACAGACGAGAACTGATATCAAAATAGTAAGAATTGCAAATCCTTATGGACCCGGACAAGATTATCACAAGGGGGTCGGGTTTATTGATGCTGTTTTAAAATGTGCAATCCAAAAAGAACCGGTCAATATCTTCGGAGATGGTTCTGTGGTAAGAGATTACATATATGTAGATGACGTATGCGCAATGATCGAAAAAGTTATGATATATGACGGTGATGAAACGGTATTTAATATTGGCACTCAGGTAGGAACTACACAAATGGAAGTGGTAGATTATGTGAGGGAAATTTTGCCGGGTTTACAGGTGAAATTTCTTCCGTCACGGCCGGTGGATGTCCCATGTATTATTTTGGATAATTCAAAGATAATGAAAATATATGGCAAGCCATGCACTGCTATAAAAAAGGGCATATTCAGTTATTACAAGTATATAGTTGACGGAAAGATTGACAGATGAAGACAGATATTATTAATGAACATAAAATTATTATAGATGATATTAATAAAATCTTACCTTTATCAGCAGACAAAAAGACCATCCATGTTGTATTTGTTGCGGATGAAAAGTTTACTGATTTTCTTGGCCTTGCCATTAATTCGATTATATATAATTCCAATACCAACAGAATATATGATATTGCTGTAATTACGACTGATATTTCAGAGGAACATATTGAAGACCTGTTATCATTGATAAAGGACAAAGAAAATATAAATATAAGATTTGCCTATGTTAATAAACTGATAGATAAAATCAATTTTAAAGTCAGTAATAATTATAATAGTTTTACATACTATAGATTATTATTGCCAGATATTGTGAATGGAATAGAAAAAATATTATATCTTGATTCTGATGTTATGGTAAATACCGATTTGACAGAATTATATGACATGAATTTTGATGGAAATTTACTTATTGGTACCTACGATACCCTGATTGCATCATGGCAGAACTTTAACAGTGGAATGAGAAGCTATTTCAAGGCATTAGGATTGAATAGATCCGGTGAATATGTGCAGGCTGGGGTTCTTCTTTTTGACTTGAAGTCAATCAAAGATAAGATTGATATGAGGGCAATGATAGATTATGCATGTTTAAAAAAATATATATTTAATGATCAGGATTTGATCAATATTTACTTTATGGGGAAGATCAAGATAGTGAGCCTGAAATGGAACGTGCTTAACCAAAATGGGGATGCGTTGAATGCTTGCTTGCAGCATTTATCAGAATCACAAAAAAATGAATATATGGATTCTTTGAGTGATCCGTATATAGTTCATTTTGCTGAAAGATCATTTCCATGCTATAGGATAAACGGAAGATATGATGAAACCTATTGGAAATACGCAAAGGGAACAGTTTTTTATGACAGGCTGGATTTATTAAGAATAAAAACCATGGAGGCATCACAGCCTGTGGAGATGACGCAGGAAGCAGCAAGACCATTATTGAAGGACAGAATAAAAGATAAATTAAGACAGTCAAAGGCTATAGTTGATTTGTATCATTCTGTAAAGAAAATAGTGGGAATACAACATGAGTCAAAATTGAAATTGGCTGCAGTAACAGTTAGCGGTAAATGTGAAAGAGATAGGAAAAAGATCATTCTTGAACCGGGAGCGGAATTATCGTGTCTTCATTGTTTATGGAATAAAGGAGTACATGCAGTTATTGCAGATGTAAAGATGGACAGGACAATTGATAATGTCAAGTGGTCAATTTATTCCGGATGCAGGCAAATTGTTCTTGCAAACAATACTCTGTCAACCGGAAGAAATAAAATAGAATGCAGTTTAGAAGAAGCATATATTGATGTTGAACTTGTCCTGAGAAATACTTCAAACTCAAATATTATTGTTAATAAGATTGTTTTAAAACACAAGGAGAAATAAATAATAATGCGAGAAAAAAATCAACGAGCAGAACTCAAAATACTATAGTTTATTAATATAAAAGGATAAGCTAAGATGATATTAATAGGGGGATGACTATGGGATTAGCTATAATGGTGACGGCACCGTTGCTGTTTTATATATTAATTTTCATGTGTCTTAAAAAGTCCGGATTAATTTGTCTTGCTAAAGGTTATACAAAAACGGACTATTTATTCTTAGAAGTTATTTTTGCAATAGTTACTATATTTATATATTTAATGGTAAAGAAAGATCAATATATTTATTTTTGGGATTATGGCCGAGAATGGAGAACGGCGATAATTGTCAAAGATTCTTTACTTAAAACCCCAATGTTCGAATTGAAGAATATATATAACTCTATAAATACTGAGGACTACAATAGATTTATGCCGATGCTTATAACACTTCCGCTATATCTATTCGGGAGTTCTTACAAAGCATTTGTAGTTCTTGTAGGAATTCTTTATTTATGTCCGGCAATTTTTGTTATTACCTTACTAATTGATAAAACCATAAGATTGTTGGATATGAAAAAACCAAATGTAGTTATGATATGTTTAATAGTTGCATTAACACCAATCCTTCATTATGTATTATTAAACAGCTTTATGGATCCCCCAGAACTAATGCTTGTTGCAAGTGTACTGGCATTGTCTATTGATATAGATTATGGGAAAATGAATTTTTCTAAAGATGCATTAATTGCCACATGCCTATTATTATCCGTATTATTTAGAAGACATTTCGCATATTTTGGAGTAGGATTTGCTGTTTCTCAATTTCTATATTTTGGATTAAAAGTTATTTCTGTGAATAAGGGACAGCGAAAAAGATATTTACTTTATTTTGTGTGTAATATGTTTTTGATAGGAGGAATTGTAGTAACAGTTCTTTTATTTTTATTTAAACCATTTGTAATTAGATCTATGTTTACAGATTATTCTGTCAAACACCAAGCATGGAATCAAACTTTGAATGAAAAGCTATATAGAATGGTAGAAGTATTCGGTTGGATATATTTGCTTATTTTTATGGTAATTCCTCTTGTTTATTCTATTATTAAAAGAAAATTTAATATAGTAATACCAGTTTTACTTAATGCTTTGGTGGTGACAGTTCTTATGTGGAGAGTCCAGGAACTTAATTATCACCAATATTATCTTATCATTGTACAAGTGGTTCTATTGTTTTGTATAGGGGTATTTGGACTTTCTGGAAAGTTAAGTAAGATTCCCAAAATGGTATTTA